>Ga0126381_100000691_pt1 | contig 37428 bp, 42 predicted proteins | sample PanSoiMetPlot_28_FD_96465 | JGI IMG/M metagenome (GOLD analysis project Ga0126381, IMG submission 96465) | Tropical forest soil microbial communities from Panama - MetaG Plot_28 | ecosystem: Environmental > Terrestrial > Soil > Tropical forest > Bulk soil | place: Panama | collected 2016-02-17 | reverse complement strand
TAGCCGGGTTAGCTCAGCGGTAGAGCAGCGGTTTTGTAAACCGTTGGTCGGGAGTTCAAATCTCTCACCCGGCACCACTTGGTCCCCGAGAGCCGCATGTTGGATGACCGTTTCGTCAAGCGTCTGCGCAAGAAGGCCCGCAAGGGGATGCGGGGGTGGCCCGTGGCGACGGTTGCGTTCTACGGCCCGAACCTCAGCCGTGCGTCCAAGGTGGCGGTCGGGATCATGCTGTCCGAGAACACGGAACCGGTTGAAATGCGCGACTGGGCGGTAGAGCACGGCGATGTTCGAAATGATCCGAGCGTCGCTCGGGATATCCTGGATTTCATGGAGGCGCACGGGGTGCTGACCATCGCAATGTCGGACGGCATCATCGGCTGCCCTCATCAGCAAGGAATCGATTATGAGGGCGAGTGGTGCCCGGTCTGCGAGTTCTGGCGCGGACGAGACCGTTTTACCGGCAAAATGATTGACTGATGGCCGCTAAGCGCCATGGCCGAGCCGCAAGACCGGAAGATGATGTCGCGCGCCATCGCGTTGTCGAAGGAATCGGGCGCGGCGGGCGAATATCCCTATGGAGTCATGATCTGCCGCGGCGGAACGGTGGTGGCGCAGTCGATCAATCGGGTCAAGCATGGCTGAGGCAATTGCACCGGGTCCATTATTTCCAAATCAAGCAATTGACCGCCCCTAGCGATATAACCGTCAAGGTCGCCCAAGACCTCAATCCATTGCTCAAACGTCATTAGCTCCCCCCATCGCGACATAACGCGGGGCGACGTGGCCGCCCCGCGAGCGACACCAGGCGTTTCTTTGTCTGAATCTGCCGGCGCGCCATGCCGACACGCACGCCCAAAAAAACCTCGCGTGGCGAGGGGGCAAGTCTTCCATGGTTGGGCGGGGCCGGCCAGGCTGGATGATGGACCTAGCCGGCCCCTTGAAGCCCCCATCCAAAAGAGGGCCACCTGAACCTTATCCATCCTCGAACCGTAATTTGTCTATTCGGTAGCCGACTCTTCCGCACGGAAATTTGTTTAGTAGGTTCCGAGGTAGGAAATAAAACATGGAAACATGAAACACAGGTGGGGATTTACCTTTTTGCAAACGCGGTGGCGTCCTGCTACTCTGTCGGCGGGGCCGCTGGAGATTGCGATCGCCTTCTTCCCCATCGCCCGCCTCCGGCCGAAGCCGGTCGCACCCCCGCCAGCCCGCAGGATAGCCGCCCCCGCGCGCGGACCTGAATTATCGAGTCTGGTCAATAGGCTACCATGGCGGTCGCCATGGCTGAAAATGAGCCCCCGGGGCTGCGGGGACTGTTTCGCACGTACGTTTGCCTTGTTGCGTGGGCCGCCCAGCAGCGGGGGTGTGTGGGTGGGAAGTTGTGCCGCCGAGCGACCCGGTTTTGCGTTAACCTGAGTCGCAATAAGGCTGACGGTATTGCGCGCGATTTTTAGCGACAGGGCTGCCAAGCCCGCAGGATACCCGCCCACGCATTGTCAGTCGGCTCGCTTCACCCTCGATGGTCTCATACTGGGATCAAGATCGAACGTTGTAGTTCCGCGCTTTTCTGCCTGATAAGCCCAATCTGGCAATGCTGATGGCGGCGCTGGCTGATTCCTCTCAGCGATCAGATGGTCAACCAATTGCTGAGCGATCACCATGCGCGACACGCCGTGAAGGACCAAGCGCGCAACAACCTCCCCACGATTCGTAAACGAGAGCCGGAGCCATCGCCCGTGCTGCTCGATCTGCGATAATCGGTCCGCATAAACGTTGCTCTCGGGATCGGGGGTCGTGACCGTCATGACGCATCGCCTCGGGGTGGGCCGTTCGGGTGGCAACTTTTCGAGACCGCATAGCTTCCAATTAGCGCGATTTACGGCGGGCGCCTGTGACATGCGTCACAGTGGTAAACAACAAAGGCGGCCAGCGCGGACCAGGACGCGGACGCGCTCGACCGCGCACTTAAGAAAATGGCCGAGAAGAAGCAGGAGGAGCCGGAGAAGCAGGGCTCTCGACCTTCGGAGCCTCAACTTCGGAGCTAAGCTGAAGCCATATCTTCGCCATTTCGAAGAGCAGGTCCTGCTCTCGTCCAGCGTATTGTTGGCCTTTTGGATGCACACCACGCCGCGTTCGCGCGGCATTCCTCTGGTGTGGCCATTTGGGGCTCCCTGAAGGCGGAAGAAGGCCGAATCAGGGGCACGAGATGGACCGTCTGTCAGTCCTAATACAGACTCTTCCCTGCGTGAGCGTAACGAATGGTCAACGGGGGTGCGGGGCGGCGTAGCACTGCTCGGGCGCAGCAGGCAAAATTGCCGACTATCGGGTACTTGGCTCCAGGCACTCCTGCGGCCGAGAGCCAACGGGTCGCCGCCGCGGGCTCTTCTCATAGACCAGCGAGTCGCGTGACATGCTCCGAGTCCGCAGGGGCAAGCAGGGAAGAGAGAGCAATAAAACCTGCCGCAACGGACCAGATCGCGATGAGCATAATGTGAAGCGCAGCCGCTCGACCTCGAGTGTCTGGAGTATCGATCCAATCGTGCCGTCCGGTCTCACTCACGTTCGTTGAGAGCATGGCTGTCCACCTGGGCATTGGGTTAGGAGAGGCTTGGGACCTCAGTGCGATGATTGAAATCACAGCGCCATAATCCGCGCTTCGCACCCGCGCGTCCTTGGGACAGAACTGAAATGTTCTGAATCGCGGGAGGGCTGGCCGGAGCAAAACTGACTTTCTGGTGCACTCGGCCGGCGCGTCCCGCCATGACACCAGCCGCTACCTCGGCTTGCCCATGACGCTCGCCAACATGCGGGCGCAAGGCGTGCGCTCGCTCTCGGTAAGCTGCTATCTGTGTCACCACGAGGCAGCGCGCTCAGCCTGATAACGAGGATGACACCGCAAGTCCGGCAGGCTAAGCAAAGAAGCGCCTGTGCCGGCGCGAACCTCGATTGGGAACATCTCTTGCGCTCCATCGCCCCGCTTGCGCTGGCCTGCTGCCTCGTCGTGCTTGACGGCGCATCGGCTCGGTCGCAGGCGCTGCTTCCCAACCGGCAGTCGCTCACGATCGCTGTCGGAACGCCGGTCGGAGGCGGCTATGATGCTTATGCGCGCCTTCTCGGCCGCCACCTTGGGGCGATGCTGCCCGGCAGGCCGCCGATCGTCGTGCAGAACATGCCGGGCGCCGCCTCCCTGATCGCCGCCAACTGGCTCGCGAATGCCGCTCCCAAGGACGGAACCGCGATCGGCTTCGTGCCCAACGCCACCGTGTTCGAGGCACTGCTGGGCAACCGCGCGGCGCGATTCGACGCGAGCAGGCTCGCCATGCTGGGCAGCCTCAACGACTTCACCTCCATTGCGCTCGTCTGGCACGATACGGCGTTCAGCAGCGCGGACGATTTCTTCACCCACGAGATCGTGGTCGGCGCCAGCGCCGCCGGTTCCAACAATTCGGTGATGCCAAATCTGCTCAACTCGCTGCTTCACACCAAATTCAAGGTTGTCAACGGCTACCCAGGCTCCGGCGGCATCGCGTTGGCGCTGGAGCGTGGCGAGGTTCAGGCCATGGTCGGAGACGGCTTCGATTTCCTCAAGGCGACCAAGGGCCAGTGGTTGCGCGAGAAGAAGGTACGCATCCTCATGCAGGCGACGCTCAAGCGCCACGAGGAGCTTCCCGATGTGCCGACCGCGCTCGAGCGGGTCAGTGCCGAGAACCGCGACGTGCTGGCGCTGCTGCTGGCCCGGCAGACCTATGCCGGATTGCTGGTAGCGCCGCCTGACACAGCGCCTTCGATGGTGGCGCAACTGCGCGAGGGCTTCGACAAGATGATCGACGATCGTGATTTCAGACGCGACGCAGAGGAAAACCACCTGGCGCTCCACCCTGCCCGCGCTGACGAAGTGACTGCCACGCTCGGGAAGCTTCTGGCGAGCCCGCGGCAAGTCATCGAGCGGGCGAGCGCCGAGCTGCGGCGCATCGTTGCCAATTAGGTGCCGCCATGATCCGCGTTGCCTTCGTGATCGGAGATTATCCACCGGACGAGCTGCGCAAGCGTGAGGAGGTCGCCAAAGGCTATTCGTCGGCCGATGTCGAGGTCGGCATCGTCCGTGTGGCAGCGCGGCCGTTCGATGGGCTCACGCCGGCCGAGATTCAGGCGGCGGCGCCGATCTTTCATGAGGCGTTCCGGCAAGCGGAACGTGCGGGGTATGACGCGATCGTCCCGCTCGGGATGCTCGATCTCGGCGTCGACGGGGGGCGATCGGCGGTGGACATTCCGGTGGTGGCGCCGCTGCAGGCGGTGCTGCACGTGGCCGCGCAGGTCGGCGAGCATTTCGGCGTGGTCTGCTACCACCCCTCCGCGATTCCGAGGCATCGGGCGCAGACGCGCGCCTACGGCATGGAATCCTTCATCGCGGGCCGGCGGGCGTCGGGCTTCTACGTGCAGCATATAGCGGCCAACCAGGACGCGATGGTCGAGTCCTTCCTGATGGCGGCGCGCGCGCTGATCGAGGAGGACGGCGCCGACGTCATCATCCCGCAGGGCATCACCCAATGCCCGGTGCAGATGAAGCCGCAATGGCTTTCCGCCGAGCTCGGCGTGCCGGTGGTTGAGGGGATCGGCGCGCCGATCAGGATGGCGGCGATGCTCGCGTCCCTCGGGCTGCGGCAAAGCCGCGTGCGTTGGCAGAAGGAAGCCTCACAGCCCCGCTGAGAGGCCGCCGGTGCCTCCTACGTCAGTTCTCTGAGGCGCGGCTCAGAAATCCGGCTTGTCGGCGTGCGGAAGCTCCGCGACATCGTAGCCGAAGAAGAAGACATTGTTGGGCTCGCAGAGATCTTCGATCAGCGGGATCTGCACACGCCGCCAGTGCTGGATCGCCGACCACGGCATGTTGAAGGCGCCCGGATCCTCGACCGTGACCGACACCTGCAGCCGCTGGCCGCCCTGGAGCATCTTGAAGCGTTCGAGCACATGTAGCTGCTCGGTGTGGGGGGTGCGATAATTGTCCACGAAGGTGCGCTCGTTGAGGCCGATGGTATCGACCACCAGCTCGTCGCCCTCGTAGTGCCCGACCGATTCCCCGTACCAGGACGGCGTCACATGCGCGGAGTGCGGCACGTTCAGATAGATGTGGCGCATCTGGGCGTAGAGCTCGTTGATGATGACCACCTGCTTGGGCGTCTGCAGGAAATGGATCGGCTGGCCGCGGTTGTAGATATCGATGGCGGGCACGCCGGCCGGCCAGCACCGCTCGCGCGCGATGAAGGGAACCTTGCCGGCGAGCACCGCCTCGTTGGCCTTGCGCATGCGCTCGATCACCCAGGGCTTGAGGATCGGGTTGGTGAGGTCGGCCACCCGATAGGTCGACTGGCCCTGGCCGTTGGGAACATAAGGATGCGCCGGATCGGACATGACCGGGCCGGGCCCGCCCGGCGGCGGCAGGAAGTCGTCGCTCGCGGGACGATCTGACGTCCAGGCGGTGTTGGCGTCGGGAGCAAAATTCGGGATGGGCGCCTTGTCCTGGGCGGCAAGAGGCCACATGCCGCAACCGGCCGCGCAAAGCAGCGCTGCCGTACAGCACGTCATGGAGAATCTCAGCATCGGTCGCCCTCCTTGAATCGCGCGGATCGCTTCCGCCTAAAGCGTGATGACTTCTCTTCGATTCGTCATCACACTTTAGTTTATTGATGGAGCATGATCTTTTCCGACCTGCCTTCGCCCGCCGAAGCACCAAGCAAAAATGAGCGGCATTGCCATGGCTTTGCGCAGGCGGGAAACCGGCATCCACTTTTCGGGATCATGCTCTAGAAATCCGGCTTGGCAGCGATCGGGATGTGATAATCGAAGAACGCGGCATTGTTCTCTGAGCAGACCTGCTCGGTCATGCTCTCCTGCACCCGCCGATAGCGCTGAATACCACCCCACGGCTCGACGAACGTATCGGGATCATCGACCGTGAACTTCACCTCGAGTCGCTCGCCGTCCTCGATCAGGTGCCAGCGCTCGACAAGATGCAGCTTTCCGGTGTGGGGCGTTCGATAATTGTCCACATAGGTCTTCTCGTTGAACCCGACAGTATCGATCACGAGCGCGTCGCCATCGTAATGGCCGACCGATTCGCCGTACCACGAGGACTTCGGCCGCGCCGAATGCAGCTGATCGAGATAGACGTGCCGCACCTGCGCATCGCCCGAGTAGATGATCGCGACCTCCTTGGGCGCCTGCACGAAGAAAATCGGCTCGACGATGAACAACATGAAGGCCGGAACGCCCGCGGGCATGCAGCTCGAGCGCGGCGTGAAGGCGATCTTGCCGGCCAGCACCGCCTCGTTTTCCCTGCGCATGCGCTCCCTGGCCCATGCCTTCAGGTTGGAGTCGGCAAGATCGGCGATCCGGTAGGTGGCCTGCTTTCCGGTATTGTTGGGCACATAGGGATAGGCCGGGTCGAACGTGACAGGCTTGTGCGCATCGCCCGTCGCGATGAAATCGTTGCTGGTCGCAACCCAGCCCGCGTGGTTCGAGGAAAAGTCCGGAGCCCTGCCCTGCGCCGAGGCCCCGGTCGATATCGCGCCAAGCATGCAGGCAAGGCCCGCAATCCATCCGCCTTGTGCGACGACGCTGGACATCGTTGCGCCCCCCTCATTCGAACCTGAGCCCGGTATGCACCTTTCCGAACTCGCCCCTCGCCCACCCGTCACCATAGCCGCGCGCCCTGGGTCTGCACATAGAGCGCATAGAGCGACTGGCCCGCGGCCATGAACAGTCGGTTGCGCTTGGCGCCCCCGAAGCAGACATTGGCGCACACTTCCGGCAGGCGGATGCGCAGGATCGGCTTGCCCTCGGGCGAGAAGACCATGACGCCGTCGAGCTCGTCCTTGCCGGTACCCCACCCGCACCAGAGATTGCCATCGACGTCGCAGCGCATGCCGTCGGGCGTGCCCGGACCCGCGTCGACGAACAGGCGGCCGTTCGCAAGCTTGGTGCCGTTCCCGACCACGTCGTAGACTCTGATCGCGCGGTTGGGATTGCCGCGTGATTCAACGATATAGAGGCGGCGTTCGTCGGGCGAGAAGCAAATTCCGTTCGGCCGCTCGAACTCGTCCGACACCACCGTCGCCTGCCCGCTCACGCCGTCGACGCGATAGACATTGGGCCGCAGCTCCTGGGCCGCCTGGTCGCCGATGTAGTTGCCGAGAATGCCGAAGGGCGGATCGGTGAACCAGACCGAGCCGTCGGAATGGGTGGTCACGTCATTGGGCGAATTGAGCCGCTTGCCCTCGTAGCGGTCGCACACCACAGTGATGCTGCCGTCATATTCGGTGCGGCTCACGCGCCGGCTGCCGTGCTCGCAGCTGATCAGGCGGCCCTGCCGGTCACGGCAATGGCCGTTCGCATAGTTCGAGGGCGTGCGGAAGACGCTCACCTCTCCGCTTGCCTCCTCCCACTTCAGGATCCGGTTATTGGGAATGTCGCTCCAGAGGAGATAGCGGCCGTCGCCGAACCAGACCGGGCCCTCGCTCCAGCGCAGACCGGTGACCAGCCGCTCGACCCGGGTGGCGTTGATGCGAAGCCGCTCGAACTTGGGGTCGAGCACCTCGATTGACGGATCGGGATAGCGCTCGCTCGGCGTCCAGGCGGCGAGAGCCGGCGCGATCGGCTCGCTCGCCAGCGTTGCGCTGGTGCCGGCCAGCACCGTGCGTCGGGTCATCATCATGATTTTCCTCATCACTCAGCGTCACGGGCGCGTCCGGAACGCGATCGGCGCATCGGCGAAAATCTTGTAGGTCTGCGACTTCGGCCGGTCCCGGTCCTGCGGATCGAGATACTGGATCGAGCTCTTGCCGAGGAGCGCGCGCGGCAGGATCATCATGCGGATGAACCGCGTGGCCCGATCGCTTGCCGCCTGAGCAAAGACCGGCTCTGGCCCGCTTTCATACCAGGCGCCGCCCGGCCCATAGCTGGTGGAGTGGCCCGCGGTATCGATCCGAATGCCCCCCTCGATGAGACAGCGAATGCCCGGACCCTGATGGCAATGCCGATAGGCGCAGCCGCCGGGCGGAAACGCCACGCTGTCGCCGCGCAGCAGGATTTCTCCGGCCGGCAGGGTCTCGACACATGCTGCCAGCTTTGGCCGAGAAGCATGGGCCAGATGCCCGTCGGGGGCACCCTCGCCCGCCAACTCGAAGCGCCACCAAGTGGCCCCCGCGGGGCCCGGCGCGACCGCAACCGCATCCTCGCCGTGCCAGACCTCCCCCTCATTCAACACACGGCCGCCGATCGTCGCCGAGCCGTGCACCAGGAAGATCATGCGGGACAGTGCCGGCAGCGGGAGCGGGCCCGCCGCGGCGTTGGAGAGCACATCTTCATAGAGGCGCATGATCGGTGGCATGGATGCTCGCCGCTCCCGCGCGCCATCTTACTGCTTGGGAATGCCCGCGCGCTCGATCACGGCGGCCCATTTGCCGATGTCGCTCTTAAGCCGCGACTTCAGCTCCTCGGGCGTGCTCGATCTGGCCTCGATGCCCAGGCTCGAAAACCGCTGCCTGATCTCCGGCTCGGCCAAAATCTCCCGCACCGCCTTGTTCACCGCATTGATGACTTCGCCGGGCGTTCCCTTCGGGGCAAACAGCCCGTTCCACGCGGTCACGTCATAATCCGGAACGCCCGATTCGCGCACGAGCGGCACCGCCGACAGATAGTCCGTGCGGACAAGCCCCGAGGTGGCGACCGCGCGAATCCGGTTCTGCTGCAGCGCCGATTCCATGGCTGCATAGAAATCGATCATGAGCTGGACGTCGTTGCGGATGAGGCCGACGATCACGTCGGGGGTGGTGCGGTAAGGCACGATCTGGACGTTGAGGGAAGCCGAGGCCTTGAACAGCTCGGCGCCAAGTTGCTGGGTGCTTCCCACGTTGATGGTGCCGATGTTGAGCTTGCCGGGTTGCGCGTGCGCGGCGGCAATGAAGTCCGGTAGAGTGTGAAACTGCGATTCCGAGTTCGCGGCAAACACGAGATCGAAGTAGCCCATGCTGGAAATCGTGCCAAAATCCCTCACCGGGTCGAACGGCAGCGAGTTGTAGATGGCCACGCTGATCGAGGTGCCGTTGGTGACGAGGCCGAGCGTGTAGCCGTCGGGAGGCGCCGAGAGCACCGAGCGCGCGGCACCGATGCCCCCTGGCCCCGGCTGGTTCTCGATCACGAAACGCTGGCCGAGCTTGTCGCTGAGACGGTCGGCGGTGAGACGCGAGGTAATGTCGGCGACCCCGCCGGCCGCAAACGGCAGGATCACGCGAACCGGCCGGGTCGGATAGGCCCGCTGAGCGAGGGTCGGACGAGTGTCAAGCGGCGCAAAGGCGGCCGAGGCGGCCGCAAGCGCCGCCTTCGAGAACGATCTGCGGGTGACGCGATCGCCGTTCATCTTCGCTTCCTTTGCTTCCTGGTCTGCGCCGCGGATTCGCAGCAGACTATCACACCTTCTCCTCGATGACGCTCGCTCGCACGTCGTCCTCGATCAGTCGCCAGATACGGTCCACGTAACCGACAAATTCCGGCGTGCGCTTGATGGCAAGCCCGCGCGGCCGCGGCAGATCGATGCGGACAGTTTCCTGCAGCCGCCCGGGCCGACGTGCGAACACGAGCACTCGGTCAGACAGGAACACAGCCTCATCGATCTGATGGGTGACGAACAGCACGGTCTTGCGGCCCTCCTCCCAGATGCGCATCAATTCGGTCTGCATGATCTCGCGGGTCTGCGCATCGAGTGCCGAGAACGGCTCGTCCATCAGGAGAATCTGCGGATCGATGGCAAGCGCGCGGGCGAGGTTGACGCGCTGGCGCATGCCGCCGGAGAGCTGGCGAGGAAAATAGCGCTCGAAGCCTTCGAGGCCGACGAGCTTGAGGAGATCGAGGGTGCGGCGGCGCTCCCCCTCCCCGCTGCGGCCGGCAACCTCGGGACCGATCATGGCGTTCGCCAGCACGGTGCGCCATGGCAGGAGATTGTCGGTCTGAAACACGAAACCGCGGTCGCCGCTGGGCCCGCGCACGAGCCGGCCGTCGAGCAGCACCTCGCCCGCGGTCGCCGGCTCGAGCCCGGCGACGATCCGCAGAAACGTGGTCTTGCCGCAGCCGCTCGGTCCGACCACCGAGACGAAGCCGCCGCGCTCGACCTCGAGATCGAGACTGCGCAGAGCTTCGAGCTCGCCGAACCACTTGCTCAAGCCCCGGATCGCGAGCTTCGCCTCCATGGTCAATCCCTGGTCCAGGGCACGAGCCGCCGCTCGATGACGCCGAAGCCCGCCGTCATGGCAATGCCGGCCGCCGCCAGCACCACCACGCCGGCGAACAGATCGGGCATGTTGAAGGCATCGGCGGAGGCACTGATCAGGCGGCCAAGCCCCGCGCGCGAGCCGAACAACTCCGCCACCACCACCCCGATCAGCCCGCGCCCGATGCCGAGCTTGAGGCCCGCCAGGATAAACGGCAGCGCGGAAGGCAGCGAGACCTTGAAGAAGATCTGCGGCGGCGTCGCGCCAAAGGAGCGCAGCATCTCGATCAGGCGCTCGCTGGTGGTGCGCAATCCCGCCTCGGTGTTGATGGTGACCGGAAACAGGACCAGCGTGATCACCACCAGCACCTTCGACCAGATGCCGATGCCGAGCCACAGGATGAACAGCGGTGCGAGCGCGATGGTGGGGGTGGCGTAGAGCCCGGAAATCCACGGCTGCATTATCCGTTTGGCGATCGCGCTCTCGGCCATGGCCATGCCGCAGATCACGCCGAGAATGCTCGCGATCACATAGCCGAGCGCGAACTCGGCGGCGCTGATCCCGATGTGCCGCCACAGCTCGCCGGTGGCGGCAAGCTGCACGATGGCGCGTGCGATCTGCAGCGGTCCGGCGAGGAAGAGCGCATTGGCGACGAGATACCGGCTGACAAGCTCCCACAGGACAAGGCCGCCGATGACAGACAGGACGCCCGCGAGAGGAATACGGCGCCCCGCTTTCGGGGCGGCATTCGCACTGCGCGTCTCGACTCTGCGCTGCATCATTGTCACGCCGTCAATCTTGGAACGTCGCGCGCCATCGCCCTCCACGCTCCTGCGGGCGCCATCCCGATGCTCTTCGGGCGTGCGCGTCAGGCCCGATAAGGGGCGATTTTTCCCACCCTACCTCAATCCGTCGTCTGGGTAATGCCCGGCAGGAGCAGGCGATCGACCGAGAAATCGGCGGGAATATCGCCCAGCTCGCGCAGCGCATCAACGACCGTACGAACCTTGGCCGTGGAGACCTTGCCGGTCGGCTCGAACAGATTCTTGTCGTGCAGAAAATCGTAGGCCTTTCCGACATCGGCCGGGTCGAGCTTGCTGGTCTCGACCATCATCCGCACCGCCTCGTCGCGATGGGAGCCATCCCGGAACCAGGCGATGCTCTTGTTGTAGACGTCAAGGAATTTCACCACCCGTCCCGGGTTGGCGCTCGCCCAGGTGCGGTTCACCGCTATGCCGGCAAACGGCATGTCCGGCAGGTAATCGAACGTGAAGCCGAGGTTGCTGAAGCCGGCCGTTTCCGCATAGAAGTTGAACGGCACCGTGAGGATCGCGGCATCGACCGCGCCCGACTGCAGCGCCGCAAAGCGCGCGCTTGTGGCGCCGGCAAACAGCATGTCGTAGTCGCCAGCCTTGAGGCCGTTGGGGGCCAGCATTCGCTCGGCGAAGATGCGGGTGATGTCCTTGGCGCCCCCCAGCATGATGGTCTTGCCCTTGAGGTCCCGCATCGTCTTGATGGCGGGCTTGGCGAGGAGCGCATAGGGCGGCGCCTGGATCACGATGCGCACGATCGCCTCCGACGCCCCCTTCTCGATGGCGCGCACCGGATCGACCATGCCGGCGCTCGGCGCAATGTCGTAGGAGCCGGCGGCAAGCTGCTGCACCACCGCGGCATTCGAGGGCGCAAAGATCAGATCGATATTGAGTCCCGCGGCGTCGAAATAACCGAGCTTGCGCCCAATATAGAGCGGCCACAGGTTGGCGGAGCTCGGGTCGACGGACCCCACCAGCACGGTATCGGCCGCTGGCGCGGGTTGCGGGGCAAGGCTGACGGCAACGCCTGCCCACAGGACGACCAGCATCCGCTTCAACGTTTCGCGTCCCATCATCGCTGCTCCGACCCTCACGCCAGCTCAGTCGGCGAGCTGGGTCACGCCAGGCAGCACCATGCGATCGATGGCGAGCCCGGGAGAGACATCGCCAAGCTCGCGGAGCGCCCCAAGCATTGCGTTCATCCGCATCTTCGAGACTTTGCCGCTCGCATCGAAGAACTTGTACTTCTGCAAGAAATCGTACGCCTTGGCGACGTCCTCGCTCTTCTGCTTGCTCGCTTCGACCATCATGGCGATCGCCTCGGCGCGATGCTGCGGGTCGAGGAACCAGGCCATGCTCTGCTGGTGCACCATGAGCAGGCGATCGAGCGTCGCGCGATGGGCCATGGCCCAGGCCCGGTTGACGACCGCGCCGGTGAACGGCAGCTCCGGGGTATAATCCACAGTAAGGCCAAGCGTCGAAAACCCCGCCGAGTCCGCAAAGAAATTGAACGGCGGCAGCAGGATCGTGGCATCGACCGCGCCGGACTGCAGCGCCGAGTACCGCGCCGCGGTCGCGCCGGCGAACAGGGCATCGTACTCGTTCGGCTTGATGCCGTTGGCGGCGAGCATCCTCTCCACATAGAGCCGCGTGATCCCCTTGGGGCCATCGACCATGATGGTCTTGCCCTTGAGCTCCCTGATGCTCTTGATCGATTTCTGCCCCATCAAGGCATAGGGCGGCGACACCATTTCGAGGCGCAAAATCGCGACAGGCGCGCCTTTGTCGATGGCATAGATCGGATCGACGATGCCGGTGGAAAGCGCCGCATCGAGCGAGCCCGCCGCGAGCTGCTGCACCAGCGCGGTGCTCGAAGGGGTGAACACCATGTCGAGCGTGATATCGGCCGCGGCGTAATAGCCTTGCTTGAGGCCGACATAGATCGGCCAATGGGTGGCCGAGACTGCGCCGACAAGACCGATCGTGATCGTTTCAGCCTGCACCGCCGGAGCAACGCCGAGCGTGGCAAGGAAGATGAGGCAGAGGGCGCGCAGCTGTCGCATGGTCGGTGTCCCGGCTAAGGTTTCGCCTGCGCGAGATAATGCCGCGCAATCTCAGCCCCTGTCGCCCGCCACACCCGCTCATGCCGGCAGATATGGGCAAGCGCGGCATCGAAGGCATCGATGCGATGCGGCACGCCGGTGAGGTAGGGGTGGATCGCGATCGCCATCGCGCGGCCGGATTCGGCGCCTTCCCGATAGAGCACATCAAACTGGGCGCAGATCATATCCCTGAACTCGGCGGCGGTGTGATGGCGGCGCTCGAACACGGGCTTGTCGTTGATCTCCTGCGAATAGGGCATCGCGACGAGCGCCCGGTTGCCCTCGAGCGACATCACATACGGCTGGTCGTCGTTGACCCAGTCGCCGACGTATTCGCAGCCTTCCGCGGCGAGCAGATCGAGCGTGCTCCAGGTCTCCTGCAGGCCGGAACCGAGCCAGCCTACCGGGCGCGTTCCGGTCGAGCGCTCGATGGCCTCGAACGCGCGTCGAATGATTCCCGCTTCTTCGCCGGGCGGAGCTTCATTCAGGCGCCGTGTGTTGCTTTCGTTGTGACCCATCCATTCCCATCCGCGCTTGTTGCCCTCCGCGATGATCTGCGGATGGTGCGCGCAAAGGTCGCTGTTGAGAGCCACGGTGGCGCGAATGCCGTGGCGATCGAGGACCTGCATCAGGCGGAACACGCCGACCCGGTTGCCATAGTCGCGCACCGACCAGGTCGGAACATCGGGGACCGGGCCGCCGCTGCCCCCCGCGGCCGCCGGCACTTTCTCGGCGAGCGAGAAGAACTCGATGTTGGGAATGACCCAGAGCGCCACATGCGCGCCGTCGGGCCAATTGAGACGGGGCCGGGAGATGATCGGGGAATAGGGAAACGGGCCGTAGGGCGCGGGCTTCATCCGGATACCCCGGCGGCCGCAGCGCGCGCCCCCTCCTCCGCCGCCGTGGCATTCAGGTGGGCGATCATCTCGAGCAAGAGACAAATGCCGGCATAGCCCGCATGCCGGCCGGTTTCAAGCTGCCTCGCCGCCCGCCGCTTCGCCTGCGCGGCGGAAAAGCGACCGGCCTGCGGCTTGCGGGGATGAGTCCACAAGGCAATCGCAGGCCGGCGCTGCAAGCCCGGGCCAACTACGCCGACTGATCGCGCGGCCCAGGCCGAGAGTTGAGCTTGGCAGTTACTGGGTCTTGCTCGGAACGTCCTTGTTCGCCTTCACCACCGGGGTCGTGGGCTGCTTGCTCGGAACGCCCTTGTCCGCCTTCACGGCGGGGACCGCAGGCGTGCTCGGGGCGTTCTTGCTCGCCTTCACCACGGGGGTCGTCCCGTGATGCTGCCGGTGCACATAGACGTGCTTCACCGGCTTCGACAGCTTGGCCGTCATGGCGTGGCCGAAATGCTTGCCGTGGTGGACCACGTACCAGTAGTGGCTGTGAGCAACGTACCAGGCGTGACTGTGATGGGGGTGGGACCGGCTCGCGACCTTGACGATCTTGACATTCTTGTCGGCCTTGATGGTCTTCACCTCCGGGGCGGGCGTCGCGGTGGCAGCCGCGCCCGGTTTGGCGCTCTTCGTGTCAGGGGTGGCGGGCGCCTTACTCTTGACGTCCTTGCCGCCGTTGACGCCGTTCGTCGCCGGCGGGGTTCCGGCGCCGGTCTTGGAAGCGACCGGCGCCGCGGGGGCCGCGGTGTTGGTCGTCGCGACCGGCGCCTTGGGGGCCGCCGTCGTGGCGGGCTTGACGGCGCCGGCGGCAAGCACCGGCCCTGCCAGCACGGTGGTCGCGAACAACACGATTGCAAAATTCCGCAACATGGGAGTCTCGTCCTTTTTGATTGGTCCGCTCGTTCGAAGAACGGAGTGAATTCGACGATCGGCCCGATGCCGATCCTGACCTGTACTCTAGGAGGGGCGCGCTGAACCGGGTCTGAAGCGCAGGGATACCGGCCGTTCAGCGAGATGAATATCGATTGAGGACGCCGGTCATCGCCGGTTCAGGGAGGCGCAATGCGAGGCGCTTGTCTCCCTCCGCGCCGGCACCACCAGCTAGGGCGCGGCGGCAGCGGGCTCGGTTTCCGCCATCAGCCAATCGAGATAGGCGGAATCGACCTGCTCGATCGGCAGCACCAGGACGGAGGGCGTGGTGTAGGAATGCATTTCCTTGACCGCGGCAGCGACACGAGGCGCAAGCGTCGCGCGGGTCTTGATGATCATCACCACTTCCTCGCCACGCTCGACCTTCCCCTCCCACCAATAGTGCGACACCATGCCGGGCAGGATGTTGACGCAGGCGGCAAGCCGCTGCCCGACAATCGCGCGGCCCGCGCGCTCCGCCTCGACAATGGCGGGATAAGTCGTATAGACGAGCACCGCGCGTTCCATCCCGATGCACCCATGAGCCCACAGACCCCGACCTATGCGCGGATCGCCTTCGTGGCAAGCCCGATTCCGGAGGCCGAGGAGGCGCTCGCGCGGCTCAGCAAGCGCTACGGCAATGTCGCACCCGATGATGCGGACGTCATCGTCGCGCTCGGGGGTGACGGGCTGATGCTGCAGACGCTTCATCAGTTCATGAGCGCCGGCAAGCCGATCTACGGCATGCACCGCGGTACCGTCGGCTTCCTGATGAACGAGTATCATCCGGACAATCTGATCGGGCGTCTGGACGCGGCCCACGACGCCGTGATTCATCCGCTGCTGATGCAGGCGCGCGCCGCCGACGGGACCTCACGCAATTGCCACGCCTTCAACGAGGTCTCCCTGTTCCGGCAGACCTATCAGGCCGCGAAGCTGCGCATCCTGATCGACGGCAAGGAGCGGCTCGCGGAGCTCGTCGCCGACGGCGTGCTGGTTGCAACGCCCGCCGGCTCGACCGCCTATAACCTGTCGGCGCAAGGTCCGATCATTCCGATCACCGCCCCGCTGATGGCTCTCACGCCGATCAGCCCGTTCCGTCCGCGCCGCCAGCACAGCGCGCTCCTTCCCGACAGCGCGCAGGTGCGGGTCGAGGTGCTGGAGGCCGACAAGCGCCCGGTGGCGGCGGTCGCCGACCACGACGAGGTCAGGGCGGTGCTGTCGGTCGACATCAAGATGGACCATGCCATCGGCATGCACATGCTGTTCGATCCCGGCCACAGCCTGGACGAGCGCATCATCCGCGAGCAGTTCGGGTATTGAGCGACAGCCTCCGCGTCGTCCCGGCCAAGGCCGCGAAAGCGGCCGAAAAGCCGGGACCCATACGCCGTGCCGTATCGAGAGGACACAGAGTATGGGTCCCTGCTTTCGCAGGGACGACGCCGGAATGTGCGGCGCCGACCTCGCTCCTAGTTCGACGCCAGCGCGGGCGCGATGTCGGATTGCCGGGCCGTGGTGCCGTGGCCGCCGGCAATGACCGCGTTGGTGATCCCGAATTTTTTCATCGCCTCGCCGACTGAAACTGTCGCCTCCGAGCGGGCGACCGGGCCGCGCGGCGAGATCAGATCGGTCACGTAGAGGACATTGGCCTTCATCACATGGCCGATGATCATTCCGTGCACGTGCGGATTGGGAATGTTGTAGAGGCGGATTTCCTCCGTGGCGTCCTTGAGCGACATCTGATCCTTGACCTCGACGATCGTCGCCGGCCGCGGCTTCCTTTGCAGGTCGTCCGGGACGATCGTACGGGGCGCGCGGACATCCTTCTCGAAATAGGCCTTGTCGGGAGCCGGCACGATGACGGTTGCGCCTTCCGCCACATAGGTACGCATTCCGCCGGTATGGTCCATGTGGTGATGGGTGAGGACCAGATACTTGATCGGCTTGCCGGGATATTTGGCCTTCGCCGCATCGATGGTCCAGCGCGACTGCAGCTCGCCATAGGGCGCGTCGAAGATGACGAGATAATCCTTCATCGCCATGATCAGGTTGTTGGCGGTGCCACCCTCCACGTGCTGAACGTTGGGGGCGAGCTCGACCAGGCTGAGCCCCCCGCCGGTCGGGAAGATGACCGAGTCGCTGTCGAGGAAGCGTGTCAGGAACAGGCGGCGCATCACCCATTGATAGGGAATATTGCTGGTCGCGGGCGGATTGGCGGCCGCCTTCACGCTGTCGGGAACCGCCAGCACATCGGCCGCGACCGCCGGATTGGCGGTCACGTCCCGGTAGTTGAGCCTGGCGACTTCGACGCCGTTGACCTGATAGGAGAGCGACTGGGCAAGCTGCGCGCCGCCGAGCGCCTTCCAGTCCGCGAGCACGAGATCGTAGTTGGAATCGCCGTTGATGTTGTCGTCGTCGCGGGTGCGGATCGCCGCCGGCAGATGCGTTGCGCGATCGAACAGGACGACGAATGTGACGCCGCCAGCCGTGAACGACACCGCTGGGAGCGTCGCCTTGCCAAGCTTCTCCTGCCCGGCGGCGCGAACGTTGTTGGGATCGTCGAGCGCATCGAGCAGGAGCCGCGGCGAGGCGCGCTCGAGCTCGCGCAGCTGCGCGGCGACGCGAATCCGCGACATCGGCTGGCTGCCCTTGGCGTCCGTGACGAATCCGAGCGCGGGCATCAGGATTTCCGAATATTTCAGCTTGATCGGCGGGTCAGGATATTTCTGGTCGCGATCCCAGTCGGTGCGCGCGATCCCCCTCGCGATGTCCCAGGTGATCGTGAACGTTGCGTCACCGAGAAAGCGCGGCTCGCCGCCGGCCGCGAACGACTGGCCCGGCTCCCAGAATTTCGCGTCGCCCTTGACCGACAGGGTCTTGAGGCCGCGCAGCGCATCGGCGCCCCCCTCGGCCGCCACGGCCTGCTTGACGAGGTCGATTGGCTTCTGCGCAAGGGCCGGCTGCGCCAGGCTTGCGGCAAGGAGCAGGGCGGCAATCGGCAAGGCATACCGCATGGTGTTTCCTCCCGTGATGTTATGCGCAGATGCTACGTTCTGTCGGGGCTGTCGTTCAAGCCGCTCGCGGGCTAGTCGAGCTTCAAGAGCCTCGCTGCATTACCGCCCATGACCTTCTCGCGCTGGGCTCCCGTCATCCCGATCTGGTCCATCATTTCGAGTCCCGCGCGCTTGAGCGGGATCATCGGGGGCGAGTCGGTGCCGAACAGAAAATGCTCGGCCCCGATGGTTTCGAGGCACATTTTCGCAGCCAGCGGGGTGTAGCTTGCCGAATCGAAGTACATCATCTTCAGATAGTGGCTTGGCGGATGCTTGATCAGCATCGGCTCGTAGGAACCGAGGAAAAAGGCAAAGTCCGGCAGGTTGTATGCGTAATCCATGCGGCCGATGACCTCGCAGATCCCGCCGCCGAGATGGCTGCCGACGAGCTTGAGGCTTGGGAACTCCTCGAAAATGCCGCGCACGATCAATCGCGCCAGCGAGAGGCAATTGTCGGCGGGCCGGCTGATGCTGGAGGCCAGCCGATAGTCCGAGCTTGCCGGCGTGGTGGCATCTCCCGGATGGATGAAGACCGGGATGTCGAGGTCCGTCACCAGCTTGAAGAACGGCCGCGCCTCGTCGGCATCCGGATAGCGGCCCTGATGGCTCGAATTGATGATGACGGCGCGGGCGTCATCCTGCTTGACGGCGCGCTCGAGCTCGCGCAGGCACTCCTCGCCGCCGCCCGGCACGCAGGTTGCCATCGCGACGAGCTTGTCGGGGTGCTGGTCGCGGCACTTGGCGAGATACCGGTTCGAGCTTTCCAGGAGATCGACAGTATCCTTCACGGTCTTGCAAAATCGCAGATGATGGGCAGCGTTGCTGATGACCGATCGGTCGAGCCCGGCAAGCTCATGAGCCGCCAGCACATTGGCAAGCGTCATTGGGCAGCGGCCGCGCCAGAACGGCCTTGCCTGGTCCTCGAGATCATGGATGTGGGTGTGCCAATCGATGAGCATGGGGCCTCCAGGGCCGGCGTTGCGGCCGCGATCGTGTTTGCGCCTTCCGGTCGGTTCGGGAAACTAACGAGATTCAGGGGCGGCAGCGACGATTTGCTGTAGGGGAGCGCCGTTCGCGATTCAAGCCGCCTGCAGATGGTCGGTCAGTGACTGGACCGCAGATGCGAGCCGCCCAGGGCGCGCGGGCCGCGCACCCGCTGCGGCAGCGCGCGCGCCACGACCCGGGCCACGGCAAGCGGCAACTCGACAACGCCGGGAAGCGGGTCGTCCTTGGCGATGGCGGCAAGCGCCAGCGGCTTGCGCCATGACCGCAGATACTGTGCGGGTGACAGTCGCCCGCGCCACATCTCGATCGAAGCGGCGAGGAGGTCGCGCGTTTCATGCATCCAGGCCACATCGGCGCGTCCGCGAAGCGGCTCGACCGCCTCGCCCATGGCCGATCGCCAAAGCACATGCGCGAAATCGACGCCGGCCTTCCCTCCCAAGGCGTTCCAGGTCCACGCGCGCGGGTTCACGTCGAGCAGCTTATAGCGGCCGTCGCGCTCATCATACTTGAACTCGATCTCGACCAGCCCGCTGTAATCGAGCGAGCGCAGGAAGCGGCAGGCAGCCTCCTCGACCTCCCTCCGCTCGACGGTCTCGACGAAAGTGCTGGTGAAGCCGAAATCGACCGGGTACTGGCGGCTGCGTCGGGCCACCAGCGATGCCAATGGCCGTCCGCGCTGCCAAACCCCGGCATAGGAAAACTGCGCCGCCCCTCCGCCAGGAATCCATTCCTGCAGCACGATTGCCCGCTCGCCCACCAGCGCCGCGGCCGCCTGGTAGCGCGCGACAAGCGAGGCGCGATCGTCGGCCCGCCACGCCTTGGCGCGGGTGAACGCATTCTTGCGCTCGCGCACCGTGGGTTTGAGCACGACCGGAAACCGGCAATCGAGCTCGGCGACCTGCCGCAGGTCACGCGGCTGATAGCAAAGCGGGTAATCGATGCCGAGCGTCTGCGCGCGCTCATAGGTCAGCCGCTTGTCATGAGCCCAGCGCGCCGTCTCCCAGGGTGCAACCGCGACGCGGAAGCAGCCGGCCAGCGCCGCATGATGCTGGGACAGCAGGCGCACTTCGGGATCGCCGCCGGCGATCAGGAGCCATCCGTCGAGACCATGCTGGCGCGCCAGGGTCTTGAGGAATTCGATTGCGCCCTCGTCACTGGCGCCGGCCCAGGTAAAGCTGCGCTCGGTGTAGCGCGAGTAGCGCGCGATCGGGTGGTCATCGGTCACGAACCAGACCGGGATGCCGCGCCGCCCGAGGCTGCGGGCAAACGCGAGGCTCCCGTGCGCGCCGCCCAGGATGAGCGCACCGGTGGGTCGCGCCGAGGGCATTTTGCATTCCGGGCTTGGCGGTGCGGTCGCGTTCATCACATCGTTTCCGGGGCGGTCAGGCTGGCGACATCGGCTGGGCCGAGCCGGCGCGATAGCCGCCGCCCTGCGGGCCGGGTGCCGCGACCCCGCGGGCGCTTTGAGCCGACATCGCTCGCGCGACGCTGCGCGCCGCATGGCCTGCGCCCGCGATGAAGCGCATCAGCGGACCATGGCTGTCGACCGCGCTCGCACCCACGAAATGCAGGCCGGGCACGGTCGATTCGAAGCCCGCTCGCAGCAGCGGCGAGCCATCGCGGCAATCGATCGCCGACAGGAGCTGCGGCGACAGGACTCCGAGCTTGGAAATATCGATGCGGTATCCGGTCCCGAGCAGCACGTGGTCATAGATCTGAACGCCGCTGTCGAGCTCGATCGCAATGGTGCTGCCCTGCGGACGCACGTTCCTGATGACGCGTCCGGCGCGCACCTTGACTCCCTCCATGCGCGGCAGGAGCCACCATGCGGCAGCAGCACGCAGGCTGCGCGCGGCGATTTTGGAGCGCATCTCGTCCGGCAGGCGATGCTCCAATCCGGGCCATTCGTTCAGCCAGCTCCACGGGAACGGCCCGACCGCCGAAGGTGCCTGCACCAGCTCATGCAGATGCCGCCGCCAATGGCGATCCTGAGCGGCCTTGCCGGGCGCACCGCCGATCCAGCGGACCTCGCCGCGGCACACAAGATCGACCTCGGAGCCGGCCTCGCGCAGCAGGACCGCCGATTCGCAGGCGCTCTGCCCTCGTCCAATCACCGCGATGCGCTTTCCCCGCCATTGATCGAGTCTGGCGTGGGCGCTCGTATGGCTGACGAGATGCGGACTGATCCCCTCGAACTCACGCGGTGTCAGATCCTGGCCCTCAAGCCCCATGGCGACCACCACGCGGCGGGCGTGGACCGCCGTCTCGTCCTCGAGCATCAGCCGAAAGCCGTGCGCCGCAGGCTCGACGCGCATGACTTGCCGGGGGTCGAGGGCGGGAACCGCATGATGCTGAAACCACTCGCCATACTGCACGAATTGCTCGATCGGCAGCTGCTCCTGTCGGGCGATCCCGTGCCGGTTCGCAAACACGTCGAGCGAATACCGCCTTTCCGGATCGGCGATGTGGGTGGCGATCCAGGGCGAACGCAGCCGCATGCCCTTGGGCATATGCTCGCGCCAGAACGACATTGGGCGGCCAAGGACGCGCGTGCTGATCCGCGCGGCATTCAGGTGCGCCGCGACCGCAAGGCCGTAAGGTCCGGCGCCGATCACGGCCACTTCGCTCTCGTCGCGGGGCTTCGCTGTATCCATCGGCACGTTTCCTTTGAGCAAACGAGCGCTGAAGAGCGTCAATCTGTCGGCGTCACGAACGGGCTGGCGAGCATTGCCCGGAGCGCCGCGCCACAAGGCTACGGTTAGCTGCGACGAATGAATTTTTCTTAAGCCGAAGACGGCTTCGCCGCGGGAGGGTGCGAACAGGCGAAGTCTTCGGATATGCTTAACCCTTCGTTAATGGCGAGCAAATAGCTTGCGCCGACAGGCGTAAAGCCTTGATCCAGCGCGTTCGCCATGGTCCGCATCGATTTCAACAAGCTTCGGTTTCTGATCGTCGACGATAATGCGCACATGCGGCGCATTCTGCGCACGCTCCTGCATGGATTTGGGTCGCGCGAGGTATTCGAGGCCGAGGACGGCGCCGCCGGCCTCGACAAGTTCACTCATTACACGCCCGACATCGTCTTCATCGACTGGGCGATGCCGATCTTCGATGGCCTGGAATTCGCGCAGATGATCCGCCAGCCGGAGGCCAATACCAACCCGTTCGTGCCCCTCATCATGGTCACCGGGCATTCCGAGCGCAAGCACGTCACCACCGCGCGCGACGCGGGCATCACCGAATTCATGGTGAAGCCCGTCTCCGCCAAGGTGCTGCACCAGCGGATCGTCAACGTCATCGCCAATCCGCGGCCCTTCATCAGGACCAAGAGTTATTTTGGCCCGGACCGGCGCCGCAACACCGCGTCGAACTATGCGGGGCCCGAGCGCCGCAAGGGCGGCAAGGCGGAGATCATCCGCGTCGAGCCCCTGCTCGAGAAGGTCAAGGTCTCGAGCTGACCCCCGGAGCAGCCGACCATGTCCCGATCGAGGATGGACAAGGCTTCGATTGCCACCTACGCGGACCATGAGGTCCTCACGCCGCCCAACAAGCTGCGCAGGCTCATGGCGGTAGTGGCGGACCCTCCCCCCGGGACCGAAGACGAGGTGGCGCGGGCCGAGCAGGCGCTTGCCCAGCTTTCCAGCCAGTTCGCGGTCTGGATGGAGGCCGAGTGCGAGCGGCTCGACCAAGCGCGCAATGCTGTCAAAGCGGCGGGCTTCGCCAAGACCGCGCGCGATCTTTTGTTTTTCGCCGCCCACGACATCAAGGGCGATGCCGAGACGTTTGGTTACAAGATGGCCGCTATCCCGGCCGAAAGTCTATGTCGCTTGATCGAGCATACGCCGGACTTGAACCGGATTCCCCTCACTCTCCTCGACCAGCACGTGGACGCCATCCGGGCCATCGTCCGCGAAATCGCCCGGCCAGACGCACAGGAGACCGCGACCGTGCTCACCCGCAAGCTATGCGAGGTGACGGACGAGTTCCTCGCCCATGAGAATCGCGACCGGCCGGATGCGCTCAAGGACATCCTGGCGCCCTCGCTCGCGGGCGATCCCGGCTTCTGACGGCGCTCGCCTCAGGCCGCGTCGCGAGCGCCTTCCTCATCGAGCGAAACGACGTCCGCAACCAGATCGTCGCAGAACAGGCGCGCTTCCTCGCGCGCCGCTTCGGCCGCAAAGCGGCGCAGCAGCGTCAGCAACGGCTCGATCTCGCCGGGCGAATCTTCCGCGCAGCGGGTGAGAACGCGCTCGACCATGCGGCGTCGCAGGTTGGTGGCGCCGCGGGCACTGCCGACGAATCCGCCCTCGCGCATCGCTTCGATCGCCTCGCAGAAGGCCGGATAGGCAGAAGCCGGCAATCCGGCCTTCTGATAGAGCGCGCGAAAGCTCGTTCCACATTTGTCGTGCACCAGCGCACACACGCGTGCGTACGGCATGCCGGAAAGCTCCGCCAATGCCTGCTCGAACAATTCGATATTGCCCGAGAGGAGCGCCCGCAGCACCAGGCCGGCGGTGAGCTGGCCGCTTTCGCGCAGGTGGCGGATGAGCGGCCGCGTCTCGCTGCCGGGCGCAACGGCAGCAAGCATCACGGTAGCCTTCTCGCACGCCTCCTTGGCGATCCGCTGCGCCCGATCGACCTCCAGCCACGCGCGCGCCGCGACGAAACCCGCCAGCGTCTCCGAGAGCTTGGCGACGAGGCCCTGCCGGGTCGGAGCCGGCAAGTCGTCGCGCATGAGCATCGCCTCCCGGATCGCGCCGAGATGGCCGAAACGCGCAACGATCCGATCGAACGAGAACGGCGCAATCTCGGCCTGCGGGTTCTCAACCAGAACCAGGCAGGCTTCCGCCGACCCGACCTCCGCGATGGCGGCGGAAACCGCGGCCGGCAAGAAGGTGCGGCTCGCGATCGCAAGCTGCGCCCGGGGACCTTGGGTCGCAACCGCATCGACAAGATCGGCGTCAAGCAGAAGCGGCGAGCGCTCAAGCACCCAGCACGCGATCTCCGGCTGATCGGCGGCGAGCCCAAGCACGACCGCGGGCGGCGCGTCTTCGCTCCCGGCGAGCGCCCGCGCCAACGCGGTGCGCACCAGCGGCGAAGGATCGTCGAGCAGCATCAGCAGGGCGCCTTCGGCGGCCGCGCGGTCGTCCGGCGACAGGTCCGAATAGAGGTAGGCCCGCGCGAGGGCGCTGGTCGCATCGGCGCGCACCGCCGCGGGCGCCGTGCGTTGCCATTGCAGGAACTGACGAACGATCATGGTTTGACCGACGCTGCGCTGGCCTCAATCCCCGCCGGGCGCGGACCAGCCCCTAGTCCCGGCACTTCATAAATCGTTCACCATAATTGTTGGGAATCATTGCTGAATTGTAAACGCTCCCGACGGCTGCCCTCGCGGCCGGGTCGCCGGCAGCTCAAGCGCCCCCTTTGAACAGGGCGCGCACATCGGGGCGCACGTCCTGAAACAGGTCGAGTGGCGAAAGGGAGACTTCCTTCCGCCCAGAATCCCGAGCTTGCGGCTTGGCAGTTGGCTGAAAGGCGGCGGCAGACCCCTTCCCCGGCGCGTCGGCGGCCGGATCACTCCACAGGGCGGCCACCACCGGCGCGACCGCCGTGCGGCGCACCGAATCCCGAAAGAGCGAATCGAAGCCCGGTTGCGGCTGCGATACCGGGCTTGATGGAGCGACGGCCGGCGTGGGAACGGCCGATGCCGCGAGGGCATCGGCCACCTGCAGCGGGCCGGTCGCCGGAACCTTTGTCGATGCGGGTGGCGCTTCTGCGCGCGCAACAGTGCCGGTGGCAACTGCGCCCAATCCCTGGCTCGCGACCTGGTAGCGCCGCACCAGTTCGGCATAGACCCCGGCGACGCTGCGGGCATTGCCTTGCCGGTCATAGAAGATCGGCCGGTTGGCGCGCGCCGCCTGCGGAAAAACATCGGTCGCGCTCGCCTGAGGGTTGCTTTCGACAAGCCCGATCAGCTTGCCGGCGCCGCCGGGCCCGAAAAAATGGGCGATGTAAAGCTCGCCCTCGGTCGGCGTACGCCCGATCCGCCGGTTCAGGATGGCGGCGTTCTGCTGGGTGAATACCCCGGCCATGACCGCATTGGCCGCCGGATCGGTGCGCAGCTGCATGATTTCCTTGCGCATCTTGGGATCCGTCACGACCCACCGGCCGGAGGCGTCCCGCCCGATGGCATCCGCATAGCTGGCGTAGCCGAATGCCGGCCCTGCCTGCTTGAGCGTCCCGAGCCAGGTCTGATCGATGAACTGGAACAGCCCGGTGGCCGACGAGGATTGCATCGTCATGCCGGGATCGAGGTTGGATTCGATCTTGGCGGTCGCCAGGAGATAGTTGAAGCTTGTGCCGGTCGCCTGCGCGGCATCGCGGATGGCGCCGGTGACGAGCGTGGCGGCGCGGCCTTGGGCAATGGGCATGCTGCCGTCGACCGCCATGATCAGGATGCCTTGCGCCCGCCGGGCGCGTCCGATGAATCCTGCCGAGTCTTAACGGTTATGGTAAACGAGTCCTTAACGAAAGGGCCCCCGGAGGCGCCGATGACCGACGAACCGACAGTGCGCCACAAGCGCGGCGGCATCTATTTCGAGGATTTCGTCGTCGGCCGCCTTTACGAGCACCGGCTCACGCGCACGGTGACCCAGATGGACAATATGCTGTTCTCCAACATGACGCTCAATCCGCAGCCGCTGCATATTGATCGGCATTTCTGCGAACAGGAGACCGAATGGGGCAAGCCGCTCATGAACTCGCTGTTCACACTCGGCCTCATGATCGGCATCTCGGTCAATGACCTCACGGTCGGCACCACGGTTGCCAACCTTGGCATGACCGAGGTGAAGTTCCCGCATCCGCTGTTCGACGGCGATACCGTGCATTGCACCACCCAGGTCATGTCCAAGCGCGAGTCGAACTCGCGGCCGGGTACCGGCATCGTGGAGTTCGAGCATCGCGCCTATAACCAGGACAACAAGCTGGTGGCAGAATGCCGCCGCCAGGGCTTGATGCGGATGCGGCCGCGCTGATGCGCTCGTTGCTCTTCGTTCCGGCCGATAGCGGCCGCAAGCTCGACAAGGCGCTCGCCTGCGGCGCCGACGCGGTGATTGTCGATCTCGAAGACTCGATTGCTCCCGACCGCAAGGCGCAGGCGCGCGCGAGCGCTGCGGCCTTCGTCAAGCAGGCAACGCGCGCCACCCCGCGAACACGCATCGTGGTGCGGGTCAACGGGCTTGGCACCGGCCTCACCGATGCTGATCTCGATGCCATCGTGCCAGCGAGCCCCGACGCCATCATGCTGCCGAAGGCCGAAGGCGGTGCCGCCCTGGTGCATGCCGATGCAAAGCTCACTGCCCGCGAGGCGATCCACGGGCTTGCGGACGGGCACGTGAAGATCGTCGCCATGGCGATCGAGACGGCCGCAGCGCTGTTTCTGGCGGGCACCTTTCGTAATGCCAGCCCGCGTCTTTTGGGGCTCTCCTGGGGCCCGGAGGATCTCGCCGCCGAGCTTGGCGCCGAGACAAACCGCACGGCCGAGGGAAGCTTGACGCAGCCCTATGCCCTCGCGCGTGCGCTCTGCCTTATGGCAGCCGCTGCCGCGCAGGTGCAGGCGATCGAGACGATCTATCCGGACTACCGCAACGATGCGGGGCTGCGCCGCGACAGCGAGGAAGCGAGGCGCGATGGCTTCACCGGCCGGCTGGCCATCCATCCCGCGCAGGTGCCGATCATCAACGAGGTCTTCACGCCCTCCGCCGCGGCACTGGGGCGCGCCCAGGCGATCATCGCCGCCTTCGCGGCCAATCCCAACGCCGGCGTGATCGGGATCGACGGGGTGATGTACGATCGCCCGCATCTCGCGCGCGCTCGCGAGCTCGTCTCCCGCGCGAAGGCGGCAGACCCGCAAAAAAAGGCGGCGGATTGATCCGCCGCCAAATCATCCTGGGGAAACCGGGAGAATCCGGTCTTCGTGGATATTCGCTCAGTATTGACCAGCAGGCGCCCAGACGGTTTGCGCCGGCGACACCATCTCGGTGCGGGCAACGGTTGCGTATTGCGGCGGGATGACCTCGCGCACGACATGCGCACGCTCGACCAGCACGGTGTGCGCGACCGTCGCATACTGGGCCGGGACCTCGACCGCCTGCGCGCTTTCGCGCCCACAGGCACAGGTCGATTGCCAGACCTGGCTGGGCGGGCTCACCATCACGGTCTCGTTGACGACGCCGTAGCGCGGCGGGACCACATGCGCGACGACGCGCGGCGGTGCCACCAAGACGGTGTCATAAACGGTGCGGTACTGCGGCGGAATGACCGTCGGACGATAGCAGGAACCGCAGGGATTGAAGACGGGAGCGCACGAACCGCACCCGGCAAGTGCGGTAGTCGGGGCGACGCTCGCCGCTGCGAAGGCAACGAAGAGCGCCGAACAGAGGAATCGCGACATATCGGTTGACCTGATTGCCGGAGCTGGGCTTCGGCGCGCGCCATTGCGCCGCTGAATGTGCGAAACCTAACCGAAGCGCGCGGGAAGGCTCAAGCAAATGTCGGAATTTACCTTACGAAGCACCATTAACGAACGGTGACCGCGGCACGATCGAATGCAACAAAAAATGGATCACTCGCCTTGCGCCTTGCCTGGGTCGTACACGGCCGCCGGATCGAACAGCTTCTCGGCATCACGGAATTGGAGCGCGGCGGCGCCGCCGTTGTTGTGCGGGATCGCGCGGTAGAAACATGAGCGCCGGCCGGTGTGACAGGCGCCCGGCCCGACCTGCTCGACCTTGATCCAGACCGCATCCTGGTCGCAGTCGGTGCGCATCTCCACGACCTTCTGCACGTGCCCGGACGATTCGCCCTTGCGCCACAGTTTGCGGCGCGACCTGCTGAAATACCACGCCTCCCCGGTCGCGATGGTCTGCGCGAGCGCCTGCGCGTCCATATGCGCCACCATCAACACCTCGCCGGTGCGCGCATCGGTGGCGACGCAGGTCACCAGACCATCGGCATCAAATTTGGGCGTGAAGGCCGTGCCCTCCTCGACTTCCGCGGTCGGGCCGGGCGCCTTGAAGAGGGCTTGATCCGCCAAGACAGGCTCCCCGCGCAGATCAGCGCTCGGCTCCGCGCACCAAGGTGATGAAGCGCAGCTGCTCGTCGGGATTGTCCCGGAACGAGCCGGTGAACTGGGTCGTGATGGTGGACGAGCCCGGTTTCTCGACCCCGCGCATCGACATGCACATGTGCTCGGCCTCCAGCATGACGGCGACGCCGCGCGGATTGAGAATCTCGTCGATCGCGGTGGTGATCTGCGAGGTCAGGTGCTCCTGCGTCTGCAGACGCCGCGCATACACATCCACCAGCCGCGCAAGCTTGGACAGGCCGACCACCCGCTCGACTGGCTTATAGGCCACGTGTGCCTTGCCAACGAATGGCATCATGTGGTGCTCGCAGTGGGAATGGAAGGCGATGTCGCGGACCAGCACGAAGTCGTCATACTTGCCCATCTCCGCGAAGGTCCGGTCGAGCACCTCGGCGGGGCATTCGCGGTAGCCGCGATAGAGCTCTTCGTAGGCGTCGATGACGCGCTTGGGCGTGTCGATCAAACCCTCGCGCTCGGGGACATCCCCCACGAACGCGATCAAGGTGCGCACGGCTGCCTCGGCTTCCTCGCGCGAGGGCCGCACCGAAGGTTGCGGCGCCTGCCGCACATGCTCGGACAGGGGGGTCTCTTGGGCCAGGACTTTGGGCCAGGGCTTGACGACGGCGTCCATGATGTCTCCGTTCGACCGGCCCACCAAGTCTGGGCCGGGGTGTCACCGGGGCGGCCGCATCGGTCCGGCGCGACAGCGGGGATTTGCCCCATGCGCCAAGCCCGGACGCCGCATTCCCAATTCCGCATGCCCCGCACCTGCGGAGCGGTGGCGCCCGGCGAGCTTGCTCGCTTGGGCCAACGAGTCCCTATATATTCGTTCAGGAGCGTCAGGCAACGACATTGCGGCGCTCAGGACGTGGCGATTCAGAGCAATGCTGAACGAGGTCTACAACCGCCGAATCCTGGAGCTGGCCGGAAACATTCCCCGGCTGGGGCGGCTCGAGGATGCCCATGCAACAGCTACTGCCCATTCCAAGCTGTGCGGCTCGACCGTCACGGTCGACCTGAAGATGGAGGGCGACCGGGTCACCGACTTTGCCCATGAGGTAAAGGCCTGCGCGCTCGGGCAGGCGTCGTCATCGATCATGGCGCGCCATGTGATCGGCGCAAACGCCGAGGAGCTGCGCGAGCTGCGCGAGACGGTGCGCCGCATGCTCAAGGAGAACGGCACTCCGCCCACTGGCAAATGGGACGATATCGCGGTGCTCGAGCCGGTGCGCGACTACAAGGCGCGCCACGCCTCGACCCTGTTGACGTTCGACGCGGTGGTCGATGCTATCGGCCAGATCGAAGCCAAGCGCCGCCGCGCGATGGCGGCGGAGTAACCGTGGTGCGTCGCCCGTACACGCATTCACGCCTGGTCTTCTCCACCGCCATGGCATTGCTCCTGTGCGTGGACTGCATTGCCCGCGCTGCCCCGCCACCCGACTGCAAAAGCGAAGAGGCCGCGCTTGCCAAGGATGAAGCCGACCTGCCGAGGCTGGAGGTCGCCTCCCCGGCCGACCGGCCAATCACCTGCATCACGCTCGAAACCATCATCGCGTTTGCGAGCCGGATGAAGACCCATGTCGCCCACTGCCCGGCTTCCGGCTATGTCCAATCCGCCAGCGGCTGGGAGATGACGCGGATCGAGTATGTCAAACGGTTTGTCGACAACAGATGCAAGCGCACATTCTGAGCGGCGCGAGGCGCTCGGAACCGTGCTGACCCTGCTCCATCTGCTGCGACGCGCACCCCGGCGGGCCGCCCGCGGGCTGGTTGCGCTCTATCGCCATACGCTGTCGCCTTTCGTCGGCTTTCACTGCCGGCACCTGCCGACATGCTCGGCTTATGGGGACGAGGCGCTCGAGCGATTTGGGCTGTGGGCCGGCGGCTGGATGACGCTGGCGCGGCTGTGCCGCTGCAATCCCTGGGGAAGCTCAGGCCTCGACCTGGTCCCCAGGTCCCTTCCGGGGAATGCGCGCTGGTACATGCCCTGGCGTTATGGCCGGTGGCGGGGCACGCTCAGCTCGCTTGTGGATCACTGACCGCGGGACGGCGCGGTCGGGGCTCCCAATCCGGATGTCGTCGCAACGTCGCGCACCTGATCGTTGAACAGGTGATCGATGTTGTTGAGGCCCATGCGTTTGATCTCGTCGCGCGACAGACGATAGAGCGGCTCCCACGGCGGCACCCGCAGCGCAACCTCCAGAAGCTCGATGTCGCCACCCATCTCGATCGTATAGCGAGCAAGGCTTCCGATATCGCGCTCGACCAGCACCAGTTCATCGGCCGCGTAGCTCGCCGTCTCGGCGCGCTCTCGCTTCTTGGCGAGCCAGATCTGGTGCACCAGCACCCGCGCCTCGGGCGGCACATAGCGATGGGACCCGCCCAGCAGAATGAAGGCGCACATCGATTCGCAGGAGGCCGAGGGCGAGATCGAAGCGCGGCTCCTTGCGCCGGTGCCCCCCGTCGAGGTCTTTCCCACGGTCGTCGTGATGTCGAAGCGGCGCAGCGTGCGCCCCAGCTGCAGGGTGTCGACCACCGAGCCGCCCTCCGAATCCAGGGCCATAACGGCACCGTGGACATCGCGGTCGGCGGCGAAGGCCGCAAAATCGCGCGGCGTTTTTTCGGTGACGGGCCCGACCGCCGAAATCCATGTATGGCATGTCTTGCCGCACAGATCCGGCGGTCCTTCGCTGCGCCATTCAAAGCGCATCGATGGAGGTTCGGAACTCTCCGCTTCGGCGAAAGCCAAAAAGCCGGTACAGGCGAGCGCAAGGCCGCCAAGCACAATTCTGATCACGCTACCCCTTCCCTCCGACCTCTTGGCCATCGAAGAGCCGCGAGACGGCGTCCGATGGAACCGAGGTCGGCCATGCCCCTTGTGTTGGGACTGCTGTCCTAAGACCGGGCCTTTGAGGCGAGAAGATGGAAATAGGCCGCGAAGAGCAGGGGAATCAGCTTTTTTACCTGCCCTGGCACGTCTTGCGCCGCGCCGATCGCGATTTCGCGGAACCCTGGTGAGCGTCGCAGTGAGGCCTGCCGGGAAGCTCGATCACGCCGGGCGGTTGCTGGGGAGTGGGGCGCATGAAGCGTTCGACCGGCGATTCCATGAAGCGGTAGCGCTCGCGACCGGGCAGATCGCTCGAGGGAATCTGCGGCGCCGCAGCCGCGACTGAAATGTTGGCGGCAAACAGCAGGCCGGCAAACCTGGACGGCAAATGCATCATGGCCGAGCCTTCGCTCCAAGCCTGGCGGGGCCGAGGCCCTCAACGGGTGAGAACCTCGATTTCCCCATCGACTCCGGTGATCACCTTGAAGTCGCGCTCGAAGGTGCCGTTCTGGCTGCGGGCGCTCTGGTTGTGCGCCACCACGCGATAGTCGCCTTCGGCCAGGATCACGCGCGGAAATGCGCCGACTGATTCCTTGATCAGGTCGCCGGCCGGCGTATACACCGACCACTGGGTGTCGGCGATCGCTTCACCGCCCGGCTCGTTGACCAGCTTGAGGGTGATGATGGCGGCGCGGTGGGTGACTGTTGCATCGGTGAGCTTGCTCGCCTGCACCCGGATATCGGACCGCACCACCGAGTTGGCGTCGCCGTAGTTGGAGACGATGTGATAGGTGCCCTCCGGCATGAGCACCAGATCGCCGGTCATGACCGATTGCGCAATCGGTCGCTTGTCGCCCGGCTCGAACTGGCTGCCCTTGTAGACGTCGAAGGAGATTTGCCCGGCCGGGATCCGGGCATCCCCGACCCGGCCCTCGATCCGCAAGCCGCCTGCGGGAATTTCAAACAGCTCGCGCGCGGTCTCGCCGACCCGCAGCTGCACCGCCTTGGTGGCGCTGGCGAGCCCGAAGCCGACGTGGATCACGTAGCCGCCGGGCGGCAAAGCGAACACCGGCGCAGCGCCCTTGTCCTCCTTGAGCAGGCGGAACGCGCCGGTCTGGTCCGGCTTGCCGCCATAGACGCGCCAGATCAGCCCGCCGGTGATCGCCGGCATCTCGCGGCCAAATCGCGCGGTCAGCGCAAGGCCCGCCTGTCCGGCCGGGATCGTCGGTGCGATCTGGGCTGGCGCCTGTGGCGGGTTGGCGGGCGCCGGAGGCAGCGATTGCAGCGTTGGCCCGCTCGGCGGCCCCCCACGGTCGCCGCGACTGGGAGGTCCGGGCGGGGGAAGCGCACCTGTGGCAGGGGGCGTCGGCACTTCGCCGGGCGGACGTGGCGCGGCGGGACCGTCGAAAAACTGCGCGCTCGCCACTGCGGATGACGCGACCAGCCAGCCCGCGGCCGCAAGAACAAAAAAGCCCCCGCGGCCCGCATCCCCTGCTACGATCCCCATGGCCCCAGGTTTTGCCGCAAATCGCGGCAATTTCAAGCCGCGGCCGTAGTTTGTCACCTGCCAGCGCGTGTGCTAGGCGCAAGCTCGCCTGGATCCCGACCATGCCCGACGCTCTTTCACTCCTGACCACCCGCCGTTCGTTCAAAGCCGTCGAACTTGCCGGCCCCGCCCCTTCCACGGCGGAGATCGACACGCTCCTGACGGTCGCCTCCCGGGTGCCTGATCACGGCAAGCTGACACCCTGGCGCTTCATCGTGTTCGAGGGCGATGCGCGGCAGGCCGCCGGCGCGGCCATTGCCGCCGCATTCCGCATCAAATATCCCAACGCGAAGGACGAGCATGTCGAGGCCGAGCGCGCGCGTCTGATGCGCGCGCCGCTGGTGATCGCGGTGGTGAGCCGTGCCGGCCCCCACGTGAAAATCCCGGAATGGGAGCAGGTGCTCTCTGCAGGGGCCGCCGCCATGAGCCTGGTTCTCGCCGCCCACGCGCTCGGCTATGGGGCGAACTGGATCACTGAATGGTACGCCTATGACCGCGGCGTGCTGGATGCGCTCGGCCTTGCGCCGCACGAGCGCATCGCCGGATTCATTCACATCGGCAGGCCGCCCGGTCCGCCGGAAGACCGACCGCGGCCTCCGCTGAGCCAAATCGCCACCCGTTTTCCCGCATCGGGCGACGCCCCCCGCGACTGATAGGGCTCAGGCGGTCCGGATATAATCGCGCAACGCCGCGGACTCGGTCTCGATCTCCGAGAGCCGATGCTTGACGACGTCGCCGATCGAGATAATCCCGACCAGTTGGTCCTGCTCGATCACCGGGACGTGCCGGAACTTGCCGGTGGTCATCCGCTCCATGATGGCGGCGACAGTCTCTGATTCGCTGCAGGTGACGACCTTGCGAGTCATGACCTGCGCCAGCGGCATGGAGAGCGCGGCGGCGCCAAGCTCGGCTAGCGAGCGCACGATGTCGCGCTCGGAGATAATCCCGATCACGCGCTCATCGGCGCCGAGCACCACCAACGCGCCGATGCGGTGCTTGGTCAGCATTGCGACCGCCGCTTCGAGCGTGACATTGGGCTCGATGGTGACGACGCCGGTGCCCTTGGTGGACAGGATGGCTTTGACGTTCATGGATCGCCTCCCTCAACCGGCAACGATCCGACCGCACGGCGTGCCGGTCATCGGCAATGCAGACGGCGGCATCGAGTTCCCTCGCGCCCCGATAAATTCCTGCAATGGACCATCAGCACTTCGGCGCATTGCCGATCCCGAAGTCATTGGTCATGGCGCGACTAGGAAATGATCGAACGCAAATGTGGCAAGCGCAAGAGCCGATCCTGCAATCATCTCATTGTTGGTCCGATGCCGCGTCGTCGCTCGGTGCCGCGCCCTGCGCCGAGCCGCCGGCTTGCGTCGCCGGCGACGGCACGAGCGGGTCGAATGCGGAAAAGCCGATAAGCCCTGCGACAAATCCGCCGATGTGAGCCTGCCAGGCAACAGCCGCATCAACCCCCGGCATCGCAAATTCCGGCCGCGCCAGCACCGTGCTGAGCGCGAGCCACCCCAGCAGAAAAAGCAGCATGCGCCGGTCGCGCAGCATCGCGACAAGCGGTTTCGCCGCAACCTGGTAGCCATCCTGCTCGCTCAGACGAGCAGGATCGAGCGGCCCCCGGGGCTCGAAAGCAAAGCGCAGCGCGGCCGCCATCAGCCCCAGCACCGCCGCCGAAGCGCCGATCGCCGGCACGTTCTCGCCAATGTGCGAGAGGAGATGCGCGAGCGCGCCGGCCGCGGCGGTGAACGCGAAAAAAGCAAGAAAGCGCCAGGCGCCGAAGCGGCGCGCCACCGGGGTTCCAAACGCTACGAGCCAGATCAGGTTGAACCCGAGGTGGATCCAATTGAAGTGGAGGAACGCGTAGGTGACGAAGGTCCAGACATCGGCGGCAAGTCCACCCGGCCAGCTGGCCCCAGATGCGCCGTATCGCAGCGGATCGAACGCAAACAAATCGAGCAGAGCGTCGCTGTCGTCGGTGGGCAGCAACACCATCACCACGTGGATGACGCAGAGCGCGGCAACGAGCCCAAGAAGGACGGGCGGAACATTGAAAATGCGCTCGCGCGCCGGTTTCGTCGGAAGGTGCATCCCTTAACATTAACACAAGCCCGATGGGCCAGCCCCGCGGCCATCCGCGCAGCCGGCATGCGCCCTGCTCTCTCCGTGCCGACGCACCCAGAACGGCGGCTCCGTGTCTCAAATCGGGACCCTCCGGGACCGGCCAGCACAGCGAGATGGCACAGAGGCATCGATGAAGCACCCCTCAACCCGCGAACTGTTCGATTATTGGAACAACCGGCGCGGCTCCCGCCCAGCCCCCGAACGTAGCGAGATCGAGCCGGGGGCGATCAGGCGCGTCCTCGCCGACACGTTCATTCTCGGCATCGATCCTGGCAGCGGACATCCGTTTCGGATTGCCGGAACCCGGGTCTGCGCGATCTTTGGCCGCGAGCTCAAAGGCATGGCCTTCACGGACTTGTGGCGGGAGACAAGCCGGTCCGCAATTCGCGAGATCCTCGCGGTGGTCGCCACCGAATCGGTCGGCGTGGTGGCGGGGGCATCGGCGCATGGCGGCGAAGGCGCGCTGCTCAAGCTCGAGTTTCTAGCGCTGCCGCTGAGGCAACGCGACGGCACCAATGCCCGCATCCTGGGCGCGCTCACCTCAGCGGAGAACCCGTACTGGCTCGGCACCGGCGCCCTCGGGCCCCTGACGCTTGGCACGAGCCGCTATCTGGGCGCTGAGACGCGTGCGACTGCCACGTCGCCTGCTCCAGTCACTGCCGTCAGCGGGCGCGTGCGGCACGGACTGGTCGTGTATGACGGCGGGCATGCCTGAAATCAGCGTCACCGGCCCGACACTAACGCATCGTTAATGAAGCGTGCATAGCCTGCCTTGCATCCGAGCCAACCACCCGCTGCAGGCGCAGGGCGGCATGTCGCTACCACAACCGAAGACCTCGAGCTTGCCGCTGAGCAAGGAGCGGCGGCGTTTCCAGCGGGTGACGGTCAACCTGCTGGGACGCTACATGCTGGCGGACCGGCGCGAGTTTCCCTGCCAGGTCACCAACATGTCGCCCGGCGGCATGGCGCTGATCGCGCCGGTGGCCGGCAAGCCCGGCGAGCGGGTCATTGCCTATGTGGACCATGTGGGGCGGCTCGAAGGAGTCATCGCGCGCCAGTTCGAAAACGGCTTCGCCATGACCATCTCGGCGACCATCCGCAAGCGCGACAAGCTCGCCGCCCAGCTCACCTGGCTCGCGAACCGGGCAATTCTGGGACTGCCGGAGGACCGCCGCCATGGGCGCATCACCCCGCGCAATCCCATGTCGCGCCTGATCCTGCCCAACGGCGTCAACCTGTCGTGCCGGGTCATCGATATCTCGCAGTCGGGCGCCGCGATCGCCAGCGACCAGCGGCCCGACATCGGGGCGCACGTCACCATCGGCAAGACCGCCGGCCGCGTCGTGCGCCACCTCGAGGAAGGCTTCGCGGTCGAGTTCATCCGCCTGCAGCATCCCGACTTTCTTGAGGAAAACGTGACCGGCGGGTAAACGCCGCCGCCTCGACATGCCGCGACCGGGCGCCTTGGGGCGCTGCGATGCGGGTGTCGTAAGTCGTCAACTCCGCCGCCACATCGTTAACACGCCCGCCGTTCGCGGCCGTCTTCACACCACTTCGGCGGGGCCTTCGCGGTTAACGTCTCAAATTTACTAAATGCGGATTGATTCAAATTTGATTCGATCTCGATTCAAGCACTGCGCATATTCGAGCCAATCTTTATTTTTGTTCGCTTCAAAATGACCATGCCGGCTTAGGCGCGGCACAAAAGCTTTGTGCGAAACGTGGCCCTTCGAACAGGGAGAGGGGGCTACGAATGAAAATCAATGGCACGCGACGAGGCTTGGCGTCCGCCTGTGCGGCCGCAACGCTCATCGTTGCGGCGTTCGCCACCCCGACCGCGAAGGCGGGGAGCGACCAACGGCTTTACATCGCGGTCGGAAGCGTGACGCGCCCGCCGATCGGCTGGGTCGGTTTTTGCGCCGAGTATGCGGGCGAATGCGACACCAGGCCGCTTGAGGCGCGCGACGTCCTGCTCACGCCGCGGATCTGGAAGGACCTGGCGCGGATCAACAAATGGGTCAACGATTCGGTCTGGCCGATCACCGACGTCGAGCACTGGGGCGTCATCGACCGCTGGAACTATCCGGACGACGGCTATGGCGACTGCGAGGACTATGTGCTGCTCAAGCGCAGGATGCTGATGCAGGCCGGATGGCCGCGACAGGCGCTGCTCATCACCGTCGTGCGCGACCACAACGACGAAGGTCACGCGGTGCTCACGGTCAAGACCGACAAGGGCGAGTTCATTCTCGACAACCAGACCCCGGACATCCTGCTCTGGTCGGAGACCGGCTACCACTTCGTCAAGCGCCAGTCGCAGACCGACCCCAACGTCTGGGTTTCGCTCGGCGACCCGCGTCCGGCGTTCGCCACCGCCACCTCGCGCTGAGTTCAAAGGAGCTACGCGGCCCCGGTCACGTCCCCACCCCTCCCCGTCCCCAGACCGGGTCCGCGACGCGGCCGGCTCTCCCCCCGGAGCCGGCCGCACTCTTTTTTGAGACGCCAGAAACCGCGTGTTTGAGCGCTGGCTTTTGCGGCGTCAGCTTTCAGCCGACCGCGGACAAGAACTACGGCAACACGGAGCGCCCCACGCCTTGTTTAAGGCAGAGAGCATGAGAAATGGACGATCGGAGACAGGACCAAACGCGACGATTCAACTCGCCCGAAATCGGTCTCGTGCGTGGTCTAAGGCGTCTTTGCCCCCTCGCCCGAGTTTTCAGCTGTTTTCGGCAAATGGT
>Ga0126381_100000690_pt1 | contig 37476 bp, 34 predicted proteins | sample PanSoiMetPlot_28_FD_96465 | JGI IMG/M metagenome (GOLD analysis project Ga0126381, IMG submission 96465) | Tropical forest soil microbial communities from Panama - MetaG Plot_28 | ecosystem: Environmental > Terrestrial > Soil > Tropical forest > Bulk soil | place: Panama | collected 2016-02-17 | reverse complement strand
GCTCTTCCCCGAGCCGGAACATCACGTTGTCCCACCCGTTCGCCAGGAACCGCAGCGGCAGGTGCGCGAGGTCGGGGTGCTGCCGGTCGAGCAGGCGCCGCACCAGGTCCGCGGAGACGACCACCTCCGCGGCGGGCATCCGGTTGGCAGGCATCAAAAGTTAGTGTCCCACCGGCGGCGCGGCGGGGGCCACCAGGTTAGCGCGCGGACGGCCCGCGCCCGGCTGGGTCGCCGGGCGCGGGCCGCCGCGTTCGCGTGACGCGCTGGACGTCAGTAGCTCAAGCTCAGCAGGATGCCGCCGAGTGAGTTCCAGCCGGACCAGCCGTTGCTCGGCGCGGTCTGCCAGATGTGCCACAGCGCGTTGTCCGTGCCGCGGACGAACACTTCCATCCGCCCGTCGGCGTCGTTGGTGACGTTGGGCGTGCTGGTGATGATGCCGCCGAGCGAGGCCCAGCCGGACCAGCCGTTGCTCGGCGCGGTCTGCCAGATGTGCCACAGCGCGTTGTCGGTGCCACGGGCGAACACTTCCATCCGCCCGTCCGCGTTGCGCCCGACGTCAGGCTCGCTCGTGATGATCCCGCCGAGCGACCCCCAGCCGGACCAGCCGTTGCTCGGCGCGGTCTGCCAGATGTGCCACAGCGCCTTGTCGGTGCCGCGGACGAACACTTCCATCCGGCCGTCGGCGTTGTTCATCACTACCGGCTCGCTGGTGAGGATGCCGCCCAGCGACCCCCAGCCGGACCAGCCGTTGTTCGGCGCGGTCTGCCAGATGTGCCACAGCGCGTCGTCGGTGCCGCGGACGAACACCTCGAGCCTGCCGTCCGCGTTGCGCCCGAGCACCGGGTCCGTGGTGATGATGCCGCCCAGCGAAACCCAGCCGGACCAGCCGTTGCTCGGCGCGGTCTGCCAGATGTGCCACAGCGCGTCGTCGGTGCCGCGGGCGAACACCTCGAGCCTGCCGTCGGCGTTGTTCGTCACGACCGGCTCGCTGGTGATCACGCCGCCCAGCGAGGCCCAGCCGGACCAGCCGTTGTTCGGCGCGGTCTGCCAGATGTGCCACAGCGCGTTGTCCGTGCCGCGGGCGAACACCTCGAGCCTGCCGTCGGCGTTGCGGCCGACCATGGGCTCACTGGTGATGATGCCGCCGAGCGAGGCCCAGCCGGACCAGCCGCCGTTCGGCGCGGTCTGCCAGATGTGCCACAGCGCGTTGTCCGTGCCCACGACGAACACCTCGAGGCGGCCGTCCGCGTTCCGGTCAACGCTGCAGATCTCCAGGTCGGCGAGCTGGTTGGAGTAGTAGATGTCGACCTCTCCGTAGCTTGAGGAGTCGCTCACCACGACGCCGTGCTGCCCGGTGTCGGTGACACGGTTCACCGGCGTCCAGCTGATCGCCGGAGCGGACGCGCCGGTGCGGATGTTGATCTCGGTGAACTCCGTCAGCGGCGTGTCGGGGTAGTTCCCCGGGTCGGTCAGCCCGTAGGCCTCTAGGGTCTCGTTGCACCACACGAGCTCGGCGATGTTCTGCACCGGAAGCTGAGTGGTGGGCATGTTCTCGAATTCGGACGTGTAGCTGAACCCGCCGCCGCCATGCCCGGTCAGCGTCATCTGCCCGATGAGGGTGTCACCGGAATTCACCGGCACCAGGTTGGTGTGGAATGCCTGCCCGCCGGACGTGACGTACCAGCTCGCCACCGACCAGTACTGCCCGCCGCCGGCGGCCGAGGTGCCCCACTGCAGGACCGGCTGCAGGATGCCGAAATTGTTGCCGGTGTTCTGTATGCCGTTGAAGAGGAAGACGACCTCTCCGCTGCCCTGCCTGGAAGGCGGCGGCGGCACCTCCCACATCGTCTTGAACTGGGAGACCGGCGTGCCGGTTCCGTTGTTCCAGTAGAAGTATGTAATCCATCCGCTGCCGAGCGCGGGGACCGTTCCCGGCGGCGCGGGCTTCGCCGGGACCGCGTCCTTGATGGAATTCGACTTGATGTCTTTGAGGTTGATCGCGCCGTCCTGGAAATCGAGCGCGATCCCGGTGTCTACCGAGTGCACCAGCGACCTATGCCGGTAACCCCCCGGCGTGAGTACGAAATCTTCGGGCGCTGCCACCTCGGGCATATCGACCGCCACCATGCTGAAACCCCCCTGTTGGCTGAAGCGTACGGCTTTACCTGGAGAAACGGCTGAGACCATGCCGCGGACCCGGGGACCCCCGGGTGTTATCACGATTTCGTTTTTGTCCGACTTGTCGGATCGTCGGCTGTCTGAGACGCCCACCGAAATCTTCCCCGTATCGCGGCTGCGATCTTGGCAGTGCCCGGTCGCGCTCCCTCCAAAACCATGCTGGCGATAACTCTGTGTGAGCGCAGGGCGGCACCCGCGGGAAAGGTGATAATTCAAGAATGGGATGATCACGTGGGTGACTGTCATGGCCGCGGGGTGTTGAGTTGGATATTGGAACCGTCACCGAGTTCGTGCCGGCGGACGGCGCCGGCGTCGTCTGGCGCGCGGGTGACGCGTGGCTGGGCGGCGGCACGTGGCTGTTCTCCGCGCCGCAGCCCGGCGTGACCCGGCTGCTCGACCTCAGCGCGTTCGGCTGGCCGCCGCTCACGATGACAGCGGACGGTCTGGAGATCGCCGCGACATGCACGCTGGCCGAGCTAGCCCGCTGGCGGCCGCCGCCGCCCGACTGGCCCGCCGCGGTGCTCGCGCGGCAGTGCTGCGACGCGCTGCTCGGCTCGTTCAAGGTGGCGAACATGGCGACGGTCGGCGGCAACATCTGCCTGTCGCTGCCCGCCGGGCCGATGACGGCGTTCGCCGCCGCCCTGGACGGGATCGCCACGCTGCGCGCGCCGGACGGCGGTGTCCGCGAGGTTCCCGTGGCCGGCTTCGTCACCGGCGACGGGCGCAACGTCCTGGCGCCTGGCGAACTGCTGCGCAAGGTGTTCATCCCGGCCGCGTCGCTGCGGGCGCGCACCGCGTTCCGGCAGGTGTCGCTGTCGCCTGTCGGCCGTTCGGCGGTGCTGGTCATCGCCCGGCGCGCGGTGGCGGGCGTGCCTACGGGCGCGGCCGCGGAGACAGTCGTCACGGTGACCGCCGCGACGCCGTGTCCGGTGCAGCTTCGGTTCGCGTCGCGGCCAGCGTCAGGCGACGCGGTCGCCGCGCTGGACGCGGCCGCTCCCGCCTACCTCGATGACGTGCACGGCGACGCCGTCTGGCGCGCGGCGATGACCAGGCGCGCCGTGGCCGAGGTGGTCGCCGAGCTGGCCGGGTGACCGTGCGCGTCAACGGTGTTCGCGTCGGCGGCGACCCGCGGCCTGGCCAGTGCCTGCGGACGTTCCTGCGCGAGCAGGGCTGGTCCGGCGTGAAGAAGGGCTGCGACGCCGGCGACTGCGGCGCGTGCACCGTGCACGTGGACGGCGTGCCCGTGCACGCGTGCGTCTACCCGGCGATGCGCGCGGCCGGCCGCGACGTCACCACGATCGAGGGCTTGACCCCGCACCCGCTGCAGGACGCGTTCCTGCGGGCGCAGGGCTTTCAGTGCGGCTTCTGCACGCCGGGCATGATCATGACCGCCGCCGCGCTCACCCCTGACCAGCAGGCCGACCTTCCGCGGGCGCTGAAGGGAAACATCTGCCGCTGCACCGGGTATGGATCCATCGCCGACGCAGTCAGCGGTACCACTCGTCTTGTCCGGAACGAGGCGGAGTTGCCCGCCATCGGTCAGTCCGTCCCGGCGCCCGCCGGGCCGGACGTGGTCACGGGCCGGGCCCGGTTCACCGCCGACACCGGGGGCTCCGGGGGCTCCGGCGGCGGGGACGGCGACGGTGACGCGCCGCCGGAGCCGCCGCTGCACATGAAGCTGCTCCGGTCCCCGTACGCGCACGCGCGCATCCGCTTGATCGACTCCGCCGCCGCGCGGCGACTGCCCGGCGTCGTCGCGGTCCTCACCTACGCAGACTCACCGGCCCGGCGGTTTTCCACCGCGCGGCATCACAACCCGGACGACGACCCGTACGACACGCTGGTCCTGGACAGGACCGTGCGGTTCGCCGGCCAGCGCGTCGCGGCGGTGGTCGCGGACACCACCGCGACGGCGGAGGCCGCCTGCGCGCTGCTCGAGGTCGACTACGAGGTGCTGCCCGCCGTCACCGACCCGGACGCGGCGGCGCGGCCGCACGCGCCGGTGCTGCACCCGGACCTGGTGCCTGACAACATCGCGGCGCGGGTGCGCCGCCAGACGGGCGACCCGGAGCGGGGGTTCGCGGCGGCCGACGAGGTGTACGAGGGAACGTTCCGTGTGCACCGCGTGCAGCACGTGCACCTGGAGACGCACACCACGATCGGCTGGCTCTGCGATGGCCGCCTGGTGCTGCGCACCAGCACGCAGACGCCATTCCTGACACGCGACGAACTGTGCCGCCTGTTCGGCATGGAAAAAGACCAGGTGCGGGTCATAGCCAAGCGGGTGGGCGGCGGTTTCGGCGGCAAGCAGGAGATGCTGACCGAGGACATCGTGGCCCTGGCCGTCCTCGTGACAGGACGCCCGGTGCATCTGGAGCTGACCCGCGAGGAGGAGTTCGCCGCCGCCACCACGCGGCACCCGATGGACATCACGGTCAGGCTAGGCGCGACTCGCGACGGTCAGCTGACCGCGCTGCGACTGGCTATCACCGCCAACACCGGCGCGTACGGCAATCACGGTCCCGGCGTGCTCCACCACGCCTGCGAGGAGTCGGTCACCGCTTACCGCTGCCCGAACAAGCGCGTCGACGCCCGCGCCGTGTACACCAACACCGTGCCCGCGGGCGCGTTCCGCGGCTATGGCCTATCCCAGGCCCTGTTCGCCGTCGAATCCGCGGTCGACGAACTGGCGCGCCGACTGAACCTGGACCCGGCGGCGTTCCGCCGCCGCAACCTCATCGGGCAAGGCGAGGAACTGGTCAACGGCAGCGGCGAGCCGGCCGGGGTGAGCACCGCGGCGCACGGCGTCGCCGAGTGCCTGGACCTGGTGACCGAGGCGCTCGCGAGTGGCCGCGGCGAGCCGGCGCCGTCAGGCGGCTCGTGGCGCGCCGGCACGGGGATCGCCGTCGCCATGCTTGACACGATCCCGCCGGGCGGGCACGACGGGCGAGTCAGGCTCGTGCGGCGGCCGGACGGGACGTATCAGCTGTTCGTCGGGACGAGTGAATTCGGAAACGGGACGACGACCGTGCACCGTCAGCTCGCGGCGAGCGTGCTCGGCTGCGATCCGGGCGACATCGAGGTGATCTCCTCAGACACCGACAGGTCGGGCCACGACACCGGCGCGTACGGGTCGACGGGAACGGTGGTCGCGGGCACCGCCACGGTGCGGGCCGCCCGGGCGCTCGCGGAGGCGATGGCGACCGCGCGGCCCGGGGGCGAGGCGGGGGGCGCCACTGGGAGCGAGGCTGGGAGCGGCAAGCCGCTCGAGGCGGAAGGCTACTGCGACGGCCTGGCCCGGTCTGTCTCGTTCACCGTGCAGGGCTTTCGCGTCGCGGTCAACACCGCAACGGGCGAGATCAGGATCCTGCAGTCGGTGCAGGCCGTCGACGCGGGCACGGTGATCAACCCGGTGCAGCTGCGCGGCCAGGTGGAAGGCGGGGTGGCGCAGGCGCTCGGCGCGGCCCTGTACGAGGAGGTCCGGCTCGACGCGGCCGGCCGCGTCACGACGCGGGCGCTGCGCGAGTACCACGTGCCCGTGCTCGCCGACCTGCCGCGCACCGAGGTATATTTCGCCGCGACCCGCGACCCGCTCGGGCCGTTCGGCGCCAAGCCGATGAGCGAGGCGCCGTTCAACCCGGTCGCCCCCGCGCTGGCCAACGCGGTCCGCGACGCGACCGGCGTCCGTATCACCCGCCTGCCGATGCGGCGGGATGCCATATACCGAGTATTGAACGGCGTATAGAACCGAGTAGAAAACCGCGTAGCAGACCCCGGAGGAGGGCCATGGTCCAGCTCGGAGCCAACCGTTACGGCAAGGCCGAGGTCCGTGTCGTCCGGGTCGCCCGCGCCGCGGCGCCGGACGGCGGTGACCTGATCAGGGACTGGAACGTGTCCACCAGCCTGTCGGGCGACCTCGCCGACACGCACCTGACCGGCGACAACGCCAAGGTGCTGCCCACCGACTCGCAGAAGAACCGGGTCTACGCCCTGGCGAAGGAACTCGGCCCGGTCGAACCCGAAGCGTTCGCCATCGAGCTGGCGAGGTTCTTCACCACGTCGCAGGAGCCGATAAGCCGGGCGCGGGTATCTGTCGAGGAATACGGCTGGACCCCGATCGTCGCGGGCGGACACTCGTTCGCCCGGGCCGGCGACCTGGTCCGGACGACAACAGTGATCAACGACGTCACGCTCGGGACGTCGGTGATCGGCGGGATCAAGGACCTGGTCGTGCTGAACACGACGGCCTCGGAATTCTGGGGCTACCCGAAGGACGCGTACACGACGCTGCCCGAGACCACCGACCGGATCCTCGCGACGCAGGTGAACGCCTCATGGCGGTTCAGGCCCGACACCGTATCCGGCGTCGACTTCGCGGCGGCGTTCGGCGCCGCGAAATCGACGGTGCTCGACACGTTCGCCGCGACGTACAGCTATTCGCTGCAGCAGATGCTGTACGCGATCGGCGCTGCCGTCATCGCCGGGGTGCCGGCGATCTGCGAGGTGCGGCTCGCGCTGCCGAACAAGCATCACTTCATCGTCGACCTCGCGCCGTTCGGCCTGGACAACGACCGTGAGGTCTACTACGCGGCGGACCGGCCCTACGGCCTGATCGAGGGGTCGGTGCTGGCCGACGACGCGCCCGACGCGGGACTGGCCTGGACCTAGTTCACCACGAACCAGGCGATCTTGGTCTTAGCCGGCACGGCCTTGCTCAGGTGCACGGTGAACGAGTGGCCCGCGACGTTGGGCACCGCGGAGCGAACCCAGACTCCCGGCACGTCCTGCTGCAAGGTGGCAAGCACCAGACTCCCCGCGGTGAGCGCTACCCCGGTCTTGGTGACCTTGGACGCGCGGGCGGCGACGGTGAGGATCCCGCTCCTGCTGAAGACGGCCCGGCCGCTGGCCTGCAGCGCGGTACCGCCCCCGGTGTTTTCCGCCAGTACCCCGATGCCCTGGGCGGCAGAGGCCCTGCCGTGCACCGCGCGTCCCTTGGCGGACTCACCGATCACCCCGTCGCTGCTGCCGGATCCGCTGAAGCCGGTCACGCCCGCGGCCGAGCCCGTGCTGATGCCGATCACGCCGGTTCCGGCCGTGCCGCGGCCGACGCCGACCACGCCGGTGCCGCCGTTGGTGCCGCCGGTGCCGACCACCCCGGAACCGTCGCCGACGCCGAAACCCTCCACGCCGTGCGCGCCGGTGCTGGTGAGATCGGCGTTGCCGACCACGCCGGCCCCGAGCCCGGCGCCGTTGCCTACCACGCCGCTGCCGTCGTTGCCGCCGAAGCCGGTCACACCGGCCCCTTCGCTGGACCCTCCGACACCGAGCACACCGGACTTAGACCCGCTGCCCGTGCCCTGCACGCCGACGTGGGTGACCGGGTTGGCGAGAATCGCCGACTCGCTGCCAGTGGTGAACAGCCCCGTGCTCGCTGTCGCCCCGGTGTTGTCCTGGCCCAGCAGGACCGCCGAGCCCTGGGTGGCCTTCGCCGGCGTAGCGCTCGCCAGGGCCTCGCCGGTGATCACTCCGACAACCGCCGCCGCCCCCGCCAGCAGATCCCGTCGGCGCCTGGAGTCCGCCCCGCGAACCCGCCGCTCACTACCCTCGTCCGCGCTCTTCCCGTCCCTAGCCACCACAGGCCTCCTGTCTGAGCATCACCGTTGCGAACACGGTAATCCCGGAAAGGCGCCGCGGGCACCCTGCAGCGCTTGGGGGGGAAAGCGCTGCGGGTGCCCGCGGCTGTCTAGGGGGCCTGGGGCTTAGGCCTCGATCGTGGCGAGTTCTGCCTGGACCTTGCGCTCGTGCTCCGCGGCGTCCTCACGGGCGCGCCTAGGCGACCAGCGGCCGGCCATCAGCAGGATCAGCGGCAAGAAGACGATCTGGCCGCCGACGCAGACCCACCACCAGTCCTTCCACTGACCGCCCGCTTGCGACGCGGCGGTCTGGACGGCCGTGCCATGTTCTTGAAGGAACAGCAGTTCGGACTTCACCGAGGCGAGCGCCACCAGCTTGCCCTCGGCGGCGGTCGGGCTGATCTTGAAGGTGGTGGCGATCTCGCCGACGGCCTTGGGGATCGCCGGGTTGGTGAGCGCCGGGTTGGCGTTGAGCGAGGCCTGCGTCGCCGGGTCGATCGCCGCCAGAGTCGCCAATTCCGGCGCGTCCTTAGCCGCCAGCGTCTGGACCTGCGCGCCATAGCTGACGATCGGCGTCATCGAGTTAACCACCTGCGGCATGATGATGAAGGAGATCGCGATCACCGCGCGGATGATCCAGCCCCAGATGGCCAGGCCGGTGGCGGTCAGCGCGGGGTTGTGCTTCTCGACGGTCTCGGTGAAGCTCGCCATCCACGGCGCGTACGCGATCGCGAGGAAGACCGCGATGAAGCTGACGACGATGGCGAACGTGGCGAACGTCGTGCCCGCGCCCAGGTTGAGGAAGATGATCGTCGCCACGATGCAGCCGATCGCGCCGATCACCATGAACGGCTTGCGCACACCCACCCGGTCGGAGATGATCCCGATCACGATCAGCGCCGCCGCGTCGAACGCCCAGAACCAGTTGCCCAGGGCGTTGGCGCTCGACAGGGTGAACCCGTGCAGCGTCGTGAAGTACACGGTGAAGAACCCGACCGCGGTGTAGTACACGAGCAGGAACACCGAGATCGCGAACGCCGAGCCGACGACGTCGAGCTTCATCATCTGCTGCCACGGGCGGTGCAGCAGGTCGTCGACCTTGAGCCCGCGTGCCTTGGCCTCGATCAGCGCGCGGTCGCGCATGGACACCATCAGCTGGTCGCGCAGCTGCGGGGATAGCTCGCGCAGCCCGACCACCGCGATCGCGGCGACCACGAGGCCGACGATCCCGCAGATGATGAACTGGTCCTGCCAGGCCGTCAGGTGGCTGAGCGTGTTGCTGGACACGACGGAGACGACGAGGCTTCCGATGACCGGTCCGAGCGTCCAGAAGCCCATCGCGGAGGCCCGGCCGAGCTGCGGCGAGAAGTCGCGCACCAGGGCGGGCGTGGCGACGAGGATCATGCCCTCGACGAGGCCGATGACGGAGAACACGATGGCGTAGGCCGCAGTGCTTTTGGCGTTCGGGATGCCGAACAGGACGAGCAAAGCCGTGATGACCAGCCCGTAAGCGACGAGGTTGGCGCGGCCCCAGCGGTCCGCCAGGCCCGCGGCCAGCGAGCCGAAGGCGCCGATGGCGTTGGCGATCACGATGAGGTACACGTAGGTCGGGAACGTCATCCCGAACTGGGCGATGATCGACGGGGACACCGCGCCGGGAACGTAGAACTGGTAGTAGAGCATGATCGTCGCGAGCACCACAATGGCCAGGTAGGTCATGCGGTGTCGCGTGTCCGGGTAATGGTCGATCTGTCGCTGCCAGAGGCTCCGCACGCCAGCGGGGGCGCTCTGCACGGTGGTTGCTGTCATCCTGCGACCCTTTCCCGCGCCACGCCGGGGGTTGACGTGCGCACGGCCTAAAAGTACGTCTGTGTACTTTAGGAATTTTCCCCGTACTCTAGGCCTATGGCCGACTCCGTGCAAGGGGGCACCCTTGCCGATACGCAGGACGGAAAGCCGCGGCTGCCGCGCGGTCGCAGCCGTCTGCCCGCGCTGTTCGTCCGCGCGGCGCATGTGGAACGGCTGCGCGCGGCGACGATCGGCGCCGTAGCCGAGGCCGGGTACGCGTCGGTCACTGTCGCCGACATCGTGCGCCGGGCGCGGGTGTCCCGCGCCGCCTTCTACGCCAGCTACGCGGACAAGGAGGCCTGCTTCCTCGACGCGACGCGCGAGGGCGGCAAGCTCATGTCCGGCCGGGTGGTGGCCGCGACCCGGGCCCTCCCGGCGGACGCGCCCGACGAGGAAGTGCTGCGCGTGGGGTGCCGCGCGTACCTGGAGTTCCTCGCGGACGAGCCCGCCTTCGCGCGCGCCTTCTACGTTGACATGCCCGCCGCGGGGCCGCGAGCGGTGGAGCGAGTGAACGAGGCGATGCTCAGGTTCGCCGAAATGACCGCCAAGTGGCACCACCGCGCGCGAACCAGGCACCCGGACTGGCCTGTCGTTCCCGACGACGCCTACCTGGCCCTCGCCGGGGCCATGGGAGAACTGCTGCGCTTCCGGGTGCGCGCGGACCAGACCAAGACGCTGCCGGAACTCGAGGACACCCTGGTCCGAATTCACCTGGCCGTGCTCGCGGGCCAACCCTGGCCCGCCCCGGCGGACTTACCCGCCGGCTTACTCGCCGATTCCGCCGAGTTTCTCATGGCCCCGCAGCAGGTTGCGGGCGATGGTCCGGCGCTGAATCTCGTCGGTGCCCTCGTAGATCCGCAGCAACCGCAGTTCCCGGTACCAGCGCTCGATCGGCAGTTCCTTGGTGTAACCCATCCCGCCGTGGATCTGCAGCACCCGGTCCACGACGTTGTTCGCCATGACCGCCCCGTTGAGCTTGGCGATCGATGAGGCGTGCCGCCCGTCTAGGCCCTGCTGCACCCGCCAGGCCGCGTAGAGCGTGAGCCACTTGGCCGCCTCGATCTCCACCTGGGAGTCGGCGATCTGCCACTGGATCGCCTGGTACTCGGCGATCGGCTGGCCCATCGAGTACCTGATGTTCGCGTAGTCGATCGCCATCTGCAGCAGCCGCTCCGCCGAGCCGACGGCACGCGCGGGAATCATGAACCGGCCGAGCCTGATCCACGACATCGCCAGGTCGAACCCCTTGCCGACCTCGCCGAGCACGTTGGCCGCGGGCACCCGCACCTCGTCGAAGACCAGCGACGCAGGCCCCCACTCCCCCATCGTCGCGATCGGCTCGGACTTCCACCCCATGTCCCTGTCGACGAGGAAGCACGTGACACCCGCCTCCGGCACGACCGCGAACACCATGACGAAGTCCGCGTCGTTCCCGTTGGTGATGAACGTCTTCTCCCCGTTGATCACGTAGTCGCCGCCGTCCTGGCGCGCCGACGTCCTGATCGACCGGGCGTCCGAACCCGCGCCCGGCTCGGTGATCGCGAAGCAGGAGATCCGCTCGCCTTCGATGGTCGGGATCAGGTAGCGCTGCTTCTGCTCGTCGTTGCCCGCGTAGAGGATGTTGTCGGCGTAGCCGCCGAACGAGAACGGCACGAACGTCCGCCCCATCTCCATCGCGATGATCGCCGCCATCACCGCGCCGAGGTCCATTCCGCCGTACTCCTCCGGCGTGCTGACCCCCCAGAACCCGCTGCGCCGGGCCTTGAGCTGCAGTTCGCGGAGCACGTCCCGCTCGATACCCGGCCGCCCGGCGCGTTCGCTGCGCAGCACCTCAGGTTCCAGCGGCATCACCTCCCGCTCGATGAACGCCCGGACCGTGTCACGGATCTGCCGTTCCTCATCACTGAGCGAGAAGTCCACCATCGTCGGCCGCCTTTCCGCAGGGCATATGTACCCGATAGTAACTATGACCGGCCCCGCTGGCGACCACCCGGTGACCCGAAGCGGCGACTGCGACCTCACTCGTCACGGGCCGGCCACCACGCCCGCTGTGGTGCGGCGGACGCGAGTGGCCGGCGGGAAGATAGTGCCCCCGCTTATCGCGGCGGCTTAGAGTCCGTACTCGATGGGGGTCGCCGCGGCGGCGTGTGACGCGACGGAGATGGCCGACGCGGCGCCGAGCAACGACATTCCGATAAGAATCGCGATAACGATCTTCCTGAAAGACACGGTGGCTGGCCTCCTGAAGTGTTCAGTCGCGCAATTAATTTTGCGCGTAAATAAATAGCGCGTATAACGTGCGGAAGTTACGCGATCATGGTCAAGAGCTTCGCCGCGCAGGCAGACGCCAACACGTGTGAGCCTTGTGTGCACGCAGTTACGATCCCGCTCGGCACGTCGTTCCAATTCCGCGCGGGTCCCGAGGGCCTGCGGGTGGTCGCGGTCACCGTCCCGCCCTGGCCCGGCGACCCGGCCGAGGCACGCCCGGAGCGCGGTCCCTGGTAATCCTCGGCTTTCCGCGCGGCCAGCCCTTGCGGTTCCGGGCGGGCGCAGGTATACAGTTATCTAGTTAACTAGAGGATCTAGTTAACTAGATAACTTCGGAGCTGCCCATGATCGAGTTCTACCTCGACCCTGACTCCGGGGTCGCGCCCTACCTGCAGATCGTCCGGCAGGTGCGGCAGGCGATCCGGCTCGGGATGCTGCGCAAGGGCGACCAGCTCCCGACCGTGAAGGAAGTCGTCGCCAGCCTGGCGATCAACCCGAACACGGTGCTGAAGGCCTACAAGGAACTGGAGCACGCGGGGCTCGCCGCCGGGCGGCAGGGGATCGGGACCTTCGTGACCGCGGGGTCGCCGGAGCCGGTGGTCGAGCCGAGGGCGCACGGCGCGCTGCGCGGGGAGCTTGAGCGGTGGATCGCCAAGGCCCGCCGGGCGGGGTTCGACGACGAGAGCCTCGACGCCCTGTTTCGTGACTGCCTGCGGTCCGCGCGGGCAAAGGAGGAAGGAATAGCATGAACGCCGTCCTGGAGGCCCATGGCCTCGGCAAGCGGTACGGCCGGCGCTGGGCGCTCGCCGACTGCGACCTCACGATCCCGGCCAGTCGGGTGGTCGGCCTCGTTGGCCCCAACGGCGCTGGCAAGTCCACCCTGCTGCAGCTGTCCGTCGGGCTGCTCACCCCGAGTTCCGGGGAGGTCGCCGTGCTGGGCGGCACCCCGGCGGCGAAGCTCGGCAAGATCGGGTTCGTCGCGCAAGACGCCCCGGTGTACGCGGGCATGACGGTCGCCGACCACCTGAGGATCGCCGCCTGGGCGAACGACGGCTTCGACCTCGAGGGCGCGCGCGCCCGCGTCGAGCAACTCGACCTCCCCGCGCGCCAGCGGGCCGGGCGGCTGTCCGGCGGCCAGCGGGCGCAACTGGCGCTCACCCTCGCTCTGGCCAAGAAGCCAAAGTTCCTCCTGCTCGACGAGCCGGTCGCCAGCCTCGACCCCCTCGCCCGCCGCGAGTTCCTGCAACTCCTCATGGCTGCGGTCGTCGAGGACGACATCTCGGTGATCTTGTCGTCGCACCTCATCGCTGACCTGGAGCGCGCCTGCGACTACCTGGTGGTGCTCGCCGGGTCCCACGTCCAGGTCGCCGGGCCGATCGACGAGCTCGTCGCGACCCACCACCGGCTCACCGGGCCGCGGCAGCGCGGCGGCCAGCCGCTCCCGTCCGGGCAGGAGCTGGTCACCGAGAGCCACACCGACGTGCAGAGCACCCTCGTGGTGCGGCACGACACGCCGATACTTGACCCCGCCTGGACCGTCAGCGTCGTCAGCCTGGAAGACCTCGTCCTCGCCTACATCGCGCGGGACAAGGACACCAGGGGCAAGCGCGAGGCCCAGGACCCGCCCAGCACCCCTTCGGCACGGAACCTCAAGGTGGCGTCATGATCCGCGTTTCTTACTGGCAGTTCCGGCTGCCGCTCTACATCGCGCTGGCCGGCCTGGTCGTCGTGGCGGCCGCCGCGGGCGAGACCGGCCCGTCGCTCGCCCACCTGTACGACACGACGGTCGGCGCCTGCAAGCCCGCCGACGGGAACTGCAGGGCGGCGCTGCGCCTGTTCAACGCCGACGACGTGCTCCTGCGGGCGATCGTGCAGACGCTTAGCCTCGGCCTGCCCGCCATCATCGGCATGTTCTGGGGCGCGCCGCTCGTCGCCCGCGAGCTGGAGACGGGCACGTTCCGCCTCGCCTGGACCCAGAGCCGCTCCCGGCTGACGTGGTTCGCCGGGAAGCTCGCCGTCGTCGGACTGAGCGCCCTGGCCGTCCAGGGACTCCTCAGCCTGGCGTTCACGTGGTGGTGGAGCCCCGTGGGGCGGGCGAACCCCACCCAGTTTTCCCCCGCGCAATTCGGCACCTTCGGCGTCGCGCCGCTCGGCTACGTGCTGTTCGCGCTGGCGCTGGGCATCGCCGTCGGGACCGTGTTCCGGCGCACGCTGCCCGCGATGGCGGTCACCCTCGTCGGTTTCATCGGGACCCGGCTGGCGGTGATCTTCTGGGTCCGGCCGCACTTCGCCGCCGCCGTCCGCTCCGTCGTCTCGCTCAACCAGAGCAGCAGCATCGGGGTCGGCTTCTCGGACAACGGCCAGATGGCCCTCCGCTTCTTCCCGCCGGACCTGCCCAACGCCTGGCTGCTGTCCTCCACGGTCACCAACGCGGCCGGGCAGCAGCCCGCGGGCTCGGTGCTGGCCCAGCAGTGCCCGAGCCTGATACAGCATCAGGCCGAAAACCAGCCGTTCAACTCCTGCGTGGCCACCCTGTCAAAGACCTTCCACGACACCCTCCTGTACCAGCCGGCCAGCCGCTACTGGCCCTTCCAGTGGGCGGAACTGGGGTCGTTCGCGGCGCTGGCCGCGGTCCTGGTGGTGTTCACCGCCTGGCGGCTCCGCCGCCAGTGAGCTATTCGCCAGCGGCGGATGACCGGCACCGCCCAGCGCTTTGTTTGCAGTTCGCGGCGTTATATAGCACCGCAAAACGCATACGAAGCGCGGAGGGCAGTGCCGCTAACGAGCCCCGCCAACCGCTACGCGGACGCGGCTGAGACGCGGGCGCGGCAGGCGGCCAGGACGTTGGCGATCACCAGGTGGCCACAGCGGCCCGCGGCGGTGAGGATCGACTCGGGGTGGAACTGGACCGCCCAGCGCCCCGCGGCGTCGTCCTCGATCGCCATCACCACACCGTCAGGCGTCACGGCGGTCACCGTGAACCCGCCGGCCACGGCCGGCTCCGTCGCGTACAACGAGTGATAGCGCGCCGCGGTGAACTCCGCGGGCAGGCCCGTGAACAGCGACGTGGACCCGCGCACCAGGATCTGCCCGGGCTTGCCGTGCTGCGGCTCGGGCAGCAGCGACAGTTCGCCGCCCGCGTGCTCGACCATCGCCTGCAGCCCCAGGCACACGCCGAACACCGGCAGGCTCCGCGCGTCAAGCTCCGACAGCAGCTCGGAACACTTGAAGTCCGTCGGGCGCCCTGGCCCGGGCGACAGCACGACCAGGTCGGGCGCGAGCGAGTCGAGCATCGACGCGGCGAACCCCGCCCGCAGCGTCGTCACCTCCGCGCCGTGCTGACGGAAGTAGTCGCCGAGCGTGTGCACGAACGAGTCCTGATGATCGACAAGCAGAACCCGCAGCGGCGCCGTGGCGGCGGGCTCCGGAGCATCGGGCGGTGCGGCAGACACGACGCTTCGTTCCGACTCATGAAGGGTTTCGATCAGGGCACGGGCCTTAATGTGGGTCTCCAGCTCTTCCGACTCCGGGTCCGAGTCGTAAAGCAGCGTCGCGCCCGCGCGCACAGTCGCGACGCCGCCGGTGATATGCGCCGTCCGCAGCGTGAGCCCCGTGTTCATCGAACCGTCGAAGCCGATCTTGCCGACCGCGCCGCCGTACCAGCGGCGCGGCGCGTCCTCGTTGTCCTCGATGAACTGCATCGCCCAGGTCTTCGGCGCGCCGGTGACGGTGACCGCCCACATGTGGGTCAGGAACGCGTCGAGCGCGTCGAACCCGGGCCGCAGCCGTCCCTCGATGTGGTCGACCGTGTGAATCAGCCGGCTGTACATCTCAATCTGCCGTCGCCCGATGACCTTGACGCTGCCGGGCACGCACACCCGCGACTTGTCGTTGCGGTCCACGTCGGTGCACATGGTCAGCTCGGACTCGTCCTTCGCCGAGGCGATCAGCGCGGCGATATTCGCCGCGTCCTCAAGCGGGTCCCCGCCCCGCGCGATCGTGCCGGATATCGGGCAGGTCTCCACCCGGTCCCCCGTCACCCGCACGTACATCTCCGGCGACGCGCCGACCAGGTGCTCGCCGTCGCCGAGGTTGAACAGGAACTCGTACGGCGCCGGGTTCTTCTCCCGCAGCCGCTCGTAGAACGCGGCAGGCGACGCGCACCGCGCGCGGAACACATGGCTCGGCACGACCTCGAACAGGTCGCCGACCTTGAAGCGCTCCTTCGCCCGCACCACGATCGCCGCGAACCGCCCCGGCACGGGGTTTTCAAGATCATTATCCGGAACGGGGGCGGCTGACTGCTCAACTTCAGCCGTCTGCCTCGGGTGGCCTGCTGTGGAAACCCCCCCGGCGGCGAATTCGTAGCGGTAAACGATCGCCTCCTCGCGGCGGCGGTCGAGTGCGTAGAACTCATCGGGCAGGTGCAGGACCACGTCGCGCAGGTCGCTCGGCCGGTCCATGCGCAGCCGCACCGGCTCAAACTGGAACGCGAGGTCGTAGCCGAACGCCCCGTACAGCCCCAGGTGCGGATCCGCGCAGCCGAACGCGGCCGCGATCTCCCGCAGCGCCGTGAAAACCGTGGGCCGCCGGCTGCGCTCCTCCTCGGCGAACGTCCCCTCGCCCTCCGGGATGACGACCGTTACTTCCTTGCTGTTATCACTCGGCTGCTCGTATCCGGCCCTGCGCATGGCGCCCGCGACGACCGGCAGCAGCACTTCCCCGCGCTTGTTCAGCGCGCGGGCGGTGACGTACCTGCCATGTGTGGTGATCTCGACAGGCGGGTCCACGTAGGCCATGTGCCAGCGGCTGTACCTGCCGGGATACTCCATGCCCGAGCTCATCACGCCGCCGCGGCGATGGTCGATGTGGTGGGCGATGCGGGTGAGTTCGGCCGGGTCGAACGGCTCGGCGGTGCGGGTGATCGTGACTCCGCCGCCGGTTACGAATGTCGTGCTGTCCACTGTCGGGCCCCTGTCGTCTGGCCCGGCGGCCGACGGTTGAAACGAAAAACGACCGCCGTTCCGGGCGGTCGCTTCAAGACACAGCTGCGGACACCGCCTACGGGCGGCGCCACCACTGGAGGTCACTAATAGATCGCATCGAGGCTGAGCGTATCACCGATCAGGGGCACGCGGCACGCGTGTCCGGCATCCGCCACGCCGCGGCCGCGCCGGTGATCATTTCGGCCGCGACGCGCAGGCCCCCGTCGTCCTGGCCGGGCGACTGGGCGGGCATGCCCGCGAGGAACGTGCTCACCATGGACAGGATGGTGCCCTCGCCAAGCAGCCCGCCGTGGAACGCAGGGACCACGACCACGTCCTTGGGCAGGCCGCAGACAGGCAGGGTCACCGCGTCGGCGAGCGGGACCACGGCGAGCCAGCGCATCGACTTGCCGTGCGGCTCGGTGATCGCCTTGAAGTACCGGGCACCGAACTCGCTGACCGAGCTGAGCAGGTGCTGCGCGCCGCTGGGGCCGTAGGGCGACATGCCGCCGACCAGGCGGTTCAGCTCGTTCAGCGCGTACTCCGACACCGACGCGCCGTCCGGGCCCGGCGGGTAGCTCAGCTGGCCCGGCTCGACGATGGGGCTGAGCAGCACGATCGACCCGATGGGCAGGTTCGGGTGCCGGTCGAGCATCGCGTAGACGCCCAGGGTGCCTTCGCTTTCCGCGACCACGTCCACTGGCCGCCCGGTCATGTCGTGCAGCCTGATGAGCTGGGCGGCCATCCGGTCGCCGAGCACGGGCAGCGGCAGGTCGTCCGCGGACGGGCCGTGGCGCAGTGGTCTGCCTTTCGCGTCCATTCCGACATAGGAAAACTGGCGCACCGAACTCCCTGGCAGGGCGGCGTGCAGGCTATTCCCGGCGTCACAGCAGGATGAGCCCCACCCGCCGATGACGAGCACCGCCTCGGTCGTTGTCGCGTACGCGGGAACCGGCACGCTGTTGCCGGTCGCGTGACCGTCGGCCACATTCGCGGCCGACGAAGCGGTTACGGTTCGCGGCAACTGCACCGTCCCGGTGAACATCAGCCTGGCCACGCCCACCACCAACGCGAGCACCATCAGGGCCGCGACCGGGGCGAACGGGAGGCCGAGCAGCAGCCGGGCCGGCACCGACTCGGCGGTGCGCGGGTGCAGCCGGGAGGCGATCCCCGCGAGTCCGTACCAAGCACGGGCGTTGATCAGCCCGGTGACCGCCGCGACCCCGAGCGCCGCGGCCGTGCCCAGGTGCGCGATGACCGCGGCGGCGGCGGAAAGCGCTAGGAAGCTGGCCAGCAGCCAGAGGACGGCGCGCGGCGGCGGAAGCCGGCGCCACCAGGCGACGATGACCCCGCCGTGGCTCAGCGCCGCCGCGATGCCGAGCATGAGCGGAAGCGCGGCCAGGAATGGCCAGGAGAACGGCAGCACCGCGACGCCGAAGGCCAGCGTCACGGCCGGCGAAAGCAGCAGCCACGCCACTGCGGTAAGCGCCATGCAGGACACGAACGCGCGGCTCAGCCGCGGCGCCCGAAGTTCACGGGGCCAGGCGAGCCGCAGCAGCACCGTGTCCAGCGCCGACCGGGCCAGCAGCGCCGCGGTGAGAATGCCGGCGAACCAGAGCCAGGACTGGCTGTCGGCGAACAGCCAGCGCAGGTCGTGGTAGGCCGCGAGCGCGGGCAACGCGGTGGCCTGCGGCGCGACGGGCCGCGCCGCCGGTGCGAAGAGCGTGAGCAATCCAGCCTCGGCCACGGCGCCGCCGGCCGCGACGAGGATCAGTCCCCGATGCCGAAGGAACCCTCCGGCTGGAAGTCCCCTGATCATTGTGCTTATGTAGGCGTCCGCCCGCCCGTCGGCTGCCCTCGTCGGCGGGAACGCCTTACGGACCCGGTATATTCCGGGGCTCTTGGGTTATTTCAGCACTTGTGATCGTCGCAATCCAATGACTTTCGGCCCGTGTCGCGGTGCCAGTGAGCACTCAATCATTGACGCTGGCAACAGCTTTCTCGTAACGTTCGGCTCGTTTCGACTTATCAGCAAGGAGACGACCGTATGAGCGCCACGACGACCACGCTCGCCGAACTGCCCTCGCTCAAGGGAACCATGCTCGGCAGCAGCGAATGGTTCGAGATCACTCAGGACCGGGTGAACACGTTCGCCGACGCTACCGACGACCACCAGTGGATTCACGTCGACGTGGAACGGGCGCAGCGGGAAAGCCCGTTCGGCGGACCGATCGGGCACGGCTTCCTCACGCTCTCGCTTTTCGTGCCCATGTGGTCGCAGGTGCTCATCGTCACCGACACCACGATGGCGGTCAATTACGGGCTGAACAAGGTGCGGTTCCCCGCCCCGGTCCAGGTCGGGTCGAAGGTCCGGCTCAGCGCCACCCTGGAGGACGTCGAGGAGGTCAAGGGCGGCCTGCAGCTTACCGTCGGCGGCGTCATCGAGCGCGAGGGCGGCGACAAGCCGGTCTGCGTCGTCGAGGCGGTCATGCGGTTTTACGGCTGACTCGCGGCTGACCTACGGCTGGCCCTGACGGTAGCCTGACCGGATGGGCGACATGCTTGATCACGAGTGGTACTGCGATCGGACCCAGGCGGAAATCGCGGCGATGGCCGCCGTCATCTCCGGTACTGACCCCGCGGCGCCGGTGCCGACCTGCCCCGAGTGGAATGTCGCGCGGCTTATCAAGCACACCGGGCTGGTGCACCGCTGGGTTACCGAGATGGTGTCGTCCCGGGCGGCCGCCCCTGTCGACCGGCAGACCCTCGACATCGGCTTGCCGACGTCCGAGGCGTCCTACCCGCGGTGGCTGGCCGACGGAGCGGCGCCGCTGGTCACGGCGCTGCGTTCGGCCGGACCAGACGCGGCTGTCTGGTCCTGGGGCGCCTCGCCCAGCTCGGGTTTCTGGGCGCGGCGGATGCTGCACGAGACGACCGTGCACCGGGCGGACGCGCAGCTCGCGGCCGGCGTCGAGCCGGCTTTCGACCCGGTGGCCGCGGCGGACGGGATCGACGAGTTCCTCGCGTTCTTGCCGGCGCTGCCGCGGTTTGGCGAGCGCCTCGGCTCGCTGCCCGCCGGACAGTCGGTGCACCTGCACGCCACCGACAGCGACGGGGAATGGCTGATCAGGTTCGCCGACGGCACGATGACCTCGTCGCGGGGGCATGAGAAGGCGACCGCGGCGGTGCGCGGGCCGGTAGGGCTGCTGCTGCTGTTCGTCTACGGACGCATCGCCGGCTCCGACCCCAGGCTGGCGGTGTTCGGGGACGCCGCGCTGCTCGACGCCTGGCAGGAGAAAGCGGCGCTGTGACGCTGGATTCGGCTGCCTCGGCCACCTTGGCCGTTGTGGCGGCCTGCCGGTGAGCGGGCGGCTGCTCGCCATCGCCGACCTGCACGTCGGCTACCCGCAAAACCGCGCCTACGTCGAGGGCCTGCGGCCCGCCGACGATGACGACTGGCTGATCGTGGCCGGTGACGTCGGCGAGATCTTCGCCGACGTCGGCTGGGCGCTGGCCACCCTGGCCAACCGGTTCGCGCGGGTGATCTGGACACCGGGCAACCACGAGCTCTGGACCCACCGCGCGGACCCGGTCCAGCTCCGCGGCGCGGCGCGGTACGGGGCGCTCGTGGCCGTCTGCCGGCGGTTCGGGGTGCTCACCCCCGAGGACCCGTTCCCCGTGTGGCGCGGTCCGGGCGGCCCGGTCGCGGTCGCGCCGCTGTTCCTGCTCTACGACTACACGTTCCTGCCAGAAGGCGCGTCGACGATGGAGGACGCGCTCGAAAGGGCGGTGGCGGCGGGCGTGGTCTGCACCGACGAGCTCTGGCTGCATCCCGACCCTTACCCAACGCGGTCAGCCTGGTGCCACGCCCTGGTGGCTGAGGCCGACAAGCGGCTCGCCGCGCTGGACACGCCGGTCGTCCTGGTCAGCCACTGGCCGCTGCTGCGCGCGCCGACGCGGGTGCTGCGGCACCCGGAGTTCGCGGTGTGGTGCGGAACCGAGCTGACGTCGGGCTGGCACCTGCGCACCCAGGTCGCCGCCGCCGTCTACGGCCACCTGCACATCCCGCGCACTACCTGGCATGACGGCGTCCGCTTCGAGGAGGTCTCGGTCGGCTACCCGCGCGAATGGAGCCGCCGCGGCACGGCGCCACCGCCACCGCGGGTGATCATCCCCGCCCCCACCGGTACACCGCCCGCCTGAGCGTGTGCCTGCGGGCCGAATGCGCCCGGAACGACACGCCTAACCGCTGCTGCTGGAACTCGAAGCCGCCGGGGCGGCCGTTGCGGTCCGCGATGAGGCCGGCCAGCGTGGAGATCGCGATCTCCGCCGGGACGCGAGAGCCGATGTTCAGCCCGATCGGGCGGTGCACCCTGGCGATGTCACCAGGTGCGACGCCGAGCTCCTCAAGCGCGGGGATGTGCGGTGGCGGGACACGCGGGTTGCCCATCACGCCAATCCAGCGGGCCTTGGTGGCGAGCGCGTCGCGCAGCATCGCGCCAAGTTCGTCGCGGTGGTGGTCGGTGACGACGACGTCGGCTCCTTCGATGTCCTCGGGCACTTGCCGCAGCACGGGGAAGCCGGACATCGCCGCACCCGCGGCGCGGTCCTCGACCGGCTCGACGAGCAGCCCGCGGTACCCCGCGTCGGACGCGTAGCGGAGCAGGAACGCGGACACAGGCGAGGCGAACACCGCGACGAGCAGCCGGTCGGCGCTGCCCGCGGAAGCGGCCTGCGTGCTGGGGACGGGGGCCGCGCCGTGCGCGACCTCACAGGAGGAGTCATGCTCTTGCGCCATGCAACCAGTCTGCAGCAACCCGCCGACGTTTGGCAGCCCCGGCCGACCTGCCGCGACCTGCCAACGGCTGGCCGTGGCGGCGTTGGCTAGGGTCAGTGGTCATGGAGTTCCAGGAAGTGGTTCAGCGCAGGCACATGGTCCGCACGTTTACCGGCGAGCCGGTCCCGCCGGAGGTTCTCGACCGCATCCTTGGCAACGCGGTGCGCGGACCGTCCGCGGGATTCTCGCAAGGACAGGCTTTTCTCGTGCTGACCGGCGATGACCTGCCGAAGTTCTGGGCAGTGGCCGGCGAGGCGATCGACCCGTCCGCGCAGACGGCGCCGCTCGTGATCGTGCCGCTATCGTGCAAGCGCGTGTACCTCGACCGGTACGCCGAACCCGACAAGGGCTGGACCGACCGGGACGAGGCGCGCTGGCCGGTGCCGTTCTGGCACATCGACACCGGCATGGCGGCGATGCTGATCCTGCTCACCGTGGTGGACGAGAACCTCGGCGCGGTGTACTTCGGCATCATTCCGCCGGCCGTGCCCAAGTTCCGCGACGCCTTCGGCGTGCCCGATGACCACGAACCGATCGGCGCGATCGCCATCGGCTACGACGCGGAGCCAACGGCGCGCGACCTGCGCTCCCGGCGGCGCCCGCTCGAGCAGATGGTCCACCGTGGCAGCTGGTGAGGGAGCGCCGCGGCGGCACGTGAAGCGCCGCGACCCGCCGGTTCCCGGGTCGATACCCGACGTGCTCGGCATGTTCCGTAACGAGGTCCTGTTCTATCGCGAGGTCGCGCCCGTCGTGGGCGTGCGGGTGCCCGCGTGCTACCGGGCGGATGAGAACGCTGACGGCAGTACCGTGCTCGTGCTTGAGGATCTGTCAGCGTGGAATCCGGGCGCGGACCCGGTTGCGGCGGCGTCGCTGCTGGCGGGCATGCACTCCCGCTGGGAGGGGCGGGCCGCGGCGCGGTGGCCCTGGCTGCGGCCGGTCTACGCGGGCGACGAACTCGTGGCGCGGCTGTACGACCAGACCTGGCCAGACCTGGCCACCCGCCCGGGCCTGCCCGCGTCGGTGCTGGCCTTCGGCGAGTCCGCGCACGGACGGGTCACCGAGGCGGAGCGCGCGATCGCGACCGCGGGTCCGCTGACCCTCGTGCACGGCGACGCGTCGACCCAGAACATGCGCACCGGGCCCGACGGCGAGGTCGCGCTTCTTGACTGGGAGGACGTGTCGTACATGCCCGGCGTCCTCGACCTGGCCTGGCTGCTCGTCTCATCGACGGACCCGGCCAGGTGGGACGAGGTGACCGCCGCGTACGGGCGGCAGGACGGACTGCTGCGGGTGCTGCCCTCGGTGCTGGTGCAGGGCCTGTTCAGCCTGGCCGACACCCCTGCCGGAACGCCCGAGGCGGCCGCCTGGACGCAACGCCTCGACGCCGCCTGCCACCGCCTGAGGTCAGTCGCCTAGAGCGTCCACCGCCTAACCCGCCGATCTCCCCACCGGCGCGCCTCGCGCCCTGGCGCGCCACATAGGGCCCAAGTTGGGGGATAAATCACCGCAATTTGGACGGTAAAACCCTCAACTTCGATCCTAAGTCGCAGCCAAGCCCGGCCACGCCTCAGGTAAAGATCGTTTAGTCGAAATGTTTGCCTTAACTGTCGTTATAGCTACAGTTGGGGCAAACATTTGTTCGTAATGATCTTGCTGACCGCTCGCGTCAGCCCGCCATCGACAAATCGGCCTGGCCCGGTCGGCACCGCGGAGCCGGCTGGCGGCTACTTGGGGTGGCTGACGGAGACTCGCTCGGGCGACGCCTCCTGGACCTCGGACGGCTGCGGTTGCAGCTCAGGCTCGGATTCGGCTGACGCTGACGTGTGCCCTGAGTCGGCCGCGTCGGCGTCTGAGGCCGGCGCTGACGGCGCCTGGTCGCCGGGCGGGATGGTGCGCAGCGGCGGGCCGGACAGCCGCCACGCCTCGCGGACGATCACCTGCAGCGCGCCGGCCGCCGGGATGGCCAGCAGCGCGGCGACGAACCCGCCGAACAGCCCCCCGATCCACGACCCGATCGACGCTCCGACCAGCACCGAGATCAGCACGAGCAGCGGGCTGATGCGCACCGTCTTGCTCATGATGACCGGGTTGAGCACGTGGTTCTCGAACTGGGTGTAGACGAGGAACACCACTAGCGTCACGACACCGGCGGTGACCGACTGGCCGAAGGCGAACAGCACCGTCGGGATCCCCGCCAGCGCACCGCCGATCATCGGCAGGAAGTCGACCAGGGCAACCCACAGCGCCCACAGTTGCGGGAACTGGACACCCATCGTCAGCAAGGTGACGTAAACCACCAGGCCGCAGATGAGCGAGGTAAGGAAGTTGCCGAGCATATAGCCGACGACAGCGCGGTTCACTTCCGAGGCGACCTGGCTGACCTCGGCCGCCTGGCCGGGGGCGAGCAGGCCGAGGAACCCGCGGCGCAGCCTCGGCCCTTCGAGCAGCAGGAGCAGCACCAGGATGAAGATCGTGGTCAGCTCGATGAGCAGCGACACCGCGCCCTTGCCGACCGTGAGCGCGGGCTTGCTCAGGTCCTGCGCGTAGGTGACGAGCTTGGGCGCGTTGTGCGACACCCACTGCTGGACGTGGTACCGCTGCACGATGCTGCCGATCCAGCCCTTGCCGTGCTCGGCGCTCGCGACATAGGCCGGCAGTTCGTCCGCCAGGTGCGTGATCCCGTTCACCAGCGGGTAGCCGAACGCGACGGCGAGGCCGACGAACATCAGCAGCGCGACCAGGGTCACGATGATGACCGCGAGGCCGCGGCGCCTGACGACGCGCTGCAGCAGGAGTACGAGCGGATTCAGGATCAGCGCGACGAACCCGGCGACGAGCAGCAGCAGGACCACGTCGCGCAGCCGGTAGATCAGCTTGCCCGACAGGTAGAAGAACGCTACGACCAGGACCGTGACGATGATCGTCCGCAGCGGGACGCCCCTGGAGTCGGCGGCCTTCCACAGCCGCGCGATCCGGGCGCCCGCTGGCCGCTGGTCCTCGTCGCTCACCCGTACAGCATCTCAGGTCCGTGGACCGTTTGGGCCACCCGAGGTGAATAGCGCGGTTCATCCCGCCCGGACGCGAGCACCGACGTCAGCACCGAGGCCAGCACCGACGTCAGCACGGAAGCAGGCCGTAGGCCTGCTTCGCCGACAGCACGCGCAGCGCGGCCGAGTCGACCTTGGCGCGGAACGCCGGGTCAGCCGCCGCCTGTGCCAGGACAGCGGGCGCCATCTCCTCGGCCGGCCCCAGGTCCTGGGAGGTGATCATGTCCCCGCCGGCGGACAGGAAGCCGAGCGCCCGCTGCGCGGCCGGGATCATCGCGACCGCCTTGGCCTGGCCGAGGTCGTCGGAGATGATCACGCCGCCGAACCCGAGCTGCGAGCGCAGCAGCCGCATCACGGTCGGCGAGAACACGGCGAGCCGTGCGGCGTCGATCCGCGTATAGGTGGCGAGCGCGACCATCACGAACGGCACGCCGGCCTCGATCGCGGCGCGGAACGAGCTGAGATAGGGATCGGCCGGCGTAGTGACGGAGTCGACTACGTTCGGGGTGAAGTCGGTGTTGCCCGTTACCCGGCCGAGCCCGGGGAAGTGCTTGGCCGACGTGGCGACTCCGGCCGAGGCCATGCCCTGGATGAACGCCGCTCCGTGCGTGCCGTTCGTGACCGGGTCGAAGCCGAACTCGCGGTCATCGGCGCCGATCGGCGCGTTCGTGCTCGCCGTGCCGGGCGGCACCACGTCCATCACCGGCGCCAGGTCGAGGTTCACCCCGGCCGCCCGCAGTTCGCCGGCCCACCCCGCGGCCTGCTGGCGCAGGGCGCTCACCGACCACGAGCCCTGGGTGAGCGCGGACGGGATCACCGAGAATCCCGGGCCGGTCAGCGGCAGGATCTGGCCGCCTTCCTGGTTGGCCGCGACGAAAAAGCGCGCGCTGCCCGTGTTCGCCGCGGTGGCGAGTGACTGCATGTGATCGGTGGCGGCGCGCAGCGCGCCGACTCCTTCGCCGCTGGGGTTGAGCAGCAGCGACCCGAAGTGGTACTGCTGCAGCGCCGCGGTGGTGACCGGGCCCGCCTCGTCCGCGGAAACCCCCACGAGGAACAGCTGGCCGACGCGCTGGGCCTGCGTCATCCCGTCGTACACCTGCGCCACGCAGGCCGCCGCGGCCGACGCCGTCGTTGGCGGGTCGGCGGGCGACGGGCGGCCGGGCGACGGACTGGCCGCGGTCGCGTGCGGGGTACCCCGTGCTTTGGACGCGATCTGCCCCAAGTTGTTCGGATCACAGCCCGCGACGGCCACGCACACGAAAACAAGCGCGCACGTCAGGACTGCCCGTGCGCGCCGCCGACTCCGGTCCGTGGCCACCTCACGACTTTAGTTGCAATCTCACGTACATAAGAGAAACTAGTGGTCCAGTTTCGTATTAAGACCTGAGGTCGTCGAGTCAGGGGGTGCCGGCATGGGCGCCGAGCCGAAACAGGGCCCGGGAGCAGGCCAGAAACCAGGCTCGGAAGCAGGCGTGCGGATGGGGCCGGGCGGGGGAACGGCGGGGCCGGGCGGTGGGAAAGCGGGGCCGGGTGGTGGGAGGAAGACAGCACGCGGTCGGCCGCGCAGCGAACTCGCGAGGCAGGCGATCCTGGCCGCCGCGGCCGAGCTGCTGCTCTCCCGCGGGGTGACGGCGGTCAGCATGGACGAGGTGGCCGAGCTCGCCGGTGTGAGCAAGGCCACGATCTACCGGTGGTGGCCCTCGAAGGAGACGCTCGCCCTCGAAGCGCTGTACGAGGAGTGGGCCGACCCCGAACGGGAGCCGCCAGACACCGGCAATCTGCACGCGGACCTGCTGGCGCTGCTGCTCCCGTGGATCGTGCGAGTGGGCGACCGGCCTTACGGCCGAATCGTCGGCGCCCTCCTCACCGAGGCCAGGACCGATCCCACCTTCGGCGCGGTCTACCGGGAGCGGTTCGTCGAGCCGCGCCGGGCGAAGGCGCGCACGATCTTCCAGCGAGCGCTGGCGCGCGGCGAGATCCCGCTCGGCGCCGACGCCGAGGCGGCCATCGACTTGCTGTACGGCGCGCTCTATCACCGGCTGCTGCACGGCCATGCGCCGCTAACCCAAGAGTTCGCGGAAACTGTTGTGGGAATCGTGGTTGCCGGCCTGAAAGGCATTCAAGAACATTTATCCCGAACGGACCGTGTGCGCCTGTAAGGAGCGACGATGCTCTTCGGAATCTTCGACCACAACGACGCGTCTGGCCGGTCGCCCGCCCAGCAGATCGCCGAGCGGCTCGAGCTGATCGAGACATACGAGCGCCTCGGCTTCCACGCCTACCACATGGCCGAACACCACGGCACGCCGCTCGGGATCACCCCATCGCCGCACCTGATGCTCGCCGCCGCCTCGCAGCGCACGTCCTCGCTGCGGCTCGGCACGCTGATCTCGATCCTGCCGCTCTACCATCCGATGCGCCTCATCGAGGAAGCGTGCACGCTCGACCAGCTCACCGGCGGACGGCTCGACCTCGGCGTGGGCCGCGGCATCTCACCGATAGAAACCTCGTTCCACGGCGTGCCCGGCGAGCAGACGCAGGACCGGTTCGACGAGGCCTTCGAGATCCTGCGCGCCGGGCTGACCTGCGACACCGTCGAATTCCAGGGCAAGTACTACCAGATCGACGGCGCGCCGGTGGTGACCAGGCCGGTCCAGCAGCCGCATCCGCCGCTGTGGTACGGCACCCGCACTCATGAGCGGGCGCTGTGGTGCGCTCGGCTGAACATGCCCATGATGGCGCTCGTCCCCTCTGAGCGCGTCCGGGCGCTGACCGACGCCTACCGCGCCGAATGGGCCGCGCTCGGGCACGCGGAAACGGACCTGCCGCCGCTCGGCATCACCAGGAGCATCGTGGTGGCCGACAGCGACGAGGCGGCGATGGCGATCGCCAACCGCGCGTTCGTCCGGTTCAGGCAGAACTTCGAGATGCTCTGGCGCAAGTTCAACGTGCCGCTGCCGGCTGTCTTGTCGGCGGAGACGTTCGAGGGCATCCACGCCACCGGCCACTTCTACGCCGGCGACCCGGCCGGCGCCGCTGCCTGGGTGGAGCGGCACCGCGACGTCGGCGGGATCAACTACATGGCGCTGGAACTGTGCTTCGGCGACATGACCCAAGCGGAAACCCAGCGCTCAGCCGAGCTCTTCGCCACCGAGGTCATGCCCCGATTCGCTTGACGCCGGCCGCGTGCCTGCGGGCCAGCGCCTGGTAGGCGGCGGGGTTGGTGTCGACCCACATCTTGGCCCCAGGCGTGAGCTTGCCGAGGACCCGGGCCGGGACCCCGGCGGCGAGCATGCCTTCGGGAATCTCCATGCCCGGCTGCACGGTGCTGCCCGCCGCGACCAGGGCACGGCTGCCGACAACCGCCCCGTCGAGCACGGTGGCGCCGTTGCCGATCAGCGCCTGCGCGCCGACGACCGCGCCGTGCACGCAGCAGGAGTGCCCGACGGTCGCGCCTTCGCCGATTTCGGTGACCGGGTCGGCGCCGCCGTGCAGGACCGAGCAGTCCTGGATGTTGGCGCCCCGCCGCACGATGATCGGCCCGAAGTCGGCGCGCAGCACCGCCCCGTACCAGACGGACGCGCCGTCCTCCACCCGCACGTCGCCGACAAGGGTGGCGGTGGGAGCGATCCACGCTCCGGCGCTGACCTGCGGCTCGAGGCCCTCAAACGAGAACAATGGCATCCGCTAATAATGCACGAGCGCGTGCCTGATCTCGCCGCCGACGACGGTCGCCAGCACCTCCAGGCCGGCGATGCGGTCCGGGCTGACGGCCGTCGGGTCCTGCGACAGGACCACGAAATCGGCGAGCTTGCCCGGTTCGATGGTGCCCTTGAGATGCTCGGCCTTGCTCGCGTAGGCGGACCCGTAGGTGTAGGCGCGCAGCGCCTGCTCGATGGTGACCGCCTCGTCGGCGTTGAACGGGGCGCCGGAGGCGGCGCGCCTGTTCACCATGTCGTGGATGCCGAGCAGCGGCGCGCCGGCCGCGACCGGGCGGTCCGAACTGCCCGGCAGCACCATCCCCGCGGCCAGCAGCGAGCGCAGCCGGTACAGCCAGGAATGCCGCTGCGGGCCGACGGCCGCCATCATCGCCTCGCCTAGCTCGGTCGAGAAGCGGCCTTGCGGGACAGCCACCACGCCTCGTTCCGCAGCCCGAATCACTTGATCTGGACGGGCAGCGGCGAAGTGCTCGATGCGGTGACGCGGGTCTTTCCCCGGATACTTCGCGTCGGCGGTCTCGAACGCGTCGAGCGCCAGGTCGATCGCGCGGTCGCCGATCGCGTGCGCGGCCACCCGCCAGCCGGCGCGGTGCGCGGCGATGATCGTGGCGGTGAGTTCGGCCGCGTCGGCCTGGAGGTAACCGCAGTTGCCGGGCTGGCCCGCGTACGGGTCGGACATCGCCGCAGTGCGGCCGACGAGGGAGCCGTCGGTGAAGATCTTCATCGGGCCGAGCCGTAGCCAGTCGTCGCCGAACCCGGTGCGTATTCCCAGGTCAAGCCCCAGCTCGATGCCATCGTCGCGGTGGGCGCCTACCGGGTGCAGTACGTCGCTCGCGACCATGAGCTCGACCCGGACCGGCAGCCGGCCGCTGTCCCTGGCGGCCTGGTAAGCCGCCAGTTCGGCCGGACTGTGCCCGACCCAGCCGCCGCCGATGCCAGCCTCGGTGACGCTGGTGATGCCCTCGCGCAGGTACTGCTCGCCGGCCCGGGCCACGGCGTCGGCCAGCGTGGCGACCGGGTACGGGTGGGTCAGCCGGCCAACGAGTTCCTGCGCGCGCTCTTCCAGCAGGCCAGTGGGGCGTCCGGTGTCGTCGGCGGTGACGCGGCCGCCGTCGACGCTCGGCGCCGTGTCATCGATGCCGAGGTCGGCCAGGACCAGGCTGTTCACCACGCACATGTGGCCCGAGGTGTGCTTGAGCCAGACCCTCCGGTTGGGCGCGGCCCTATCGAGCGCGTCGCGGTGCGGATGTCCCCCGGTCTTGGTCTGGTCGTAGCCGGAACCGACGACCCACCCGCCCTCCGGCGTCGCCGCCGCTTGCTCCTCAACGCGCTCGTAGAGCGTGTCCAGGCTGGTCACGCGCAGATCGACCTCTGTGAGCGCGAGGCCGAAGCCGATCATGTGGTTGTGCGCGTCATGGAACCCGGGCAGCATGGTCGCGCCGTTAAGGTCCACCACGTTTCTTGCTGTTATCTCAGGCCTGGCGTCGGCGTCGTAGACGCCGGCGATCCGGCCGCCGCGCACCGCGACCGCGCCCGCCCGCGGCCGGCGCGGGTCGATCGTCAGCACGTTCGCGTTGACAAACAGCAGGTCCGCCTCGTATGGCATGGCACAAGATCCTATTAGGGGCCCCGCCAGCCAACCGCTAGCCGCGCGCATGCCGCCCCCCGCCGACCACCCGCCAGCCCGCCGCGAAACCCACTTAGGATCGAAGTTGGGGAATTTAGCGACCGAATTGTGGTGATTTATTCCCCCAACTTAGGCCCCATGTGGCGGCGATGCGTCCGCATGGTGAGACGACCGGCTCGTCGGAGCGCGTCCCGCCCTGGCGCCTTGGGGCGGGATAGCGAGCGTCGGGTCTTAGCAGCAGCCGCAGCCACAGCCGCATCCGCAGCACGAGCCGTCGCAGGTTTCGTCATCGCAGCAGGAGAACATCACGATCACCTCCTTCCACGCGTCGTGGTTCGCTGGCGCACCACGTGCCTGGCACGGGATCGGGGCAGTCTGGGCCGGCCATTCCGTCGAGCATGCCCGTCAGTTCGGCACGCAGCCGTGTCAGCCGCGCTATCTCCTGGTCGAGTTCGCTGACGTGACCGCGCAGCAGCGCCTCGGCCGGGCCGCACGGGCACACGCCCGTGTCGCGGACCGCGAGCAGCTCGCGGATCTCGGCCAGCCGCAGCCCGAGCCGCTGCGCGCCGCGGATGAACAGCAGCCGGTCCAGGTCGGCGGCGCCGTACCTGCGGTGGTCGCCGTCGGTCCGGCGCGGCCGCGGCAGCAGGCCGGCGCGCTCGTAGTAGCGGATCGTGTCCGTGCGCACGCCGGCCCGGGAGGCCAGCTGCCCGACGGACAGCGCCCCTGCGGCATGGTCGATCGTCATGCTTCGACGCTAAGCCCTGGACCGCACTCCAAGTTCAAGTGGCCAAGTCGGCCGCCCGGCGCTGCGCGGCCGCCTGGGCGTAGGGGCACAGATCGAGCAGCACGCACACCTCACAGCGTGGTCGCCGGGCCAGGCACACGGTGCGGCCGTGGCGGATCAGGGCGAGGTGCAGGTCGTACCGGATGTCGGCGGGCACTTGCGGCGCAAGCAGCCGATAAGCCTTTTCTGCGGTCGTGCCCGCCGGGATCCAGCCGAGCCGGGTGGCGATGCGGTGCACGTGAGTGTCAACGGGGAACGCGGCCCGATCCATCGAGAACACGAGCACGCACGCGGCCGTCTTGGGCCCAACGCCTGGCAGCGATGTCAGGTAAGTCTCGGCGGCCAGGTCGTCGAGGTCATGCAGGTGGCGCAGATCAATGCGACCCTCACGTTCGTCGATGGCATTGAGGATCTCCTTGATGCGGCGCGCTTTCTGGCGGGCGAGGCCGCCGCAGCGGATCGCGTCCTCAAGCTCCTCGACGGGCGCGTGCGCCACCTGCTCCCATGCGGGGAACCGTCGCTTGAGCGCGGCGAACGCCCGGTCGGAGTTCACGTCGGAGGTGTGCTGTGACAGGACGGTGCCCACGATCTGGTCGAGGATAGGCATCGGCGGCTTGGGCTCGAACCCGCCTTGCTGGGCCCGCAGCCGACGCTGTACATCCCTGATGACCCGGTGATCGGGCACCGTCACTGCGCTCCCCTTATCACGCGTATCCGGAACCAGCCTTTCGCGGCATCTTCCCGCAGTCTGCCGGCTGCGCGCGGCGCAGGCGTTTGATTGTGATCCGACCGCGGTCGCCCCGGACCGACGGCAAGCCGCGGGGTTCACCGTCTTGCAGGACGGACCGCCCCGGGGATTTCTGTGGCGGCGGGACGAACGCGCATTAACCTCCCGGGCGGAGGAGCAGCGCGTCGGCGGGTCCGAAGCCGGCCCGCTGATACAGCGGGACGGAGCGCTCGCTCGGGCTGAGCACGACGCGGGCGAACCCGCGCTGATCGGCGTACGCGAGGACCGCGGCCAGCAGCAGGGAGCCGATGCCCCGGTCCCGGTGGGCGGGTTGGACGAACGCGTTCCCGAGGTAGCCCCAGCGGCCGGAGTCGCGACCGGGCCGCGGCATCCGCTCGAACACGGCGAGGCTCATCAGGCCGACAGGGACACCGGCCACTTCGGCCAGCCAGGTGACGCGGCTGCCGGACTCGCGTTCGTACCACGCCGCGAAGCGCTCCTCGAAGCCATCGTCGGGGAGCCCGCCGTCGCGCTCGGCGGCGGCCGCGCGGCGCAGGGCGGCGAGGGCCGGGACGTCGGACGGACTTGCCACACGGATCACGGGGACGGCCATGGTGCCTCAGGGTACTGGGGAGTTACGCTGCGCACAGAGGCCTCATGAGCATGGCAGTGCAGGCGTGGCGGCCAGAAGACGCGGTGACGGGCCTTCTCGGCGGCCGCGACAGTCACCGGGTCGGCACCGTCGAGCAGCGGCGGTTCCCGATCGAAACAGGCATGCTCGGGCTCAACCTCAGCTTCTCCCAGGACACGGTCGGCGACGGGTTCTTTTCCCCGCGGCACAGGCACTGCTGGGACCAGATTCGCTTCGTCATCGACGGGTCGCTGAACATCGGGGAAACCGACCTGACACAAGGTGACTGCGGCTACTTCCCCGAAGCCGTGCCGTACGGACCGCAGCGGCAGGCCGGCCAGGCGACAGTGCTCGTCCTCCAGTTCACCGGGGCGGGCGGGCTCTACTACCCCACGGCGGGCGAACTCGAAGCCGCGCGGGATAAGCTCCGCGCCGGTGGCGGGACGTTCGAGGGCGGACGGTACAAGGGCCGCGGGCTCGGCGGCGAGAACGTCGAGCAGGATGGCTACGAGGCGCTCTGGGAGGCGCACACGGGATGCAAGCTCGTCTACGCCCAGCCGCGCTACGGTGCCGTGGTGGTGATGCGGTCGCAGTCATACGAGTGGCTGGCCGACGCCCGTCACCCGGGCATCGACGTCAGGCCGCTCGGCTGCTTCACCGAGCACCAGACTTCGGTCAGCCTGATCCGCATCGCGCCGGGCGCGCACCTTGCCGAAAAGAAGCTCGCCGCGCCGCAGATCCGCTACGTGCTCACCGGTACCGTCGCGGCCGGAGAAAAGGAGTATCCGCCGGGAAGCTGCCTGTGGATCCCCGCCGGGTCGCCCGCTCCCCCGCTCGCCAGCATCACCGGCGCCGAACTGTACGCCGTCAGCCTCCCCCGCTACGCGCCGTAGCCGGAGCCAGTAAGACAAGCCATTATCCGGAACGAGCGGTGCCGCCTGCGGGCAGCTCCCGATACTCGCTAGCCAGCGGTAGACCCGCTGGGTAAAGCTAGCCATATGCGCCAAGTCCCCGAACCCGAGCGCGACCCTGAGCACAGCGAATGGGTCCGCCGTATGCGTGAGCTAGCCCGACGCGACGCCGAAGACCTGGTGCCGCGCCCGCGCTTCGGCGTCTTCGGGCTCGCGACACCGGTGCTGCGGCCGGCGGCCCTCGCGGCCGCCGGGCAGGTGAACGACGTATGGGAGTCGATCACCATCGCCTTCGGCGACTGGTCCGCGCCGGCCGGACCGTACGTCGCCGTCACGACCGCCGCGCCTGCCTCATCGGCGGTCGGCGGCCTGGTCGAGAGGGAACTGCGCCTAGCCGTCCGGGCCGAGGGTAACCGGGCCGCCGAACAGGCCGGGGCCGACGAGGAGCCGCCGGCGGAACCGCCGCGGTACACGCGAGAGGAGTTGCCCGCTGGCTCGGCGGTCGTGTGCCGGCACGGGACCGTGTGGGCCGCGCGGCTGCTGGCCACCGATGGAGCCGTGACGGTGACGATCACCGGGCGCGGCGTCGAGCCGGACTCGGTGCGCCTGGAGACGCTCGGCGATCTGCGGCCCTACTGCCTGGCGCGCAACGAGATCCTCGGCCAGCTCTCCGAACGCTACCGGAGCCAGCCGCCGCCGGTCCTCGAGCCTGCCGAAGGGGTCGCCGCCTTCCGCGCGCTCGTCGACCACACGCTGGACTTTCAGCGGCGGCTCCTCGAATCGGTGCGCGAAGAGCGCCCGCTCAGGCACCGGCCAGGCGAGGCCGCGGTCCGTGGCGCGCTGTGGCGGCGCGCCGCCAGCGAGCAGCAACGCATCGCCGGGATCGACAAGCGCGCCGCCGACGACGTGGTGACGCTCGTCATCAACCACCTTGAACACCTCGCGGAAGAGGCGCCGTGGTTCTCCGATCCGCGGCTGCGCGAGCTGGCGATCGACGAGACACTCCGGCACGCCGTGCTCGGCGACGACGTGCCGAGCAGGCGGGCCCAGGACGCGTGGGCCCGGTACTGGGCGGTGCGGTACGAGCGCGGTAGAGGTGCGTCCGAACCGGGCGAGGTGCTCGCCGCCGGGGCGGCCGGCGAGCACCTCGACTCGGACTGGCTCGGCGCGTGGGCCGACTGGGCGGCACGCGCCTGATGCTGCTTTTTACTGTTCGCCGCGCAGTTCGCGGCCGAGGTTGACCATGCCCGCGCCTGACGGCGTGCCTGATCGCGGCACGAGCACGTCCTTGCGCGGTCCTCTGCCGAAGTGCAGCGGCTGCGGCGACACGGACTGGACGCTCGACGCGCTGCAGATCGCGTCCGCGTCGGTGGCCGGCCCGAAGACCTCGTCGCTGGTCGGGATCGCGCCGGCCGGAATGTGGTGGCGCGGGGTATCCCGCAGCACCCTGCCAAGGTTTTCGGCGTTGGCGTCGCGCGCGGTAAGCGGGCTGAGGCCGAAGGTGGACTCGATCAGCGCCAGGGTCGAGGTGTGCTCGAACGGCCCGTGGTGGACGACCCGGCGGTGCGCCAGGTTCGACACCACGATGGCCGGCACCCGGAAGCCGAGTTGGGTGTAGTCGGGGATGAGCTGACCGTCGGTCGGCGTGGTGCTGTCACCGCTGTGGCTCACGGTCGCCGGGTCGGTGTCGTCGATGACGTGCGGCGGTGGCACGTGGTCGTAGAATCCGCCCCACTCGTCGAACGTGATCATCAGCACGGTGTTGTCCAGGTACCCCGCCGACGCCAGCGCGTGGTAGGCGTCAGCGATGAACCGCTCGCCCAGACGGATGTCGGCCAGCGGGTGGTCGTCGGCTGAGGTCCCGTTCCCCTCGGTGTCGAACGCCGGGTCGATGAAGCTGACGTTCGGCAGTTCGCCGGCCTTGACCAGGTCAAGGAACGGCGTCGTGGTGATCGGGATGCCGAGCCCCTGCCCGTCGCCCGCGGCGAACGGGTGCCAGAACGGGAAGTACTTGACCCCCCACAGCGCCAGGAACGGCAGGTCGCGGAAGAAGTAGGCGCCGGTCGGGATGCCCTTGGTGTTCGGGATGGGCGACAGCTGGTCCCAGATGGTCGGCAGCGCCGAGGTCACCGCGTTGTTGTGGTCCCGGTCCGTCCGCGCCGCGTGCTGGTAGAACCGGTTCGGGAACGTCTCGCCCGCGAACGAGCAGAAGTACCTGTCCAGGACGGTGTAGTGCTCGGCGAGCGCGCCGATGACCGGCAGGTCGGGGACCTCCTTGTGCCTGCCGTCCCGGTGCCGGTTCGTGTAGAACCCGATCGGGAACGTGTTGGCGGCCGCGAGCGTGACGCCCGGGTTGCCGGCCGGGGCCGTCGGCCGCTGCAGGAACCCGTCCATCCGGCCGAAGTTGTGCTGGACCAGCCAGCCTTCCCAGCTGTGGTCGGGGTCGCTGTAGCCGCAGCCCTGGAAGTCGGGGGCCAGCGGGTAGTTGGGGTAGACGTTGCCGTCGGTGGACAGGAACGCCAGGTCCTGCCTGCCGTCGGCCTCGGGGAGCCAGCCGAGGAAATGGTCGAACGACCGGTTCTCCATCATCAGGATGACGACGTGCTCCACACCGTCGCGCCCGTTGGGGGTGACTGTGGCGGCGGCCGCGGACGCGGCCCTGGCCAGCAGGTCGGTGCCGGTGACCGCGACGGCGGAGGCTCCGCCCATAAGCTGCATGAAAGTACGACGCGTCAACATGGGTCACAGTCTGCCTCAGCAGCGGTGAACGTAAAGCCCGTGTTACGTGACACCGCGATGACGCGCCGGTAACCAAGGCGGGTGAAAGGTGGATCGTGTCCGCCCCTGGTCTGACGCTCCAATTGATCGGCGGCGCGCAAGCAGCATCGCACGAAGACGAACTGCTCGCGCTGCACGCCGAGGTCTACGGGCTCGGGCCCGGCGATGCCGGAGAGGCGGCGAGGCAGTTGCGGGTGTGGCGGCGTCAGCCGGGCTTCGCGCTCGCCGCGGCCCGGCACGGCGGCTTCCTCGTCGGCTACGCCTGCGGCATGCCGCTGCGGCCGTCGACCTCCTGGTGGAAGGACCTGACGACCCCGCTGCCCGCCGAGGAAGTGACCGAGCATCCGGGTCGCACGTTCGCGCTCACCGAACTGCTCGTGCGCGCCTCGTGGCGGCGGCAGGGCATCGGCAGGTCGCTGACGGATCTCCTGCTGCGGGACAGGCCCGAGGAACGCGCGACGCTCACTGTCGCGCCGGGCGCCGCCGCGGCACAGCACGCGTTCCGCAACTGGGGCTGGACCAAGGCCGCGCGGACGCGCGGCGACGGAGCTGACGCGCCGGTGCTCGACGTGCTCGTGATGGCCCTGCCAGCGGGCCGCGGGTTAGATTGACCGTATGCCGATCGTGGGACTTGGCCACACCGGCCTGTGGGTGAGCGACCTGGGCCGGATGCGCGACTTTTACGAGCGCGTGCTCGGCCTGACCGTCACCGACGCCGATGACGAGCAGGGCATCGTCTTCTTCAGCTCACGGCCGGATGAGGAACACCACGAGTTCGTGCTGCAGCGCGGCCGCACCGCGCCGCCGGGCAGCATGCTCCCGCATCAGATCTCCTGGCGGGTCGACTCGGTCGAGACGCTGCAGATGTACCATCACCGGTTCAAGGCCGAAGGCGTCCCCGTCCAGCAGGAAGTGACGCACGGCAACGCGTACGGCATCTATTTCTTCGACCCCGAAGGCAACAGGGGCGAGGTCTACCTGCGCATCGCGCGGGACGTCAGGCAGCCGTTCCGCAAGACGCTGAACCTGGAGCAGAGCGTCGACGAAGTCAACGCCGAGGCCGAGCGGCTGCTTCTTGACGACGGGCCGCGCTATCAGCCCGTCACCTGGCAGCCAGCCCCCGACCAGGGCGGCGGCTGAGCGCCCTAAGCCGTCGCGACGCTCACTCGCAACGGGCAGTTCGACTGCACGACCACGTGGTAATCGCCCGGGGCCGGTACCGTTTCCCGGACCGTGCTCGTGGAGTGCCCGCCCGCTGTCTTGGTGGCAACAGCCTGGGAGTACGAGCCGGGCCCGCCGGCCAGCCGGGCCCGGAAGTACCCGCGCTCCCCCTGGAGCGCGCAGTCGTAGTGATAGGTGACCGTGACTTTCGTCCCCGGCACGTAGAACGACGGCGACGCACCCGCACTGGCGACGGCCTCGCCCAGCGAGCCCTGCATGATCACCGTTCCCGGCGGCGGGGTCCCCGTGGGCGTCGCGCCCCGGGTCCAGCGCACACCT
>Ga0126381_100000689_pt1 | contig 37497 bp, 29 predicted proteins | sample PanSoiMetPlot_28_FD_96465 | JGI IMG/M metagenome (GOLD analysis project Ga0126381, IMG submission 96465) | Tropical forest soil microbial communities from Panama - MetaG Plot_28 | ecosystem: Environmental > Terrestrial > Soil > Tropical forest > Bulk soil | place: Panama | collected 2016-02-17 | reverse complement strand
CTGCTCGTGCAAGTCGGACTGCTGGACCCGGCGAACCTGCCGGTGGTTGGCGTAGAGCAGGCTAGAGAACTGCAGCGCGTCGCACAAAAACGCGAAGAGCAAAACCGATGAAGTACCTCGTCACCATCTCTCGCATCCTGCTTGGCTTGATCTTCGTCGTTGTCGGCCTGAATGGTTTTCTGCACTTTATTCCGACTCAGCAATTTCGAGGAGTCGCGGGACAGTTCATGGGAGCCATTTTCACATCACATTTCTACACCGTCGTATTTCTGACTCAGATCGTCAGTGGCTTGCTTTTGCTCGTAAACAGATACGTCCCGTTGGGGCTGCTTCTTCTCGGACCGGTGATCGTCAATATTCTTGGCTTTCACATTTTCATGTCCACAACCAACCTCCCGCTCGCACTTGTAGTCACCGCGCTCTGGTTGATTGTGTTCTCCCGGGTGCGCAGCGCCTTTTCTGGTGTGTTTGTCCAGAGGGTTCGGGAGAAGGTCAGCAAACCGGAAGTTGAGATTGGCACTTTCTGACCTAACGATATCGTGCTAAGGCATAGACTATGCAACCTGCATTTCCTACCTGCGATCTCTACCTGTGAAACGTGTAAGCGCCGTGTGCAGAGTATGCTCGATACGGTCTAAGTCCTTCTCTTTTGTATGCGCGGTAGGTTGACACTGTGGAGATGTGCTCCACGGGCCTGCATTCCTTCAAAGCGCTTCCTCTCTCCCGGAGGCGGACTCTCTCCTTTTTCTGGTGATAGGCGCTGTAGTAGACCTAATCGTCCGCGAGACGGCCCTCTTGTCCTCCTCGTGCCCATTTCTCGCACGGCCTCTGTCTCAAACAGGGGCATTTCAAATGCCTTAAGGCTGGGCTGCTTCCGAAGCATGAAACGCAACGACGCGCCATTTCTGCGCCTGCCGAACATACGTCTTTGTGAAGCGCCAATCGTCGGAAATCTCTTGTCCATTCAGGGTGCGAGTCCGCCGCAAGCGCCCGGTAACGACCGCCGCATTGTCATACACCCTGACCTTGATGTCCGATGTCCGGTAGCTCAGAAACTTCATGCGACCGGAACGCGCGAACTTGAGCGCGTCCGCCTTCGATAGCACGGGCATTTTTGGCACAGCGACTTCCATGTCGTCTGCCCACAGGGCCTCGAGTGCATCCGCATTGCCCCGCTCGTGCGCTTCGTTCCAGACCGTTTCCAGCCGTTCAAGCTCACGAACATCAGTGTCGTGCATCGTCTGAGCGAAGCTCATCGCGGTTCCCGCGAAGACGATTAACACCATCACACCAAACATGCCAAAAGACGGCGTAGGTCTCATAGAACGCCCTCCCAGTTTCCGAAAGCCTATCACCACTCTTTTGTATGTGTAGTAGGTTGACACTGTGGAGACGTGCTCGGCGGGCCTACATCGCTTCAGAGCGCTTCCTCGTCGCGAAGACAGACTCCTTCGCTTTTTCTGGTGGTAGTGGGTGGGTTCGCGCACATCGTCCCGGAGACAGCTCTCTTGTCCTGCTCGCAGGTATTGTCGCGATGACGGTAGAAGGTTTGCAGGCGGTCTTTGAGGGTTGTTATACTCCCGGCCAACTCAGCTTTGACCGGAGGGCTCATGCTATTTCGCACCCTATCGGTTGTTCTCGCACTTACGACTGCAACGTTCGGGGTTCTTCTTCTTCGTGCTGAGAACCATCAAGCTTCACAATCCGACGCCACAACAGCGCACAGCCAATCGTCTGCCATACCTTTGATTCTCGAAGAAAACGATGGCGAGCACCGGTTGCGCCGTCCACAAGGACCCGTTGGCTCGGAGTCAGTTCCTGAATTCATCATCAAGATCGACAAGTCAAACGGAAACGCCGACGATTTTTACGTCGGATACGAGATTCTGAAACCCGGCGGAATGATCCCTTTCCACAAACACCACAATTCCGAAGAGGTAGTCATTTTGGAAGAAGGCGGTGCTACCGTAACGGTCGGCGATAAGCGATCTGTAACCGGACCGCACGCGATAGTCTTCATTCCCAGAGAGACATGGGTGTCAGTTGCGAATACTGGAAACAACCCCATTCATCTTTACGGGCTCTTCTCACATCAAGGATTTGAGAATTTTCTTCGAGCGCGAAGCGTGCGCCCCGGAGAGCCGCTGACTCCACTAACGCCTGAAGAACTCCGCCGTTCCATTGAGGAAGGGCACTTTACGCCATGGGATGTCTCAAAAGGGCCCTACCCACCGGGCGTACCACATCCCTAACGCAAGTTGGAACCAAGCGCAGTAAGCATTCGTGCTCCAAGTGCGCTGCTGAGGAGAACAACCTGTGATTCCTACCTGTGATCTCTACCTGTGAAACGTGTAAAAGACGGGTAGAGAGGATGCTCGATACGATCTAAGTCCTTCTCTTTTGTATGCGTGGTAGGTTGACACGGAAGAGGTCTTCGGTTCGAACCTTCTCGCCGTTTCGCGCCTAGCAAAAAGAGGGCGGACCAGCTGCAAAAAATCTGTGGTTTACTTCTCAGGAGAGACGCGGTAACACTACGGCTACCCCCCGGCTACCTTTTTGGTTGTTTTAGGGGGTAAAAGAATCCCAGTAGCACTGGGAAATTTCTGGCCTTACCGGGTAAGTAGTTGAAAAACCGGGGTAAGTGGTTGGAAATAGGAGGGCGGTAGATAATCCCACCCTCTCCGCCATTCAACTGCCGGGTAAGTCGTAAGGACTAGTGAACAGGTTCAAGGATCGTTTCCACCTGATTGAGGAGCGACTCGAGCCCATCGGATTTGGAGACTACGGCGTCCAGACCGGCCGTGGAAGCTTCAGAAGGGGTTAGCGCGGCTTTGTGCGCTGTGAAGAGAACCACGTGGACGGGAGGGTGGTCCTGTTTAAGTTTTCGACTAGCTTCCAAGCCATGCATGCGGGGCATGGATAGATCCATAATGACCACATCCGGGTTCAGCGACGATGCTTTTTCCAAAGCGTCCACGCCATCACAGGCTTCGTGAACGATATAGGGGCCCTGCATCTCAAAAGTGGAGCGAACAATTAGTCGTACCGCTTGATTGTCATCTACAACTAGAATTCGTTTTTGCATAAGCGGCCTCTCGGCTCGAAGCTAGATGCTAGGACGCGCGGGTGCAATACAGTCAACAGGGTAGGGAATCAGCTGAGGACGTGTCACACGGACAGCGAGGAGTTTAAGGAGCCTTGCCGATCCACCAAAGGAGCTTGGCAATAATCTTCCAGTGGTGTTTGCCGCTCAGGGTAAGCGATTGGTAAGCAGAGTTTTCCGGCTGAAGGACGACCGTGTGTTCATAGATTTTCAATCGCGAAACCGTCAAGCCCTTATTCTTGTGCCAAGCGATCACGATTTTGCCGTCCAACTTGCTAACGTCGTTCTGCGAGGAGTCCACCACCAGAATATTGCCGTCGTAGATTAATGGCGGCATGGAAGCGCCGCGTACGCGCAGACAGCTGGTGGTTGTAGGATTAGGACACCAGTCTTGCGTGGCAGCAATCAGACCCTCGACGGGTGCGTCCTGAAGCAGCCCCTGTCCATCTCCCCTTTCGCCGTGCGAAACCGCCACAGCTCTTAGAAGAGGAATCGCCACTAGTTTCGATTGGCCCTTGGTCTCATCTTGTTTCCCGCTGATTCCGGCTTGCACGATTTCGAGGTGCGGCATCTGAGCCTGCCGTAGCCATTTTTGCAGGACCGCCAAGACGCGAAGCACATCTTCTTTGTTAAGCCCCGCGCGCCCCCAGAAATACCAGCACAGCGGATCTCCGGCAAGATTTCCCAATTCAATATAGCTAGGGGACGGCTGTTCGACGACGCCGCGCTCCCAACGGAATACTGCCATCGGTGAACAGCCAAATTTTTCGCCGAATGCGACCTGATTGAGGCCGAGCTCGCGGCGAAGGCTGCAGATCAGGACCGCCAACTCGGGACGACTGTCAGTTTTGGATTTGTTTCTGGACTTAGCCATTGCATCGCCAATGCGCTTTTGGTGGGTAGGACTGCAGCGACAACCCAAATGTAGGCCAGCGGCAAGCTAGCCGATTTTCAGGTGACTTTCATTTGCCGCTAATCACAGATGTTAGAAACGAGTAGGTTTAGCAAGTGCCTCAAACAACCGATTTTTCAGGAGTCATTGGAAGTGCCCGAAAGCAAGCGAGAGCACGTAGCGTTTTCAGTAAAAAACGGGGTGACAGAGTGCCTTGTTCTTGAAGCTGAGCGGATTGGGCAACCCGGCGAAACCAGGAGATCCGCGAAAGCGCCTAATCGAATGGCGTATTTTCCAGGTGAGCCCGAACGGTCTCGACCGCTTCGTAGCGTGTGCCGGCATCCACTTGTTTCATGATGCGATGAAGGTGGTTCTTCACGGTGAATTCCGACAAATTGAGGTGAGACGCGATCTCCTTGTTCGTCAGGCCCTGTGCAACAAGAGTGACCAGCTGGCGCTGCCGTAAGGTCAGGTTCGGTTTTGCTTCGACGCGAAGCGAGCAACCCTCAGCGCATTTGTCCGAGATCCATCTCATCATTCCCAAACACAATTTTGGCGGGCAGACCGCTTCGCCGCGAGAGACCGCGCGTACCCCGGCGATGACATCCCCGGCAGACGCGTCCTTGAGCAAGTAGCCAGCCGCTCCGGCGCGCACGGCCGCGAGGAACTGCTCCGGATCGTCTTCCATACCAAGGAGTAGCACTTCAGCCTCGAACTTCGCCCAGCGATCGCGAAAAACTGCGGAGTCGGAAGGCGTTTTGGCAGAGAACCGATCGGTTAGGAGAACATCGCATGGTGAACTCTCAACCTCGACTAGTCCCGAGGTGTCGGGAGAGCCCAACCCTGCAATCGATAAGTCCGCACGCTTGCGAAAGAGCCGCAAAAGAGTGTCGCACAACAAACGATTGGTTATCAGTAGGAAGACCCGCACAATCTCATGGTGAAATCCATTTTTTCGCAAATCCATTTGCCTTCATTGCCTCCGAGTTGTCAGAGTCAGCGGGCCAGAAACCGCCGGTCGGAGAATGGACCAGGTGGAACCGCCAAAAAAACAAAAATGCCCCGATCAGGACTGGGGCATTGGGGGTCGCGACCTTTCCGCGTCAGTTTACACGCTAAAACCTAAAGTCTGTAACTGTCAACCAGTTATTTCCACTCGACTGCCTCCCCTTGAGGACTAATGATGCGCGTCGGCGGGATTGTGATGCCAGCGCTTCCTTTAAAGGGAGTAAATAACGGCGTACCTAGATCGCCACATGGTACTCGGATAGTCCGAAGAGACTATAGCGATAGAGAAACTGACCACCAGCTCTTCCTTCAGCATTGCAGCATATCTTCGTTTCAGCACCGACCTTTTTCCACCCCCTCCCGCGCCGCCGGATGGGAGAGCCTATGCGGCTTTGCTGGTTTTTGCCAGCATCACATGGGCATTTATCTCGACTCAGTACGGCCTGGCGACTCCGCAACGCCTGTTTGCGAGTGCCAGAAAAACCAAGCGAATCGCCATTGCTTGCGCAATGACATATATTGTGACCCTGGTGGCGATGTTTTTCTTCCGCCAGGAGGAATTTTCGCGTTTGTTCGTTGTTTTGAGCTGCATTTGTCTTTTCTTTCTGACCATTGGCTGTCAAATGCTTCTCCGACTGGTGCTAGAAAGTCTTAGGCGGCACGGTAAATATTGTCTGCACGCGCTGATTACAGGTGCTGATGAATTTGCGGTCGAGACGGCCGACCGAATCCTGCATGGGCAAATTACGTCTTGCCAGATTGCCGGATATGTGGCGCTTCCCGGTCAAAAGGTTGCCGTTCAAACCGAGCCAGTTCATCATCTCGAAGATCTGCCTCGCCTGGCGATCGGCAACGGCCTGGATGAGGCAATCCTGGCTGTACCAAATCCGCTTTTTACGGAAATTCCGGCAATCCTGCAAAAGCTCGACCCGCTGTGTGTGCCAGTCCGCGCCGTTTTGAATTGGGGTGACGGCGTCAAGATCAGCGACCAGTTGTTCGATTTTGGCGGTATCCCGATGCTGGATCTGAAGCCCACCGCCGCGGAATCCATTTCTTACGTGGTTATGAAGCGAACATTCGATTTTCTATTTTCTCTTTTCGTCGTGCTGATTACTCTTCCGCTCATGGTGGTGATCTCCATCGCCATCAAGCTGTCTTCGCCAGGCCCGATTTTCTTCGCGCAAGAACGCGTGGGTCTGAAAGGCCAGATCTTTCGGATGTATAAATTCCGATCCATGCGTGTGGCCGGTTGCGAAGAAGCGGGCACCCGTTGGACCATTCGTCATGATCCGCACTGTACCAGAGTCGGTGCATTCCTGCGGCGCATGAGCCTCGATGAACTGCCGCAGTTTTTCAATGTTCTCAAAGGGGACATGAGCGTTGTCTGACCCCGGGCGGAGCGGCCATACTTCGTTCGAAAGTTTTCCACGGAACTGCAGCGCTACAACACCCGCCATTACGTAAAGGCCGGATCACCGGATGGGCACAGGTCAACGGATTTCGGGGCGATACGTCCATTACCGAGCGCATTCAGTACGATCTGTATTATCTTCGTCACTGGAGCATAGGTTTTGATCTGCAGATCATTCTGTTGACCTTGCTGCGAGGAATGACCGATAGAAATGCTTACTAGAGTCCGAACGGGAAGGCTGCGGATCGCGGCGCGCTAAGATGCTTTCGCTTTTCTGGGTCTAACTGGCACATGGGTTCAAGAGCCAGCATGGCGCCGAACGAAGTGAAGATTGCCGCTTGGTACTGGAGCATTGGTACTACGATGACAGGGCAAAAATAGATTTGAATACAGTGAATCTTGCATTGCCCATTCTTCGGCGTTGTGTTTAATATGAAAATGAGCTGACCACTTATACCCACGAAGTGTCAGTCGCGTTTTGGCCCAGCCCCGGGAGAAATAGAAGTGGCCACAGCGCGCGTTCGTACATTGGTGTTTGCTGTTCTGTTTAGCAGTTTTGCCGGGGCCATTGCGGCGGGGCAGAATCCGTCGAACGGGAAAACTCCTCCGGGCCAGTTCGCGGCCGGAGATACCGGAGGCGATACCAACCGTCCTCAACTTGCCCAACGAAATCCTCGGTACCGTATCAACCGCAGCGATACTTTGAATCTTACTTTCCCTCTTTCTCCGGAATTCAACCAAACCGTGACCGTTCAACCGGATGGTTACATTACGTTGCAAGGAGCGGGAAGTATTTGCATTCTTGGCATGACGGTGCCCGAGACTGGCGAAGCCATAAAGAAAGCCTACGCCAGAATACTTCACGAACCCATCATTGACGTTGATTTGAAGGATTTTCAGAAAGCCTATTTCATAGTCACTGGACAAGTAACGAAGCCCGGACAATACGATCTGCGCTACGACCTGACAGCCGCCGAAGCAATCGCAATCGCCGGCGGGTTCATGCCCACCGCTAAGACTCAGGTGTATCTCTATCACCGCGCCGAAGGGGGCTGGGTGCAAGCGCGAGAATTAAAGCTCAAGGATTTTTTGCACGGAAAAAATATTGCCGAGGACGTGGAAATTCGGCCCGGTGACATGATCTTTGTTCCTGAAAAGACCATTACCAAAGTACGGAAGTACATCCCGTATGGCATCGGCGTCAGCTCGTCGCCAGTGAGTTACTGAGCTGAGCCCTGCATTTCACAAGGATGGCGTTAAATGAACAAGACTCAATTGAGGTCTCGATTGGACGAGGTGTTGCCGGCCTGGACCGCGCGCGATTTCTTCACCCCGTTGTTCCGCCACAAGGGCGTAGTGCTTTTCGTGTTTACGATTGTATTTGCGCTCAGTGTGTATGCGGTATGGGCAGTGGTGGCGAAATATTATGTCGCCAGCATGCAGATCGTGGTTCAACAGCACCGGTCCGACCCGGCAATTACCGCGGGGCAAACCGGTGCGGTGATGAATACCAGTCGAGGAGTTTCTCCCGACCAGATCAGTTCGGAAATGGCCATTTTACGTGGCGATGACATGCTGCGTTCAGTCGTTGAAACCTGCGGGCTAGTCGACTCGGACGGTAGATTTTCCCTCTCCGAACTGTTCTACCCGCGCGATCCGGCGCGCAGAAAGGCCGCCAAGATCGAAAAAGCCGCGACATCCTTGGGAAAAGGGCTGAAGGTGGAGGCGGCGAAAGTATCTGATGTGATCGAAGTCCGGTTCGGTGCGGTGGGAGATCCAGAAACGCCGGCTTGCGCGTTGCAGAATCTGGGCAAACTATATCTACAAAAGAGGATCCAACTGCAAAGGCCACCGGGTTCATCCAAGTTTTTTGCCGAACAGACCGACAAATACGGTAAGGAGCTTACAGAGGTGGAGGGTCGGCTGGCGCAATTTAGCCACGATGAAGGTGTCGCGGCGCCGGACGTTTTGAGGACAGATCTGGCACAACAGCTTTCCGTGTCCATGGCGTCTTTGTACACCACGCAGCAAGCGATCGCCGCTGATGAAGACCGTCTACGGGACCTGCGGAAGCAAATGGGCACGACGCCAGAACGAATCACCACGCAGCAAATTTCGAATTCTGCAATGACGCTACTGCAACAGCTGGAGGCGAGTCTGTTAGCCGCCCAGGTAAAGCGCAGAGAACTGCTTACCAAATATGATCCGTCGTACCCCTTGGTAGTGCAGACCGACGAAGAAATTGCCAACACGCAAAAAGCGATCGAGAAGGCCAAATCGCTGAACTATGTCAATGCGACCACCGATCACAATCCGACGTTCGAGTTCTTGCACCAGGACTATGCGCGAACCCAGGCGGACCTAGCCTCCCAGAAAGCGACGGCCAGCGCGACCAAAGCCAGCATTGACCGGATGCACGATCAGCTGGTTAAGCTCGACGCGCAGTCTCTGAAACAAGGTGCGTTGATCCGTGAAGAGAAGGCCAACGAAGCCAACTATCTGCTTTACCTTAATAAGCGCGAACAGGAACGCGCCGCCGACGCGCTGGACGCGCGGCGAATTGCCGATGTTTCCATCGCAGTTCCCGCAGTGCCACCTGCGCTGCCGGCGATTAATCCGCTACTGGCGGGCGCAGGCGGATTCGTCCTGGCGGCACTAGCCGCGATTGCCGCCGGATTTATTGCCGAGCGCATTGATCCCTCGTTCCGCACGCCGGTCGAGGTCAGCGAAACCCTTCGAATTCCGGTCCTGGCATCTTTGCCGAAACAGGCGGCCTAAGAGAAATGTTCGTTAATTACTACAAATTGTCAGAGCAGCCGTTCGGGGTGACGCCCAATCCGCGTTATTTGTATCTTACGCCGTCACACCGCGAGGCCATGGCCAGCATCCTGTACGGCGTCATGGAGAATCGTGGATTCACAGCGCTGATCGCGCCGCCGGGCATGGGAAAGACGACCCTGTTGTTCGATCTGCTAGAACGCTGCGGAGAGAAGATGCGCACCGTCTTTCTATTTCAATTCCAACCCAGCCCGGAGGGACTTTTGCGCAATCTGCTGGCCGAACTTGGTATTCCTGACGATGGGCAGAACTTTGCGGGCATGCAAGAGAAGCTCAATCAAGCCATCCTTCAGGAGGCGAAGCAAGGAAGACGAATCGTGGCCGTGGTCGATGAGGCGCAAAACTTCCGTGAGCCGGTGCTGGAAGTGTTGCGAATGCTTTCGAATTTTGAGACCAGCCAGGACAAACTAATTCACATCATCCTGTCAGGACAACCGCAACTCGCGGAAATGCTTACGTCGCCGTCCATCGAGCAGCTACGCCAGCGCATTTCGATCATAGCGATGCTGCAGCCGCTTGATGCCGCGCAAACGCGCGAATATATCGAACACCGGCTTCACGTGGCTGGCTACAAGTCCGCGCGGCCTCTATTCAATGAGCAAGCCTTTAGGATGATCGCGGAATACTCCGGAGGAATTCCACGCACCATTAATAATCTGTGTTTTAACTCCCTGTCGCTAGGATGCGCGCTGAGGCATTCCACTATCGGACCGGACATCGTGAGCGAGGTGTACCGTGATCTGGACTTGGCGCCCGCTCCGCTGAAGGCGAATTATGCCCCGCTCCCGGTACGCCCGTCTGTTGCTGAGTCGGCGCTCCCCTATCGTTCAAGGCCATCGGCAGGAAAAGGGTTGCGACTTGCGGCCGGCCTGACCTCGTTCCTAGCAGTGCTGTGTGTTTGTGCGGTATTTGCAAATCAATATTGGCGCAGTTCCGGAGCCAAGAGCGCCGTGCCATCCGAACCGCAGCACTCCGCTTTGCAGACCGCGCGCGCATCGAGCGCAGTCACCGATCCGACTGTGAATTCCGAACAGCCTGCTCTGACTGCGCCAACTGGCGGCGAACCAACAGTAACCAGCGAAGAATCAACGAAAGAAGAAGCGAAGAATGATGAAACAGCAAAGGGTCAAACTAACAAAGATGATGAAGCAACCAGCAAGGAAGTGACGGGGCACGATGTTCCAGTTCCGAAGGAAACAGCAGTGGCGGTCAAGCTGGTGACCGTTTCGCAACCCGGAACATTGTATGGGCTCTGCGTCGAACACTTGGACAATTGCAGCGCCAGGACCTTGCAGCAGATTCGTGAGATGAATCCGGGGTTGCACGATTCGAGGCAGCTTCACACTGGTCAGAAGGTGAGGATGCCCCTCGAAGGTTCTATGCGTTCAGCCGCAAAGAGCAGAAAAGTTTCACAAGCAAGAGCCAACTATGGAGAAAAACGATGAGCAGAAACTTTGAGCTACTGCAGCAGGCAGGGCTCGGCCCGGGCGGGTTTCCGGGGAAACTGGGGATGCCGGTGAGCGTAATTCCGACTACGGAAACGCGCGTGAAAGGAGAGGACCGTGCGTTTGTAGCATCGCTCGAACCGGCGGATTTGGACCGGGCAGCTAGAGAAGAGATGCTGCGACTGGTTCAGAGCATCTTCCTCCTGCGGGACCGCACGGAATCAGGAAGTGTCGTGGTTTTTGCCGCCGTGGACTCCGGGAGCGGATGCAGCAGCATCTGCCGGCAGGCGTCGCAGGTGCTAGCACAAAGTGTGCCCGGTTCGGTCTGTCTTGTTGATGCCAATTTTCGCGAGCCAACTCTGCCTTCGGCATTTGGCGTTGGCAATCATCATGGGCTAGCAGATGCGTTGCGAACCTCGGAGCCCATTCAGGATTATGCCAAGCTTGTCCAGGGTGAAAATTTGTGGTTGCTCTCTTGCGGGTCGCATGTGGCTCAGTCGGCGGGACTTTTGCATTCGGAGCGCATGAAGAAGCGCATCGCCGACTTGAGAGAGCAGTTTGATTACGTAATGATCGACGCGCCGCCGCTCAACTCATATTCCGAAGGCGTTGCCTTGGGACAGTTTGCGGATGGGTTGGTGCTGGTCCTGGAAGCGAACTCTACGCGCCGGGACGCCACCGCGCGCATTGCTGAACGCTTGCATTCGATGCAAGTGCAGATCTTGGGCGCTGTTTTGAACAAAAGGACGTTTCCAATACCAGCTTCGCTCTACCGGCGTCTATAAGCACCGACGCACTGCCGGGCGCAGTGCGAGAAACCAAGCTTCCCCAGCTAAATTGAGTCATGGGAGTGAGTATGGCGGAGCCTTGTCTGATTACAGCGGAGTACGTTCAGAGTGCCGCGATGCCTGCGTTGGCGACGTCAAGTCCCTCGGATGCTTCCTGGTACGCAGTTCAAACCACCCCGCGTCACGAGAAGAAGGTCTCAGAAGAGTTGGCGGCGAAAGACATTCATTGCTTCCTGCCTACCCTTCGGCATATGAGGCAATGGAGCGATCGCAAAAAGGTCGTCATCGAACCTCTGTTCGCCGGATATGTCTTCGTTCGAATCCCCACGCAGTCTTCAGATCGGGTCGCGATTCTGCGCACCAGAGGCGTGGTCGGGATGGTTGGCGCGCGCGGACTCGGCGTGCCAATTCCGGACCATGAGATCAATGCGATCCAGAAGCTCCTGGAAGGTCAAATTCCGTTCCGGGCGCATGATTTCCTAAACATTGGTCAAAGAGTGCGGATTCGTGGAGGCGCGCTCGACGGACTGGAAGGAATCCTGCAAGCCGCGAAAGGTGATCAAAGCCTGGTTATCTCTGTGGAACTCATTCAGCGATCTTTGGCAGTGACCGTGTCCGGATATGACGTTGAACCGGTTCCTGCGTCCGACCGGATCTCGCTGCGATAGACGTTTCCCGGCCGCTTGGAGTCGGCCCTGACAAAATCACGCAGCTTGAAGTCAAAACAGCCCAGAAAACAGTACAGCGAGTAACTACGTGAACGCATTGCACCGCAGAATTCTGCTAACAACTCTCAAGGTCGGCGACTTGGTTCTGGCGACGCTTTCTTACGGACTCGCTGCGCTCCTGTTGGTATCGGCCGAGCATGGCCCTTCTTTCGCAGGGTTTCTTTCGATGAGAATCAAGCTGGGGAATTTCATCATTTTCGGTGTTGCGCTGCTGGCTTGGCACCTTATCTATTCGCTGAGTCACTTGTATGAATCGAAGAGGCTTTCGACTGCCAGAGAGGCAATGCTCGAACAGATGAAAGCGACCGGGCTAGCCGCGCTTTGTCTGCTGCTGCTTGCGATCTCCTTCAAAATCACTATGATTTCGCTGCCATTTCTTGTGCTTTTTTGGGCGATCAATACCTTCGCGATGCTGGCCAGCCGGCTGTTGCTTCGCCGCGCCCTGGGGCAAGTTCGGAAGCATGGACGCAATCTCCGCTACATCGTAATCATCGGCACGAATTCGAGGGCGCTCGAATTTGCACGCCTGCTGCGCAGGAAACCGGAGTGGGGTTATCGCAATCTGGGCTTTGTTGACGAATGGTGGCACGGTTTGGATGATTTTCATCACGCCAAGCAAACCTTGCTCTGCGGCTTTTCCGGGCTGGCGGAGTTTTTGCGGAGCAACATTGTCGATGAAGTCGCGATCTACGTTCCGCTTCGGTCTTTCCATGCCCGTGCCTCCGCTATCGCGGCTCTATGCGCGCAGCACGGGATTACGGTGCGCTACGACTCCGACATCTTCGGAATGAAAACAGTGCGGGGCCCAATTGAGGCGTTTGACGCGGATCCTTATTTCGCCAACTATCATGACGGCCGTGAGGGCTGGGCGCGCGTCTTCAAGAGGCTTTTCGACATCGTTGGCTCGTTTGCGCTAATCGTCGTTTTCTCGCCGATGCTGCTTGCTGCCGCTTTCTTGATCAAGCTGACTTCTGAAGGCCCGATATTCTTCCAGCAGGAGCGAATCGGAATTAACAAGCGACGATTCCTCATCTGGAAATTCCGCACCATGGTGCTGGGTGCTGAGGCTTTGCTGCCGCAATTGGAAGAGCAAAACGAAGTTTCCGGGCCGGTATTCAAGATCAAGGAAGATCCCCGCATCACCAAGATCGGAAGGTGGCTGCGGCGGAGCAGCATTGATGAGTTGCCGCAACTCTTTAACGTGCTAAAAGGCGACATGAGTCTCGTTGGGCCGCGGCCGTTGCCTGTGAGGGACTATGAAGGATTCAACGAAGACTGGCAGCGGCGGCGATTCAGCGTGCCTCCCGGCATCACCTGCCTATGGCAAGTGCAGGGCCGCAGCTCGATTGGTTTCGAACAATGGATGGCACTCGATCTCCAGTACCTGGATGAATGGTCACTGTGGTTGGACCTGAAAATCCTAGCGATGACCATTCCGGCGGTAATGAAAGGCTCCGGCGCGGCATGAAGAATCGAGTTTTGTGAAGTGGATTGCACTTACCAATTCTCTCCAGGAGGCAGGATGCGGATAGCGGTCATTGGTTCAGGTTACGTTGGCTTGGTTTCGAGCAGCGTGTTTCGCTGAGATAGGACATCAGGTGATTTCGGTGGACAACGATGAAGCCAAGATCGCTACCTTGCAACGAGGCGATGTTCCGATTCACGAACATTTTCTGCCAGAACTGCTGAAGCGTCATCGCGGTAAACGGCTGCAATTCTCGACTTCGATCATGGACGCGGTGCGCGCCTCGGAGGTAGTCTTCATCACCGTTGGCACTCCTCAATCCGAAACCGGCGAAGCGGATCTTTCCTTCGTCGAGGCGGTGGCAAGTGAGATTGCCTCGGCCATCGACGGGCGAAAGGTGGTCGTGGAGAAGAGCACCGTGCCCGTGCGTACCTGTGAATCACTTCGCCAGACTTTACTGTTCAATGGAGCGCTTCCTGATTCCTTCTCCGTGGCTTCGAATCCGGAGTTCCTGCGAGAAGGAACCGCTGTCCTGGATTTTCTCTATCCTGACCGGATCGTGGTGGGAGCTGACGATGCATTTAGCTCTTCTGTCATGCGGGATATTTACGCGCCGCTGACCTCCGGAAGCTACTACACCGGTAAGGAAATTGTGCCGGGACCGGTCGGAGCCTCGCTTGCCGCGCGGCTTATCGTGACCAACGCGAAAAGCGCCGAGTTAATCAAGCACGCTTCGAATGCTTTCCTGGCCATGAAGATTTCGTTCATCAATGCGGTGGCTAACATATCCGAAGCCGTGGGCGCCGATATCGTGGAAGTCTGTGCGGGCGTAGGTTCGGATTCGCGCATTGGCGCAAAGTTCCTCAACGCCGGCATCGGCTACGGCGGCTCCTGCTTTCCTAAGGACGTACAAGCTTTTCATGCTGTTGCATCGCAGAGCGGATACGACTTCCGTTTGTTAAAGGAAGTGATGCACATCAATGCGGAGCAGCGCCGACGTTTTCTCAAAAAAGTCAGAAGCGCACTCTGGACGCTACGCGGGAAAAAACTTGCTGTACTGGGACTGGCATTCAAAGGCGGCACCGACGATGTGCGAGAGTCCGCCGCCATTGTGATTATCGAGGCGTTGCTGAAGGAAGGCGCGCGGGTAAAAGCCTACGACCCGGCGGCCACGCCGAAAGCGCAATCCCTACTGCCTGTGGAATCCGTCACATATGCAAAAGATCCATATGACGCGGCGGCTGGAAGTGACGCACTGCTAATTCTGACCGAGTGGCAAGAATTTGCCGAACTGGACCTCGGCCGTATGCGCAAGCTCTTGAAATATCCGATCGTAGTCGACGGCCGCAACCTTTATGAGCCGGCGAACATGGCTGATGCCGGTCTTGTTTACTACAGCATGGGCAGGGCAACCGGAGTTCCACACAAGATTACCAGCGCCGTTCGACCGCACGAACCCTCCGCAGTTGGGCTGGTAGCCCTGCCCGGCAGGCGCCACCCGGCGGAGAGCGTTGCCTGAATCGGCCGCACTCGGCGAAGCGATGAAAATTGCAATTGTCCACAATACTTACCAGCAGAAGGGAGGGGAGGACGCCGTCGTGGCGGCTGAATCCCGGCTCCTCGAGAACCATGGGCACAAGGTAGTCCGCTACAGCCGTAGCAATGAGGAAATTGCGGTGATGTCTCGGCCGGAGCGGCTGCTCATGGTGAAGGATTTGATCCATTCCGAAAAAAGCAAAAAAGAACTATGCGCGTTGCTTCGCTGGGAAAAGCCGGATGTGGCGCATGTACACAACACCTTTATGATGATGTCTCCTTCGGTTTATGAGGCCTGCGCGGACGCGGAAGTTCCCGTGGTTCAGACGCTCCACAACTACCGGCTGCTGTGTCCGGGTTGGTCGTTCTCCCGCAACGGCGAAGTTTGTGAACAATGTCTCGACCATGGCCTGTGGCGCGGCGTTTGGCACGGCTGCTACCGGGGCTCAAGACCGATGACGGCGGCGGTCGCGCTAATGCTACAGGTGCATCGCTCCATGGGAACCTGGGACCGCTCGGTGGACGGCTATGTTGCTTTGACTGACTTTGCCCGCCAGAAATTCATCCAGGGCGGCCTACCCAGCCAGGTCCTGCATGTGAAACCCAACTTTTTGGCTGACGATCCGGGCGAACGCACGTCAAGCGGGCGATCCGTCCTATTTGTCGGCAGACTGTCGGCCGAAAAGGGCGTAAACGTTCTGTTGAGGGCATGGCGCAAGCTCGGCGCTGCTATACCTCTCATCATCATGGGCGATGGCCCGCTTCGGGAATCGCTAGAAGTGGAAGCTGCCCGCAGCGGCCTTTCCGATGTCACCTTCACCGGATGGCAGGGTCGATTCGAGATTCTCACTGCCATGCAGCAGGCTGCCTTCTTGGTGCTCCCGAGTGTTTGCTACGAGGGATTCCCGATGACTCTGGTGGAAGCATTTGCTTGCGGGACTCCGGTGATTTGTTCGGGCATTGGCAGCCCGCAAGAGATCGTCGAAAACGGCAAGACCGGTTTGCACTTTCAAACCGGCGATGCCGACGATCTGGCGAGCAAGATCGAGTATGCCTGGAATCGGCCTGCGGCGCTTTCCGCGATGGGCCGCGCCGCGAGGCAGGAGTTCGAAAAAAGATATACGGCCGAAACGAATTATCAGCAGCTGCTTCAGATCTATGAAAAGAGCATCGCCCATGCAGCAAGGCATTGAGCACGAGTGGAGCGTGAGTATGGCGTGCCGGAAATTCTGCAAGAAATTTACAACTAGAATATCTGGCGAGGGAGTAGCGAATGCGTAACGCAGGAAAGCGCAACATCCTCGGTATCCTGATCAACGCTGTGGATTACGAAGGCGCGGAGGAAGCGGTGATTCGTGCGGCCCGCGACAAACGCTCTCTGAGCGTGTCAGCCATCGCGGTTCACGGCCTCATGACCGGCGTATTCGACCGTGAGCAGAAATTTCGCCTGAACCAATTCGACCTTCTTGTCCCCGACGGTCAGCCGGTGCGCTGGGCTCTGAATTGGCTGTATCGCGTCGCTTTGCGACAAAGAGTGTACGGACCACAGTTGACCCTTCGCGTATGTGCTCGCGCAGCTGCGGAGGATCTACCAGTCTATTTCTATGGCAGCACGCCGCAGGTGCTGCGCTCACTATGCGCCAAACTAACGAGGCGCGTTCCGGACCTGATCATTGCCGGAGCGGAGCCGTCCAAATTCCGCCGGCTGATGGCCACAGAAAAACGCGAGCTTGCGGAACGAATCCGCGCCTCAAGAGCCGCGATTACATTCGTCGGCCTCGGATGTCCTAGACAGGAGGCTTTCGTTTACGAGTTTAGCGACCTGCTCGATATGCCGCTGCTTGCTGTCGGTGCCGCGTTTCCCTTCATCGCCGGAGTCATGCCGCAAGCCCCGCTGTGGATGCAGAACGCCGGCCTGGAGTGGCTGTTCCGTTTGTACTCGGAGCCGAAACGCCTTTGGCGGCGCTATCTTTTTCTGAACCCAATTTACTTGTTACTTCTCGCCCTGCAGAGAATAGGGCTTTCCCAATTTCCAACAGAAGGCCAGCCTCCGGAACACGAACTTCTCTTCGGCTAGCTCATTTCTATAGAGAATATGGCCCCCATTCGAACATCGCTCCGACGAAACACAGCGTGGATGATACTCGGTCAGGCATTGCGGCTGATCATCCAGGCTCTCTATTTTGTAGAGATCGCCAGGTCGCTGGGCGTTCGCAACTACGGGGCTTTTGTGAGCGTGGTAGCGCTGGTGGGAATCGTGTACCCCTTCGGTTCGCTCGGCGGCGGGAATCTGCTCGTCAAAAATGTTGCGCGCGACGCTTCACTGTTTTCCGTGTATTGGGGCCGTGCGCTCGTGCTCACGGTCGCCTTCGGCGCTGTCTTAACGGCAGTCGTCTTGGCATTTTCTCGCCTGGCCCTGCCTCAGGAGATTCCACTCGTCTTGGTAGCTATGGTGGCCGCGTCCGACATTTTGGGGCTCAACATCATCACACAGTGCGGGCAAGCCTTCCAGGCATTCGAAAAATTGCAGTGGACCGCTGCGATCTACGTGATGATGAGCGCCGGGCGATTGGCGGGCGCCTTGATCCTTGTTTCGATTTATCCGCATCCTTCAGCGCTGCAATGGGGATATATCTACCTGGGTTGTACAGTCGTGGTTGTGCTGCTTTCCGCGGCCCTGGTGTTGTTTCGTTTGGGCCGGCCGCGCTTTGAATGGAAAACTCTCCGCGGCGAGATGCGTGAAGGATTCTACTTTTCAGCAAGTCAGACATCCCAGACGATTTACAACGATATCGATAAGACCATGCTGGCGCGTCTGAGCACGCTCGATGCTGCAGGAATTTACGCCGCAGCTTACCGGCTGATCGACGTGAGTTTCCTTCCCGTATCCGCGGCGCTGTCGTCGACCTACGCGGGCTTTTTTCGAGCAGGCGCGCAAGGAATCGCCTCAAGCGTGAAATTTGCCAGACCACTCATGGCAAAAGCAGTTGTCTATTCCGGGGCCATCTGCGCTCTCCTACTCGTTGGGTCCGGCCTTGTTCCCTTTGTACTCGGTTCCGAGTATTCTGCGACCGCCGCGGCACTGAGATGGCTGTCGGTACTGCCAATTTTGAAAGCGCTTCACTATTTTCTGTCTGATACGCTGACCAGTTCCGGCTATCAAGGCGTTCGAACTGCGGTCCAGGCCGGCGTAGCGATCTTCAACGTCCTGATCAATTTGTGGATTATTCCTGCTTATTCCTGGCGCGGGGCTGCGTGGTCCAGCATCGCCTCGGACGCTCTCCTGCTGGCAGGAGTGGGAACCGCGGTCTGGTTGATTTCACGCGCCGATGAGAAAGCCCACGACACAGAAAGCTTCACCGCGAAGGAAAGGGAAGACCGCGCGGCCGGCATTGCCGTCGAGCCCAGTCTCCGGCAGGAAGCAGTCTCGGTCGAGTAGAGACATGCTATTCGAAAAGCCCAAATTGACTCTATTCCTAGGCTTCATCGCTCTCGTGCTGAGCGGTGCGCTCTGGAGGCTCTTTAGCGGCGGTGGTGACGCGTCCTCATTGGATGGAGATACGCACACACAAGTGATACTCGCCGTCCTGTATGGCGGCGTCCTACTTCTCGCGTTTCATGAATTCCGATGGACTGGCTGGCTGATGTTTCGTTCGCCAGCATTGGTAGCGCTTTTGGCGGTAGCGTGCGGTTCAACACTCTGGGCGGAAACCCCGGATTTGGTTTTCCGTCGCTCCATCAGCTTGCTGGGTACCAGCTTGTTCGGCGTTGTCCTGGCGGCCCGGCTGACCATCAGAGAACAATTGCGGCTGGTGCGAGGCGTTCTACGGTTGGCGGCGTCGGCGTGTCTGGCTCTGCTTATCATCGCGCCGCGTTACGCAATGGCCACCGATTTTGGCACTGGCTCGGTCCGCGGGGTCTTTCCGCACAAGAATCTGTTCGGTGCGGCGATGGCTCTGGGAATTCTCGTCGAGTGGTACGTGACCGAAGACGGAGGGTTTCGGCGGTTGATCAAGGTGGTGGCCTTGGGGCTGTACGCAGGGCTGCTGGTCTTGTCGCACTCCGTGACCTCCATCGTGACCGTAGCTGGCACGCTCTTGATTATGTGGTTGTTCGAGAGATTTCATCGCCGCTACCGTATCCCGCTGCCTGCTATTTTGCTTTTTCTGGCTGGTCTGGTGGTTTGCATCGCTTTATTCGGCATAGACACCAGTGCCTTCACCGAGATGATGGGTCGGTCGAAAGACTTGACGGGCCGCACCGACCTCTGGCGCTCGGTAGGCGCCATGATTCTGGCGCGGCCTTTGCTTGGATACGGATTTTCAGGGTTCTGGGGCGGAGCGTCGGCCGAATCCTACGCAGTCGAAAACTATCTAGGCTGGTCGCCTACATACTCACACAACGGCTATCTGGAAATCCTGTTGAATTTGGGAGTCGTCGGAACGGCCCTCTTCCTTATCTTCCTGTGGAAGGGCTTATCGGACGCGCTGCGCAAAGCGGAGCAAAAAGAGGTCAAAGGGGATCTATGGCCGCTGGCGTTCCTCGTGTTCTTCATCGTTCACAACTTTGCGGAGTGCACCATCATCTGGCAAAACTGCCTGGAGTGGGCCCTTTGTGTTACCACGGTCATTGCCTCTGATCCCCGCGTTGAAGCGGTTCTGCGAGACCGTGACGAAGAGCTTGAAACGGCCTCAGACCCCAGTTTCGGCTACGTCGCAGCGAGCGAGCGCCTTCCTGGGCAGGGAATTGAATCAGGTTCAACGGGTTATGCAGAACAATCCTAGGCAAACCAAGGTTGGTGGACTCTTGCGCGTAGCGATTTGCATCGGCACATTTCAGAGGCCGCAACAACTGCAGAAGTTGCTTTTGGGGCTCGGCCGACTTGAGTTTCGGAAAGTAAAGCGTCCGGAAATCGAAGTGATTATCGTGGACAACGATGCGTCGAAAACCGCCGAGCCGGTCTGCAAACTTCCAGGTTTTCCGTGGACCATTCGTTACGTCTGTGAGCCTCGTCGAGGGATCGCCCGCGTTCGCAACCGGGCCATCGCGGAAGCTGAAGGCGCAGGTTTCCTCGCATTCATCGATGATGATGAACTACCGGCGCCGCAGTGGCTGGACGAACTCTTGTGGACGCAAAACCAGTTTCAAGCCGACGCGGTGTCCGGTTTGGTTTTGCCGACATTTTCGCCGGACGTGCCCGCTTGGATAAAAACGGGCAGATTTTTCAGTCGGCCGGACTTTCCAACTGGCGAAGCTGTGGAGCTGTGCTCGACAAACAACGTTCTGATTCGACACGATACCCTCAGAAGCGTGCCAACGTTCGACGAGCAGTTCAATCTTACGGGTGGTGAAGATACCCAGTACTTCCTGCGTGTCCGTCGTCTCGGCTTTAGCATGGTCGCCTCTTCTGAAGCCGTCGTTTACGAATTCATCTCCGAGAGTCGCGCTAATACTCAGTGGATTCTTCGCCGTGGATATCAGTGCGGGAATAGCTGGGCACTGTGCGAGCACAGTCTCGATCCTAGGCTGCGCATTGCGATTTTGCGCTACTTCAAAGCACTCGTTCATATGTTCTGGGGCGTTTTGAGGTTTATCCCTTCTTTGCTTTCCGGCAAGGCAGAAATCGTATCGTCGTTGAGAAAGATCTGCCTGGGCGCAGGAATGCTAACTGGTGCAATGGGACACCGTTTCTTGCCATATCGAAATGCGGGACTAAAGACAGTCAAAAAGCCGGCGACGGCTGGAACGCAAGCGCTATGAAGTCCGGGCGAATCGCGATCGCTTCCATTCTCACCGTCGTCCTGACCGGCGCATCGACGGCGCAGGATCATGCCGCAATTCCGCTCAATCCGCCCTCTCGGCCTATTCCTGCGGAGTTTTTTGGTATGCACTTTCACCATCTCGGGGGTACGACACAGTGGCCGGATGTGCCGATCGCGCAATGGAGGTTGTGGGATGCCTACGTGGCGTGGCCAAACCTTGAGCCGGCCAAGAATCACTGGCAATTCAAGACTTTGGACGCGTATATCGGACTGGCCAGAGAACATCATGTCGGTCTGGTTTTACCGCTCGGACTTTCGCCTGCATGGGCGTCGGCGCGTCCTTTAGAGAAGTCCACGTACCAGCCCGGCTTCGCCGCCGAACCGCGCGACATGGAAGATTGGCGTACCTACGTTCGAACCGTTGCCCGGCACTGCGCCGGGAAAATCCAGGCTTACGAAATCTGGAACGAGCCAAACCTCAAGCAATTCTGGAGTGGAACCGTCGATCAGATGGTGCAACTCACACGCGAAGCTTCGCTCATCATTCGAAGCGTGGATCCGCAAGCCGCGATCGTCTCACCATCCGCAACGCAAGACCGCGGAACAGATTGGCTCGCAGAGTTCTTGAAGAAAGGCGGAGGCGAATTTGTGGACGTAATCGGCTACCACTTATATGTGGCGCCGCAGCCCCCGGAGGCCACCATTGCTTTGGTCACCATTATCAGGCGAATGATGAAGGAATCCGGGATATCGGAAAAACCAATTTGGAATACAGAAGCTGGTTGGTTCCTTCCCAAGCCCTTTCCTACTGACCTCGCAGCAGCGTATCTGGTTCGTGACTTCATCGTGAACTGGGCTGTGGGCGTAGCAAGGCTGTATTGGTACGCGTGGGATAACCATGGCTGGGTTTCCTTGCAAACGACGGAAAGTGATAGCCGCACTCTCACCCCCGCCGGCCAGGCTTATGGCGTCGCCTTCCGCTGGCTGGTGGGAAGCCGCATGTCGGAGTGCTCTGAGAACAGCGAACAGACCTGGACCTGCGAATTCGAACGAGAAGGCAATCGGCAAAGAATCATATGGAACGTTGCCGGACCCAGGACCATCCGTTTGCCACGCGAATGGCATGTTCAGAACAAGGAACTGCTCTCCGGTGAGCGCGAGCCTATAAGCGGGGAAGAGCTGGCGATCGGGCCTGCTCCCATCCTGCTTTTGCCTGCTCAGCAAATGTGAACGGTCATGAACAAACTAAATCCCAAGAAAAAGCTGGCGCTCCTGACCAACATGATCTCTCCGGCGAAGATCCGCCTGTATGCTTCGCTCTCGGAAGAGTTTGATCTTCTGATTCTGCATGGAGGCACGGAACGCAATCGTGATTCCTGGCGTGGATTCGAGGTCGTTCTGCCGAAAGCCGCGGTGATCCGCGCATGGGGCTGGCAGATTCCCTTTGCCCGCCGCCAGAATAGGCAAGCTTTCGACGAACAGTATCTGCACATCAACCCAGGATACCTGTGGCATTTGTTGCGTTTCGCTCCGGACCTGGTCATTACCAACGAAATGGGTGTGCGCACAGTTCTCGCCCTGCTTTACGGCACGATGTTTCAGAAGCCCGTGTGGGTGTGGTGGGGCGGCACACTGCATACCGAAGCTCAGAAGTCGGGACGGCTCAAGCAATTCTTGCGGCGCGGTCTTGCCGCTTGGGCGAAGAACTGGATCAGCTATGGACAATCCTCCACGGAATACTTGCGGTCGCTCGGTATTTCTCGACAACGCATTCTCGAGCTTCAGAACACCACCGATGAACGCCCGTTCCACGCGCCCGCACTCCCGGAGTTCGACATCCGCAGAGGTCCGGTTCTTCTTTATGTCGGCCAGTTTATCGCTCGGAAGGGTGTCGAACATTTACTCCGCGCCGCCGCGGCACTTCAGCGCGAAGGTAAGACTTTTTCCTTACTGCTGGTGGGCAGTGGTCGCGACAAACAGTTAGCCGAAAATCTTGCACGCGATCTCCATCTGAATGATGTGCACTTCCATCCGCCGCGCGCTCCGCAGCAAATGCCAGGAGTGTATCGTTCAGCTGATGTTCTCGTGTTTCCGACATTGGAAGACCCCTGGGGCTTGGTTGCCAGTGAAGCTGTTCTCGCCGGACTTCCGGTTCTGTGCTCGAAGTATGCGGGCTGCGCGAACGAGCTCTTCACTCAAGAAAGCATTTTCAATCCGGAGGATCACGGCGAATTTGTAGAGAAGTTGCAAAAAGCCGTTGCTGGGCAGCTACCGGCTCCCGACCGCTCGCGTGTAAGGACAACGCCGCAGGTAGCGGCCGAGCTCATCGTTATGCTGCGGCGCTCGCTCGGAGGGAATCGAACTCCCGTCCCCGAGTCCGGGCAAGTAACGGCTCAGCGGGGAAGCATGGCCATGTCTCAGTGTTCTAAAACGTCCGATAGGAGCAGGGGATGAGATTTTCTCTCATCAAGCCTTCCACATCCCATTATCGCGCCGATATTGACGGCTTGCGCGCGGTCGCCGTGTTGCTTGTATTCGCCTACCACCTGGGCACGGCTCGAGTAAGGGGCGGATTCATCGGAGTCGACGTCTTTTTCGTGATTTCGGGCTATTTGATTGGTTCCATCATACTCAACGAAATTGCGGCTTCGCGGTTTTCCTTACTTTCCTTCTACGAGCGCCGCGTCCGTCGGATTTTTCCCGCCCTCTTTGTAACCTTGGGCGTCTCGGCCATCCTGGCATACAGATTCTTCCTGCCTGCGGAGATAGACGAATTCGCCAAGTCCCTATTAGCCGCGACGTTTTCATTTTCCAACGTCTTTTTCTACCATCAGGCCGGCTACTTTGAGGGCGCAGCGGCGATGAAGCCGCTCCTTCACACTTGGTCCCTTGCTGTCGAAGAACAGTTCTACATTTTCCTGCCGCTCTTTTTGCTGACTCTTCGCCGCTTTACTTTGGCCAAGCGGCGCATTTTGGTTCTGCTCGTGGCGCTGGTTTCCTTTTCGGTGAGTGCCTGGGGAGCTTTTCGCAGTCCCGACGCCGCATTCTATCTCGCGCATGCCCGCGCCTGGGAACTTCTTTTGGGCACGCTAATCGCGCTTGATCTCTTCTCGCGATTTTCGAATGTAATTTGGCGAAATGCCGCCTCGCTCGCGGGACTCGCGATGATCCTGGTCGCCGCCGTTCTGTACGATAAAACCACGCCCTTCCCCGGATTGGCTGCGGCTGCGCCGTGTTTTGGTGCCGCGCTCATTATCGCTGCCGGGCGTGGCGGTGAGTCTTGGGTGGGGCGCGCGCTTTCGCTGTCGCCTATCGTCTTCATCGGCACGATTTCCTATTCGCTTTACTTGTGGCACTGGCCACTGATCGTCTTCCAGGGTGCATCAGGACTTCTGGCGCAGGGACTCTCTCCCAAGTCCGCCAAACTCGTGGTGCTTGGCATTTCATTTGTCGTGGCCACGCTCTCGTGGCGCTTCGTGGAGCAACCGTTCCGCGATAGCCGCCAGAAACTGCCGCGACCGCGACTGTTCCAGATCGCTGCCACTGCGGCTGCGGTTCTGGCTGTTTTCGGAATCACGGCCCTGGCTACGCGAGGCTTTCCTGCGCGGTATCCTTCCGAGGCGGTGCGAATCGCCTCGTTCCTCGAGAATTCCGATCCGAATACCGAAGCTCAATATCGCGTCGGAACGTGCTTCCTGACCTCTCGCAATCCCCATGCGAAATTCGATCCGGCGGTCTGCTTGAAAAACGTGTCCGGAAAACGAAACGAGTTGTTGATTGGCGATAGCCATGCCGCGCAACTCTGGTTTGGACTATCCTCGGTCTTCAGGGACATCAATTTCATGCAGGCTACCGCGTCCGGCTGCAAACCCACCCTCGAACAACCCATGGGAGCGGACCAACGCTGCAGACAGCTGATGGATTACGTGCTGCAGGACTATCTTCGAGGTCATTCCGTCGATTCCGTACTCATCGCGGCGCGATGGGACAAGGCCGATCTTCCGCGATTACAGCGTACGGTTCTCTGGCTAAAGAAGCAGGGTATTCGGGTCGTGCTTTTTGGACCCATGGTTCAATACGATTCTGCGCTTCCGCGATTGTTGGCCATTTCGATTCAGCAGAACGCTCCTGGAATCCCGGCGGACCACCGAGTCGCATATTATGAAACGTTAGACCAGGAAATGGCCCGCCTGGCAAGCGAAACCCTCGACGTCTCCTACATCTCGTACTTCAAACTGATCTGTCATCAGGGATCGTGCCTCGAATACGCTGCGAAAGGCGTCCCCCTGCAGTCAGACTATGGCCATCTCACCGGGGATGGGTCGGTACTGATCGCCGGCAAGATTCGCGACCTTGGCAGTCTAAACTAGCCGAGCAGTGGGCGTTGAGTCTGGGCTAGCATCAAGCAAGGCGCGTCGTTGAAGGCGTGTTTGCGTAGCGATTGACCTTCTTTTCATCCAGCAATACCTCTCCGCGTCGATGCTCTGAATCACCTTTCTGAACTTGGTCCGATTTTTTCCCGGCACCATCCATCCGCATCGCGGTTTATCTCCGGAGTATTCAGTTCTTCCTTGTGAGTCTAGCTAGGGGTCTTGTCATTCCACGCTTTAGATCCCAGAGGACTAATGAATCGTAGCGGTGTTCAATCATGGCGGATTCCGCCTGCGCCCGACCCTCCTCAGACCTAACCTGTGCGAACATGGTAATCGGACAATGCGCAATTATAGGAGCCGTGCCCTAACACCTGCCCTGACTGCAGTACTTGCGGCCCTGACACTCTGGTCGCGGGGCCCAAGCGCAGCTTTTGCTTATCAGGATCCCGCGAAGGAACGGACCGCAGAAGGCCAGCAGAGTGGACAAGAAAACGGAATGGCCACGGGCGCGGCGCGCGCCCCGGTCAAAGACTCGCAGATGAGACCGATAACTGCGGGTGGATTCGTTGATGGAGCGCCCGTCGTCTTTACGGATGCCACTCATGCCGCGGGACTTGATAAGTTCCATCACCGCATGGGCGGCTCCGACAAGAAAACAATTCTGGAGACCCCGGGATCAGGCGTGGCTTTGCTTGATTATGACAATGATGGCTGGCTCGACATTTATTTGCTGAACGGTTCAACGTTCGGCGCACTGCACGGAAAAGAAGCGGCGCCACGTGCAATGCTACTTCACAACAATCATGACGGAACGTTTACCGACGTGACCGACAAAGCCGGAGTGGCCAACGAGCGATGGGGATTCGGCGTAGCCGTCGGTGACTTTGATAACGACGGCTGGCCGGATATCTATGTATCGAATTTCGGAAAGAACCGCCTGTACCGCAATAATCACGACGGCACCTTCACCGATGTCGCGGAAAAAGCCGGTGTGGCGGTCGGTGGCTGGTCAACCGGTGCAACTTGGGGTGACTACGATCACGACGGACGACTGGATTTGTTTGTGCCGGGGTATGTGAAATTCGATCCGGATCATCCTCTGCTCGCAGGAAAGGACGGAATTCCCGTCGGCTTTTGTCAGTTTCGCGGCGTGAACGTAATGTGCGGTCCGCGTGGATTGCCCGGTGAGGGCGATCATCTTTTCCATAACAATGGAGACGGGACATTCACTGACGTCAGTGTAAAGGCTGGAGTTTCGGATGCAAAAGGCTATTACGGATTCGCGTCGGTGTTCGTGGACGTGGACGATGATGGTTGGCTCGATCTGGCTGTGGCAAACGACTCCGTACCGAAGTACTTATATCGCAACAAGCACGACGGCACGTTCGAAGACATCAGTTACATTTCCGGATTTGCATTGAACGACGATGGACGCGAACAAGCAGCCATGGGAATTGCCGTCGGTGATTACAACCACGACGGCAAAATCGATTTCTACATCACAAATTTTTCGGACGACTACAATACGTTGTATCGAAACGACGGCGAAGGCAGCTTTTCTGACGTGACCTCGCGGACCGGGATCGCCTCCATCACATTTCCGTTTCTTGGCTGGGGTACCGGCTTTCTGGACTACGACAACGATGGCTGGCCTGATCTCTTCGTGGCCAATGGCCACGTGTATCCGGGCGTCAATCAACAGGACTGGGGAACCACCTGGGCGCAGCGGCCGTTGCTATTCCGCAATCTCGACGGGAACAAGTTCGCTGAGGTACCCGCTGCGACAGGAAGCGGTCTGGGGCTGGTATTGACCGCTCGGGGAGCGGCGTTTGGCGATCTCTTCAATGATGGACATATCGACGTAGTGGTGAACAACATCGATAGCACGCCGGTGCTGCTGCGAAATGTGGTTAAGAATGCAAATCACTGGGTGACATTCAAACTCATAGGCGGACAAAAAAGTCCACGTGATGCTATCGGCGCCAAGGTGTTTGTTACGGCAGGCGGTTTCCGTCAACGCGGCGATGTTTTTAGCGGAGGAAGTTACGCTTCCAGTTCCGACCAGCGCTTGCATTTTGGTCTGGGTGCTGCTGACAAGGTGGACCGCATCGAAATCATTTGGCCCAGCGGAGGGAAAGAAGAGATTCGGGTTCCGACAGTGGACCGGATTTATACCGTGCAAGAGGGCAACGGGGTGGTTCAACGGTGAACCGTTTTGCGGTTGTAGTGATCCTAGTCGGCGCAATTCTAGCAGTTCCACAGGCAGCGCCGATTCTTGCCCAAAACCAAACAGCTCCTGCCCCGCAAGCATCACCTCATTTTACGGATGTCACCGAAGCTTGCGGAGTGAAGTTTCGCTACCTGTCGTCGCATACAACGAAAAAATATCTGCCGGAGACCATGGGAGCCGGCGTCGCTCTGTTCGACTTCGACAACGACGGCCGCCTGGACATTTTTCTTGTGAATGGCGCTCCCATCGCAGATCCCACGGCAAAGGGCACAATTCCTCAAAAAACCGGTAGCGAGTATTGGAATCGGCTGTTTCACCAAAAGGCTGACGGCACTTTTGAGGACGTTACGGAAAAGGCCGGACTACAGGGCTCGGGTTATGGAATGGGTGTCGCCGTCGGGGACTATGATAACGACGGCTTCGCAGACTTATACGTTACCGCCTATGGAGGCAATCGGCTGTATCACAACAATGGTGACGGAACATTTACTGATGTGACACAGAAGGCCGGGGTAGTCGGCTCGGGATGGTCCACCAGCGCGACGTGGGTGGACTTGGACAATGATGGCTTGCTCGATTTGGTGGTCTTGCGTTACCTGGAATGGGACTTTGACGATGTTTGGTGTGGCGAGCACAAAGAAGGCTTGCGGGCGTACTGTCATCCCGATTTATTCAAGCCCGCCGTGCCGCTTGTCTATCATAACAATGGCGATGGGACATTCACCGAAGTTGCAAAGAAGATCGGGCTGGGAAAACCGGCGAAGGGACTTGGTATCGCGGCGGCCGACTACGATCGCGACGGCCATATCGATCTGTTTTTTGCGAACGATTCAATGGTTGAATATCTCTACCACAACAAAGGTGACGGAAGCTTTGAGGAGGTGGGGCTGATTTCTGAGGTTGCCGTAGATAGTGACGGACGTACTTACGCCGGCATGGGTGTGGATTTCGCCGATTATGACAACGACGGCTGGCCGGATATCTTCGTGACTGATCTCGCCAATCAACGCTATGCACTCTATCGGAACACCGGCGACGGCGGATTCACCTACGTAAGCCCAACAACCGGGATCAGTCACATGACTTTAGCGCATTCCGGATGGGGGGTGCGCCTGGCTGATTTCGATAACGATGGGCGTAAGGATCTGCTGGTTGCCCAAGGCCACGATCTGGATACCATTGAGATGACTTCGCCGAATCTCCGCTACCGTGAGCCAATGCTGCTTGCAAGAAACACCGGCAAGGGATTTGAAGATGTGACGGCTGCTGCTGGACCTGCCTTGAACCAGGCATGGGTATGGCGGGGGCTGGCGATCGGTGATCTCGATAACGACGGACGCTTGGACGCAGTGTTAACCACGAATGACGGACCCATCCGAATTCTCCACAATGACACACCAGGCAAGAACCACTGGTTGGGTCTGAATTTGACTGGCCACAGGAGCAATCGGGACGCCATTGGTGCTGTGATAAAACTGGTAACCACGAGTGGTTCGCAATATGCCACCGTGACCACTAGCGGGAGCTATCTTTCCGCCAGTGACAAGCGTATTCATTTTGGGCTGGGGAAGGAGACTGGCGCCCTGCGGATCGAAATTCAGTGGCCAAGCGGCATTGCGCAAACGCTATCCGACATTCGGGCCGATCAGTTCCTGCAAGTCGATGAGCCGGTGGCGTCTACAATAAAGAAAGAGCGATGACATTCAGGGCTATTCTCCTGGCGGTACAGACAGTTTTCATCGTGACTTTGCTAGTGTCTTGTCCGTTGTTGGGGCAGGAGAACGATTCATACAGAAGGGCGGTCGCGCGTTTTCGCAGTGGCGATTTCGCTGAGTCGATAGGTCTTTTTTCCAATGTCGAAGAACGGTCCCCTGGGGCGACCGACGCGCTCCTGTACAAAGCCAAGGCCCTGATCAACCTGCAAAGGTTTCCGGAGGCGGACACGGCGCTACGGGAATACCTCAATCGGCACGCGAACTCGGAGGATGCGCTCTATCTTCTTGGATTCGTGCTCCACCGCGAACAAAAGCCGCGAGAATCCCTGGAAATTTACACCCGAGCTGCGGCTGTCCGCGTACCCAATGGCGACGACTTGAAAATCGTCGGTCTGGACTACGTCCTATTGAGCGATTATTCAGACGCGATTAAGTGGCTGGAGAGAGCGGTCGAATTCGAACCGCAGAATAAGGAGGCGTGGTATTACCTCGGTAGAGCCTACTACTCTCAGGGCCGTCTGACCGATGCCGGAAGAGCCTTTTCCACCGTTCTCCAATTAAGCCCCCGCGACGCTAGAGCCGAGAATAATCTTGGCTTGGTTTTTGAATCCCAGGCCAAACCAGACCAGGCAATCATCGCGTATCGTAACGCCATTGAATGGCAGCAGCTGACAATTCCGCGGAGCGAGCAGCCCTACTTGAATCTTGGGAGCCTCCTTCTCGAGCAAAACCAAACCGACGAGGCCATTGCTCCTCTGGAGGAATCCGTAAAACTTGCCCCGGCTGATGCCACTTGCCGTTTAAAGCTCGGCATTGCTTATCTGCGGGCCAACCGCTTGACAGTGGCACAACGCGAGCTGGAAGAAGCGATTCGCATTGATCCAGAAAATGCCGCAGCACATTTTCAGCTGGCGCGGGCCTACAAGCAGCTCAAATTGAACGATCGAGCGAAAGCGGAATTCGCGAAAGCCGGGGACCTTCACGACCGTGCGGCCACCAAAGCCGCGCATCCGCAGCCCTGAAGCGGCGCGGCGATCGACATCGTCTAAACGGACTATTGAAGGTGAGTGTTCCAGACGAAGGTCGCCACTTCCGCGCCGCGTAGACTGTATTGAGCTGACTGTCGATGCCAATTCAAATTAAAGGGCTGCGGCGATTCGCTGGTATTGAGCACAATCAGGACAATCGAGCCATCGGGATTTTGGAACGCCACGTCCTCGAGACCTCCCGCCCCGAAGGTGTTCGATTCGATACGCCTGGCCCCGGCCTCGACGAACTTGCTGGCGTGACCGAGGGCCGTGTAGTCCACACTAGGTTTTACCTGTGCGGGCGAGGTGGAATCGTCAACGGTAATCACGCCGCGACAGGTAGTACAACCGCCCAGAAACGGTTCGTGATTCTGATTCAACGCCAGATTCCATAGGATCACGCTCTTGGCCCAGTTGCGCGTCGTGGCGATGATTAACTCCACCTGTTGCTGAAGAAGTTTCCCTTTTTGCCATTCGCCGCCGGAACATTCGGTCATCCAAATACCCTTTTCCGGAAATCGCTGGTGCAGTTCATTCTGTGCGGTGACGTACCCGCCGTAACAATGCGTGGCAATGCCCGCCGCGTAACTCGCGGCTTTTCTGTCGTTCAGCACGCTCACCGGGAACTGGATCAGGTCCCAATTATGGTCGAAGACAAGAATCTTGGTTTGCAGTCCGGCCTTTTGAAAAGCCGGTCCGAGGTGATCTCTCAATACCGCCGCTTGCTCCCCTGCGGTCATTCCCATGCCCGGGTAGTCGTTCGGAACGTTCAGCGGCTCATTCTGCATGGTCACTGCGAAAATGGGCACCCCCGCTGTCTGGTATTCGCGCACGTAGCTGACAAAATATAAGGCAAAGGCGTCGTAGGCGGACGGAAGCAGTGACCCCTGGATCATGGATTGCGAGGTTTTCATCCATCCGGGAGGACTCCACGGTGACCCAATGACTTTCAAACTTTGGTTCACTGCAAGGATTTCTTTCAAGACCGGCAGAATGTCCGCGCGGTCGTGGGCAACGGAAAACTTCGCCAACTCCTGGTCGGTTTGACCTGGAGGAAGGTCATCGTAGCTGTATGCAGAGAGCGCAAAATCGCTGGCCCCCATGGGTTGGCGTAGCATGCTCAAGCCGATGCCTTTTTTCCGATCAAACAGCATCTCCAACGCATCCCTGCGTTGCGTGTCGTTCAGTTTGTGCCGCAACAGCCATGCCGAGGATTCGGTGAGCGAAGCGCCAAATCCGTCGATCTCTTGGTACTTTACGGAATCGTCCACCACAATGGTGAGCGCGTTCGAACGCTCGCTATGAAACGTCAGCGCAGGTTTGGCCTCCAGCGATTCATGCTTATCTTCGGACGACTGAAAGACCAGGATACCTCCTCCGCCTGGGCTTTCACCCGAAGGGGCTTGCTGGCCGGTGCTCGCGTGCGGCACCGCGAACAGGATCGTGAGCAACATCCATCGACGTGCGAATTTCATTTAGGGGCCTTGATGAAATCTAATGCAAACCGAAGCAACGTTGGGACCTGCAATTCTGCCATTCAGCTCAAAATCATTCTATTGCGGTTCCTGCGGTTTTTCAGGCGGCAGACTCTCTTCCGAACGCGCTCCGCGCCTCTTCTCAAAAAGCTTATTTTCGCTCTCGGTGGATGCGTCTTTTAATCTTTGGAATGTAGCCAGGGCTTGCCGGGCATCTTCCGTGCGGTGCAGCCGGCGATATACGATGCCCAGTTGATACCAAGCCAGTTCCAGAATATCAGGATCCGAATCCGCTTTAATGGCTCGCTGAAAGTCTTCCACCGCCGCGGCATCGTTTCCCAGCAACATTTCGGCACGGCCCAGATTGTAGTCGGCGTTGCGTAGGTTCGGCCTCACACGCAGCGCCTCTTCGATCAACTGTTTTCCTGTGCGGGCGTCGCCTCTCTCTGTCACGATCACACCCAACTTATATTTGGCGACAACATTGTCCGGATCAATCTCGAGCTCCTGGCGATACGCTTCTTCGGCTTCCGGAATTTTTCCGGCGATGCGAAATTCCGTGCCAAGTTCCTCGTGCAGACGAGGTTCGTTGGGAGCCAGTTTGATCGCGGCTTGGTATTCGGCGATCGCGTCCATGTGGCGCTCGGCATCCGCATTTGCCTCAGCGAGGAGTTGACGCACCCGCCAGGATTTTGGATCCGCCTTGAACATCCGAGAATAGCTTTCGTTAGAGACGAAAAGGTGCGCCCGACCGCGATGGTAAAGAATATCGACGTTGTCTGGCGCAAGTTTTGCGGCTTTGTCGAGAGCATCGGCGGCGTGCTCTCCGTCGCCTTTTTCCATGGCGACAACACCTACCCACATCCAAGCGTTAGCATCTTTGGGGTTTGCCGCGGTCTCTTTATTCAGAGCGGTGAGTGCAAGGTCCAAATGATTGATGCGAAATTCAGCGATCCCGAGAAACAGATTTGCGCCGCGAAGCCGAGGCTTGATCTGCAGGGCTTTTTGAAAATTGCCGATGGCCTCACTGTGCCTGCCCTGCTCTTCGCGGACCAGGCCGAGGTTCAGATACGCTTCGGCGAACGTCGGTGAAACCTTGACAACGGATGAGAATCCTTCGGCGGCTTGCTCGAGCTGACCCTGGCGCATCGCTTCCGATGCTGCATGAAATCGCGTTTCGATTGCGGGGCTGAGTTGTGCTCGCAGAGGAGGAGAGAGTGCGAGCGCAAGCAGGACCAGAGCCAGGCCGCGGCTGGCGAGGCAAGTTGTCATTCGAACTCGCACAGACTCCATCTTACTCCTTCAGAAGACGACACTAAACGGTCTGGCGCGCTAAGAAAAATCCTCCTGCCGTTCTATGAAACGACAGGAGGATGAAGTTCCCATGAAGAGAACGCCGGTTCAGAATTGGTATCGCAGGGTCATTTGGATTTGACGAACTGGACTGACCACGGCGAGGTTGCCCTTTGGCGCACCAAAGGTACTGTCTGTGATTCCCCCATCTAAAGTTCCAAACACGTGGCGGTTAAAAGCATTGGGAAAATCGACTTTAAACACAATGGACTGTCTTTCGGTGATAAAGGTCCGTTTCTGAATCGAAAAGTCCTCGTTGAAGTAGGATTGGCTCCTGACATTGCCCAAGACCAGAGGTGCATTGCCGAAGACGTAACCACGGGTTGCGATAAGTCCAGGCGCGTTGGGATCGAAGAAGGCGGCACAGTTGAACAAGTTGTTAGAACTGTTGGAGGTAAATGTTCCATTAGTGTCATTTCTCGTGCAGCCGCTGTTCCCGAGATTGGAACCACTGTTCGCGAGTTCGGCATCGAATGACCCATGGTTGGGGCTCAAAATAGGCACGCCCGGAACTATGCTATAGCGTAACGTATTGTCCGTGCCTGGCGGCCCATTGAAATTAGTATTCAGGATCGTGGGGGTCCCGCTCTGGTAGCGGTGCACCCCGCCAACTTGCCACCCCCCGAGAATCTTGCTGGCCACACCCTGATTGAAATGTTTCTTGCCTGGCCCGGCAGGAAGCTCGTACAAATAGCTAAGTACGAAGGTATGAGGAGTGTCCTGATAACTCAAAGCCTTCTGCGATAGCGGATTAAAGGGATCCTGAGCAGAAAATTCGTTGGTCTGAAATCCCGAGAACACGGGAATCGCGCTATCGGCATTGGTAAGCGTTTTGGAAAACGTGTAGGAAGCTAACAGGTTCAGACCGTTCCGGAAGCGCCGTTCAAGTTTGGTCTGGAAAGAGTTATAGGTAGAGATCCCCAGGTTTTCCAGGCAGGAACACATACTGTGGTTGCTTCCGCCGATGTCTTGATATTGGGGAAAAGGACGCAGCAACTGTGCGATCGTGTCCATGCCCAGCGGTTGGTAAAGTGGCTCGAACCAACTCGGCACACTTACCCCAAGACTACTGAGAATAGCCGCATTTTGCGCCTGAATCACGGGGTCCGTAGAGCTCAATGAGTTGCCCAGGGAATTTCCGAGATTATAGAATTTCGGGTTGAGTCCATTCACCTGAGCGATGTTGGTGTGTAGGCGGTCTCCCTTCACGCCCACGTAGCCAACGCTCAAGATCAAATCCGGCGCAAGTTCTTTCTGGATTTCCACGGTCCAGTTCTGTGTCCGAGCTGGCCGGCTATAGCTCGAGGCGATGTAACCGACATTGTTCCCGTTGCTCAGCGTTGGGTCGGTGCTGAGCATCGGTGGCGGAAAGGCGGGGAAGCCGGCAGATAACGCCTGCACCGGACTAAAGCTGTCGGAAGAGGAAAACGTAGGCTGGACAGTTCCTCCGCTGCTGAACTGAATGGTGCCGGTTGGCAGGTCGTCGTAAAACAACGCGCCGTAGTAGATGCCATAGCCGCCGCGGACAACAAAATTGCGAATGCCGAGCAATTCGGCGGGAGCGTAGGCAAACCCTACGCGCGGACCAAAGTCCTTGTAGTAGGTCAGGCCCTGGTTAGAATCGGCCCCGAATCGCAATGCGCCAGGAAGATTGGCGGCCCCCGGATTAGGAAGGGTCAAATCCAGGCTGGACTGCGCGTTGTGCGCTTCTCTGCGTGGCGTGTCCACGTCGTAGCGAAAGCCTAAGTTCAGTGTCAGATCCCTGCGAACCTTAAAGTCATCTTGAACATAAGTGGCGTAGTAATTTGAGTTTAGGCGGGGATTTTGGGCCGTAATCGACAACTGCTCGGAGTTGGGCAGGCCCAATAGGAAGCTGGCAAACGGATCGCCGGTGTTAGCGTCGTTTACCGTGTAGGCGGTCTGGAAGTTTTGAAAGCTATAGTGCGGGGAGGTATTTCCGTTCGTGATGAAGGAATATTGATACGCTCTCCACTCGAAGCCGAAGTTGAAGGTGTGCCGCCCGTGCACATACGAAAGGTTATCCGTTGTAACCAGGCTGTTGGGGATATGGCCGTTAAAGCTGCCGGTGCTGAAACCTTGGTAGAAGATTCCCAGCGGATTGCCGTTAAAGTCGAACTGCGGGAAAACTAGACCAGAGGCGCCCGAAATGCCCAGAGTGGCTGGCCAATCCGTACCGTTCACGCTTACGGCCTTGCTGAGGTTATTCAAGCGGTTCAGGCCGACCGTGAAACTGTTTACGATATTGGTTGAAAATGTATGATCCCAGCCAAATCGAAGATAGTGCGTGAAATTTGAATTGAAGAAATTGGGGTCCAGCACTCCGGGCAGAGTTGGATTTCCGGCGAGATCCTCCTGATCGCGGCTGCTGTAGGAAAAGTAAAACTTGTTGTGGGCTCCCCAATTCTGGTCAATCCGGAAACTCATGGTGGTATCCCGAGGCTTCGTGGTAGAAGCAAATGTAAAGTTGTTTTCCAGGCCATTGAGCGTGCCGGGGACGTTGGGACGCGCCGTTAGGAAGGTAAGCACCTTTTGCGCAACGGGATCGAAGCCGGAAGTAATGATATTCCCAGGAAAAGCAGTGCGGCACTGTACTGGTTTCCCTCCGACCAAAACCGTCTTGGTCGTGGATGGATCGAAGATTTGGCCCTTTATGACCGCACTGCCATCGCATGGATTGATGGCACCTGTTGGTCCGCTCAGCAAGGCGGAAAAGTCACCGGTCAGCTCCGCCGGGGTTGGCAACGTGGTGGTGCTCCTGGTACCAGGGTTGTTACGATACTGTTCCCAAGAGAAAAAGAAGAAGGTCTTATTGCGGCCATCATAGAGCTTGGGGATCCTAACGGGTCCTCCGAGACTGCCACCAAAATCATTTTGTCGGTCTTTTGGCCTGGATTGACCAGTTGCATTATTGTTCCAGGAATTGGCGTCCAGCTTTTCATGACGGAACAGATCGAATGCGCTGCCGTGGTAGTCATTCCCTCCGGACTTTGTTGCAAAACTCTCTATGCCGCCCGTGGTCCGCCCGTATTGCGAAGAAAATGTAGAGGTCAGCACTTTAAATTCACTAAGAGATTCGACAGAAGGCGCTGTCTGATCGAACGCGGAACCACTGTCAGAGCGAGTAGTGCTGACACCGTCCAGCAGAACTTCCGTACCAAAGTTTTGTCCACCGGAGAGCTTAGATTGAAAGATGCCTGCTGAAGTGGACCCGTTTTGATTCGTGCCAGGGCCCTGAGTGCCGGGTGCAAGAAATACAAATGTCTCTGGCGAGCGCAGGAAGCTCTGGCCAGAGGCACTCAGGGACAGTGGCAGTTCCAGAATCTGCTTGGTAGTCACTACGGTGCCGACCTCGGAGGTCTCCGACTGAATCGTCGGTGCGTCCGCCTGAACCGTCAGCGTTTCCGCGACGCTTCCAGGTTGCAGCGTGATATCAAGCGACGCGGTGGAATTGATCTGGACGACAACGCCTTTTTCCTCGGCGACTTTAAAGCCATTCGCCGTAACCGTGAGGTTATAAGGGCCGATGACCATGTTGGAGATTCTGTACGCTCCCGTCGATGAAGAGGTCGCGTTGTATACGGTGCCGCTTTCCGCGCCTGTGGCCACGATGGCGGCATCCGCAACAACTCCGCCCGAACTGTCGAGGATAGTCCCAGAGATAGCGCCGTTATTGGTTTGCGCTGCGGCCTGTCCCGCTGCAAACCCAAGGAACAATGTAAGCAGAATGAGATAGATAGAGAAACGTTCGAAGAGCATTTCACCCCCTAGCCAAACCATGCAACGATGAAGCACTCCGCACCGGCTGCGCTCGAGCTAGAAACTAGTTCCGAGCCGTTCTTGCTCACAGCCAATGGTGCGCCGGTCCCCAAAATCCTTCTCCGGCACACAAGCCGCTCTCGAGCTGCTGCTCGACAGAGCATGCTCCTGACTTCATTCACAACGTTGCTGCCATTTGGCACGATCAATTCCGCTGTTGTCAAGCAGAAATTTCTTTCATATGGTTAGACAAACGTTTGTCTAGGCTCGAATCGGGCGCGGCTGGTGGCTCTTTAGAGTGCATTGAGTTTCTGATGGGCCAACCGGATTCGACGGTCAAGCCCTGCGCGCGTTTGGCTAATCCTGGGGGAAAAAACGCTAACCCGTTGTTCAGGCTATACTTATGGACTCTGCAAAAGGTTTGGCAACCTCACGCAATAAGGCGGCAGGTATCGCCATGTCAGCACGCAAGAAGGATCAGACTGCGGGTGATCGCCCTGTTAGCCTGAAGATCCTGGCCGACTATCTTGGACTTTGCCCGGCTACGGTTTCGGTTGTTCTCAACAACGT
>Ga0126381_100000688_pt1 | contig 37538 bp, 23 predicted proteins | sample PanSoiMetPlot_28_FD_96465 | JGI IMG/M metagenome (GOLD analysis project Ga0126381, IMG submission 96465) | Tropical forest soil microbial communities from Panama - MetaG Plot_28 | ecosystem: Environmental > Terrestrial > Soil > Tropical forest > Bulk soil | place: Panama | collected 2016-02-17 | reverse complement strand
CATCGATTATCCGCTGAACAACCGCTGGTGGATCGAAGATCAATTCAAGCTGATTCGGGCGATGAAGTCGGCGAAGGAGCGGCAGGAGAAGCTACGCGAGATCGCGATGTGGGAGCATCCCGGTCCGGGCAGTTTCTACGATGATATCGGGAATATTGCGAAGTCGCCGCACGTAGTGGCGGCGCCTTCTCCGACTTATTGGTGGTGGGATGAGGGCATGAGCCGGACGCGGCTCTCGTGGCAGACGACGGCGTGGCCATCGTCGATGGTGTACGAGGCGCTGGACCCGAACGCGAAGTACGTGGTGCGTTCGCGCGGGTACAACCAGGCCCTGCTGCGGATCAATGGAGTGCGCGTGAATCCGGCGATCGACGGCAAGGAGATGAAGGAATGGCCGGTCGATCCGAAGTATTACGCGAGTGGGCGCCTGGTGCTCGAGTGGGAACGGCCGACTGATGAGGGACACTTGAACTGGCGCGAACGCTCGCGGCTGGCGGAGGTGTGGCTGATCAAGCAGTAGCGGTTAGTAGTGGTTTTGGCCCCCACGAGATCGGCCGTCGGGTGAAGGAGAAGATGACGCCGGTGACTCCGCGATCAAGCACGCGCTTGGCGGTCCAGAATTCGACCACGGCGACGCACGCGAACACGGTCGCGGCAAGGGTACGCGTGACCGGGTTTCGAGGGTGATGGGGAAATGCTCCATCTCGACCCCGAGGAAGTGAAAACCGAGGGACAGGCGGCGGCCGCCCCCACTCCAAGGATTTTGGTGGTGAGGGTCAGGCTCAGCGCCGGACCGCCGCCATCGAGTCGCAAGCGGACCGGATTGTGCGAGGGGGTGCTCCCGTTGCGCAAGACATCTTCTTCGATACTGCATGTTGCAAGGGGAGCGATGAGCAGCGGTCCTGGCGGACCGGCCAGCGTTAGCGCAGGAGCGGCACCCCTTTGCCGGAGAAACAGGAAGCGAGTAGTATAGACACGATCACGTGTAGGAAAGGTTTAACCATGTCGCTACAGCGATTCGCGGTCATCTTGTTGATGTGTGCCGTGCCTTCGTGGGCGCAGGTGAACGCCACGGGCACGATTTCGGGGCAAGTGACGGATCCGGCAGGGGCGGCCATACCAAATGCGGCAGTGAAGGTGACGGAGCAGAACACTGGCATTTCGGAGACCGTGACGAGCGGCACCGACGGGTATTACACCGCGTCGTTTCTCAAGCCCGGCGTATATATGGTAGAGGTGACGGCGGCAGGTTTCAACACGGGAGTGGCGAAGGACCTGAGCCTCGATATTCAACGGGTCGTGCAGCAGGATTTTAAGCTGCAGGTGGGAGCGGTGCAGCAACAGGTGAACGTGGAGGGGACCGCCGCGCTGCTGAATACGGAATCGACTGAGGTGGGGAACGTCATTACGCAGACTTCAATCGATCAGCTTCCGTTGAATGGCCGCAACTTTACGCAATTGGGGCTGCTGGTTCCAGGGACTACGCCGGGGCCGGTGGGCGGCATCCGGCAGACCGGGAGTGGCAACGAAACCCAGCGCGACGGCGCGGAGATCACGACTTCGGGAGCCCGCGGTTCTTTCAATCTGTTTACGATCGACGGCCTCGACGACCGCGATCAGGTGGTGGGGACCATTAAGATCTTTCCCAACCTGGAGAGCATCGGCGAGTTTAGAATGCAGGTGGCTAACACGGATGCGGAGTTCGCAACGGGCGGCGCGGTAGTCAACGTGATCACGCGATCGGGCACGAACGCGTTTCATGGTTCGGCTTTTGAATTCCTGCGCAACCAGGATTTCGATTCGCGCGGGTATTTTGACGGCGTGAAACCGCCGTTCCAGCAAAACCAGTTCGGCGTTTCGATCGGCGGGCCGATCAAGAAGAACAAGACGTTCTTCTTCGCCGATTATCAGGGGCAGCGGAAGCATACGTCGGCGACGGCGATTGATAGCGAGCCGACAGCGGCGGTGCGTTCAGGCAACTACACTGGCGTAGCCACGGTCTATGATCCCAACACCTACAACTCGAGTACCAATACGCGGACGTCCTTTCCGAACGACACCATTCCCACGAGTCGGTTTGATCAGATCGGAGTAAACCTGCTGCAGGTATTCCCGCTGCCGAATCTGCCGGGCGTGGTAAATAATCTTCGCCTCAACCAGCTCACCGTGCAGACGCAGAACGAGTGGGATGGGCGGCTGGACCAGACCTTTTCGGAGAAGGACAGCATGTTTGCGCGCTATACCTACGGCGGCGAGGATCAAAAGTTGCCGCAGGATTTCCCGGTCGAGCAGAACGGCGTGTTGAATCCACTGGCCTTCGTGGGTAGTTCGCAGCGCGTGAACCACGCGCCGAGCACGCAGGCCACCTTGCAGGAGATTCACACCTTCTCGCCACACCTGGTAAATCAGATCGCGCTGGGCTACACGCGCTGGTATCTGGATGTGACGGCGGCTGACATCGGAAACGATACGTCGCAGAAGCTGGGACTGCAAGGGTCGAACACGAGCTATGAGGGTTCGGGGTTGGCGGTGCTGAGCCTCTCGGGCTACACGGGAGAGAGCAGCTCCAATTCGATACCGGAAATCGTACCGCAGAATACGGAGCAGTTGAGCGATACGTTTTCCTGGACGCGCGGCCAGCACGCGATGAAGTTCGGCGGCAGCGTCATTCATAACGACTTCGGGTTCTTCCAACTCACGAGCCCGGCCGGAGCGCTCACTTACACGGGCACTTATACAAACAATCCGGCCTCGACGTCGGGCACGGGTAATCCGTGGGCGGACTTTCTGCTGGGCTTGCCGGCAAGCTCATCGAAAGTTTCGGTCCCCTATGGAGTGCCTTACCTTTCCTACACCGAAGGAGGGCTGTTCTGGCAGGATCAGTGGCGGGCAACGAGGAAGCTTACGGTGACGATCGGGACGCGATGGGACCTGTTTACGTGGCCGGTGGAGCGCTACAACAGGCAATCGGATTTCATCCCCGCTACCGGAGGCATCGCGCTGGCGGGTCAAAATGGTGAGTCGCGCTCGCTCATGAATGTGCATCACAATGAGTTTTCGCCGCGCATCGGAATTGCATACCGCCTGGGCGACAAGACGGTGATCAGGACCGGCTACGGGCGCTATTTCTTCAATGAACAGGGTACCGGCGGTTCCGCCCGGCTGTTCATCAATTATCCAGACACGCAGGCATACGCGGTTAATTGCAGCAGCACAGTTCCCTGTCTCAGCACCGAAACCGGCATTCCCAACACGCTATCGCCGACCAATCTGCCGACGGAGGTTTACATTCCGCAACAGGGCTTGAATTCGAATATGCAGCAATGGAATTTCACGCTGGAGCGTGAGTTGAAAAATTCGTTCGTGGTGCGCGGCTCGTACGTGGGCTCACACGGCGACCACTTATATATCGCGCTCAATGAAAACGTCGCGGTTCCGGGGCCGGGCGCGGTGGCGGCGCGCGAGCCGTGGCCACAGTATTCGTCGATTTCGGCGTGGGAACCAGACGGCATCTCCAACTACAATGCGCTCGAACTGTCGGCGGAAAAGCGCTTTGCTCGCGGTCTGATGTTCAACGCGTCCTACACGTTCAGCCGCGCGCTGGATATGGGCGGCGGCGGGAATTCGGCTTCGGCAGAGTCGCGCAGCAATGTGCAGAACCCCAGGGACGTGCGGGCGGAATACGGTTTAGCGGATTTCAACTTCTCGCATCGCTTCACGTTCAGCGGCGTTTATGACATTCCCGTTGGCAAGGGCCGCCGGTTCCTAAGCAACGCGAATGACGCGCTGAACATCGTGGTGGGCGGGTGGCAGGCCGATAGCATTTTCCAGGCGCAAACCGGCCCTCCCGGCACGCTGACGATGGCCACCGCGACGTCGAACACGGGGACAACGCAGTATCCCAACCGGATCTGCAACGGAACGTTGCCTTCGGGGCAGGAGACCGCGCATATGTGGTTCAACACGTCGTGCTACCTGGCGCCCCCGATTTACACGTTTGGCAACGCGGGACGGAACGTGATGATTGCGCCGGGATATTGGTCGTGGGATTTCGGTGTACACAAAGATTTTCGCATTACGGAGAAATTCGGCCTGACGTTCCGCGGAGAGTTATTCAATGTTCTGAACAATGTAAATTTCGCTTATCCGAGCACGAGCATCGGTTCCGCGGCGGCGGGAACGATTACCAGTATTGTGGGCAACGCGCGGCAGATTCAGCTTGCTCTCCGGCTGCATTTTTAGGTAAGAAGAATTAGCCGCAAATGACCGCAAATGGACGCAAATGATATGCGTCGCAGCATGCGGGGGAAGTCGGCTAGAGTCGACTGTTCGGCAGCGATTTCGCCGTCCCGGGTAATCCGCTGAGTCCGCCACTGGGCACCGCGCGTTTTCCCGCTCATGTTGATAGCGTCATGATGAAGTGTCACCCGGGGGACTTCGGATTAATGTCGGCCAATCTGCTCATTTCGATTCCCGCTCAAACGCAGGAATTGCGTCTTCCCATTGATTGTCTGTCAACAGCCGCACTCGCTTTCATCCGCATGCGATATATCGAAGGGAACGTTCTGCATTCGGGGTCTGTCTGCATGAATGACTTCTCCAAGTTATAGCCAAGGCCAACCTGTTCGGCCAGGTCAAGAACGATGTATGGGACGCTCTTCTTGTCGAGAGAGTAGTTGATCAATCGGTCCGGCGCGTTTCGCGCACAGATGCAGAAGCCCGTCACGCAAATCAGTAAAATGAACCTCATCAGCCATCTCTGTTCAAGGCCACTCGACGAGCCCGCGCCGGTAGCGTGAGCGCACTATCGTATCTCCGCCAATTCCGAAGTATGGCGGCACAGGGGTGGTGGAACAATCGGGAAGCATGCGGCGGTGCCGATTCCAGGCCGGAACAACGACATGTATTCGGTGGCAAGGCTCGGACGATCCGTCATGGCTTCCGCTTTCCCCATCGTAGGCACGTCGCGAGCGCCGCCGGAGTCAAGATCTGCCGAAGCAAGGTTTCACGGAGGTGTTCGATCCGGCGCTTTATGGCGACTGTTCACTTCTGTCGGTTTTCCGTCGACAATGAAACGCAGTCTGAGTATGATGAAATTCGTATGAGAGCCGGGGTTCTCTGGGCGGCGATTCTGGCGGCGGTGCAGCCGGCCTTCCCGCAGACTGGAAGCGGCAGCGAGCCCGTCCGTTACATGGGTGGGGTGTCGATCGATCTCACGACTCCAGAGGGCAGGTTGAGACCTGCGATTGGGGTCGAAAGCGTGCAGGTGTTCCGTGCCAATCGCTCTCATCCGGACCTCGCAGACGAGTTCGGCTGGACCTACAACCATGCTCCCATGCTCGCCTATTGGAATGGTCTGTTCTATCTCGAGTATCTGAGCAATCCCACCGGCGAGCACAGACCACCCGGTCAGACGCTAATCACGACGTCGCGGGACGGACGGCACTGGAGCAAGCCCACGGTCGTCTTCGGGGTGTACAACGTCTCCGAAGGCAAGCCAGCGTTCATGCACCAGCGAATGGGGTTCTACGTCGCTCCAACCGGGCGGCTGCTCGTCTCGGGGTTCTATGGACGCGGGCCGAATCCGTTCAACATGTACGGCATCGGGCGCGTGGTGCGGGAAGCCTATAGAGACGGCACTTACGGCCCAATCTACTTCATCCGCTACAACCGGCATGCCGGATGGAACGAATCAAACACGCATTTGCCGTTTTACCGCACGTCGCCCGACAAAGGCTTCGTCGGAGCCTGCGAGGCTTTGCTTGCTGACAAATTGATGACCTTGCAATGGTGGCAGGAGGACCAGAGTCCCGACGATTTCTATGCGGTAAAGGGCGACCTGCAGGCGCTCTCGTTTTTCCACCGTCCGGACGGAGCGGTAGTGGCACTATGGAAGCACTCGCTGGCGGCGCTCTCCATGGATGAAGGGAAGAGCTGGACGACACCCGTGAAGGTGCCTACATTGATCATGAGCGGCGCCAAGATCTGGGGCCAGAAGACGGCTGACGGACGTTTCGCAATGGTGTATAACCCGGTGGACGACAGCCTCAGGCGCTATCCGCTCGCGGTCGTGACGAGCGAAGATGGCATTCACTTCGACGACCTTCTCTATATTGTGGCCGACTCGTCACCGCGAAGGTTTGCGGGCAATCACAAGGATTTCGGCCTGCAATACGTGAGGGGCATTGCGGAGGGCAACGGGAAGCCTCCGGGAGACGACCTGTGGGTAACCTACAGTATGAACAAGGAGGACATCTGGGTGAGTCGGATTCCTGTTCCCGTCCATTCCACCGTCGCGGGGCCGGTGCACGATAAGTTCGACGAGTTGTCCGCGGGAGGCCCCGTCCCTGATTGGAACATTACCAGTCCGCTGTGGTCGGCCGTCCGGGTGGCGGCGTTTCCTAGCGAGCAAAACAAGAGCCTGGAGCTGGCGGATCGCGATCCTTATGAATATGCAAGGGCAGTGCGAGTGTTTTCGGAGGGTACGCAAACGGAGGTGAGCTTCAAGGTACTCGCGAAACAGAACGATTCAGGCCGTCTGGAGATCGAACTGCTGGACCGGTTCGGAAACCGGCCCGTCCGTTTAATGCTGACGAATGGCGGTGAGATCGAAGCGGAGAATGGCGGTACGACGGCGCAGCTTGGTTCCTACGCGCATGATCGCTGGTACCTCGTGCGGATTGAGGCCAACGCGAAACGCGATCGATACTCGGTCTGGATCGACGGCAAGCCGGCACTGTTGGACGCGCGATTCGCGGAATCGGTGTTGTCCGTGGAGCGCATCTCCTTCCGGACGGGCGCCTACCGCCCAAATCCGAGCCGGACCACCGATCCCGAAAAAATCCTGGACGACCTTCCACACCCGGATGATCCGGAACGCGAAGCCGTCTTCTATATCGACGATGTGATGGCACGCGCAATACTGCCGCGCAATACCCATTAGCGGTGCCTACCACGATTTCAGGACTGCGGGATCGCTGCCAATGGCAAGCGGGCGTCTATCCGATCTCGGTCACGACTAGCACCCCGATAATAACCATTTGCAGAAGGCGCGTCTGCCGGCTGGACAATGAATTGCCCGGATGGCTTATATCGCGCGACGAAATCCACATCGGACTTGGGCATCCCCTGCATCTCCCCGCGGATCACGAGGAGACGGCTCACCTGAAGTCCGCGCGCCGTGGGACAGGTTCGACTGCGCCGGTTTCGACGTGATTGGTTTGATGAAACCCAGTTGCGGTTCGCGTTCGGGGTGTTCAGCACGCATTGGCCGCCCGGCCATTTGCGGCTATTTTTAGTCAAAAAAGTACCGCCTGAAGTACCACCTAGACCGGCGGGTTAAGCGTATCAGCGGGTGGGACTCGCGCAGGTCTGTTAGTTGGAACGGAGTCACGGCGCTGATTTGCCGTGCGTGCGGGACTTGGGGGGGCGGGCGCAGTATCCCGATTGTGATAAAAAAGGAGAACTGTCCACAACGTATGGTAGGTTGTGGATCACCTTGCGCAGGCCTGTTCGGAGGACAGACGTGAGAGGGACGTTCGCCGCCGCCCTTCTGGCATTTGCCGGAACGGCGTATGCCCAGACCAGCCGTGGAACGGTTACTGGCACCGTCGTTGATGCAACGACTGCCATTGTCCGAGGAGCTCGCATAACGCTGATAAACGAAGAAACCGGCGTTCAGCGTTCGACTATTACTAACGAAGCTGGCCTTTTTCGGTTTGACGCCGTCGATCCCGGCGTTTACGACATCCTGGTTTCGCATCCGGGTTTTCGCGATTATTCCTGGTCGGGCGTCGGTGTGGAGGCGAATCGCGTCATCACGGTCGATCCGCGGCTGGAGGTGGGTGCAGCCGAAACCAGGATCGAAGTCCACGCGGAATCGAGCGAGCTTTTGACGAAAGATGGCCCGCTACGGGGTGGTAATTTTCAGTCTCGCGAAGCGCGCGATCTCCCCTTGATTTCGCTGGATCCGTTATCGCTGGCGCGAATCTTGCCAGGCGCGACGGAAGCTGCGGGGAGCACCATTTGGGGCGGAGGGTACGCGAACGCTGGGGGCGGCGGCATCAATTCCAATGGCGTCGGCTTTTCCATTAATGGGCAACGTCCCCGGGGCAACAATTATCTGCTGGACGGGATCGACAACAACGAGATCTTCATCAGCGGAGAGGAACAAGTCCTTACCATAGCGGACGCCGTCGAGGAAGTGTCCGTCCAAACCGGCAATTTCGGCGTAGAGTTCGGCCGCGCGGGCGGCGGTGTCTTCAACGTCGTAACAAAATCGGGCGGCAACAGCTTACACGGCACGCTCCTGTGGCGTTACCAGTCCCAGAGATTTGATTCCATTTCGAATTTCGACAGGTTATCCGGTATCCCCAAATCGGTATTCAGCCATAACGTGTTCGGAGTCACGGCCGGCGGCCCGATCCGTAAGAACAAAACTTTCTACTTTGCCGGATTTCAACAGGACAACACTCACTCTACCTCTGGCGTGGCCTTGCTGATTCCGACTGCGGACGCGGTCGCTACTTTGAGGTTACTGTTCCCGAACAACCCCAGGCTCGATTTATATCTGAGCGCCTTGGGCGGTCTGCGAGGCTTCGCGTCGCCATTTCCGGTCGGCCTGGGCGTCGATCCTCAGACCGGCGTGGACCGCGGACAGGTCTACTTCGCCAGCGCAGCGTATGTCTTGCCGGGAATCAACGACGGTCCCCAATGGCTCGCACGAGTCGACCATAACCAATCCGAGAGGCATCGCCTCTCCTGGCGTTACACCTACGATTCGCGGCAAATTCTGCCGGAGGCCGCCACCTTTCCGGGCTTTGTGCAAGAGAATGAGTTCCTGCATCACAATTTTCTTTTTACCGACAGCTATGTGTTCGGCCCCACTTTTACAAATGAGTTTCGCGCCTCGTACGCCCGCCCAAGCGTGAAGTTGGATTCGACATGGCCAGGATCCGTTCCGGAGGCCTCCGCTCTTCCGGAGATCACCATTGCATCCGTCTCCGCTCCTGGTTTGAATTCCGCGAATAGTCAGTTCTACAAAAGCGACAACTTCGTTTTCCAGGACACACAGACGAAGCTCAGCGGGCGGCACGCCCTCCGTTATGGACTAGAGTTCGTTCGGCTCTTGGTTACACAACAGCGCGGCGCAAATGACCTTGGATCGCTTTCCTTTACGAATGCGCCGGGTTACTCCGCCTTCGCGAATTTTCTGGACGATTTCAGTGGCCCCTCCGGCTCGGCCATCCGGGTTTTTGGAGCGCCCGTGTTCCATCCGGACCAGTTTCACCAGACATACTTCTTTCAGGACAACTGGAAGGCGACGCCCACGCTTGCGCTGACACTGGGGTTGCGGTACGAGAACTTCGGGCAGTATGCGAACACTCTGCCGTATCCCGCATTCTCCGGCTTCGACCCGAGTCAATTTCTGGTCCGGCATGAAGTAAAGCCGGACAACAACAACTTCGGCCCCGCGTTCGGCTTGGCATGGTCGCCGGACGTTCACTCAGGTTGGCTTGGCCGTCTCTTAGGCGACGGCAAAACCGTTTGGCGCGGTGGATATCAAATCAGCTATGACGCCCTTCCGACGCAGTTAATCTCTCTCGGTCCTGCGACCTCGCCTCCCAACGCCATTACCGGTGCGGCTCCGAATTCGAACAGCGACCGCGGCTCCCCCAATTGGCTGGAGCAACTGCCCAAACAGGAGACTGCTCCCAGCTTGCTGAACTCCCAGATCGTCGCACTTGACGCCAATCTGCGCAATCCATATACAGAACGCTGGTCGTTCGGGTTCCAGCGGCATTTGCCGGGAAGCGCGCTCCTGGATGTCTCCTACGTCGGCTCGGAAAGTCATGACTTGACCACCAGGTCCGACTGGAATCCGCGACTGCCGACCGGGACGCTGCGTCTTTACCCCGATTATGGACAGGTCATCGTAAAGACCAGCGAAGGAAACTCTTCCTACCATGCGCTGCAGGCGCGGGTAGAACATCGCTTTACGCATGGAGTTCAATTCCTGGCGGCTTATACATGGTCAAAGATGATCGACAGTACCAGCGACGGGGTCGGGAATACGAACGATCAAGATCCGGCGGGCGGAAATTTAACCTCCGTTCCGGTGATGTACGGAGGATTAAAGCTCGATCGCGCGGTGAGCGATTTCGATCGTCCACAGCGCATGACCATCGCGTACCTGTGGGCTGTGCCCGGTCCAAGAATTGGGTGGTCCAGGCACGTGCTGGGCGGATGGCAACTCGCCGGTATTACCACTTTTCAATCCGGCACTCCCTTTTCAGTAGCGAATGGCTTTGACCGAAACAATTATGGCGACAAAGAAGACCGCGCCGATATTGGCAATCCCAGAGCGCCGCTGAACACGCGCGCGATTCTGTCTACGCGCTGTACGACGGGCTACCAGAATCCCGACACGCTCACCTGCGTGAATCCTAACGAGGTGCATTGGGTCGAGGGGATTGGCTTCCCCAATGCCTCCACGGTCGGGCGCAATACCCTGCGAACGGGTGGGACCAACAACTTCGACCTGAACCTGACCAAGTCAGTGGCGATCGGCGAGAACCGGCGTCTGGAGCTTCGCTGGGAAGCACTGAACGCCTTCAATCATCCGCAATACGTGAACGTGTCCGCGATCGGTGGTCACCCGTTTTCGGACGTCGTTAACACGCCGCCCGGTCAATTTCTGAACCGCGATTTCACCGACAGCGGCATCCGCAGCATGTGGGTGCAGGCGAAATTGGTATTTTGAGCCGGAGATCGAATACAACAGCGAGACATCGAATGCTTCGCGAGAATCGGTGCCAAGAGGCCGGGGACAACGTTTCTCGCCGGAGAAAGTCCGCTACACGCTTTCTTCACCTGGTGTGCGCACCCCACCTTTAAACACTGGGCATTACCCCTCGGAAGGTGCGTGTAAAGAGGCTAGTTGGGCAAGCCTACCGCCTTCCGGACGTCTTTGATGCGCGGATCGTCTCGAACAAAGGCAAATTCTGGAAAAGTGAGCGTCCTCCCGATGCGGAGCGGGCCGAGGATTTCCATTCGGTCGAGCGCCTCGATCGTCTTCTCCTTGTCGCGGAGGCCGGCGTAAACCAGGGCCTCATTAAAAGGGTTGGGCGACAACGCCGCGAGTAATTTTTGGGCGTCTTCGCGACGGGCCGCGCGCGCATAGGCGTAACCCAGGTAGCCACGATTTCCACGACAGCACAGGGGCGCCAGGACCTGCAGAGCCTCGGTGATTTTTCCTTGCCCTAACAGGGCACGGCCGAGGCACTCGGGTTTGGCTAGATAGTCACCTGGCAATTTCTCACAATGCGAAGCCGCCTCATCGTAGCGTCCTTTCAGCGTGAGCCCATACGCGAGGTAATAATGCACGTCGGGCGACAGGGGGTCCGCTTTCTCCGCGATGCGCATTTCCCGAATCGCTTCATCGGTTCTGCCGAGAACCATCAACAGATCTACGGCAAAATGACCGCGCGTGATCGAGCGGTTCGGATCGATTTCGAGGGAACGGCGGAAACTGCGTTCCGACTCCTGCCATTTTCCGTCGCGGGCGTAAGCGTCCGCGACCGCGTCGTAGGCGTCGGGAGAGAGGGGATCAAGCTGAACGGCTTTTTCGGCCACAGCCCGCATCTTCTCCAACTGGTTCTTTTGCTCAGTCAACTGTGGAAACGTGCCTGACAAGGCTGCGTACACCGAGGCCTCTGCTGCGTAGGCCGGAGCGAAGGCGGGATCTTTGGCAATGGCCTCATCGTAAAATGGGATGCTTCGCTGATAAGCTCCCTGGCCTTTGCCGGTTACGACAGATTGGGCGCGTAAGTAGGCGTCGTATGCCTCGATGCTCGTTTCATAGCGGCGGCGGCCCTGACCAAGCTTCAGGCGTAAGTTATTGACGATACGGCGGGCGATATCATCCTGAATGGCGAACACGTCCGTCACTTCGCCGTCGAACTTGCCCGACCAGATGGCAAAATCGTCATGGGTTCGAATCAACTGCGCGTCAATACGCAATTTCTGGCCGTCACGAAGCACTGAACCTTCCACGACGTAATCCGCGCCAAGTTCCTCGGCGACCTCGTGAATATTACGCGGCTTGCCCTTGAAAGCGAATGAGGAAGTTCGGGAACGCGGTGCGAGTCCTTCGATAAGCGAGAGGTTTCGGATCAACTCATCCGTCAGGCCGTCGGTGAAATAATCGTTTGCCGGATCGTGGCTCAGATTATCAAGGGGCAGAACCGCAATGGCAATCGGCCCGCTTTGACGCAGACGCCACCAGCCCAAACCTGCTGCCATGAGCAGAATGGCTGCGACTCCCGCGGAGATCGTTCGGGTATTCCAAAACGGCCGGGTTCCAGCGTCCTTGCGATCCTCCGCAGGTGGTCGAAACACGGGAACGTACCCGCCTTTTGGAAGTGCAATAACCAGTGGATCGGCCTTTCCCTCTCCCAGGTAGTACTCGCTCAGTCGCGCCCGGAGCCGGCTGGCTTCAGTCCTCACGATGGGATCTCTTTTCGGGTCATAACCGGGACTGCGACCAAAGACCTCGATGCCGATCAGGGATTCCTTGAGTTCCTCGTCGCGACCATCCGAATGCTGCTCGACAACGAACCGGAGAAACCTGGACAAACGCTCATTCCGCACAAATCCAGGGCTGGCAAGAATCCTTTCGAGTTCCCTCCAAGCTGCCTGCCCCTTCCACTCGACCGATGGCATGTGTTCGAGAATACCGCTTATTTTCAATACCGTGCAAGAGTATTACACCCCATTCGTACTGTCCCCGCCTTGCGATTTCGATCTGGCCGCCGCAATATGTCTCCATGCGAATCGTTCCGTCGTTCATGCTGATTGTCGCCACCTCTTTGAACCTACCGCTCTGCGGGGCAGACGCTTTCGGAGTATGGAGAGCCAATTCTGGCCGTTCCAGAAACACATACAACCACATAGCTGTGGTTCGCTTCGAGCCGCGAGTCTGAGGCCCCGGAGGGAACATGAAGGCTGCATTGACGCTTGCGCTCCTCGCGCCATTCGTAGCGAAGCTTGACGCGGGCAGGAACGCGTGGACCAATCTGGGGCCCGACGGAGGATCCATCGGGGCGATTGCGATCGATCCGCTGAATTCCAGCACGATGTACGCGGCGACGGGCGCCGGCCTTTTCAAGAGCGCCGATGCGGGCGCGAGTTGGACTGCGCTGAAGCCCGGGCTGCCAGCATCCGGTTCCCTGACGATCGATCCGCAAGACGGCACGTTATATGCGATTGCGAATAGCGACGTATACAAAAGTATTGACAGAGGGGCGAACTGGAATGCTCTAAATACCGGGCTGCCGCTGCGCCTGGACGCCAGTAGTCATGTCCTGGTGATCGATCCCCAGAATCCACGCATAATATACGCCACGACGAATGCCGGCATTTTCAAGAGCACGGATGGGGGCGCCAGCTGGCATGCGGCGAACTCCGGGCTGGCGTTCCAATCGTCCCCCTACCTGGCGATTGATCCGCAGAATCCGAGCACATTATATGCAGGCACACAGGACGGCGTATACCGAAGCGTCGATGCTGGATTGGGCTGGACTTTGGGAAATTCGGGGCTGCCCGCAGCTCCAGATGGCAGTACCCCGGTGTGCGCTGTAACTGTGGCTCCGCAAAGCTCAGGCACGGTCTACGCAGGGGCTCGGGGCGGAGTATTCAAAAGCGTGGACGGTGGGGCTACCTGGATCCACACCGGGGTTCTGCCGGGAGTTGGATGCGCGAGCTCGTTAGCGGTTCATCCGCAAGATCCCGACACCGTATTCGTTGCAATCGCGATGGCGAGCGTGCCGGGGGAGCCGGACGTTGTTTCGGTGCTATTCAAGAGCACCGATGGTGGAGCAAACTGGCAGCAGGTCAACGTTTCTCCGCAGGGCCTTGATCTGTCTGCATCCGTTATCACCGCTTTCGCCTTCGATCCGCAAGACGCCGGAACAGTTTACGTGGGAACCGACGGATACGGACTCTGCTGCAACGGCTTGTTCAAGACCACGGATGGTGGAGCGAACTGGACCTCGGCGATGACGGGGATTCGAGCGGCGAGTATTAACACCCTGGCGATCGATCCGCGGAATCCGCGGGTCATCTATGCTGGCGCCGCCAGCAGCTCGACGGGTTTGTTCAAAAGCGCCGACGGCGGAAATAGATGGATCGCGATAGATTCCGGTCCGCCGGAAGGTTCGATCGGGAGCGTAGCCGTGGATCCGAAAAATCCGAGCCTCGTTTACCTATCGAACGGATGCGGTGTTTTCAAAAGTACGGATAGCGGAGCCAACTGGAGCGCGATAAACACCGGGCTGTCGTACGCGAACGATAGCTGCTTTGACGCTTCTCCGCTGCTAGCCATCGACCCGCAAAACCCGAGCACATTGTACGCATTTGCCGGCCGGCTCTTCAAGAGTACGGATGCCGGGTCGAACTGGAGTGACACAACGCCCACCGTGCTTACGCCGGCGGGAGCGCGTGTGGAAATTGATGTCTTCTCCCTTGTGATCGACCCGCAGAACACCAGCACGTTATATGCAGGAAGCTATGGCGCCGGGGTATTCAAGAGCGCGGATGGGGGGAACAGCTGGACCGTGGCCAGCTCAGGGTTAGCGCCCGGCTATATTGGCTCCATGGTGATCGATCCTCAAAACCCAAGCACGGTGTACGCAGCAAATTTTGACCGCGGAACAGGGGTCTTCAAGAGCACGGACGGGGGCGCAAGCTGGAATGCGGCGAACTCCGGGCTGCCGGCTTCCCAATTTTCCCTTGTCGCCCTGGCGATTGATCCGTGGAATCCGAGCACATTATATGCAGGCACACAGGACGGCTTATTCAGCAGCACCGACGGAGGAGCGAATTGGAGTGCCGTGAACCCCGGCCTGCCGGCATTGGCTATCACGACTTTGGCGATCGATCCGAGGGACCCGGACATCATATATGCCGGAACTCCAGCCGGCCTGTTTGCGATTACCTTTGTTCCGTCGTGTAAGCGTTGACAATCGTCACGCCGCCGTACGGCGCCGGTTCGCTTCATACGAAAGAGTGCCAGCGTTACGGCAACCCATGCAGAACCGTGCCCGCAGGTCGAGGGTGACCTTATCGCTTACTTCTCTGATGCCACCCTCCCCTGCCATGGAAGCGTCCGCCCCCAGCCGCCCCGATGCGACGAACCCAAGCGCCACTCTCGTTCCGCACAAATCCAGGCCTGGCAAGAATCCTGTCGAGTTCCCTCCAAGCGGTCTGCTCCTCCCACTTGACCGGTGGCATGTGTTCGAGAATACCGCTTATTTTCAATACTGTGCAGGAGTATTAAACCCCTTTCGTACTGGCCCCGCCTTGCGATTTCGATCTGGCCGCCGCAATGTGTCTCCATGCGCATCGTTCTGCCGTTCCTGCTGATTGTCGCCACCTGTTTGAACCTTCCGGTCTGCGGGGCAGACGCTTTCGGAGAATGGAGAACCAATCCCAGTCGTTCCCGAAACACGTACAACCACGTAGTTGTGGTTCGCTTCGAGCCTCACCCCAAAGGAGAAGTATTCACGTGGGATCAGGTCGACCGTAACGGCCGCTCCACCACCTCCAGCACGATCCTTTACTTAGACGGCCAGGCGCGCGAGTTTGAGGGCTTCGGGTGTTCGGGAAGTCAGTTGTCGCGACGCTTAGATGCTCAGACGGTCGAAATCCTGCGCACTTGCGGGTCGGGTGAGTTGACGACATTAGTCCGACGGTTGGTTGCTGACCCGAAAGAGCTGGTTCTCGAGATTACGGAACGGCAGAACGGCCGCCAGTTCGAGCGGCGCTTAGTCATGGAAAGACGATAACGGTTGAATCAACAGGAGGAGAAATGTGGACGAAGGACTACAGGTTCGTTTGGGTAATTCTACGGTGACAATCCAAGGCAGAGGCGCTTGGATTCCAGGCAACCTCGTAAGCATACCGGTGCAATGAAATGAAAATCCGTCTCCTTCTTCCACTGCTATTGTCCGGCGTTTCGATGGCTCAGCCGGCAGGGAGTTTTATTCCTACAGGCCCGATGACCACACCGCGCTGGGGACACTCCGCAACGCTGCTTCCGAACGGCAAGGTCCTAGTCGCCGGCGGGATTGCGGGCGGCGACCCGGCCGACGGCACAACCGTACTGCTCGCCAGCGCCGAATTGTACGACCCCTCTACCGGCGCGTTCACCCCGACCGGCAGCATGCTGACGGCAAGATGGCAGGCCACAGCCACGCTGCTCGCCGACGGCCGCGTCCTGATCGCCGGCGGCGGCCCCTCTCTGTCGGGCAGCGCTGAGATCTATGACCCGTCTACGGGCGCCTTTATCGCCACGGGGGACATGGTGGCCAACACGTATTTGTGGGTAAAGGATTCCCCCTTGTTGCCGGATGGCAGGGTCTTCGTTGCCGGCTACCCTACCGCCGAGATCTATGATCCAACCACTGGCGCCTTCACCGCCACCGCGCCTTACCTCACCGGGGCCCCCTCGATTCTGGAGGCCGCGACGCTGCTGGCTGACGGCCGGGTGCTGCTGACCGGAGCCATCAACATCTGTTACGAGCCCCAATGCGCGGTTCCCGGCACGGGGTGGGCGGAAATCTACGACCCCGCGGCCGACGCCTTCACCACGGCCATCGGTTTGAGCGGTTGGAACGGCATCGACACGGCTACCTTGCTCGCCAACGGCAAGGTCCTGATCGCAGGCACCGATATTTACAGCTTAGCGCCGCCCTATGCCGAGATCTTCGACCCGTCGGCTGGAACATTCACTCCGGCGGCCAGCCCGTCCACAATCCACGAGGACGGGGCCGCCGCGCTTCTGCCGGACGGAGAAGTCCTGTTTGCCAGCGCTGCCCCTGAACTTTACCTGCCGCGAAGCGCGACGTTCTCCGCCGCCGGCAACCTGATCTCGCTGGCCACCTCGAACAAGGCTGTTCTGCTCCCCGACGGCACGGTCCTGATCGCCGGCGGCTTGCTCGCCGGTACCGTCACATCGAGCGCTGAACTGTATCGGCCGGCGGTGTTGACACCAGCGCCCGAACTGTTCGCGGTCTGGCACGCGACGACGGGACAATTGGTTTTTGCAGGAGCGCCTGCTACGGCGGGCGAGGTCCTCTCGATGTACGCCACCGGCCTGATGGAGGGAGGCGTGATTCCGCCGCAGGTAGCTGTAGGCGGCCGGCTGGCTCAGATCCAGTTCTTTGGGGATGCGCCCGGGTATCCCGGCTATTACCAAGTAAATTTTCAGGCGCCGGCCAGCATTGCGGCAGGATCGGCGGTCCCGGTGCGTTTGACCTATCTCGGCCGGACGAGCAATCAGGTCGCTATCGGCGTGCAGTGATTTTAGGAGGCGAGAAGTGCATAGGCGACATCAGCGTCTTCACGGTATTTTTTGGGTTTTGGCCTGCGGGTCGATTGCGGCCGGGCAGTCCGCCGGAACGTTCACCGCTACGGGGTCAATGACCACTCCGCGTTTTGGCCACACAGCCACTTTGCTCGCCGACGGTCGCGTGCTCATCGCTGGGGGTTATACCGACACTTGGAATCCGCTTCCGTATCCGGTGAACGGCCCGGCCGTCACCGCCACGGCCGAGCTCTACGATCCCACCACCGGCGTCTTCACTCCAACCGGTAGCATGATCACACCGCGCGCCTATCACGCCGCCGCGCTTCTGCCCGATGGCCGCGTTCTGATCGCGTCGGGCTTCGGCAGTGGACGCCCCGAAGTTAACGTCGACAGCGCCGAACTCTACGATCCTGCAACCGGCCTCTTCACGGCCACCGCCAGTCTATCTACGCCCTACAACACCGCGACGCTCCTGCCGGATGGCCGCGTCCTCATCGGCACCGAAATCTACGACCCGTTGACTGCAACCTCCACGCCCGCAGCCAACCCTCAGCAGCCTGCATTTGGCGGCGCCACCGCCACCTTGCTGCCGAGCGGCCAAGTTCTCCTCGCGTCGGCGGGGTCGGTCTCTTCCCAGCTCTACGATCCGGCCTCCGGGACCTTCAGCCCCACTGGTTTGTTGTTGGCGTTCTGGAACCAGACGGCTCTGCTAGCCAACGGCACCGTTCTCGCCGTCGGCGGCAGCGACGACGATTTTGGCGCCTCAGCCGGCGCCTGGGTGTACGATCCAGCCACCGGCGCTTCCAGCGCCACCGCCAATATGACCGCGCCGCGCGCCGATCTCACCATCACGTTGCTTCCCAACGGCCAGGCATTGATCACGGGTGGCAGCACCTGGACCGGATTCACCCCTCCCGGCGGCCAGCAAGGCATGCTCTTTATCTGCTGTCTCGCCAGCGCGGAAATCTACGACCCGGCGACAGGCCTCTTCAGCGCCACCGGGAGCATGATATCTGCTCGCGCCGGTCACACTGCTACGCTGCTCCCGTCCGGTCAGATCCTGATCGTCGGCGGCGGCTCAGGCGATAACTCTCCGGCACTTTCCACGGCCGAACTCTACACGCCGGCGCAGCTTATCCCCGCCCCTGCGCTGTTCTCTACCTCTGGAGATGGGCGAGGCCAAGGGGCCGTATGGCATGCAACTAGCGGGATGCTGGCCTCAGCCACGAACCCCGCCCTTGCAGGCGAAATCCTTTCCATGTACACCAATAACCTCATCGACGGCGGTGTCATACCTCCTCAGGTAGCTATCGGTGGCCGGCTTGCCGAGATTCTGTATTTCGGTCCGGCTCCCGGCTATCCCGGTTACTACCAGGTCAATTTCCGTGTACCGAGTGGAGTTGCGCCGGGATCAGCGGTCCCGGTGCGTTTGAATTATCTGAACCGAACTAGCAACGAGGTGAGCATCAGTGTTCAGTAGCATCATCGGACTCGGCCGGTTGGAGAAAGCAGTTCTTGTTGTGTTTTCCGCTATCTCCAGTCAAGTGTTCGCGCAAGGTGTTATTGCTCCCGGCCCTGCCATGAACTTAGCCCGTAGCGGTCACACTGCCACGCTGCTCGCCGACGGTACTGTGTTGATCGCGGGCGGCAATTCAGGTCTCGTGCTCAATGCCGAAACTTACGATCCGAGCACCGGGGCTCTTACGCCGACCGGCCCAATGGTCAATGACTACGCTACCGCCACACTGTTACCCGATGGCAGAGTCCTCTTGGTAGGCGCCATCGCGCAACTCTACAACCCATCGACGCGGACGTTCGCTGTCGCAAGGATTGGCACCACAGACTACGGATGCGCGGCCACTCTGCTGAACAACGGAAAGGTTCTGTTTACCGGCGACCCGCCACCTTATGGACCCTCGGCCACCGCTGAACTCTACGATCCGGAGACAGGCAATTTTGCTCCCACCGGGCAGTACGCCAGCATCGAAATCGCTCGAATGGATCACGCCACCGGCCCAAGCAATGGAGGTTCGGACTGCCGCAGGGCAACTCTGCTTGCGAACGGTACGATTTTGGTCGTTGTTGGAATCGCCGCGGAGATCTATGACCCGCAAACAAACGCGTTCAGCCTTACGGGCACTTTGACAAAATACCCGAGCGGCCTTGTGAGCACTCTTCCACTCTGGCAGGATCCATCCAGAGCGACCTTGCTGCTCAACGGGATGGTCCTGTTCAGCGGCGGCGATGGAGATCTTGGGCCATCATCGGAAGCTTGGCTGTATGATCTCTCCACCGGGACATTCCAGCCCACTGGGCCGATGATCACCCCTCGGGCGGAGAACACCGTAACACTCTTGCCTGACGGAACCGTCTTTGCCGCGGGCAGCTACGAGCTCGGCGGAGACCTGAATCCGAATCCACGAGCAATTGGAGCCACCGAGTTCTACGATTCAACCGCTGCGACATTCTTCAATTCGCCGGATCGGATCACGCCGCGGTTTGACCACACCGCCACGCTCCTCGCGGACGGCAGGGTCTTCATCGCAGGCGGAACCACCGGCGTCTACGCGCCTCCGGGGAGCGGGTACAGCGTTCTTTCGACAACAGAACTCTACACTCCACGCGTCGTGATTCCTGCGCCCAGACTGTTCTCGCTTTCAGGTGACGGGAGAGGCCAGGGCGCTATCTGGAACAGCGCAACCGGAATTGTTGCCTCGCCCGGCAGCCCGGCCGTCGCCGGAGACATTTTGTCGATGTACACCTCGAACCTCGCTGAAGGCGGCGTGATCCCGCCTCACGTCATTGTTGGTTGCCGGCTCGCCGAGATTCTGTATTTCGGTTCGGCTCCCGGCTATCCCGGTTACTACCAGGTCAATTTCCGTGTACCGAGTGGAGTTGCGCCGGGATCAGCGGTCCCGGTGCGTTCGAATTATCTAAACCGAACGAGCAACAAAGTGACCATCGGGCTACTGTAGATGTCGCGGCACCGGTCCACATCCGTCATGAGCCACTCGCTTCACACGAGAAACTGATCATCGAATACTTGAAGAAGCACGCCGGTCGCGGGATCGGCGGTTCCGCTTCGGATGAGTTATCTCAGCCGGATAAGCAATCAAATCCAGATGGCGGTGCAGTGATTTCGGAGGTGAAAGATGAAAATCAGTTTTGTTCTACTTCTCGTTTTGCTAGCGTCCCCTGACGGCGCAAAGCTGCTCGGACAATCGGCGGGCACATTCACACCGGCGGGCAGCATGACAACCCCTCGGGTGGGCCACACAGCGACCCTGCTGTACGACCGCAAAGTGTTGATCGCCGGCGGCGAAAACGCTTCCTGGGCTCTTCTCTCCAGCACCGAGACCTACGACACTGCAACGCAAACCTTCACGCCTTCTGGAAACATGACGGTGGCGCGATCGGGGCATACGGCGACCCTACTCGCGGACGGACGAGTCCTGATCGTCGGAGGCGATTCGGTGGGGAGCGCCGAGATCTATGACCCTGTCACGGGGAACTTCACCGCCACCGGAGATCTTTTGGCGGCGCCGACGCGGACAGGATTCAACGCGACGCTCCTGGCCAATGGAAAAGTACTGATCACGGGGGGGTTCGTGGGATATACGGACTCCGGCTATGTTATCGGGGATGCGGAGCTTTATGATCCTGCGACGGGGATGTTCACCGCCGCAGGCTCCTATTCGGGCAGCCTCGCGAGTCTTGACATAAACATTGGTGGATTCGGTTCCACATCCACGCTGCTTCCTGACGGTACGGTCTTATTTGCCACGGAGCCAGCCGCCCAAGTCTACGACCCGGTAAGCGCCGCCTTCAGTGTTCGGGGCACGATGTTCGTTGCTTCGGTCGGAGGGGGCTCGTTCGCCCCGGACTATATCGTGGACCAGACGGCGACCCTGCTGCTGAACGGAAAGGTCCTGACGGCGGGCGGAGAACAGGAGGACGCGGGACGGTTCAATACAGCGGAGTTGTACGACGCCGCTTCGGGCCTTTTCATCCCGACGGGAAGCATGGTGAAGGCACGGGATGGACACACCGCGACGTTGCTCCCGGACGGCAGTGCCCTGATGGCGGGAGGCGATAGCCAGACCTGTGAAGATAACGGTTGCTGGGCCTCCGGCATCGAATCCAGCGCCGAGTTGTACGATCCGGTGAAGGGCACCTTCACCGAGGTGGGCAACATGATCTCCAGCCGGACCTTCCATACCGCGACGCTCCTGAATAACGGGGACGTGCTGATCGCGGGGGGCTTGACGGACGTAGGCCCCGAGCCTGTCGGGGGCTTTCTCGAAGAAAGCATAGCCTCGGCGGAACTCTACCATCCCGCGTCGCCTTTATCTGCGCCCGTACTCTTCTCGATGAACGGAAACGGCACGGGGCAGGGCGCCGTCTGGGACGCGGCAACTGGACAACTGGCCTCGCCCCAAAACCCGGCAACGGCCAGCGAGATTCTGTCGATGTATGTGAGCGGCCTTGCCGAGGGCGGAGCCATCCCGCCTCAAGTCACGGTCGGAGGGCAGATGGCCCAGATTCTTTTCTTCGGCGACGCGCCCGGCTATCCCGGTTACTACCAGGTCAACTTCCGTGTACCGAGTGGAGTTGCGCCGGGATCGGCCGTCCCGGTGCGCCTGAATTATCTGAACCGAACAAGCAACGAGGTGAGCATCCGTGTCCAGTAGGATCCCGCTACAGCAACGCAGTCACGATCGCGGTGCAGTAATCGGGAGACAGAGATAGCAGTTCATGGGCAGTACAATCGTTATGATGAATGCCCAAAGCCCGCTCCTCGGTCGCGATTGCGCTACTCGACCACGGCGAAGCCCGAGAACGCGCCCAGATACGGCGAACTCCCTGAGTTTTGAATATAGGAGTTGCCCGTAATCTTCATCTGCCAGGCTACGATGCTTAAAGACTGCGAGTTACCTGAGGTGCTACTGCTGCTGCCGCCGGCGTAGGTAACGCTCTGAGTAGGAAAGTAGACGACTCCGTTGAGGATCTGGCCAGCACCGCCGGCTATGGTGGCGCCAGCAGTATCGTTCGGATCCTGAAACATTAAAATTCCGTCGTACGTGCCGGAGTTGGGCGCCGTAAGGTTGATCGAACCTCCACCCGTGATCTGGGGCGCGCAGGTGCCTTCGAAATAAAAGGTCACATTGTTACCTGTAACCGTGGCAGTTCCTTGCACCGAAAACCCCTGGTTGCCGCCGGGATTGCAGCTCTTGAATATATAGGTACCCGCTGGGAAGGTGAAGTTATCATTGTTATTGAGGGAGAGATCGCCGCAGATATCGACCACCCCGCCACCCGGATTGGAAATCGTGCCGTTATGGCCATTCCACATTGGGCTAGTGCAAGTGCCCGGATCCGTGGGTGCGGTGAGCCCCGCCAGCGGGTCGCCGGCACTGGACGCACCAGTTATCGGTGCCGGACTGATGCATCCTATACTCCCTCCGGCACAACTGTAGCCTCCCACAATCTGCGTCTTTTGCGAGCCAGTTACGGTGATGGTTCCGCCGCCATTCATATTGGCAGCATTACTGTTGGGCCCATTCACAAACACACCGCACCCGCTCGTGAGGCTAGCGCCTCCGCTTACTGTGAGAGTACCGGCATCGGCCGCGTTGGAATCCAGAACGTAAATGCATCCGCCCAGTGTGGCCGGGATGTAAGCCACGATCGACCGCGCGGTCAGGGTCGAACTGTGGTTGCCATTGACGGCCGAGAACAGTAGCGGTAGCGTGTCGCTCGCGTGGGCGGCGACCCAGTAGCTTGCGTTTACGCCGGAGATGCTACCCGTATTGGCTTCCAGCCAGACCTTCGATCCGCTGTATCCGTTCGTCGATGCATATAGACAGCCCACCTGGAGGTCGTCGCTACCATAGCCCGTGATACTCGAAGGACAGGTGTAAGTGGTGCACTTTACATTGTTTGTATCGCACACGAAGGTTCCACCTGAGGAGTTGAAGGCAGTCTTCAATGCTGCCAGGGCAGCAGCCTGGGCAGCGGCCTGGGCATTCTGTTTGCGATAGTAAACGTAGCCCATATCACTGACTAGCCCTACCATGCCAAACACCGTCGTCAGCCCCAGTGTGTACAGAATTGCAGTCTGTCCGCGCTCTCGAGTTCGTCTGCTATACATAAATCCTCATTGTTCAAAAAAGCATTTGGAGCTTCGATTGAGATGTCAGTGCGATAGTTCCGATCTGCGTTCCTGAAGTCCCGAACCAAATTCCCACGATCCCCATGTTCATGGCGTATTTCGCATTGATCGTGCTGTATTTGCCTTTGGCATTGTCGAATCCGGAGTTTGGCGGCCACTGGGTGGTATCGATGGAGCACGTACTGATGGGATTGCAGGTATGAGTGGTGCCGCTGTGCGAGGTCAGTGTCAGGTTTACATTCGTCGGGGCCAGCCCGATGCCGTTAGCTTTGAATTTGCTGACTATGTCGGCGACAGTTATGGTACAACTATTTCCGCCCAGCATGCAATCCCTCCCGTGAACGACAATGTAACGGTTGGCTTCGTGCGCCGCGTAAGCTAGAGTATGGTAGTTCCACATAGCCAGGGAGATCTGTACGGTGGTGATCATCAGGACGGCCGAGGCGATACCGGCAATGGTGAACTCCACCAGAGCGCTGCCGCGTTCCCGTTGTTTTCGGTTATTTGTGAATTGAGTTTTCATCACTATCCCATCTTCATGTTGACGATCCGCGTGATTGTGAACTGTCTGGCCAACAACCCAGGGATTGGAATCATGACTGGCGTGGTGTAGGTCACCGACACTTGTGCAGCATTGGTATTGTCAGGTCCCGTTATCGTGCTCGCCGTTACGACTAAGGGGCTGGAGTTGCAACTCGAGATCGAACCTGTGTTGATCAAGGTACTCATCTCATTCAGCACGATCGTGCAGGCGGAATTGGAGTCCGGAGATAACAGCGTCGATTCGTAAAGAGCCGCGCTGCGAGCCGCCGTCTCCATCGTAATCAGCGAATACGCATAGAATCCCCAGTCCAGCGCACCCACAAACAGGAAGAAAACCCACGGCGCCAAGAGTGCGAGTTCCAACATCGCGGCGCCCCGTTTTTGTGATAACGATCTCGGCATAATTCGACACCTTTGGAGTTAGACTAGCTTATTCGGGGCATCAGAGAGTAACGCGCAATATCGTGTAGACGTGCATTTTCAGGTCTGCGCTTTATGCGACATTCCCCAAACGTCATGCAAGCATCATCCGCCATTAATCAGTTCTGCGGTAGTCATGCTCGTACTCACCGGGTACGGTTACGTTTTAATCGAAAGGCGGCATTTTATAAGGTGAATATACTAGAAACTTGTGATTGAGTACTAACGATTATCTGGCTCCGCCTGGGTGGTCTGCGATCTCCGCGAGCCGCGCGATCGAGATCCGCAGCCCAACACCTTCGGCCTGATGAAAAGGTGAATCGGAAGATGGATCAGTTCGATGATGTGAAACGTACCTGGCCGATTGGATCAGGGTGGCACGGCCCAAAAGGTGCGTTAGTGGATAGAGTGTGACGCCGCTCGGCGCGAGCTCGTCAGTGATCGCCTCGAGCGCTAGTCGGGTTGCCATCTGGGCCGTCTTTTGAACGAGGCCCTGCGGAAGCTCCACACTCCGGAATAGGCACCATCGTAGCAGTCCTCTGGCAATCTCTTGCTTCCACTCCCGGTCACGGAGTCCTTCGATTCGGTTCAGATCCCCAACGGGCTCGAAGAACACGTAATCAGTTTTCACCTGTCGAATAGGACTTCACTGGAACCTTATGTCGCTTCCCGACTATTCAGGCCCCGATTCGCGATCGCGTAAAGGAGTCCCACCAGCGAATCGATAACTTCGCCTGGTTTTAAGCCGGGCGTACTCCCATTTAACAAATAGGCCGAGTACGAAAAGAATCGCTACGTAAAACATGACAAAGATCTTCGTGATCATCTATTCCGCCTCCAACAAGAACCGATACTCGTATTAATTCACAGGTGCCTCTGTCTCGAATGCCCATGGCTTCTGGACTGGCTCTTCGATGGTATTGTGATGTATTGGAATCGCCCCGATCGCCTCGAAAGGTGCAAGTGGAAACTCAAAGGTGACCATTTCGCAGCTCTCTGATATCCAAACCTCCCCGAGCAATCGGAACACAATCACATCGTCGCCGCCCTTAGCTGCGATTCGGAGCTGGTTGCCTTTGATTGCGAGCAGAACGCCCTCTTGGATCAGGCCATTTCGATATTGAATCAGAAGCACAGACAAGGCTCAGTATCGAGGCTCTTCCGCTTGGCGTCGAGTACTTCTGGGTCCAAAAAAGCGCCCGACGGGCTATCCGGGAAAATATCTTGTACTAAAGTGCGGCTTTTGTACTGGTATGCCTAGGGAACTATCCGGATGACGCGATGGGATTTTCGTAAAAGCCCGGGGGCAGACGTAAGCCTGGCGTGTCCTTCGGATGACGGCGTGGACCACGTTGGGGACCTGCCGCGTGCAGGAGGGTCCCGAGGGCCGCCTATATCGAGGCAGTCGCAGTGACCGATCCCGCGCGCGACCACCGGGCGAACGCGAATGCCCGCCCATGGCGGCCAGCACTCCCTGAATCGCCGCAGGCATCACCGTCTTTTTGCCTTTCGTTAATCACATCCTTTTTAGTTTAAGGTTCGTCTGCTATTGGCTTCCGTCCCAGCACCGCTTTCGTCGGGCCAGAAACTCTTCCTCGCACGACATCGAGTCCGCTCACGCTAACCGAAGGTGAACGAAAACAGTTCAACGCCAGGGTCGAGAAACTCAACTTCGAGAGTTCTGTCCTCTACCCGCTCCCCCTGCCGGATGAGCTGGTAAAGACGCGGTTGCCGAACTTCGCCGAAACCCTCGGGACTGGAGTCGACTCCATGATTTTCGGCCGGCGCTGCCCCGTCCAGAGTTACCTTGAAACGAATGGCCCGGCCGGCTCGCGCCGCTCCCAAAACCACGTGCAGATCGCGCGCGTGGAATCGAAACACGATTCGTCCCGATCCTGTCTGCAGCAAGCTGCGCTCCCGGCCGACGGTCCACATACCGCCCAATCCCCATTGATTCAAGGCAGGCGCAATCGGCAAACTATAAGCCTTCGAGGAGTCGCGAGCAACTCGCTCATGCGAGGCCAAGCGCTCGGCGCGTTCGTAGCCCGCGTAGGTCTCGGGAGACCGAACATCGTTGCTCGGCGACGCCTCGGCTCCCAAGGCGGTAATCCGAACCAAGCCGCCCTCCGGGACCGGCGCTCCATTTTCCCGCAGGAGTTCCACGATGGCGCGCTCTGATTTCTCGTAATCGCCTTCGCCGAAGTGTTCATAGCGGATGCGGCCTTTTCCATCGACCAGATATCTCGCCGGCCAGTATTCGTTGTGAAAGGCCGACCAAATCGAACGATCGCTATCGATCGCTACAGCGTAAGGGACATTCAAATCAAATACGGCTGTCTTTACGTTAGCGGCATCTTTTTCGAACCCAAACTCCGGCGTATGGACTCCGACCACCACCAGGCCGGAGTCTTTGTACTTCGCCGCCCACGCCTTGAGGTAAGGAAGCTCGCGCAGGCTGTTGATGCATGAGTAGGTCCAAAAGTTGACTAACACTACCTTTCCGCGCAGCGATTTGCTGTTGAGCGGAGCGGAGTTTAGCCATGCCGTTGCGCCTTCCAACGACGGCATCCGCCCTTCACCTTTGGCGCCGGATACCATTGCGGCGAACGCGATCAGGGCCACAGCTGAAATCCATACGGCGATGCTCTTCATGTTGCCTCCATTTAACGCGCGTCGGCGTGCGTGTGGGCATCATCCAGGGGCTCGCGCCCGGATCGCACACGATCCTCATCCACCTGGCGAACGCCACTCATCAGCCGATCGATCAGGCCACGGTAGACGTGACCGTGCCGGACGTGGCACTGGACGGACGCCAGCGGCGTGCCAGTGATGCGGACGCCAGTGGTGTGGACGTGCGCGGTATATAAGACGCTTTCGAGTTTCGTCATATTCCGTCTCTTTCCGTGGTTGAATTGACGTTTGCGACGGGAAGGATGGAGCACGGCGCGCACCAGCCTGTCTGCGACGCTATCCGCTTGAAGCGAAAGGCGGGTTCAGGCGTCCGCCGCATGGCACACATGTCGGCTGTCGAAATCGCGTCTAGGCGATGCGCCGCCCGGACGGCATCCCTCGAAGGAGGGAGCTGGCCAGAGGCCTTATGAGTGACTCAACTTCCTGAGGACTTCCCTACAATCGGTATCGAGGGATGGATGTTTCAAGACAAGTGAGACTCGCCTCTACCCTGGCTCTACCGGCGGCCGCGACCTGGCCCGTGTTCGCGCTCGATCCGGAGTCGCCGACGAGTAGTTATCGCCGCACCACACTTACCACCGAAGACGGACCCGGCGCCAACATCAGCAATGACATCCTGCAGGCAAGAGACGGGTTCCTTCGGACTCCGAATCGTCACGTGGATAAGCTACGTCAGCACATGGATTTGGGACACTGGGACACTCGGGTCCGCAGATTCTCTCGTCGTTGTCTTCCTTAAGGAAGACGACGAAGATTTTTTTCGCCGTATAGAGACGCGTTGCCCCAACGGTCCCGAAGGGCCGGCCCCGTCTCCCGGCACGCGGATGCGAAGTAGGCTGGCCACTTCATCAGGATGACGCTGCGTGACCGAAGCTCCCCCTGCCAGCGAGACTGGCAGTCAACATCTCTATGAGCGCGCTGATCTTGTAAGGTTTCTGCAAGAAGGCAGTCGCGCGCACGGCGTTGAGCCTTCGCCTGGCTTCTCCTTCCGGATAGCCAGTGGACACGATAATCGGAATCGCGGCATTAATCTTGCGAAACTCGGGTGCCGCCTGTTCGCCCGACATCACCGGCATGGCCAGATCGAGGAGAATGGCCACGACCTCCGGATGCGCACGAAACATCTCAATGCCTCGTTGTCCGTTCTCGGCGAGGAGGACTTGGTATCCATGACGTTCGAGAGTTGTTCGCACGACCTCTCGAACCGCCTCCTCATCATCGATGACAAGGACAGTGCCGCTGCCAGGGAGCGTTTGCGGGAGGAGTCGTGATTCGTTTGACAGCGGCGTCTGCGCCGGTGGAAATAGCAAGGCAATAGCCGTACCGCTTCCAGGGGAAGTCCTCAGCGCGATCCCGCCCTGATGTGCTTTCACAATACCAAGGACCGCCGAAAGACCTAACCCCCGTCCGGTGAACTTCGTTGTGAAAAATGGCTCGAAGATTCGCGACTGAATCTCGGGGCTCATGCCCTGTCCAGTATCCGTAACGGTCACGGCAACATAGGACTTTCCGTTTGGCGGCAACGGTACGATCGCATGTTCGTGGTCGTCGGCGGTAAGGGCGCGCGATTCTGCCGAAATCGTGACCGTCCCCGGCATGCTCTCCGGAATCGCTTCGGCGGCATTGATCACCAGGTTCATGATTACCTGATGCAGTTGGGTGTGGTCGGCCTCTATGTAGGGTAGCGAGGGCGGGAGTTCCAGCTTAAGGGCCACGTTCTTGGGAATGCTCGTCCGTAACAATGTACCCAGTTCGTTGATCAGATTCGAAATGTTGATTGACTGCGTTACAAGGCTCTCTTTGCCGGCATAAGCGAGCATTTGCCGGGTCAGCGCGGCTGCGCGCTCGGCGGATTTGTTTACATTTTCGAGCATCTGTCGAGCTGGGGTCATGGGTCCGAGCACATCAAGGGCAAGGCTCGCATTGCCGAGCATCCCGACGAGGAGATTGTTGAAGTCATGGGCAATCCCGCCAGCAAGGACTCCTAAACTCTCTAGCCGTTGTGATTGTCGTAGTTGCTCTGCGGTATGCCGTTCTTCGGTGACGTCGGCGACGACTGCAATCCAACCGTCTACCTGCTGGTCCTCGGCATACGTCGGCACGTAAACGGCGCGTATCCAGCGCTGGCCCACTCCAAGAAAATTCACCTGAGCCGAATACTCCACCCTTTCACCGGACAAAACCCGCTGAATATACGGCAGAATGGCGGCATACCCTTGCTCGCCTAGCACTTCAACGATCGGACGGCCCATTATTTCCCGCGGCGGCCGGTGGAGCCATTCGGCATAGCGGCGGCTCACCCACACATAGTGTTGGTCGCGCCTACAGCGGGTGACCGCAGCGGCCATCTGATCCGTAACCAGCTGCAGCTGGTCCTTGGTGGCTCGCAACTCTCTTTCGGCACGAAACTTCTCGATCAAGTCAGCCGCCTGTCGTGCGAATAGAGTTAGCAGGCGCAGATCTTGATCGCTCGGTTTATGGGGTCGCCGGTAATGCGTTGAGAGCATTCCGACGAGATTCCCGCTGCGCGAAATCAAAGGTGTCGATTGAACTGCACGCACGCCGGCCCCCAGTAGGACCTTGAGTGCCGGTGTTCCGATGAATATCGAGCTTTTCTGGACGTCCTCAACAACAACCTGCTGGCGAGATCCAAGTGCTGTGGCACACGTAGCTGCCTCGCCGCCCTGAACCGCGTTGAAAAAGTCGAGAAACTCTGAAGAGAACCCGCGTTGAGCCTCAATACGCAATGCCCCGCTCGCATCCAGCAGTTGAATATTCCCCTTATCTGCAGCGGTGAGTTTTTCCGCAGTCTGCAATATCTCCGCCAGAACGGAACGCAAATCACTCAGCAGCATGGTGCGCGTCCCAAGGTCATATAGGCCTCGGATGCCTGCGAGCGCCTCTTCCCGATCCCTGGTTCGATTGCTGATCATCAAAAAGCCAGTCACGATTAAGGCCATGAGGATTAGCGATCCACTGGTCGTGAGAATAAAACTTCCTCGCGTTGCGGCCAAAGCTTGCGCCTGAACGTTCCTCCGATCGGACGCAATCTGCTGTCGAACGCTGAAGCACAGATTCCGGACCTCGTCCATCGCCTTCTTACCGCGGTCGCTGAGAACAACATCTGTGGCGGGCGCGATGCCCTGCCTGTTTCGGAGATCGACGGTTTCGCGAAGTTCCACAAGCTTCTCGTTCACTGCGGTTTTCAGACGGGAGACATTTGGATCCGCTTCGCCAGTCGGGGATCTCAGCAGCTTGTCGAGATTGGAAACCTCAGCTGGCACGATTTCGATCGCGCGGGTATACGGCTCCAGATAAATGTTGGCGCCGGTGAGGAGGAAACCCCTCTGACCGGCTTCGGCATCCCGAAGGTTCGATTCGAGAGCCTCGAGGGAGTTCTGAATATCCAGTACCCGAAAACCAGTAGCACGGGCTGAGGCGTATTGCTTCCAATCGCGATATGCGAGCCCGATCATTACAAGGAGAATGAGCATGGCCGCGGACAGCATGACTCCAGGGACGTGCAGCAACGCCGGACCGCGATCCCGCAGCAGATCTTTCGGACTGGACATGGCGCTAGCCTAGACGGCCGAGGTGAGGCTTCCCGCTAGGGTACGGCTTTCTAGGGCCATTTGGAATCAGACATTTGTCCGATGTGATCGTAGTTCTTCGGGCCAGCGCTCCTCTCCTTTAGTACGCCACTCGCCCTGGGGCTATTGATTTTAAAGCAAATAAAATGCTTGCCGTTCAATCTGTTTTGGTTCGAGATTGTGGCTGGTTATACCGATTGGCAGGTTGATCAGCCTAGTAGAATCATTGCCTCGGTGTGGCTTCACTTGCGCTCCCGGAACCACAGGTCACTCGGGTCGCGATTGCGGGACCACGGCTTCCAACACCCACCGAGAGGCGTCCGTAAACGCTGCAGTGAAGAGCTAAGGTTACTACGCCAATCTCATCATTGGGGCGTAATACGCCCAAATGCCAGCAGCCGGTCTTCGGAGGACATAAGGCTAACGACTTCCCGGCCAATGTCCGAGTCGCCGACTCGTACATTGGCCAGATGCGCTCATGTGGCTATTAAATTAGAAACCCGTGAAAGCCGCCTTGGGGAGGGCTCCGGTTGAGAGCGCCATATCCGGGCAGGCATGGCCGTGTAACCTTTCGCCAAAAAGTTCTTAGAAGGCAAAAGCGAACAAAACCATCGCATGCCACACGACGACCACGATAGAATCGATGGCGAGACCATGCACATCCGCCCCGGCCGGCCTGACTTTCCGACCACTCGCTGGACTCTGGTGGCCGCCGCGGGCGACCACGCCCGTCCCGAGGGCCGCCGCGCCCTGGAGTCCTTATGCGAGGCTTACTGGTATTCGCTCTACGCCTACGCGCGCCGGAGCGGCTACACTCCCGAGCAGGCTCAGGACCATACGCAGGAGTTCTTCACCCGTTTCATCGAGCACGACTATTTCGACCGCGCCCATCCCGACCGCGGCCGCTTTCGATCCTTCTTGCTTTCATCATTCAAGTACTACCTGTGCGACGAGGTGGGCCGCGCACGAGCACAGCGCCGCGGCGGCGGCCGGAGTCCGCTGCCGTTCGAGATCTCCCGGGGGGAGGAGATGTACATCGTCGAGCCCGCCCACAACGAAACCCCCGAGCGAATCTATGAACGGCGCTGGGCCCGCACACTCCTGGACCGCGTGATCGAGCAGCTTCGCGACGAATTCGTCCGCCACGGCCGCCTGGAGCAATTCAACAAGCTGAAGGGCTGTCTGCAAGGCGACGCCGACGTGCCTTATGCGGAACTTGCGCGCCAGCTGGAAACCACCGAGTCCGCGTTGAAGGTCGGAATCCACCGGCTCCGCAAGCGCTACCGCGATCTGATCCGGCGCGAGATCGCGGATGTTGTCGCCGACCCGGCGGACATCGATTCGGAACTGCGCTGCCTCATCGACGCGCTCTCGGCAGACCCCTGACCCGTCGATATGCAGTTTACCTCGCGTTTCCTTATAGAGTATTAAGGTGCCGCTCTGTCACGAGTGCGGAGGCAAGCTCGACCCCGACGGGACGTGTGCGCATTGCCTGCTCGCCGGCGCGTTCGGCGCCGAACCGAGCCCCGACACAGGCGGAGGTGCAACGACCGCAGAGGTCGAGCCGTTCGAAGCGCTCGAATACGACAGCTTCAGCCCGTACCGCATTCTGCGCGTCCTCGGCGAAGGCGGCATGGGCACGGTCTATCTGGCTGACCAGGCCCGTCCGCTGCAGCGCCAGGTCGCGCTGAAGGTGGTCAAGATCGGGCTAAGCTCCAGCCAGATCCTCTCGCGGTTCAATTACGAGCGCCAGGCGCTGGCGTTGATGGAACATCCCAACGTCGCGCGCGTCTACGACGCCGGAGCCAGTGAGAAGGGCCGCCCGTACTTCGTCATGGAGTACGTAGATGGACCGCCTATCACGCACTATTGCGACCAGAACCGCCTCGGTATCCGGGATCGCCTGGAGTTGTTCCTACCGGTCTGCCTCGCCGTGCAGCATGCCCATCAGAAGGGCGTCATCCACCGCGACATCAAGCCCTCGAACGTTATGGTGGCCGAAGCGGATGGGCGGCCCGTCCCCAAGGTGATCGACTTTGGTATCGCCAGGGCGACCGAACAGACCGTCGGAGCCGCGGTTACCACACAACTCGGACAGTTCATCGGCACCCCGGAATACATGAGTCCAGAGCAAGCCGACCTGATGACAAGCGACGTCGACACCAGCTCCGATGTGTATTCCCTGGGCGTCCTGCTCTACGAACTGCTCACTGGCGTTGGGCCGCTGGATGTGGGAAGGCTGCGGAAAGCGAACCCGGCCGATCTGTTCCGAATGATCCGCGAAGAGGAAGCTATCCCCATGGCCGCCAGAATCGGGGCGATGGGCGACGCGGCCGGCCAAGTAGCGGAAGTCCGGCGGACCGATCCCGCCGGGCTCCGCCGCCGGCTAAGTGGCGACCTGAACTGGGTCGTGCTAAAAGCGCTGGAGAAGGATCGCCGCCTCCGCTATCAGGCAGCTTCCGAATTGGCCGCCGACATTCGCCGCCACCTCGACGATCAGCCCGTTTGGGCCAGCCCGCCCGGGACGATGTACCGCGCGCGGAAGTTTGTCAGCCGCAACAAGCGTTACGTCGCGGCGGGATCGGCCGTGCTGGCTGCGCTGGTCGCGGGAATCGTCGCCACTTCGTGGCAGGCGGCTATCGCCCGCCGGGAACGCGCCCAGGCGGTCGCGGCCCGCACCCTCGCCGAGGCGCGCCTGAACGACGTGCATACTCTGGCTGATTCGATGCTGTTCGAGATCAATGAAGACGTCAAGGATCTTGCCGGCGGTACGAAGGCGCGCGAAGCGCTGGTTCGCCTGGGCCAGCAGTATCTCAACCGCGAGGCTGCCGGTGCCGAAAGTGACCTCCGACGCCGTGCGGAACTCGCCGAGGCGTTCCTGAAGGTGGGAGATCTGCAAGGCGGGCCGGGAAGGTCCAATCTTCGCGACGTAGCGGGCGCACGCCAGAGTTATGCGCGCAGCGCGGCAATGCTTGAAAGCGAAGTCGCATCCCGCCCGCACGATCCCCACGTTCGTCACCTGCTGACGCTTGCGTACGTACGTCAGGCGCAGCTCGAGGAGTCACTGTCGCCCGCGAAAGCCTTCGGGTCCGTGGCCTACACCTTTACTTCGTCCTGGGCGGGCATCGACGAGATCCCGTCGGCGGCCGAGCCTTTACTCGAGCGCGCTGAAAAATCCGCAGATGCCTACGCCGCGCAGTGGCCCGCTGACCCGCAGGCCTTGCGAGACCGTTCCGAAGTATTGCAGGCCGAGGAACAGTTCGCCGAGGCGGTGAAGCTTCGCCAGCGCATCCTGGCCGCCAGTCCGAACGACCCGCTGTTGCGTTGGGAACTGGCTCACGCGGAACTGGCCTTTGGCGCCTCGCTCGTCTTCAAGAATGCCTCCGATCTCTTCCATGGCTGGAGAAGGGAGCCGCGGCCTGCGAGGCGTTACAGAAGGAAGACCCCGCCAACGTGCAATATCAGAGGGACCGCGCCGTCGCTCTGGGCACGATGACTCGCGTGCTTTTGAATTTGGGGCGCCTTCCGCAAGCTGAGGACAGTGCGCGGGACTCCGTTTCGATTCTCGAGCAACTGGCCGCGTCGGATCCTCTCAACGCCAGCTTCCGGCTCGATCTGACCGCCGCGCGCGTGGCGCTCTCCAACGCGTATCATGACAAAGGCAATGGCGCCGCCGCTTTGGAAAACATCGCCTTGGCCACGGCCGTCCAGGAGGAGCAGGCGGCACGTCATCCGGATAACCCGGACTTCCCGCGGCAGGCCGCGTTCAATTACCGGAACGCCGGCAATTTCAAGACCTACTCGAATGATTTCAAGGGAGCTTTGGAACAATATCGCAAAGCCGAAGCCATCGATCGCAAGCTGGCGGCGCGCTATCCGGGCCATTTCGAGATCTCTGAAGCTCTACGCCAGGACTTGGATTCGATCGGCGCCGCGTACCTGGGATTGGACGATACGACGTCGGCTTTACGCGCCTATCGCGATGCCTTCGCAATCGCGAAGCTTGCCGCGACTGTTCCCGTGCCAGGCCAGCCATCCAACGAGTCGTTGGTCAGCCTGGCGATGGCCCATCATGGACTCTCGGCTGCCCTGAAGGCCATGTCGCGCTGGGGCGACACCGTTGCCGAACAGCGCGCGGCCGTCGCCGTCTGGAAGCGCCGGGTCGCCGGCAAGCCGAAGCATCAGGGCTTGCAGCGGGCCCTCTCGCGGGCCGAAGAGGAATTGTCGAGGCTCTACCAAAGCCAAGGCGACTATGCGGCCGCTGTGGCCGCCGCCGAGAGGGCCAGCCGTTTTCTCGAAGCCGATTTCGCCGCCGATCCTAAGGATGAATCGTCCCTGACCGAACTGCGGAACGCACTCGAATGTCTGCGCGTGGAGTACACGCAAGTGGCGGACTATGACCGCGCGATTGCCGCCGCCCGGCAGGTGGTCGAAATGACGAAGTCGACCGGCCCCATCAGCCGGGGAAACGCTCACCGGGATTTGGGCGAGACCCTTCTGTTGTCCGGTCGTCGTAAGGAAGCCCTCGCCGCCCTCCGCGATGCCGTTTCCAACCTGGACGACTCTTCCAACCCCATCCACAAGAATGCCCCAGCCATTGAGAGCGAGAAGTCGCCCTTCGTTCGCAATGAGATGGCTTCGTGCTATATCTCGATCGCGTCGCAGTTTTCTGCGGCGCGGCGCGAAGACGAAAGCGCGGCTCTTTTGAACGGGCTCCTCGGCTTGATCCAGGCCCTCGTGCGCGAGAATCCGGGCAACACGGCCTACTCCGATACGCTGATCCGCGCCTATCGCGCCGCGGCCCAGGCAGCCCTGGGCCTGGGCGATGCCGCCCGTACCCTTGGTTTCGAGCGGGAAGCTCTGAAACTGGAATCGGCCCCGGTTTCCGTCATCGATGCGTATGCGCGCGGCAGCGATCTGGCCCGCACCGGTTCCCTGCAGTTCCGTCTTGGCTCTCGCGACGCCGCTCGCGCAACCTGGCGCCAGGCACTCGCACTGTTTCAGCAAACCGCGCGCGAGAGCGAGCAGCGTTGGTCCACCGATCCGCGGAATCTCACCGCCCTCGATACGCTCCGGCTCGCTGAATCCGCCGCAGCCTTCACCCTGGAGGAACTTGGCGACCTGCCGCAAGCCCAGCAGTTGGCCGAATCCAGCTATACGCGCCTGGTTGCGTGGCTCCAGCCTGGTCGTGGCGCCGTGGACGAACGCAACCGGTTGCGGGACAGCCGGGCCGTTGCGGCTCAAGCCATCTGGCTCTCGGCCGGCCAACGCGGCGATTACAGCCCGCTCTTCGAAAATGGCGCCGCCACGAGCGAGCGCGTTCTGGCCGCATTGGCCGATGGCTGGCAGGATCGAGCCGACCTCCTGGAAGGCTTCGATGGCCCACCCGCTGCGCGTCTGGAAGCCGCCGGGAAGGCCCTGGAATTGGCGCGCCGTTTCGCGGCGGCCGATCCCTCGCCGGCCGTCCGCATTCGCACGGCCCGCAGCCTTATCTCGCAAGGCGACGCCTTTCGCGCCGCCGCGCGTTGTTCCAGGGGCGCTCAATCGGACTTGGACTGGCAGCGGCGGCGCGATTCCTACTCCGAAGCCCTGGAAATCCTGACTTCCCTCTACCAGTCCCGTCAACTGAATGCCGAGGGGAACGCCGCCCTCGTTGCTGTTACCAACAGCCTCGCCGAAGAAACCGTGCGGCGGCCGTAAAAATCTTCCATCCCAGCCTGTAACCTTCACTGCGTTTTTTCTTATAGGAGGAGCGGAAGTCTTACCAACTCAGAGAGAGGCTACTCTATGTTACGCATCAACGACGAAGCTCCCGATTTCACCGCCCAAACTTCACAGGGCGAAATCAACCTTCATGAATGGATCGGCAACGGGTGGGCCATCCTGTTCTCTCATCCGAAGGATTTCACGCCCGTGTGCACCACCGAACTCGGCTATATGGCCGGCCTACAGCCGGAATTTGAAAAGCGCAATTGCAAGATCATCGGCCTTAGCGTGGATCCGGTCGCGGACCACGACAGGTGGAAGGCCGACATCGAGAAGGCCATGGGAAACAAGGTGAACTATCCGATGATCGGCGACCCTGACTTGAACGTGGCCAAGTTGTACGGGATGCTGCCGGCGGAAGCGGGCGATTCGTGCGCCGGACGGACCCCTGCCACAAACGCCACGGTCCGCACGGTGTTCATGATCGGGCCGGATAAGAAGATCAAACTGATGTTGACCTACCCGATGAGCACTGGCCGCAACTTCGACGAAGTGCTGCGTGTACTCGATTCCATGCAACTGACAGCCAAACACGGGGTTTCGACACCGGTTAACTGGAAGCAGGGAGAAGACGTGGTCATACCTGCGGCCCTTTCCAGCGAGGAAGCCGCCAAGAAATATCCGGCCGGAGTCAAAGCCGTGTTGCCGTACCTGCGCTTGGTGGCACAGCCGCAGTAGAGGGCGCGAAAGCGCTTATCGTCCAGGAGATAGCTATGGAACCGGTACACGTAGAGCGATTCTATTTGGGCTGCCTGGCTCATGCGTCTTACTTGATCGCCTCCGAGGGCGTCGCAGCCGTCATCGATCCCCAGCGCGACGTCGATATCTACCTCGAGGCGGCGACCCGCAAGAACTGGAAAATCGCATACATCATCGAGACTCACCTCCATGCCGACTTCGTGTCGGGACATCGCGAGCTGGCGGAACGTACGGGAGCGAAGATCCATCTTGGCGCGGGATCCGGGGCGGAATTCCCTCACGTCGCGGT
>Ga0126381_100000687_pt1 | contig 37587 bp, 30 predicted proteins | sample PanSoiMetPlot_28_FD_96465 | JGI IMG/M metagenome (GOLD analysis project Ga0126381, IMG submission 96465) | Tropical forest soil microbial communities from Panama - MetaG Plot_28 | ecosystem: Environmental > Terrestrial > Soil > Tropical forest > Bulk soil | place: Panama | collected 2016-02-17 | reverse complement strand
TTTGGCATTGAGGGCTGGCTACATCGCGCCTCTATGGTTTCCTCGATTCAGAAAAGTTTGGTTGCGCGAACCTCTGCGGGTGACGCTTGCCGGATGACTACGTCGACGTTCTCACCGCGCTATGCGGTGCGTACCGTTAGCAAGCGGCGAAAGCTAAGCGGCCCGGAACCACACAACGGTTCCGGGCCGTTCTTTTTTTGGGTGGTCGTGGGTTTAGCTAGACGCGACTAGATGCGAGCAGCGGTGAATCAACCAATTGTGATCCGGATTATTCTGTCTCAGGCAAATGCGATTTTCGAGGCGAAAGCGGCGGTGCCCGCGACCACTGACGAGGTCATTGCCGCAACAAACGCCGGCCTGGCAGGAAGAAATTACGTGACCAAGGGCGGAAAAAGGTGAGCAAAGTCACGCAGAGCTGTGACGTACGTCACGGAAATATGAAGGAGCAGAGACTATAAGTCGAGTAGCGAAAGCCGGTAATGATGCTCGGACCGGCGGAGCGATATGAGACCGAGAAGCAGCGCAAAACCTTATCAGCGCAGTGCACGCAAGCTTCTTGTGCTGCGCCGCGCAGCAAAGCGCGCAGGTATGCCTCAAAAAGAGGGGCTTCCCAGGAAGTCGGCTCCGGAACCCACTTGGCACAATTGGCTGCTAGAGAAATATCCCTTCTAAGCGTCCGACGAAGCAGGTGCGCGTCTGCAGAATCCAAGACGCGCTGGGCTGGTCGGTATTTAGATGGGGACGGGGAATTTACCATGAAAGTAAAAGAGGTCATGACACGATCCGAAGTTTGTTGCGGGCCGGAGACAAACGTGGGCAGAGCCGCGGAGCTGATGTGGACTCGCAACATTGGCATGCTCCCGGTTGTAGATAGCGATGGAAAGCTGATCGGAGTGGTAACGGACCGGGACATTGGCATCACGATCGGACCGAGGGATCGTCTGCCAGGTGAGCTGACTGTCGGTGAAGTTACCATAAGGAAGGTTTTTACCTGCAAACCCAGTGATGACGTTCATGACGCACTGCATGAGGTGGGGAATCAAATCGGAAAGTGGGCATGTTCCGCCATTGAGGACCAGCACTCCGCATTCCAGCCCGGTTCTGCTTGGATGCTGGTTCTCGGAAGAATATGCTGTCTCATTCAGCACGAATAATATCGAGAGGGCAAGCGGTCACATTAGAGGCGTCCTGGTGAATAACCAGACTTTGCCTCATGTGAAACGGGCTTCGCCAATATTTCCCGACCCGAGACCCGTCGCCAGGAGATTTGTTACATCATGCTGGGCGCTTTCGCGATGATGCCAGTACTGCCGGGGGAGACAAACGAGCTAGCGCGCGCTGGCTTGACCGTGGATTTTCGCAGGCACAATACGCCAGCAAGCTTGGGCAATGGCCCAATCCTCAGGCAAGCAAGGGCCCCCGATGGTTGAGGCCACAATGCGATCTTATCCCCCGTGCATTTGAACAGACCATTACAACTAGCTGGCGGCTTAGGTAGAAACTGCGGGTACGGAGGCGACCGCTAGGCTGCCGACAACTCCTGGTGAACTTCCACGACGGGGAGTTCGGGCCAGAGTACTTTGAGGACTACGCCGTATTTTTCGTCGTAGACAAGCGTAAAAACCTGAGAGCAGCGCTCGCAGAGCCAATAATGGCTTACACCGTGGATTCCAGCCGGCGAATCACCCACTGAATCTTTCAGAGTTGCCGATACTCCATCGGGCCGAAATCGGAAAAACTTGCCACCGGCCGTCCAATGAAAGGCAGTCGGACACGCCGGGTTCGCACACTTTGGGTGAAGGCTGCGGTATAGAGGACTTCCTTTGATCGTTTCACCGCTTGGGGACCGGTGCTTGTTGCCCTCCCGTTGAACAGTCTGCCGCTCTTCTTCCAAACGCTGAATTGTGGCTCGCAGCCACCCTGCAACTTTTTCTTCGGTCTCGCATTGGTTGTTGTACCGATAGAGAGAATCAAGCGTCTCCCCCGATGTATTGAGGGGAATGTGGCGGCAGGGGATTTTGGCGGACCTGAGCTCTGGTGGCACCAAGTGAATCAGAACACACTCACTACACGGACTGGGATTTTCCTTCGAATCATAGTTCATGCAAGTGAGAGAGTCCTCGAAAATATACTGCGGCCTCCAAGGCGTTCTCGGCGAACGCCCATACCCGCCGTCTTCGAGGAACTTCAGTTCAAACTTTAGAACTTCCAAAAGGTCGCGCTCACCTTTACGCATTTTGCACCTCCCACGCGATTGAAAATATGAGCTCACACGCCAAGCGGTTGCTGTAGCGCTCATCACGCTGGAGTGTGACCCCCATCACAGCCAGGCGGTATGGGCCTCCAGTAGAAAGTAAGAATTGGTTGTCCTTCTATCGGACGATTGCACATGCCAAACGGGTTTCGTTTTGTGTCGCGCAGAGAGGGAGGTATACTCCGGGGCGGTAAGCTTATGCGTGCCCCGTACGGTCTGGAAATCATTGAAAATTGCCTTTCTTGCCCTCACCGTCAGGATCGGCTATTTTGCAACCTCGCGCCTGCAGCGATGCAACGTCTCGCAGCGATTACTTCACCTTCCTCCTATCCAAAAGGTGCGACCCTTTTTGTTGAAGGACAAGAGCCGCGGGGCGTCTTCATTCTGTGCAGCGGGCGAGCAAAACTCTCGACGTCTTCAGCGGACGGGAAAACGCTTATCATGAGGATTGCCGACGCGGGCGAGGTCCTGGGATTGCCCGCCACTGTCACTGGAAAACCGTATGAGCTCACAGCAGATGTAATCGAACCCACGCAGGCAAATTTCATTTCTCGGCAAGACTTCCTGACCTTCCTCCGCGAGCACGGCGAAGTGGGATTGCGCGTGGCGCAGCAACTGGGGGAAACCTATCATTCGGCAATCGCAGAGATGCGAACCATTGGTCTCTCTCATTCTGTAGCTGAGAAATTGGCCCGATTTCTGCTGGATCTATCCGCGGGCCATGATAACGGAAAAGGCGAAATAAAGGTCACCCTTACGCTCACCCACGAAGAAATCGCCCAAATGATTGGGGCCTCCCGGGAGACCGTGACGCGAATATTTGGCGACTTCAAGAAGAAAGATCTCTTACAAGTAAAAGGTTCGACGCTCATCGTTAAGAATAAGGCAGGGCTCGAGAGCTTCCTGGGCTCTTAAGCTCCCCTCTCTCCCCTGTAATCCCAATCCAAGTCAGGCTTGTGATGTTTGTTCATTCTGGTCAATGGGTGTGCGCATTGCTCTGAACCTTCAACTCGTTGAGTAGAAGAGCCAATACGATCGCAGCGTAGTTTCGCCTTGGACAGCTCTCGGCGTCACGAGGTGGGTTCCTAAAAAGCAGAGAAAGGGGAAATGGACTTAATTAAGGTCAACGAAACGCCACCGGCATGCGATGGGCGCCATTTTTACTCGCCCGGCAGGACGTCGCACACAACGGACGCGTGCCCACCACAGAGAATGAGCGAGTGAAGCAATCCATTCGGGAAAACCCATCGCGACTTGCTGGGACGGGAGCCATCGACAGCGAAAGCGATGTACACTTGCTTCCACCATTTCCGGGACCGGCCGGTAGGATCGCCGATGCTGATCAGCAAAATGCGGAGTAGGGAATGTCGCGAGATGCTCGAGCGGCTTGGCTTTGGGAGACTGGCCTGCGCCTCCAATAACCGGCCTTATGTCGTCCCCATCTACTTCTCCTACGACGCCGACCGGTTGTACTGTTTCTCGACTCTGGGACGGAAAATTGAGTGGATGCGAGAGAATCCTCTGGTCTGCGTGGAAGTCGATGAAATTCGCGGCCACGATGATTGGGCAAGCGTTGTTGTCCTCGGGCAATACGTGGAGATTCCGAATACGCGTGAATACACAAAGAGCCGAGAGCAGATCCGCTCGCTGCTAAAGAAGAGAGTGTTGTGGTGGCAGAGCGGATATACCGCATCACAGATTCGTCGTAAGCCAAAGCCCCCAATCCCCGTGTTCTATAGCATCAAGATCGAGGAAATGTCCGGCCTTCGCGGCACCGCCGACACCCTAGAGAAAGGGAGCAGACAGGGGACACCGTCTGTGTGAAGATATCTCCTTAGCCGACACTGTGAAGAGGTTTCAGGACGGGCACGCCGCCTTCCTAATCTCGGAAGGTGAAACCTTGAAGGGTTACTGCAGCCTTCGAGAGCTTTTTAGCGCCCTGAGCCGAGGTCTGCCTTTTGAGACTCCCATTCGTCATTTCATGAGGCAAGCGCCATATTGCGTTCGGGAGACCGACCCCGTGCTCACTGCAAGCGCGGAGTTTCTTCGCAACGATATGGACATAATGCCAGCGGTCACGGCGGACGGCAGTGGCAGACTCGTGGGCATCTTCACTCCCCTCGATGCCGCGCTTAAGCTGGCGGGAATGGCAGGCAAGGATTGGAACGCTCTTTCCTCTGCAGCGGGTCGTTTGTAGGGTACTTCTTTATGGGTTAAGGAGCGTCCCAAGCTTCGGCGGGGCGCGCTATCGGCGCCAAGTCATAGCTTCTGGGAGCACCGGAGCCTCGAAAAAAGCACGGAGTGTCGTTTTTACATATCCGTATGGTTGCTCACTGCATCAGATGGTGGACTGGCCCCAGGAGCCAAGCTCCCTTGCGTTCGCGCCGCAACACCGTGTTCGTCATTCTCGTCTCGGTGTTTTGCTGTGGCTCGCCACTTGTCGCGAGAGAATCGCAAACAAACATCTTCTCGCCCCGCTCGGGGCCAGCCCACTCGATCTATTCGCTCTCGCAATTTACCTTAGCGATCACCGGCTTGATCTTTGTCGTGGTTGCCGGTCTTCTTCTTTACGCGATTATACGATTCCGGCATCGCCCCACCGACGACGGCAGCGAACCTCCGCAAATCTTCGGCAGCACGCAGATTGAGTTGTCCTGGACGATTATTCCCATATTGATTGTCACTGTCCTGTTTCTCACAACCGCTAGAGTAATTTTCTATATTCAAGATGCTCCCAAACCTCCATCGGCTCTTGAGGTTACCGTCATCGGCCACCAATTTTGGTGGGAGATCCGTTATCCCGCCCTGCATGTGGTGACCGCAAACGAGCTACACGTGCCCATCAGCACTTCTGGCGCACCGGCGCCTACCTTTCTTAAACTCACGTCTGCCGACGTGATCCATAGTTTTTGGGTGCCTGAACTCGCTGGCAAGACCGATCTGTTTCCAAATCGAATCAACGAGCTATGGATGAGTCCTGAAACAGCCGGCGTCTACAAAGGGCAGTGTGCGCAGTTCTGCGGCACCGAGCACGCCAAGATGTTGCTTCGCGTTTATGCTGACACCCCAGAGGCCTTTGCAGCCTGGATTCGCGAACAGCAGTCGCCCGCGATTGTATCGACTTCGGATAGGGCGCTAGAAGGTCGCAAACAGTTTGAGTCGCAAGCGTGCATCAACTGCCACGCTGTCGGGGGAACGGTGGCCAATGGCCGATTCGGCCCCGACCTGACGCATCTCATGAGTCGCGATACGCTCGCGTCCGGAGCCGCGCCGAATACCGCAGAGAATCTGGCTCGCTGGATCGATGATCCCGATACGTTCAAGCAGGGTTCTCTGATGCCGTCGATGCATCTGACCAAGGCTCAAGTGGAACAGATCACTGCGTACCTTGTGACACTCAAATGAAGCGAATCTTCCCGCACAGTGAAATGCAATTGCGATGCCGCGAGGAGAGCGTCCGATGAGCGAGTCGAGCATTTCGCTTCCGGGTGGCCTGCCCGAGGCGGGGACCAAAGAGGTCAGCAAAGGCACGTCCGCCAGCGTAGTCGAAGCTCTGCAAGAATGGGTCATCACGGTAGATCACAAGAAGCTCGGCGTGCTTTACATCCTGTACGGTTTAGTGATGTTCGCGGTCGCCGGGATCGAGGTTTTGCTCATCCGGATACAGCTCGCGGCACCCGGAAACCACGTCGTTTCAGCCCAGGTCTTCAACCGCCTGTTCACAATGCACGGGACCACGATGATCTTTTTCATGGTGATGCCAGTGGTCTTTGGTTTCGGTAACTATCTGATGCCGCTGATGCTGGGCGTCCGGGACATGGCTTTTCCGCGCCTAAATGCGTTTAGTTTTTGGATGACGGCTTTCGGTGGCCTGCTGCTTTATTACAGTTTTCTCGGCGGGACTGGGTTACAGGGCGCCGGAACAGCGCCGGATGTCGCGTGGTTCGCCTACGCGCCACTTACCGAACGCGCCTTCTCCCGCGGGCACAGTACAGACTTCTGGGCACTGTCGTTAATCGTCAGCGGTTTCGGTTCCATTGGAACAGCCGTCAACTTCCTGGCTACCGCTTTTTGTCTGCGTTGCAAGGGAATGAAATTGTTCCGCATGCCGTTGTTCGTGTGGCTGTACATCGTCACCTCGGCCTTGCTGATTCTTGCCGTGAGCCCCCTCACCGCCGCACAAGTCATGCTTTTGATCGACCGCTATCTAGGTGGGCATTTTTTTGACACGCAAGCGGGAGGCTCGGCCGTTCTTTGGGCGCACTTTTTCTGGATTTTCGGGCATCCCGAGGTGTACGTCCTAGTGATGCCGGCATTCGGCATGGCCAGCGAGATTATCCCGGTGTTCTCACGCAAGGCCATCTTTGGCTATGCGGCCATGGTCGCCGCTTCGGTTTGCATCGCGTTTGTCAGTCTAAGTGTGTGGGCGCACCACATGTTTACGGTCGGAATGTCCGCCCCCGGCAACGCTTTTTTCGCGTTGTCGACAATGATCGTCGGCATTCCCACGGGCATCAAGATCTTCAATTGGCTGGCTACGCTTTGGGGAGGAAAGATCCGCTTCACCGTGCCGATGTGCTTCTCGCTGGCCTTTCTGTTCCAATTTTTGATCGCCGGTCTGACCGGAATCATGCTCTCTGTGGCTCCTTTTAACTGGCAACTCCACAACTCCTACTTTGTGGTGGCGCATTTTCACTATGTGATTGTTGGAGCCATCGTGTTCATGGTGTTCGCGGGATTTTACTTTTGGTATCCCAAGGTGACCGGCCGCCTGTTGAACGAGCGACTGGGCAAGCTGCACTTCTGGCTATTTCTGATCGGATTTCATCTCACTTTCGACTTCATGCATATCCCGGGGATCCTAGGCATGCCGCGTCAGATATATACGTACGAAGCGGACCGTGGGTGGGGCCCGTTAAATCTGGTGGTCAGCATCGGCGCGTTTATCCAGGCGGCCGCCGTAGTCATTTTTGTGGTTAATCTCCTCACCTCCGTATTTCGTGGGAAGCTTGCTGGTCCTGATCCTTGGGATGCGTGGACGCTGGAGTGGACCACGTCCTCGCCACCGCCACCGTACAACTTCGATGTAGAACCTGTTGTGTCGAGTGCCCGTCCTCTGTGGGACCTCAAGCATCCAGAAGATCCGGACTCTTTCAACTCCGGAGCGAGATCATGAACGCATTTCCCATGTCGGTTGCCAACCTGTCTTCTGATGCGCCGCTGCCTTACAAAGGCCGCTTGGCGATGTTTGTCCTCATCGCGGCCGAGAGCGCGATTTTCACCATCTTTGTGATGGCTTACATTTATTACATCGGCCGAAGCCTTTCTGGTCCGACACCTCAGCAAGTTCTCGATGTGCCCATTCTTAATACCGCTTTCTTGCTCTCCTCGAGCCTTACGATTTGGCTGGCGGAGCGCGCATTGGCTCGTCGTGCCATAGACGTTTTCAGAGCATTTTGGGCGCTGACGATTCTTTTTGGCGCGATCTTCCTTTTCGGCACCGCCCGTGAGTGGTACAAGCTCATCACGGTGGATGGATTGACAGTCAGCACGAATCTGTTTGGGACGACCTACTATTCACTCGTTGGATTGCATGCGCTCCACGTCGTTGTCGGGCTTATTCTTCTCGTCGCTGTTTTTGTTTTATCCGTGATCACCAAACTCCGGCCCCAGGACACACAACGTGTGCAAGTCTTGGCGTTGTACTGGCATTTTGTGGATTGTGTCTGGGTGGTTGTCTTTACGGTTGTCTATGTGATTGGAAGATAGCAACGCGATGAGCGAATCGATGCAAGAAACGCAAAGGACCCTCAAGCGCGTGAGGCTGCCCGCGCCCACTGCCTGGCCACTCATTCTCGCGTTTGGCCTGTCGCTCGGATTCGCTGGGTTAGTCACCAGTTTCACCATCACCTGCCTTGGTGTTGTGCTGGCGGTCGCGGGAATCGTCGGCTGGGCTCGTCAGGTTTTGCCGGACGAGCAGCACGAAGAGTTCGTCGTTGTTCCGCACAAAGTGGATTTGGAAACCGAAGGCCGCCGCGTCAGACGCATCCACGTGGACGAAACGCATCGCGCGCTATTGCCGATTGAGAGCTACACCGTGTCATCGGGAATTCTGGGAGGCTTCGCCGGAGGCACGGCGATGATTGTGCTCGCAGAGCTGTACGGAATTGTCGCTCACCATAGCTTCTGGTACCCCGTGAACTTGCTGGGCGGCGCAGGTGTGGCTGGCTGGACCAACCCTTCAGCCATGGAGCTGAACTCCTTCCGGCTGAGTGCCTTGATCATCGCAATTGCTATTCACACATCGACTTCCTTCTTGGTTGGGCTTTTGTACGGAGCGCTTCTGCCGATCCTCCCGAGACATCCCGTGATACTTGGTGGCCTCATAGGTCCAGCTCTCTGGACCGGATTGCTCCACTCCACTCTGGGCTTGATCAATCCCTTTTTCGATTCGCACGTGAACTGGTGGTGGTTCGGGCTTTCGCAGGTAGGCTTTGGACTTGTCGCCGGCGTGACCGTGGTCAAGTACGGCCACGTGAAGCGCATGCGTGGCGCGCCCTTGGCGGTTCGGCTTGGCTTGGAACTCTCCGAGCGGCGCCCTGAAAAGCGCAGTGAGGATGAATGAAGGACCTAGCCAACGTTGTCGCATTCGCGCTGCTCTCCGCCTTGTTGAGCGGGTGTGGCAGCCTTCCCGGTAAGCCCGGTCCCGGGCCGGAGGTTCCTCGACCGGATACCGTTCTTGACCCCGCAACTCTCTACCAAGAGAACTGCGCCGGTTGTCACGGAAAAACGGGAGTTCAAGGAGCTGCCGCGGCCATCGGCCTGCCGCAATATCAGGCCTGGGTTGATGAAGCCACGCAGCGTCAGATCGTCGCCAAGGGCCTTGCGGGGACGTCGATGCCCGGCTTTTCGCGCAAGTCAGGCGGTCTGCTGACCGACCAGCAGATCGACGCGCTACTCAAAGGTATGCGCGCAATCTGGCTCAAAGGAGATGTCTTCGCCGGGCAACGTCCGCCGGCTTACACGGATGCCACGCCCGGCGATTCCGCAGCCGGCGCAAGCGTGTACGACGCGTCTTGTTCCAGATGCCACGGCTCAGTCCATGAGGTTGGCCCTTCGGGTTCGGTTCTCAATGCTTCCTTCCTCGCTCTCATCTCTGCTCAGGCGATTCGAACCGAAGTGGTCCTTGGGCGTCCCGATCTGCACGTACCGGATTGGCGGCATGAAAATCCAGGCCATGCATTGAGCGATAAAGAAGTTCGCGACGTCGTGGCGTTTCTGCGGTCACACCAGAGTCCAACTCCCGGCCAGCCCTATCCAAGAAAACCCAGCGTTTCTACCGATGGAGCAACGCCGTGAATGTCTTCCCGCCGATCTGCCGCTGCTTCCGGTGTTTCCGGACCGCTCTCCACGCTGTCGAAGGAGTACCGCAATGAAAACAGACGACAAACGCACGCAAATCGCTAAGCCAGAAGCTCAAAGCGCACCGCCCCTGGATCAGCGCGTCGACGACCGCCGTACGTTTCTCTTCAAACTTTCGATCGCGATCAACATCGTTGTCGGCCTGCTGATCGCTACTCCCGTGGTTCGCTTCTTGCTGGACCCGCTCCGAGGCAAGAGCGGTTATCGAACGTGGATTCCGCTCGGCAAAGTGAACGACTACGAACCGGGAACCACAATCTTGGCAACTTACCGCAATCCGTACACCGACAGTTGGGATGGAGAAACCGCGAATGTTGCCTGCTACGTCCGGCGGCAATTGGATGGATCTTTTACCGTTTTCGCGGTGAATTGCGCGCATCTCGGATGTCCCGTGCGGTGGTTTCCGCAGTCGCAACTCTTTCTCTGCCCTTGTCACGGGGGCGCTTATTACGCCGATGGATCGCGTGCCGCCGGCCCGCCTGAGCGCGGGCTTTTCACCTACAGCTGCCGTGTGGACGGAGAGACGCTGATGATCCAGGCGGGACAAATGCCAACCCTTGCAAACCAGGCGCGACTCGAATTGCCCGGCGACGGTTCGACGAAACGATGGGTGCATACAACGAATTCTCAACTGGTCAGAGGAATCCTGCCATGTCCGAACACTCCAAACGCTGGTACCAACGAACCTACGATTGGATAGAAAGCCGCGCTCAGATCGCGGATTTTGTCCGCGAATCTGCCGAGCATCCGGTTCCGTCGAGGACCGCTTCGTGGTGGTATGTTTTTGGGTCCGCCAGCTTTGTGCTGCTTCTGCTTCAGATTGTCACGGGAATTCTTCTCGCCACCGTCTACGTTCCATCCGCTGGAGAAGCATGGAACAGCTTGCAAGCGCTGAATCATCATTTGCCGTTAGGGTGGTTTCTTCGTGCCATGCACGGTTGGGGATCGAACTTCATGGTCGCCGTCGTGTTGGTTCACATGACGCAAGTCTTTTTGTTTGGCGCTTACAAATTTCCGCGGGAGCTCACCTGGCTGATCGGTGTTTTCCTACTCCTCATGACCCTGGGAATGGCTTTCTCGGGCCAGATCTTGCGTTTTGATCAAGACGCCTATTGGGGACTGGGCATCGGCGCATCCATCACCAGTAGGGTTCCATGGATTGGCGGCCAGCTGGTTCATTTGTTGCTCGGTGGTCCCATCATTGCCGGCGCAACTCTCAGCAGATTCTTCGCGCTGCACGTTTTTGTTCTGCCGGCCACGCTGCTGGCCTTCGCAGGACTTCACATCTGGCTGGTTCTCAAACTGGGAATTAACGAGTGGCCGACTCCGGGGCGCCTGGTGCGGCGCGAGACGTATCTGAAGGAATATCACGAATTGACCTTGCGGCACGGCATTCCCTTTGTTCCTCAGGCGGTATGGAAAGACGCAATGTTTGCCGCGGCAATCGTTTTCGCGGTAGCGTTTTGTGCTGCGGTGTTCGGTCCTTTTGGGCCCAGCGGCACGCCAGATCCGACGATTACGCAGACTGTGCCCAAGCCGGACTTCTTTTTCCTCTGGATTTATACCGCTCTTGCCTACCTCCCGCCCAGCCTGGAAACGCCGGTGCTCCTTATCGTTCCGGTGATTGGCATCGGCATGTTGATCGTGCTGCCGTTCGTGGCCGGATTGGGAGAAAAAAGCTGGTATCGGCGGCCCGTCGGCGTGCTCGTCCTGATTGTTCTCGCCATTGGTTTGGCCACGCTCACGCATCTTGGAACCTATGCTCCGTGGAGTCCTCACATGAGTGCATGGAGCGAGGATGAGATCCCTGACCGCTACATTCATGCGAGCACGCCGCTCGAACGACAGGGCGCACTCGTCTTCCAAGCCAAACAATGCCGCAACTGCCATGCACTCGGCGGAGTTGGCGGCCAGCGTGGTCCGGCTCTCGATAGCGTTGCCACCCGTCTCACCGAAGACCAGATCATCCGGCAAGTGGTTCAAGGCGGCGGAAACATGCCAGCGTACGGCGCGGCGTTGTCCCCACCCCAAGTTACGGCACTGGTGGCGTTCCTCAACACGTTGTATCCCGCCAATGAGCGGCCCGCTACCGATGCGTCGCGCAGCATCGCGGAAACCGACAAACCTGCACCCAAGGAGCCGATCGAATCCACACGACCTTAACCATTTCGCCCTTCTCAGCTGCGGCCGTTTCGCAACCCGCTAACGACGCGGTGCTCAGCGTGCGCGACGCGCTCGTACAGGGCTGGACGATTCCGCCTTATCTGACTTTTTTCTCGTTACTGGCCATCGTCCTCTACGTGCGGGGCTGGCGCAAAGGCCATGCCTTGCGTCCGGCCGAGCTGCCAGTCTGGCGCGCGATTTGTTTTTCATCCGGGGTACTCTCGTTTTGGCTAGCCATCGCATCCCCGGTCGCCGCCCTCGACGATTTGCTGCTCACAGCACACATGATCCAGCACCTGACCCTGATGTCGGTTGCGCCACCTCTACTCTTGCTCGGAGCTCCTGCGGTTCCGTTGCTCCGTGGTGTGCCTCGCCTCCTAATTTGCGGATTCATCGGGCCGTTGCTGCGCTCTCGGGTTTTGCAACAAATCACCCGTGTCTTACTCTACCCAGTCGCCGGCTGGCTCGCTCTGAATCTCGCCTACCTCGGCTGGCACATTCCTGCGGCCTACGAACTCGCCTTGCGGTCCGAAGCATGGCACGAGGTCGAACACGCTTGCTTCTTCTTGACGTCGCTGCTTTTCTGGTGGACGGTAGTTCAACCTTGGCCGTCTCGCTCGGTCTGTTCGCGATGGGCGGTGATCCCCTACCTGCTCAGCGCCGATATTGTGAATACAGTCCTTTCCGCGTTCTTTGCGTTCAGCGGCCGCCTTCTCTATCCTTCATATGCCGGCGCTCCCCGCGTCCTGCCGTTATCACCCCTCAATGACCAAATCGCCGCCGGAGCTTTCATGTGGGTTGCTGGTTCTTTGCTGTATTTGGTTCCGGCGGTGGCTACGGTCTTCCGTCTAGCCAATTCATGGAACCCCAGTCTTACCGGCCGCCCGTCGCAGGGTTCTTTGTCTCTTTAGGGCCGATGACTACCGTGAAATAGAAATCGCCGTCCGCTTCGGAAATCCGCAGTCTTCTCCGCTTTGCAGTGTCCGAAAGAATTCCCTCGGGCTCATCAAGTTTATGTTCCCGCACGAATGCGCGGTTTCGCGGGACCTCCTTTTCATGGATCGCTTACTTATATGACTAGCGATCCAACCGACTAGGTTACCGGCGACCGGCCTTTCGATAGCTGTAAGCTACCGCGATGCCCGCGGCTAGGCGGGCGTTGGACACGAGCAAAGCGATATTGGATTGCAAGGTCTTGCCGCCGCTGTTGCGGGCCAACTGCTCGAGTAAGAATGGCGTCACTGCTTTTCCACGAATGCCCGCCGCTTCCGCAGCTGCTACAGCGGCGGAGATGAGAGATTCGACTTCGGCGCGCGACAGCGCGTTCTCGACGGGCGGAGGATTGACGATCAGCATGCCCGCGGTTGTGCCGGGACCGAGCCAGCCGAGATCCCGGTGAATGCGTAGCAAGCGAGCAGCTTCCTCTGGAGTGTCAACACGATGCTGGAGGGGGAGGTTGCTTTCGCGCGAGTAGAAAGCGGGGAATTCGTTAGTTGAATAACCCACGACCGGAATGCCCATGGTTTCGAGCACTTCGACCGTCCGGGGAAGATCGAGGATGGCCTTGGCTCCGGAACAAACGACGGCCACGGAAGTGCGGGCGATCTCGGTAAGATCGGCGGAGATGTCGAAGGTGTTTTCGCTGCCCCGATGCGCGCCGCCAATCCCGCCAGTGGCCACGATGTTTATGCCCGCTCGGGCAGCGATGAAGGCAGTGGCGGCGACGGTGGTGGCTCCGGGCCTGCCGGAGGCGAGGATGGCGGAAAGATCAGAGATACTGGCCTTGGCAACATCGGGGGTGTCGGCGATATAGCTGATTTGCTCTTCAGTGAGACCTACGACGAGTTGTCCGTTGAGGACCGCAATAGTTGCAGCGAGGGCACCGGCTTCGCGAACGGCGGCTTCCATCCGCAGAGCCACATCGAGATTGCCGGGCCTGGGGAGTCCGTGGGCGATCACCGTAGATTCCAACGCAACTACGGGTCCGCCGCCAGCTAGCGCTGCGGCGATGTCGGAGCGGACAGAAATGAGCGCATCCACACTACCTCCCTCCTGAAGCTTGGTCTTACCACAATCGGGCGGTGAGGGGAACTTGCGTCTGGCTAGGCTGCGTTTAGGCGACAATCGCGGTATAAGATTCCACGCAATGTACAGGCCAAGACAATTTAGGCCAGAAATCCTGGTGCTAGGCGACGTCAACGCGGACATCATCGGCCGTGTGAAATCCTGGCCTGAGCCGGGTCAGGAGTGTTTAGCGGAACGGTTGGAGCTGCATTGTGGCGGCGTTGGAGCGAATTGCGCTCTGGCGTTGCGGCGATGGGGCGTTTCGGTGCAGCTGCTCGGATGCGTTGGCAAAGACGATTTTGGTGGATTTCTGCTGAAGACGCTAGCCGCAGACGGGGTGAACGTGCGATGCGTTCGGCGGACCGCTAAAGCAATGACCGGGATGCTGTATATCAACGTGACGCCAGACGGACAACGAACCTTTTTCGGCAGCCGCGGCGCGAATCAATTGGTGGGCCGCCTGGGACAGAGGGAATCGAGCCTACTTGAGCGTGTTCGGGTAGCGAGCCTGGTGGGCTACAGCTTTCTGAATAAGGGCGGCGAGGCGGCGGCGCAGCAGATTATTGCTGCGGTTCGCCGACGGAACGGCTGGGTGTCTTTGGATGTAGGCATGGAGCCGAGCAGGAGGATTCCGGGGAAGATTTTGCGAGTAGCGAAGACGGTGGATCTGCTTTTCGTGAGTAACGAGGAGGCGATGACGCTGACTGGCCATAGCAAACCAGAAAAAGCATTCAATTCACTCCTGAACCTCGCAATTCCCACGGTCGTTATGAAACTGGGGAAGCGGGGATGCCTGATTGTCGATGATGGAATGGTGCGCCAGGTCCCTTCGTTCGCAGTGCGCGCAGTGGACTCAACCGGGGCGGGCGACGCTTTTACCGCGGCGTTTCTGCAGGGGCAGCTACGAGGATGGGACGTTGCCGAAGCCGCACTGGCAGCAAACGCAGCGGGCGCTGCGGCGGCCGGTGTGGCCGGCGCTGGGGAGCGACTCCCAACGCTACAGCAAATTGCGCGGGTCTTGCGCACGCAGCGGCTGAAGGGTCCCTGGGACTCGGTTCGCTTGCGGGTGCTGCGGCACCTCGGTTTTGGAGGACGGACGCAGGGTAATTACGCAAAGCCGGAACGCTCTTGGCGCTAGAAATGTGCGCCGGGGCCGCCACAAAAAGGGGGCGGTGATTGTCTGACCAACTTCGCATCATCCAAGTCGATTAGACCCTTTATGCCAACAACGCGATGGAGATGATCAAAAACCCTGTTCGCCTTCGCGGGCACGGATCACTTTCCTACGGATGGTGTTAGCTTTCAGGGTAGTAGGCTCGGCTTATTACGACCTCAAAAAACAAAAACTTTCTATAGTATCTATGTTGGCTTGGCCAGCCAAGCAAAGTCTTTGCTCTCGGACGATATGGTAGAAACCGACTGGTTTACATGGAACATACCGAACGGCACCGCTCCAGTTGGCGCTTGATCGTGGGTCAATCGCAGATCGTGCCTTGAGATCATGGAAGCGTCGAATGTGGGGACAACGAACTTTTGCTGAGGCAACTTCCAGAGGAACGGATGCGCGACACCTCTCGCTGTGCGGGCTACAGGCCGGAAGAAGTGGAATTACAAGCGAGATGTGGAAACGCATCTCGGAACTGAGTGCATGGTGATTCAAATTATGTGTGCAAGCGATTTGCGGCCCACCTGGGCGTGCAGGAGAGTCTAACTTGAAATTGATGATCATGCCGGAGGACGGGCCGGAGGTACTGGTTTCCGCGCTGAAGAGCGCGAAAAAGAGCATAGAGATCGCGATCTTTCGTTTCGATCGCGACGACATTGAAAAAACGCTGAGAGCAGCTGTTGGCAGAGGAATAAGAGTCACGGCGTTAGTGGCGGACATAAACCGCGGTGGCGAAAGAAATTTGCGGCAATTGGAATCGCGCTTTCTGGAGGCCGGAATCACCGTGGCGCGCACCGCCGACGATCTGACTCGCTACCACGACAAATACTTCATTATCGATCGCCGCGTCCTGTACATGCTGTCGTTTAACTTCACCCACCTGGATATGGAGCACAGCCGGGGGTTCGGAATCGTGACCGAAAATGCGACGTTGGTGCAGGAGGCAGTGCAACTCTTTGAAGCGGACTGTGTGCGGCGCCCGTATACCGCTGACCGGGATACTTTTGTAGTCAGTCCGGCGAATTCGCGAAAGGTGCTGCGTGATTTTTTGAAGCGGGCGAAGAAACAGCTGCTTATCTACGATCCGCAAATCTCCGACAGAGAAATGATCCGCATCCTGCAGGAACGGCAGAAAGCAGGAGTCGAAATTCGGATTATAGGGAAGGTCAGCGAGCGAACAGGCGTAACCGCGCAAAAACTCACCCGCATGAGATTGCACGCGCGAACCATCATCCGTGATGGTCATCAAGCGTTTGTGGGGAGCCAGAGCTTGCGTCCGGCGGAATTGGATTCCCGGCGTGAATTGGGACTCATCGTTCGCGAGCCAAAAATAGTCAAGCGGTTGCAGGAGCGTTTTGAATTCGACTGGACCACCACCAACGCCGCTGCTCCGACCGAAGACTCGAAAACCGAAAGCCTGCCAGAGGCAGATAAGAAGGATACGGAACTAGCGCTGGCGGTCCTTGTTCAGGAGCTGCATCCGCTATCGGACACCGTGAAAAAAGCAGTGAAAAAAGTGGCGATACACACCGGAGGAGATCTGCTGCCAGACAAAATCGTCAAGTCAACCGTGAAAAAGGTGGTGAAGAAGGCGGTGAAGCAGGCAGTTAGAGCGATGGCCCGTGATGCTCAGAAGGCTCGCGGTTGACATGAATACAAGAATCGGACCATCCCGATCGGGCACATGCCAAGCGGGGAGACATTTTCTCGGAAGAAGCGCAGGAAGCAGTTCGTCATGTCACGCGGGAGATTTCCCCGAGTCTCTCGCGGCCGCGGAGCACGCACTACGGGCAGGGAGAACCGTGATTCGACATGCTCATCTCCAAAAGCAGCAGATCAGGGCTAAGTGCAAGGGCCGTTGAGACTCCCCCATCACCTGACCCGGCCTCGGCGAACACTTCGAAGTCGGTGCCAGGTAACATGTCGACAATAAAACATGGACAGGGCAGATGCCCGCAGTAAAGAGCAGGTTGGAACCCATCCGCGATAGGACCATGTCCCTTGCGCGTTGCCTCGACAATCGGTGATAGCTGGTACCGGGCGAGGCTTTGACGGTAGAAATGGTGAAGCCATTAATCGTTGCGATCATGCACGACCATCTGTCTTGTCAGCGTCGCCAGCATTGATGTCATTGAAGGACTGATCAGAAAACAGAAAAAGTTGCCGCTGTTCTTCACGCGCCGGACTTTACGGCGTTCTTTTCGCATCAATGGGTATTCCCTCGTATAGCTCCGCAGGGCTTAGTGACCGATGGTGGAGAACGCCGACCTAAGAACGGTGTGAGGCACGCAACGTTTGTTGTAAAGGAGAACACCATGAAGACAGAACAAGTGTGGTTCTTTAAGTTGAGCCGCAATGCGGCGCTCTTGGCAGGGATGAGTTTGTTGTTTTCGACCGTAGCGTCTGCTCAAGCTCCGGATAACAGCAAAACCAACCAGCAAGACCGGAATAAAGGCGCTGTGACCGCGGATCAGCAGGCCGAAACTCAGGCTGACCGCGATCTGGCAAAGAAGATTCGCAAGTCGATTAACGATGACAAGAGTCTTTCGACGTATGCGCACAACATCAAAGTCATCGCCAGGGGCGGAACCGTGGTGTTGAAGGGGCCGGTGCGGAATGAAGACGAGAAGACCGCGGTTGAAGCAAAAGCTACGCAGATCGCCGATGCCGCTAACGTAAAGGATGAGCTCACAGTAAAAGGAAAGTCAGAGAATTAAAGTCGCAAAAATAGAAATAAGGAGATTGATCATGGCAAAGAACAAGGCCGTGTTTGGAATCTACCGCAGTCAAGCCGGAGTAGAGAAAGCCGTAGGAATGTTGAGAGTCCAGACTTTCTCGAATTCCGACGTCGCGGTTCTGCTCCCCGAATCCCTCAGCGATCGCGAGCTGGGCACCGAAAAGGCCAGCAAAGCGCCGGAAGGTGCGACGGCCGGAGCGGGTTCGGGAGCGGTGTTGGGGGGAGTGCTTGGATGGCTGGTTGGAGTTGGGTCGCTCGCCATTCCCGGTGTGGGCCCATTCATCGCAGCCGGCCCCATCGTGGCTGCACTTGCTGGCGTGGGTGTGGGTGGCGCAGTAGGTGGCCTTACTGGCGCACTCGTCGGCATGGGAATCCCGGAATATGAGGCCAAACGATACGAAGGCCGGCTGGCAAAAGGCGGGCTCCTGCTCTCGGTGCACTGCGACACGTCGGAGGAAATCGATCGCGCTAAAAAGATCCTGGAGCAAACCGGCGCGGAAGATGTTTCCTACACCAGTGAATCGTCGGTGAAAAGTGCCGACAAGTCCAGATCTACGACGCCCGGCCGCTCCTAAGGTATCCTCCCAACAGGCGCAGCGTGGCCATCCGATCGTTTCAAATAAGCCGTTCGGATGGCCGTTTTCTTTGCAACGCCTGACGTGCGCTGCGCGCTAACCCGCAAAGAGTACGGTATTCCCTTGCACGGGCCGCGAAGAGATTTTCGATTGACCTTCTGAAAGTTTAGAAAGAGGGTGCAGGTTGAGCAAACAAACCGACGTTATCGCCTGCCAAGACTCGTCCGAATTCACGGTTGCAAGACAAGCCGTTCGGCTCCTAACCGGTATCCTTATTTTTTCTCGCAGTGGGATTCTGCTTCTTTGCGAGCTCCATTCGCGTCAACCGCCATTCTGCTTCTCCACAAATGTTCCAGTCTCGTGTTTGCAGGATGGCACGAATCATTCGCCGCCATTCCCGAATCTTCGACTGCCAGGATGCGAAGCTCCATCACGCCTCCATTTCCCTTGTAGTCTTCGGCTAGGCCTGACGAAATACTGTCGTTGCATTATTTCCAGCTTGCGACGATTTGCAACTCCCCCCAGAAAAACGGTAGCGGTCTCTAAACGGACTTCGACACCTCCACTTCTCCAATGCGGCGCAATACCTCGACTGCCACACCTTCTTGATTTCTGCGCACCAGGAGATCAACCGCCGCATCCCCAACCTGAAGATTTTCGATTGTGAGCTCGGCAAGATTCAACGGCAGTGCGGGACTCGAGAAGTGGATCGCCTGTTGCGGCGCGTGGATCGACAGAGCCAGTGCCGCTTGCAACAGCATAAACACACTGCCAGCGGCCCACGCTTGCGGAGAACAGGCTACCGGGTAAAGTGTGGGAGCGCTTGAGTCGGCCCGCTTATGGAACCCGCATAACAGTTCCGGGAGTCGAAGCAGTTCCACATGTGAGCTAACTTCGTACAAACCATTCAAAATGTGCAAAACTCTGGATTGAAAACCATACCTCGACAACCCCAACGCAATCATCGCGTTGTCATGTGGCCAGACCGAGCCGTTATGATAGGACATTGGGTTGTAACGAACTTCCCCGGCCGCGACTGTCCGAATTCCCCATCCGGAGAACATCCTTTCGCTCATTAACGTTTCAGCGGTGATTGCAGCGCGCTCCGGTTTGGCGATCTTGCAGAACAACGCGTGTCCCGCATTCGAACTAGATACGCGACACTGCCTTTTTCTGCCGTCCAAGGCCAGGACGTAGGATCGCAGCTCATCGTTCCAGAACTGCTCTTCGAATCGCCACTTAAGGTCATTGGCCTGTCCTTCCAGAGCCTCGGCGCGCTCCGGTTGACCCAGCGCTCGCGCGAGTGATGCGGCAGCCAGTTTTGCCGCGTAAACGTAGCCCTGAACTTCACAAAGGGCTATGGGAGCTTCGGCCAGCTGGCCGTCCGCATGGAATATCGAATCACCAGAATCTTTCCATCCCTGTTGATTCAGCCCGTCCTCTGATTTCCGCGAGTACTCCACAAATCCGTCGCCGTCCGCATCACCGTAGGTATCAATCCAGTTCAGCGCACGCAGTATGTTCGGCCAGATGCTCCGCAAGAATTCCAAGTCATTCGTCCGGAGGAAGTATGCTCCTGCCAGAAAGATGAAGAGTGGCGTAGAATCGACGCTCCCGTAATATTGACCGAACGGAACCTCTTTCAGAGCCGCCATTTCGCCCCGCCGAATCTCATGAACGATCTTGCCGGGCTCCGCGTCCTGTTCTGGAATACTGTCAGTGGCTTGCGTGAATGCGAGATATCTCAGAACACCCTTGGCAATCGACGGCGCCATCCAAAGGCATTCCATCGCCGTAATGATTCCATCGCGCCCGAACACGGTGTTAAACCACGGAACACCCGCATAGGGATATGCGCCTTCCGGGTTGCCCTGGATCAGCATTCTCAGGTCCGCTTCGGAGCGCTTCAGCCATTCATTGAATTGCTTGTTCGATGTACTGATCTTGCACCCGTCAAGAACCTCGTCCCGGCATTGCGCATTCCGCTGAACGAAGGCGTCCCCGTACGACAGTGATGTCTTGTGGATCTCGTTCCGCTCACATACGACAGTTGTCGAAATCGCCGATTCCTCGCCCGGCTTTGACCGCAATTGATAGCGGGCGACGCTCTCGGTCAAAGAAGCCGGTGGGGGAGAGAATTGCAGTGTGGTAGTTCTCGTCACGGCATCTAACCCGTGGTAATACAGCTTGACGCAATCGGTACTCAACTCCGGTGATCCGATACTCCCTTTCTTGTGTCGCGGGCTGCCGCGCACTTCGAAAATGTCCGCATAATCGGAGCCGAACTCCATAGAAAGCGACAGGTCAATGGTTGTCAATCCATGATTCGCGAGGCGCAATTGTTCGTAGCAGATGCCATCGGCCAGGAACTTCGAACGATAGACATGTACGGTACCTCGCAGAATGCTCCCGCTACGCTTGCTGGCACCGATATCGACATTGGTAAGGTCGATCGAAAGGAATGCGTTGTCCTCGCGAACCGTCGAACTGAGGAGTAACGGCTTCTGCCCATTCAGCCGGATAGTCATCCGACTTAGATGCCGCGTTTCCAGGTGAAATAGGCCCAATTGGCCTTGCCCCACACCCTCGATGTCCCCGTAACGATTAAACACTGCAAAGGTGTCGCCATACTTCAGCACCCGCGTACGATCGTCGGCTAATGCCGATGAAGCGAGCACGTAATACTTCTCTTTAATGCGAATTATGTCGCGCAATGCGAATATCCGTTATTGCAGGATAGCAGGCGGGGTTGGCTCGTATTCCAGCAGCTCTGGCCCGTTCACTTCTTCCACTATGCGCCGGTACAGCGAAACATATTCCGACGTCATGCGCTCGACGCTGAACCGATTTTGGAATTCCGCACGGCAAGCCCTACGTTCTATTTCCGGGATTCGTTCCAGGCATCTCACCGCCGATTGCAGATCATCGACGATAAAACCCGTCATTCGATCAGTGATGATTTCCGGTACAGACCCACAACGAAACGCAATGGTGGGTGTCCCGCATGCCATGGCTTCGATCATTGTCAGCCCAAAAGGCTCCGGCCAATCGATGGGAAAGAGATAAGCATAAGCATTCCCCAAAAACTGGCTCTTTTCGTGATCGCCGATTTCGCCGATGAATTCGATCAACGGATTCTTCAGTAGCGGTTTGATCTTTGCGTTGAAATATTCCTGATCCACTTTGTCGATTTTCGCGGCCATTTTGAGCTGCATCCCTGAGCGCATCGCAATCCCAATCGCCCGGTCGGGACGTTTTTCCGGCGAGATGCGCCCTAGAAACGCCAGGTAGCTTCCTCTCTCGAACCGCGGTTTATATAAGTTGGCGGGTAAACCGTGATGAATATTGGCAACCCAGTTTGCGTGAGGCAAAGGGAGTCTTTGCGAATGGGAAATCGAAACGACGGGTGCTTCCGGGAACCGGAGATAGAGCGGTTGCAGGTCCGGGAGATCCAATCTGCCGTGCAGCGTCGTTATGCTTGGCAGATGCAGGTTCTTGCTCAGCGGAAGATGAAAATAGTCGGTGTGAAAATGCAAAACATCGAAGCCGTCCGCACGGCGTGCAACCTGATCTAAAGAAATAATCTGGTACGGCAGCGGATCGACGCAGCTCGCATTTAGCCTAAGCGCCGTCGAGCAAGGGGATACTAACCTCGCCCCTGTCAGCGAGTCGCCGCTCGCGAACAACGTTACATCATGCCCCAACTTGACAAGCTGCTCGGTTAGATGCGAAACAACTCTCTCCGTTCCCCCATAAAGTCTTGGCGGCACGCTTTCATATAGTGGCGCTATTTGTGCTATTCGCAAGAGTGCCCCTTTGCTCGGCATAGTACTACGATTACAACCAGGAGATTTTCGCGCGCAGGAAGGGGCTGGACTATACGAAAGACCCGGTATTCAATTTCAGAAAAAATCGTATGACTTCGCTTCTCTTTTGAACCGGTAACGGTAAATGATCACCACCTGAGAAACGGTACCGTGCGGATTCTCTTTTGCTGACCGTTGGCCTATGCGCGCGTTCGCAAAAAAGCATTTCTCCATATTTGCTGGGCCAGGGTTTCGGCGTCGCGAGCAGTTTCTCTCAACCTGCGAAACGGCGTAAATCCCTGAACGGCCCGACTTCTTGAAATATCCGCCAGGAACTCTTAGACCGGCACGAAAAGCCCGTAGAAATTTGCAATATTGTTGGCGTTAGGTGAGACTCTGCCGCGAATCCGGTCGCTAACGGCGTAGCCCTGAGGCCTTCTATCCACTTGTTCAGAAATGTTTTTCGTCGTGCGTCAGAATTTCAGAAACTCGGATTATCCCGGCCGCAACCTTATCCATACATTCTCCTTGGTTTGGCCAAGAGCCCCGTAGGGGTTCCTTACCAGCTTGAAGGAGCTACGATGGATTTCCGCCCAGTCTATGCAAAATCCCAAGGGCGTCCATACGGAGCTTACCGTAGCACTGCGCGTTCCGCATCGAATTGGCGCAACGCGGATTTCGGCGACCATTCGCGAATTTAGAATTAGCGCGTTACAGCCTCCCTAAATTCAAAATCCATAGAAATCTCCAGAACTCAGTATTGGCCAGCCGGGAGATTGTCCTCAATTGTATGAATTCTGGGGTTTGCCCTCGGCGGTACGCAGTAAAGCGACGGGGAAACGCTGCAAAACTTCAGCGATGGCAAGGGTCGGTGATTCGCCTTTCGTCCGTGTTTGTATCCGCTGATCGGTGAACACGTTGATCCAAGATGGCGGCGCGTTCTCAGAAAGAACAAGCGATGTTTCGCCCCAAAATTGATCCGACGGCAGCCTCTTTTCAACCGTGTAAGTGTCGGCAAGCCAGCGAGGTACGATGGCCATTGCCTGATCATCTTCGTAGCGCCGCAGTATGGCAATCACATGCTGCTCTCGCAGACCCACCACCGTCACTGGCGAGAACTCGCCCACCGTAAAAAGCTCCGGGTGTTCCAGCCGGTACCACAGAGCTTGCCGGGTAACATACTTCTTTACTCGGCCGTCCGGCCAATGTTGCAGAAGATGTGAACTATCCGCAGTCGGTTCGGCCGGGGCTCGTGCAAATTCGCAGCGCGTGTGGAAGTCAACCGGCTGGCGATTGTCTGGATCAACTAACCGCAAATCCCACAATTCGGAGCCCTGGTAGAAGTCCGGCGTTCCGGGTGAGACGATTTTCAGCAGCAACTGCGCCAGCCCGTTTATCATTCCACACCATGCGATTTTCCGCTGAAATCCCTGTAGATCATCAAGAAACTCAGGTGAGCTTTCCGTGGATAGCAATGACTCCACAAAGCGAGCCACAGCTTGTTCGTGTGCTTCATTGGGCTTGATCCACCGCGTGTGAATCGTCGCCTCACGCAGCGCCTTAGTCATGTACAGCTGCAGTCGTTTGGTAATTGACGAAGGATCGTCAGAGTCCGCAGGCCAGACTCCCAACATCGTTTGATAGATCAGATATTCCTCGTTGGCGTCGGGCGCGGAGTGGCCGTTTAGCGAGCTTTTGTGCCGCGCGTTCAACCTGGCCCATTTTGCTATTCTGGCGTTCCACTCATCGGGAATTTCAGAGAGCACAGTCACGCGCGCGCGCAGATCTTCGCTGCGCTTGGTGTCATGCGTGGTCGTCGCGCTCAGCGCCTGCGGCCACCGACGTTGCCGATCACTCAAATATTCGTAAAACTGCTCGCGGGAAACGGCCCGACTTGGTCCCGGATCGCCCCCGACTTCGTTGAGAGAACTCAGCGGGTAATATGCGTACAGTGCCGTATCCTCGAACCCTTTGGCGACGATTGGACCGGTAAACTGTTGCCAGCGCATCACAAAAGCGAGCCGCTCCTCGAGTTGCCCCGCGACTATATGCGGCCGATTTGCCAGAGTTAGCACATCGCACAGGAAATCGAGACACAATCCGCTGAGTTGCGGCCGCTTGGTCCGCGCGTCTGCCAATGCGCGACCGATTACCTCCCGCGCTTCCACTGGAATTTCGAGGCTTCGAATGTAGGTGCGATACACCGGCATGCACGCACTTGTTTCCGTGAGCGCCTCATGCAAGTCAGACCAGGTCAGGTTTCGCGCGTAGCGGTCTTTGGCAGCAAGCTCGGCCAGGTCACGAGTCAGTCCGCGCATCTCTACGCGAAGCAGCGAACTCATCACGCGCTTCTTTTTCTCATAGACCAGTGTGGCGAAGTCCGATACCTTACCCACAAATTGACGGTAGATCGCTTCGATTCGTCGTGCCCCCTCGGTCTGTACGAATGGCCCTTGCAAACAGTTCATGTAGTCGTAGCCGGTGGTTCCGGCCACCGCCCAATCCTCAGGCAACCGCTCTCCATGCGCGAGTATCTTCTCGACCAGCACATAGGTTTTAGGTGCCTCCGAGGGGACCGCTCCGGCAAGAGCCTGTCGTAAGCGAGAAAGATAACCTGAGGAGTCGCGCAAGCCGTCGATGTGATCGATCCGCAGTCCGGTCCGCAAACCCTGTTTGGCGCCCTTTGCGACCAGCCGGACAATCTGGTCATGTGTCGCTTCAAAAACAATCGGATCCTCAACTCGAACTCCGACCAGATCGGTAATCGCGAAGAATCGCCGGTAGTTGATGCCCTGGTTAGGATCCTGCCAATACGCCAGCAGGTAGTGCTGCTGGTTCAACAGGTGTTCGAGCGACGAAAAACTTCCAGGATCACCGGGCACTCCGTTGAATTCTCGAAGTCGAGCCTCGACAAAACTGCGAACTTCGCCGTGGTCAGCCACCAGGATACGAAGGCGCTCACGCAAGGCATCAAGCTTGAGTCGCCGCTCTGTTGCACTGGCGCCATCTGCCGTTTGCGCAAGCCCGGCGAACCCTGCGCGGATGCCGGCCAACTCCTGCACGGAAGGCGCCTCCCCAGCTAATTGGTGCTGTGGATTTTCGTAGTCCGTACTCAAAATCTGATAGTAGGACTCTGGCGCAATGGGAAAAACGGAATCGAAATAATACAAATAAAATTTTCCGCCCCGGAACGTCAGCTGCAGCTCTCCGTTATCAAGCACTTCGCCAAAAGGGCGACCGAGAAATGGCAGCAACACCTTGCCCACCAGATTGCGCGAGGCAGGCTGCCAGTCGATATCGAAATAGCCGGCGAACACCGAATCAGCGCCATTCTCGAGGACATCCATCCACCAACGATTCTCGCTGCTGGCCGCCATGTGGTTCGGCACAATGTCCAGCAGCAAGCCCATGCCGCGCCTCGCCAATTCGCTCTGCAGCAACTCAAAATCTTCTTCCGATCCGATCTCCGGGTCGATCCGCGTTGGGTCGGTAACGTCATACCCGTGACCGCTACCCTTCCGGCTCATCAAAATCGGCGAAGCATACAGGTCGGTAATCCCTAGCTGGAACAAATAGTCGAGTAGCCGCGTGGCATCCGCGAGCCTAAAATCCTTGTTGAATTGCAGCCGGTAGGTTGAAAGTGCAGCTTTAAGGTGTCGCATGGCGGGCGCAGACCCCGTGAATCTTCAGCCCATCCTGCAAGGCGAACAAATCGTCGAGCAATTCCTTCTTCGTGGCCGCGCCGTTCTCTCCCGCATCTCGGCTTGCGCGAAGCGCCTGCAGTAGCGGGGTATAGGCGATTCTTTGCGTCTGCCAAAAGATCACAGGGAAAGGCACGGTCAGCGCTAAATCCAGCCATTTCTTGAAGCGCCGGACGTTCTCAGGTGAGTCCGGATCTTCAGCAAACCGTTCTGCTTCGCTCTCTAAACGTTTCCGAATCGCAAATTCCAGCGTGGTACGATCGATTTTCACCTGTGAGTTCGCAGCTTCGCGGAAAAGACCGCGAGTACTGTCAACATCGGGTGCCGGCTTCTCGAAAGCCTCGCGCAGCTGGGTGTTCAGGGCAAATTCAGCCGCCGACTGTAAGGGCGGCGGAGTCGGAACGGAAAGTCCATGCAAAAGACGTATTAAAGGAGCGTTGGTCTCGTACATTGATCGATACGCCATGGCGATTGAGGTCAGTGAGCCCTTCACGATCTGCGTGGTGATCCTCCGTTGTTCATCGCGGAACAGCGATTGCAACGAAAACGTTTGATGACTGAAAGCTTCATCCATTAATCGAACGATTTCGGCCGTATCCGCCCGAGTGAACAATTCTTCGAGTCTGGTTCGCAGTTCCTGATCTTTCTCCGGATCCGTCGCTCTTACCCCTGCCAATAGGTTATGATCGCCCAAGTGCATTACCGCAAAGCTAAATTCGTCGGCTTCTAGCGTGATATCAGACCCGAACCGTGCTTTCCCGGTAGCCATGCGTAGCTTGCCTTCGGATTCGATCGCAAGGTCAGAGCGATCGACCTGGTAGCAGTAAATTTGCGCCTGTGGCCCATAATTCTCGAAGAGGGAGCTAATGGCGTAGTGTCCGGCCACTTTATCCATGCTGACATAAGCCGGTCTGACGAAATTTTCATAAATCTTCGCGCCGTTGCCGTGCTCGGGCAAATTACTCCTGGCCGCGCCGAGTTGCTGCATGAATTGCGGTTCAAAGGATCTCCCGGTGCATTCCTCCGCCAGCCGCAGCGCTCGCGCCGCGTAATGAATCACCTGCACGGTTTCAATCCCAGAAAGCTCATCGAAAAACCAGCCGCAGCTGGTATACATCAATAATGCATGACGCTGCATTTCTAGCAGTTTAAGCGTTTTCACGCGCTCCTCGCTGCTCAATTGATGCGTCGCATGCTGAGCGAAAAAGGCCGCCAACGACCCTTCGGAGCGATCCAAAATCACTTGAATGTATGCGTCGCGTGCGCTCCACGCATCTTTCAGCAGTTCCTTGCCCTGTTCCTCGTAAAGAGCCGCCAATGAATCACGCAACCAGTCCATGCTGGCCCGCAGCGGCGCACGCCATTCTTGATTCCAACCCCCGTGCCCTCCCGAGTTGCATCCGCAGTTGGCACGCCACCGCTCGACTCCATGCACGCAACTCCAAGAACTGTGCTCCACGACTTCTGCGTAGTGATCCGGCGGGCACAATTCCAGAAATTGCCCGTAGTTTGTCAACTGCGCTTTTTGCTGATTCTCGATGTCTCGCAATGCATAAGAAAGGGCCATCTCTCCGTAGTGATGATGGTGACCGTAGCTCTCGCCATCGGTCGCAATGTGCACCATCTGTGGCCATGTTCGCGCCTCTGAAAACCCCGAGAGCAAACGCTCGGCGAACCGCTGGCCACTGCCCAGCAAGCCCTCAAACGCCACCGCCCGGGAAATCGGCCCGTCGTAAAAAAACGTAGTAATGCTCTTCTTCGACGGCAGCCGCACCTCATAAGCCCGACTTGGATCGATGCGGTCCCCGGTTACGTCCACCCATTTCCGTCCGTCCTTTCTTCGCACGCGTTTCGCTTGCCGAGGCGCCAGGATCGTGAACCGTATGCCATTTCCTGCCAGCACCTCGAGAGTCTCCGTGTTCACTGCGGTTTCTGGCAGCCACATGCCTTCAGGCTTGCGCTGGAAACGGCTCTCGAAGTCAGCCATTCCCCATTTGACTTGCGTTATCTTGTCCCGCCGGTTGGCCAGCGGCAGAATCATGTGGTTATAGCCCTGCGCAATGGCCGAACCATGTCCGCCAAATCGTTCCTGGCTTTGCTGATCCGCTTGCAAAACTGTCGCGTACACCTTCGGAGCCTTTTGCTGAATCCATGACAGCAGGGTTGGGCCAAAATTGAAGCTCATGGATGCATAGTTGTTCATAATCTCGGTAATTTCCTGCTTATCGTTCAGAATCCGCGACCATCCATTCGGCGCATAGCATTCTGCAGTCACCCGTTCATTCCAGTCGTGATACGGGTAAGCGGAATCCTGTAGCTCAATCGCCTCCAGCGATGGATTCTCGCGCGGCGGCTGGTAAAAATGGCCATGTACACAGAGGTATCGCATCGTTTCGCTCACCTTGCCGGTGCAGACGTTTGCTCAGCCGCTCCCTTGCGTGACGCACTCGTTTGCGCCTTTTCCTTCTGCAGCACCACAAAGGCTAGCGGCGCTAGCGTCAGTACTGGTTGCTGTTTCGCGTTGCGAAAAACAGTCCTCCCAGGCCCCAGCCAGGCATGATCAGACGAAGAGATGGCCATGGACCAGGGTGGTTCAACCGCCGAGCCTTCCTCGTCTTCTGGGATGGGCCGCAGCTCTCTAGTCTGGTCGCTGAAGTTGAAGAGCATCATTGTCCCTATGCCGCTGCGGGTTCGCATCATCTGTAGAATTTTCAGGTCTTCGTCCTCGCTGATTTGCCACCCCGATTCCGTTCCGAGCTCATTCTCTCGGCGAAAAGTTATGAGCTGTTGATACAACTTTCGTAGAATCTGCTGCTGTTCGGTCTTGTCGCCGCGCAGTTTTGATTTCTCGAATGTCTCGGGATCTTGCGGATCAGGCACTGCCTGCCCCCATGCAAATTCCTTAAATTCTGCTCTTCGCCCCGTCCGCACGGCCTCAACCAGGTCCTTATTTCCGTGATCTGTGAAGTACAAGAATGGAGATTTTTCGCCGTATTCCTCCCCCATGAACAACAGCGGCACAAAGGGTGAAAGAAGAACCAAACCCGCCGCGAGTTTTTGTGCTTCGAAGCCTACTAGATGGCTTAGCCGCTCGCCGAGCGCGCGATTGCCCACTTGATCGTGATTTTGTGCGCACACTACAAAGCTCGATCGCGCGATTCCACGCGGCGAATTTCCGTGACGTCGCCTGCGAAACGCCGAATATTGTCCGTGATACAACCAGCCGTCGCGCAGTGCCACTCCTAGATCCGCCAGCTGTCCGAAATCGCGGTAATAGCCTTGCGTCTCCTTGGTCAACAACGCATGTAAGGAATGGTGAAAATCGTCGCTCCATTGTGCCCTGATACCGTAACCGCCGCGCTCGCTGTTCAGCAACACCCTTGCGTCGTTCAGGTCGCTTTCTGCCACCAAGATCACCTCGCGGCCCAATCGCTTGGCCGTTTCGCAAACGCGCATCTGTAGTTCTGCAAGAAAATGTATGGCGCCGAAATCAAAAATCCCGTGAACCGCGTCTAGTCGCAGTACATCGATGTGATAGTCCTCAACCCACTGAATTGCGTTGTCGATAAAGAATCGTCGAACCGGCTCACTCTGAGCTCCGTCGAAATTAATTGCCTGGCCCCACGGCGTCACATATTTATGCGTAAAGTACGGACCAAACTGCCCCAAATAGTTTCCTTCCGGCCCCAGATGGTTGTAAACCACATCCAAAGCCACCGCTAGTCCGTGCCCGTGCGCGGCATTCACAAATCGTTGCAATGCCCGCGGTCCTCCATAGGAGTTGTGCACCGCGTATGGATACACGCCGTCGTACCCCCAATTGCGTGTGCCGGGAAACTGCGCCACAGGCATAAGTTCGACCGTGGTCACTCCCAGCTCGGCAAGCTTCGGCAATTGTTCTGCAGCAGCATCCAGGGTGCCCTCTGGCGTAAAGGTTCCAACATGAACCTCAAAGAAAATGGTCTGCCCCAGGGCAGGAGGTTTCCACTTTCGGTCTGTCCAAGCAAAATCACACAGGTCCACGATTTGGGAAGGCCCGTGCACACCCTCGGGCTGAAAATATGACGCTGGATCAGGGCACTCGACTGCGGCAGAGCCAAGCTGGTACACGTAACGCGCGCCGCTTGGAACATCGGCAACCTCTGCCCGGAAATATCCAAACTCATTGCGCTGCATTTCGACCGTGCGCACTTCTGAGCCGGCGGGGACCCTTTGTGCCGAGCTTTTAGACACCTGGACTTCGCCACCCGGTAAGAGGCATAACTTTGCAGAGTCGCAATTGGGCGCCCAGACGACAAATTCGCACTCGCCGTCCATCGTCGGCTTTGCACCGACGGGCAGGGTCGGCCCTTCAGACCAACCGAACGATTCCACTTTTCGCGGTCCTCCCAGGGGTGCCGATAGGAATAAAATCACAGCCTTCGCCTGCCATTTATCAGGCTAATCCTGTATTCCGAGGTGTTTCTCCGCGTATGCTGCTGGCGGTCAGATGGTTCGCAGCGACCCCAACGGGATGCCCCGGAACCAAGGTATTGCATCAGCAAGCGTGAACGATAGAATGAATTTGCGGCGCTGGCCCCCTGGTTTTTGGAAATTGGTACCGCCATGGCGCTCGGTCAAAATAGTCGCGGATTCCCCCGGTGATTCTCGGCATAACAGTTCATGAGGAGCTTGAGGCTATGGCGAAACAGCCAGCAGATGGGCGATACCGGGTCGTAATTGAGCAGGTTTCGCCAGAGGTCGATTGCGGGCGTTTCGCCATCAAACGCGTGGTCGGGGAGACCGTGACGGTAGAAGCTGCGGTGTTCGCGGACGGCCACGATCACATCGCATGTCGGGTTTTGTACTGGCAAGGCCGCGAGGAGTGTCGTTCTTCACCAATGAAGCCGCTGGTTAATGATCGCTGGCGTGGTGAGTTTACGGTGAACAACGTCGGACAGTATCAGTACACGGTAGAGGGCTGGATCGATCGTTTCCTAACCTGGCGCAGCGCTCTGGAGAAAAAAATTGCTGCGGGCCACGATGTTGCTGTTGATTTGCTCATAGGGATCGAGCTGATTGAAGGCGCTGCCACTCGCGCGGCCGGCGGCGATGCCGCGCTGCTCCGTGGCTGGGTTGACCGCCTTTTGCAAGGCAAAAATAAACCATCGGGGGCCAAACTCGCTCTTGACGAAGAGCTATTCAGAGCGATGCAACGTTACCCCGAGCGTAATCTGGCCACTCGCTACGAGAAAAACTTAACCGTCATAGTCGATCGGCAGAAAGCAGAGTTCTCGACTTGGTATGAAGTCTTTCCACGCTCGTGTTCGCCCGAGGCCGGACGTCACGGAACCTTCCGGGATTGCGAGGCATGGCTTCCCTACATTGCTTCCATGGGCTTCGATGTCGTCTATCTTCCGCCGATTCATCCGATCGGACGCGCGTTTCGAAAGGGCAAGAACAATTGGGAAGTTACACAGCAGAACGACGTAGGCAGCCCGTGGGCCATTGGATCGACCGAGGGCGGCCACCAGTCCATCCATCCCGAACTCGGCGATCTCGAAGACTTCCGGCGGTTCATCTCCCAGGCTGCCGGGCACGGACTGGAGGTCGCACTGGACATCGCGTTTCAGTGCTCGCCCGATCACCCTTACGCACGGCAGCATCCCGAGTGGTTCCGGAAGCGTCCAGACGGCACCATACAATACGCTGAGAATCCCCCTAAGAAGTATCAGGACATTTATCCGTTGGATTTCGAGAGTGCACAATGGCAGACGTTATGGAAGGAACTGCGGAGCGTTTTCCAATTCTGGATCGACCAAGGCGTGCGTATTTTTCGCGTCGATAATCCCCACACCAAGCCCTTTTCCTTCTGGGAATGGGTAATTAGCGACCTCAAGGAACAGTATCCCGACGTGCTCTTCCTCTCGGAAGCTTTTACCAGGCCGCACGCGATGTACCGGCTCGCCAAGCTCGGCTTTACCGAGTCCTACACCTATTTTGCCTGGCGCAACACCAAACAGGAGCTCACGGATTATTTCAGCGAACTTACGCAAACCGAAGTGCGCGAGTATTTCAGGCCGAACCTTTGGCCAAACACGCCGGATATTCTTACCGAGTTCCTTCAAGTCGGAGGGCGGCAGGCATTCATGGTGCGGCTCATCTTGGCGGCAACACTGGGTGCCAGCTATGGAATCTACGGCCCGGCCTTCGAGCTCTGCGAAAACGCTCCGTTGCGGCCAGGCAGCGAAGAATACCTAAACTCCGAGAAATATGAACTAAAGCACCGCGATCTGCATATGGCGGGAACCTTGAAAGATCTGATCTCCAGGGTTAATCACATCCGCAAAGAGAATTTGGCGCTGCAGAGCAATCGCAATTTGCGCTTTCACCAAACGGACAATACGGAGTTGATTTGCTACAGCAAAGCGTCGGACGACCTCTCGAATGTGATTGTCGTGGTCGTCAATCTCGATTGCATTAACACTCAAATGGGCTGGGTGCAGCTCGATCTGGCTTCGATTGGACTGGATGCGGACCACGCCTTTCAAGTTCACGACCTGCTCAGCGACGCACGCTATCGCTGGCAGGGATCGCGGAACTTTGTGAAGCTCGAGCCGGGAAGCCTCCCGGCGCATATTTTGCGTGTGCGCCGCCGGATTCGTTCCGAACGTGATTTTGACTACTACGAGTAAGTTGGTTTGGTGATAGCGGGATCGAAAAACGAGGGAGCCAAGGCCAACAGAACTCGGACCAAGGAAGGCGCGCTTTGCAATCCGCACTAAGCGAATTCGATCGGTACTTGCTTGCAGAAGGGACTCACGCTAGAGCCTACGAGAAACTCGGCGCTCACCTGGCCGACAGAAATGGCCGGCAGGGCGTGCATTTTGCCGTGTGGGCGCCTGGCGCGAAGCTGGTCTCGGTGATCGGCGACTTTAACCAGTGGAATCCGACAGCCAACGTCATGCACCCCAGCAGCGCGGGAATCTGGGAGAGCTTCGTACCTGATGTCTCTCACGGAGCGACCTACAAGTATCACCTGGAGTCCAACTACCGAGACTATGAAGTCGATAAGGCTGATCCATACGGGTTCGCCGCTGAGATCCGTCCTCACACAGCGTCGTGCGTGTGGGATCTAGAAAGCTACGCCTGGCAGGACGACTCGTGGATGAGTAGCCGGGCAAAGAATAATTCTCTTGCTTCTCCAATATCCATCTATGAGGTGCACCTGGGTTCCTGGAGACGCGTATCCGAGGAAGGCAACCGCTGGCTGTCTTACCGGGAGATCGCGCATCTTTTGGCCGATTACGTCCACCAAGCAGGTTTCACCCATGTTGAACTTCTTCCGATTACCGAACATCCCTTCGACGGATCGTGGGGATACCAGACGATTGGCTACTTCGCTCCTACCAGCAGGTTCGGCACGCCTGCGGACTTCATGTATTTCGTGGACCATCTTCATCAGCGCGGAATCGGCGTAATTCTGGATTGGGTACCGGCCCATTTTCCAAAGGACGAGGCCGGACTCGGCTACTTCGACGGATCTCATCTTTACGAGCATGCCGATCCGAGGCAGGGAGAACATCCGGATTGGAACACTCTTGTGTTCAATTATGGCCGCAACGAAGTGCAAAACTTCCTCCTCAGCAACGCTCTGTTCTGGCTGGACAAGTACCATGTGGACGGTCTGCGCGTCGATGCGGTGGCATCGATGCTGTATCTGGATTATGGCCGGCGCGAAGGTCAGTGGATTCCGAACCGCTATGGCGGAAAGGAAAACATCGAGGCAATTCATTTTTTGAGAGAGTTGAACGAGCGGGCCTATGCTGCATTTCCGGATGCGATCATGATTGCGGAGGAATCCACCGCTTGGCCGCAAGTATCCAGACCCACATACACCGGTGGTCTCGGCTTCGGTCTTAAATGGAATATGGGTTGGATGCACGACATGCTGGACTACATGTCGCAAGATCCGATTTTTCGGAGTTATCACCACAACCAGATCACCTTTAGTCTGCTCTATGCTTTCACCGAGAATTTTGTCCTGCCTTTTTCACACGACGAAGTGGTCTATGGCAAAGGTTCCATGATTCGCAAAATGCCGGGCGACGACTGGCAGAAATTTGCAAATTTGCGAATCCTTTATGGATTCATGTTTGGTCATCCCGGAAAGAAGCTGCTTTTCATGGGCGACGAATTCGGTCAATGGTCAGAGTGGAACCATGATGCAAGCCTGGAATGGCACTTGTTAGACCAGCCTTTCCACGCGGGACTGAGCCGTTGGGTGCGCGATCTGAACACTCTGTACCGTGGTTTTCCCGCGCTGCACGATCTGGACTTCGATGCGGCGGGTTTCGAGTGGGTGGATTGCAAGGATTTTCAGAGGAGCGTGATCAGCTTTCTGCGCTGTGGCCGAAATCCCGATGATCGTCTCCTTTTCGTGTGCAATTTCACTCCGGTCGTTTTGCAGAATTATCGTGTTGGCGTCCCGTCGGACCGATTCTGGAAGGAAGCCTTGAATAGCGACGCTCCCTTATATGGCGGCAGCGGCCAGGGAAACTTCGGCGGTTTGTCGCCAGTTCCTCTCCCGACTCACGGGCGGCCTTTTTCGCTGACTATAACGCTTCCTCCTCTTGCAATTGTCGTTTTTCAACCGGAACTCCGCAGCGCTGCGTGAAGGGCAGGGACAAGAGATATGGCAAAACGGTACGGTAGCGCTGCGGATCCGCTGTGGTTCAAGGACGCTATCATCTATGAGTTGCATGTGCGTGCATTTAAAGACAGCAACGCCGATGGAATCGGCGACTTCCCAGGATTGATTCAGAGACTGGATTATCTCCAGGATCTCGGCATCACCTGCATTTGGCTTTTACCTTTTTTCCCTTCACCGCTCAAAGACGATGGCTATGACATTTCCGATTATCTGAACGTTCATCCCGTGTACGGCACCATCGAAGATTTTCGCGCGTTTCTCGCGGCGGCTCACGATCGCAACCTGCAAGTGATGATCGAGCTGGTCGTCAATCACACGTCGGATCAGCATCCCTGGTTTCAATCTGCCCGGAGGGCTCGGCGTGGGTCGCCGCAGCGGGATTTTTACGTTTGGAGCGACACCGAACAAAAATACAAAGACGCGCGGATCATCTTCTCCGACACCGAACGGTCCAACTGGACCTGGGACCCGGTGGCCGAGCAGTATTACTGGCACCGCTTTTTCTCGCACCAGCCAGATTTGAACTACGATAATCCCATAGTCGTCGAGGAAATTCTGAAGGTCATGCGGTATTGGCTGGATATGGGAGTTGACGCCCTGCGCATGGATGCAATTCCGTACCTGGTCGAACGCGATTTGACCAGCTGCGAGAATCTCCCGGAAACTCACGCGGTCATCAAAACGCTGCGGAGGACGATTGACGCGGATTATTCAAGCCGGATGCTTCTTGCCGAAGCCAACCAGTGGCCCACTGACGTACGTCCGTACTTTGGCGACGGTGACGAGTGCCACATGGCGTTCCATTTTCCGTTGATGCCGCGCATCTACATGGCTTTGCGGCAGGAAGACCGCCTTCCGATTACCGACATCATCGCCCAGACACCTGACATTCCGGAAACATGCCAGTGGGGCCTGTTTCTGAGGAATCACGACGAACTCACTCTGGAGATGGTAACCAATGACGAGCGCGACTACATGTACATCGCCTATAGCGCCGACCCTCGAATGCGCCTCAACCTGGGCATTCGCCGGCGATTGGCGCCGCTAGTTGATAACAACCGCCGACGGATCGAGTTGCTGAATAGCCTGCTGCTTTCCTTTCCCGGCACGCCAATCCTCTACTATGGGGACGAGATCGGAATGGGCGACAACATTTACCTCGGCGATCGGAATGGGGTGCGAACGCCCATGCAATGGAATGCCGATCGAAACGCTGGCTTTTCCACCGCCACCCCCGGGCGTTTGTACAGCCCGGTTATCATGGATCCGGTCTGGGGTTACGAAGCAACCAACGTGGAAGCCCAGCAGGGAGATCCATCTTCGCTTCTGAATTGGATGCGAAACATGATCGCTTTGCGAAAGCTCTTTGCCGTGTTCGGTCGTGGCACGATCGAGTTTCTCGATCCGTCTAATCGCAAAGTGCTGGCCTATCTCAGGCAGTATCAAGGCGAGCAGGTCTTATGTGTCGCCAATCTTTCCCGGTTTGCGCAGCCTGTCGATTTGAATTTATCGGCACTGGAGGGCCTGGTTCCAGTAGAGATGTTGGGTTACGTGGACTTCCCGGTCATCGAGCGCCATCCGTATCGCCTTACCTTAGCTCCATACAGCTTTCTTTGGCTGGAACTTCAGCACCGGACGGAAGTCGTCGAGACTGGCGCGGAACTAGCAGAGCAGGCGCCACTGAACGCAAGCGGCGGCTGGTCAAGCATTTTAGAGGGTCCGAGCCGCCAAAGGCTCGAAACGGTGAATCTGCCGGAGTATCTTCCGAAACAGCGCTGGTTTGCCGGAAAGTCTCGCAGCATTAAATCGACACGGATTATTGATTGGGCGCCGTTGGACAAGTCGCAGTCTGTCCTAGCGCATATCGAAGTGCAATTCCTCAGCGGTGCGCCTGACATTTACCTGGTGCCTCTGGCAATGACCTTCCTAGATGCCGCCGAAGAGTTGCAACGAACAGCGCCCAACGCCATCGTGGCTCCCGTTGTGTCGGAGCAAGCCTATGGCCTGCTGCACGATGGAATTATCGACGACAAAATGTGCGCAGCTTTGTTTTCCGTGATTGAGAACGGCCTGCAGCTAAAAGAGCGCCACGCGCGAGTCGCGGGCGTGCGTAGCAAAGCCTTTCAAGAGGTTTTGGGAGCGGCTGAGACCCCCATGCCCGTGCGGCGTGGCTCAGCCGAGCAAAGTAACACATCGCTTCTGTACGGCGATCGCTTCATACTAAAGTTGTTCCGACGTCAGCAGCCCGGTTTGAATCCCGATGCGGAAATTGGGCGATTCCTTACGGAGAAAACGAATTTCAACCACATTCCTCCTTTTGCAGGCTCGATTGAATATGCACCCGCCGACGGCACTGAGCCGGCGACCTTGGCTATGCTACAAGGTCTGGTAGCCAACGAAGGCGACGGTTGGAAGTGGACTCTTGAAGAACTTGACCGCTACTTCGAAACCTGCGCCACCATTGCTCTGCCGGAAGCGGGCACGAACGAGCTGGATACTCCTTTCGAGCTTTCCGAACGCCCGCCGTCAAAAATCGCTGGCGATTATGTCGGCATCTATCTCGACTTGGCCGCGACGCTCGGGCGCCGAACTGCCGAGATGCACTTAGCGCTGGCTTCCTCGGCAAGCGATCCGGCATTCGTGCCGGAACCTCTGACGATGCAGGATCTGGAGGCACTGCTTGCGAGCCTTCGCGAGCACGCTTCTACGGTCTTCGACTTGCTAAAAGAGCGCGTGTCCTATTTGTCGGATGAGGTGGTCGAGATCGCGGCCGCGGTTATGAGCCAGCGCCGCCGGATTCTTGATCATTTCAGAGCTCCCGATTCCGAGCATTTTCGCGCGCAACGGACCCGCGTACACGGTGACTACCATCTGGGCCAGGTTCTTAAGGTAAAGACGGATTTCGTCATCCTGGATTTTGAAGGAGAACCCGCTCGACCGCTGGCTGATCGGCGCGCCAAACAATGTCCGCTTAAAGACGTTGCGGGCATGCTGCGCTCCTTCAGTTA
>Ga0126381_100000686_pt1 | contig 37607 bp, 35 predicted proteins | sample PanSoiMetPlot_28_FD_96465 | JGI IMG/M metagenome (GOLD analysis project Ga0126381, IMG submission 96465) | Tropical forest soil microbial communities from Panama - MetaG Plot_28 | ecosystem: Environmental > Terrestrial > Soil > Tropical forest > Bulk soil | place: Panama | collected 2016-02-17 | reverse complement strand
GTCGTCCAACTCCACCGAGGTATCCCCATACTGACTGCGAGCGGTTGGTTCGTGACAAACATCAGTGAGGCGCTGCTCGGTGCAGCTAGCGTCCGGGCATACTGTACCGCCCACGCGATTCCGGTTTACAAGCTCTTCAAGTCAACCAGAGGACTCGCATGCTTCATGTTGCTGGGGGTTTTGTTTGCGCCGTTTCTGACCTCCTTCCTTGATATCGGCGTGGTGGTACGGACCGGGGCGGGGCACGATTTCTGGGCACTCTGGGGCGAGCGCTTTCTTTCCAACATGCTTGCCAATGTCACCATTGTCCCGATCGTCGTCTTGCTTAGTTCTATGCAGCGCCCGATCACAACATCGCTAAAGAGATGTCTGGAGGCGGTCCTGCTGGCAGCGGCCATCGTGCTGGTTGTTGGAGTCTTCTTAGGGGCGCCAGGATCGACTTATGGCGTTGCTCCCCTGATGTATCTGGTCCTGCCTTTACTGCTGTGGGCGGTAGTACGTTTCGGAAGCGAAGGGGTGAGCACTTCTTTGCTGCTTGTCGCGTTGCTTGTGATTTGGAATGCCTTGCGCGGCCGAGGTCCATTTGGACTGGTGGAAATTAAAGTGCGCTCAATGCAATTGTTCTTGATCGCCATTAGCGCGCCTTTGCTCAGTTTGGGCGCGGTGCTCGATGAGCGTCATGAAATCGACAAACAACTCCGCGAGCACACCCGCATCAGCGGCCTGGTTTCGCAAATAGCAGCCGCCTTTGTCAACGTGAGTTGGGACAGAATTGACGATGAGATCGACCGAAGTCTGAGGCGCCTGCTCGACTTCCTAGGCGCCGATCGGATCAGTATCTTCGATCTCAATGATCAGGAACTTCACCTGCGCCACCAAGCATCCCGAGAAGATGAAGTCCAGTCACCTCTGCTCAAAATTGCCATCGAGAAAGTCGTCTGGCTCGTTGAAAAGATGCGCTCGGAAGGATCGGTGATGATCAATGATGCGGCCCAAGTTCGCGAGCTTGTGAGCGAACTAAAAGTCCTGGGACTTGCCAGTGCCCAGTCGATCGCAATTGTGCCCCTCGGTCCGCCCGACTCAGCAGCCGGCATTCTGACGGTGGCCTCCGTAGGGAAAAGAACGAGCTTCCATTCGGACCTGGTCTCTCAGCTTGAAATCTTGGGCGAGATTTTCTACGGCGCAATGCAGCGGAAGGATACATTCCAGGCTCTAGCAGAAAGTGAACAACGATTCCGCTATACCGCCGATTGCTCCCCCATGTTGATATGGATGTCCGGTACCAATGGTTCATGTACATATTTCAACAAAGGTTGGCTGGAATTCACCGGTGTCGCGTTGGAAAAGCAAATCGGTGAAGGATGGATTCAGTTGGTGCACCCCGAGGACGTCGACGCATGCGTCTCCACACATAACGCTGCGTTCGCGGCCCGTCGCCGCTTCCATCTGGAATATCGCATTCGCCGCCATGACGGTTCCTTCCATTGGCTTTTCGACGTTGGCGCGCCGCGATTCGATGCTGAAGGAACATTCCTTGGGTTTGTCGGATCAGCCGTCGACATTACCGAGCGCAAAATCGCCGAACAAGCCCTGACTGGTCTAAGTCGCAAATTGATCAAAGCACAAGAAGAAGAACGCCAACGTATCGCCCGAGAACTGCACGATGATGTGGGCCAACGCCTTACCCTGATGTCGGTCGAACTCGAGCGCTTATGCAGTCGATCCGATGCTTCATTTCAATGCCTAATCCCAGGTCTTCTCAACCAGGCAAGGGCGATCTCAGACTCCCTACACAACATGTCACACAACCTGCACTCGGCAGGCTTGGACGTGTTGCCCTTGAGTGCGCTCTTGAAGACCCTGTGTCGAGAATTCCGGGAGAAGACATCGACCGAAATGCAATTTGCTGAGCATGATGTACCCCCGTATCTGCCGGAGGAGGTCAAGTTGTGCCTTTATCGGGTCGCACAAGAATCTTTACAGAATGTCGTCAAGCACAGTCAGGCACACCGCGCTAAGTTGGAGCTGACTGGCAATGATCAAGGACTGACCCTGGTCGTCGAAGACGACGGGATCGGATTCGAACACCGCCCGCTCGACGGATTAGGAATGGCCAGCATGCGCGAACGACTCGGGTCGGTCGCCGGGACGATCAAAATTACCTCCGCCCTCATGAAGGGAACGCGCGTCGAGGCCTATGTACCTTTGCATCAGGGTGTGATGAGTGGTCCGGGCAAAGTTGCGTAGCAGTTTTTGAGCTTATCCTTGCAACTCGGCAACTCTCATTGGAAGCGCGCTCTATCCTGGAGTGCGTACGCTCGAGCGTCCGGCCGACGGATCGCATCACGAGATCCTGAGCAAGCTCGAGTGGTGTGTTTCCCAGAAGGCCTCTTGGGTGAACTTTGATTGGTGGGCAAACTCTTGTTCCGAATTCGTAACAAGACGCAGTTTTCTGATTTGGTTGCAAGCTCGGGGTGTACGTTACAGGAGTGCGCGCAAGTGGCCGGGTTGGGTGCATGAACATTTTCAACCCGGCGGGTCAGCATGCTTTACTTTCTCCGCCTCGCTATCGCTGCACAGTAACTCCAACCCTTCGAGAGTTCGGGTTCTAAAATCAGAGCGACGCGGATCCTTTGTACCAGGAGACTCCGCATCCAGAATACGTTGTAGGACGACGACGGCAATCAGCGAAAGCCTGGGGCGGAGGTTGAGATAACCATCGAAGCGGATCAGGGCGTGACCGCTGCCGCTCTTCGCTACTCCGCAGAGCGGCCTTTGCGCGATCGTGCTCTGAAAATTCGGACGGTTCTTGATCTAACAAAGTGTGAACAGTTGGCATCTTACGTTCGAGCAAGCTCGAAACATGTGCCCTGCCTCCCAACCCGAGCCATTGGCCGCCCTCAAAGCTCTCTTGCGCGACCTGAACGACGCCAAGCTGATGTATCCCGGTGACGTCAGCATCGTAAGGTTAAGACGTGAGCTCATGGCAAAAATAGCTGAACTCGAGAAGAAGGTCCCCGTCATAGAGCCTCGGGTTCAGCAATGGTAGCCGACGAACGAGGCGCACGCTAGACCACGGTGCCGTAGTCCTGCTGTGGAAAATATAGAATGTCTGGTATCGAACCAAGGCTTCGGGATGGCGGGTTCTCGCGACTGTTGGTGCGGCTAGCCTCTGCCGCGCCCGCTACGTCTTTCGCTTTTTCTTACTCCTTGCCTGCCGTGCTTTCTCGCTTGCCGTACGAACTCGCCAGGATTCCTGAGAGAGATCGCGAGCTTGTTCCCGCAATTTTTTCGCCTGCTCAGCCAAGTTTCGAGCTGTCTCTTTCATCGACTGAACGGGATCATCTTCTTTCGGCATGGGTCGCGCTCAACCTCTTTCTCAACCCGTATTTAGATGCTACTCAATCACGAGGTTGATCCTAGCTGACATTTCTAAGATCCGCTTGGCGCCCTTAATTCGCTTATTGCCATAGCGATTCCTTTAGGGAAGACGGGAAGACCCGGTGCCCACTGCAGCTCGATTGGATGCTGGAAACGCGCCGCAAGTCTGCGGTTCTTGACGGGATTTGATTTTCAGAGCTGGCGTTTTTCGGCGCTTCCTGAGCGTGACTGCATGCAGCATTCTGTATCTGCGCATTGTTAAGATTGTCTAATCATTCTTGACCAGCCGTTCATGTCCGCAACTATGGTGCCGGAATAATCGGCGTCGGTCCCCGGGGAGAGTCGTGATGAGAAGACCACGGGTGATGCTCGCCGATGACCACACATTGGTCGTGGATGCCTTTAGCCGCCTCTTGGACCCCGAATTTGAGATTGTGGGCATAGTGACGGATGGCCGTGCGCTCCTGGAGCGAGCACCTGGGCTTAGGCCAGATGTCATAGTGTTGGATTTGAGGATGCCGGTGCTCAATGGAATGGACGCCGGAGTCGAGCTCAAAGAAGTTCTCCCGAACACAAAAATTGTGGTCCTGACTCTTACCGACGATTGTGATGTTGCCGCTTCAGTTCTGCGGCAATGGGCCTCGGGTTATGTGCTGAAGAAATCTCCCGCTTGGGAACTCGCAAAAGCGATCCGTGAAGTGCTCAAAGGTAATTCCTACGTAACCCCACACATTGCCAAAAAGCTGGCGGAAGAATTTGTTCAGGATCCACGACTCGACCGCAAGAAACATCTTACCGCTCGCCAACGGGAGATCCTGCAGTTGCTCGGGGAAGGCCGCAGCATGCACGAAACTGGGGCCATTTTGAACATAAGCACCAGAACCGTGGCCTTTCATAAGTATCGAATCATGAAGGAATTTGGGCTGAAAACAAATGCTGACTTGGTGGCATTCGCGATTCAAGAAGGAGCCTTGCGAACGCCAGCAGAGCGCGATACAGAGGTCTCAGTCCGCGTGGACGCCCCGACCGTAAAATAGGGCTCTCGATACAGCCGTTCTGCATGCCGATTGGGGAAGTACATGCCCATAATGTGTCTCCGTCGAAGTCGAAGCAAAACTCGGCTCCAAGCCGGAGTGGACTGAGTTACTCGTGACTTGCCAACACGGCACTAACGAGCTTGCATATTTTGCTGTGCTTGGCGGAAGGCGTCGTCCCTGACGTGGATCAAACCCCGAAACGGGCGATGGATGTCAGCGATCGCCACCAGCGACAGAGAGATGAGCAAGGAAAGGGAAAAGATCTGCAGTGAATGCAGTTTCAAACTTTCCGCGCCAAACGTGCAGGCTGCCACGATCGTCAGAACCCCGCCTACCAGGAGTACGCTCCAGAGCACGTTCGAAAGCCGAGTAGTGCTCTGCATCAACCGGGTCAGTCGGTGTTGACTAAGAGAGCTTAACTCCGAGAGCGCACGGTCTTGTGCGGTGACCTCGCTCGGCGATGTAGGCCTCACAGACATCACGGTCTTCCACATCTCAATACTTATCCCGCTGCTTTGCGTCGGCTCTTGGTTTTTTGCCATCTCCGGCCAGTCTCGATTGACAACCGCATCGGCATAGGAACCTGCAAGCCTTTTCAGTTGCCAGCGCTGCGGCTCTGGAATCCCATCGGCCAGGCGATAGACGTCCACCACCGCGTTTGCCTCATGATCTACATTCAAGTCGGCTTCTCGATAACTGGTCCATACCGTGTAGAGCATAAAGCCCAGGATGACAGCATAGGTCGTGCCTAGAATGCTAATTTGCCAGCCGATAAGGTCATTGTAAATTCGACGCTTCTCCGGCCGCCAGGTGCGGTTCAATATCCACACTAATAGCAGCGAGGCGATTACCGCCGCCATGACAGCAAGAAAGTTCTGGCTGACCGTCGCCATCGGTTATAAGCTTTCGCGCAGCTTCCTCGTTTATTTTAGTCTAAATTCAGTGCCAGCAATCCTCCCCTAGTGGACTCTGTCAAGGTTCCGGGTAAAGCGCGGTCGCTAAAAGCGGTCAATGACGTGATGGAACCACCCTGCCGCCACACGTTCACCGTATCGTTATGGAAGATAGGAAGCGATCGTTGCTTGATGTGGCCGAACGAGACGCTCGCCGCTGCGTTTTTTCGCGAGGCAGTGAACAGGAAAAAGCTTGAACCGCCGCGTCCGATGCTAGAACACGGTAACTGGAGATCGCCAATTGCACTCCCGAAGTCGAATCTGAGTCAAACTGCACGCCGCCGGTTTACGGCCGGTCGCTCGACCTCCGCCCGTCTTATATGAAAGGGATGAAAGATCACCTCACAGGTTACTGAGGCGATTACCAGCGTAACGGCGGTTTACAAGGTAGTGACATTAGATTTCTATGGGTTGTGCTCTATTACAAGAGAGGCAGGACAGTGTCCAAGATTGGGATTATCGCAGTTGTGTGCCTTGCGGCAACGGTCGTCTCCGCAGCGCAAGACGCACCTCCCCTTGAGGTTGATCCCGATCCGGCACCGGTGCTTTCTGGTTATCTGGCGTTTGTGCCCACATGGGACAGCGGCAATCCTACCCTTGTTTCAATCATCTCTCCAGTCGTGCTCGTACCGCTTAGCCGCGACTTTGTGGTTGAGTCACGTGCTTCCTTCGAAGGCGATTTTCAGCAACGAAATGGGAACTCTGGAGATTTCACCGGAGCAATCGAGAAGTCACTGGACTATGCCGAAATTGACTACATTGGGAATCGCTATGTAACGCTGACTGCCGGACGATTCCTCACTCCGTTCAACATCTTCAACGAGCGACTGTATCCCAACTGGATACGCAATACACAGACCGATCCCCTTATCTTTCCTATCGGCACAGGTAGCGACAACGGTGCGATGGTGCGAGGCGGGATAAGTGTCGAAAACGACCTTAATGTGAACTATACATTCTATTTTTCGACGCTCTCGACAGGGAAGTACTTCGAATCTGAACGTCATGCTGGTGCACGCGTGAGCCTGTTTCTACCAGTTGAGCGATTGGAAATTGGGATGAGTACACAACACGTGTTGCAGGGTACCCGCGTGAACCGATATGGATTTCACTTCCAATGGCAGCCGGCCCGCCCCCCTTTTGAGGTGCGCTCCGAGGTAGCGTATTCAAGAGAAGAGGGCAAGGGTCTATGGGCGGAGGGGGCATACCGATTCCGTAGCTCACCGTCCCCCGAATTAAGTCGTCTTCAGGTTGTTGCTCGCACGCAGGTGTTCCGTTTAGGCACTCTTCCTGGATCGAATCCCGACCTTCCTTCGACGGACATGAAGCGCACTGAATTCGGAGCGAACTATTACCTGACGGATGGTTGGAAAGCATTGGCTAGTTACGGAAGAACCTTTACATCGGCAGGCGACAGCAACATATGGACGGTCGGGATGACCTATCGATTTGTGATTCCGTTGGTGCCAAGTCAATGAATCTGCTGAAAAACATCCTGTTGCTTTTCATGCTGGGGATCGTCGGCGGTGCATTCGCACTTCCGAACGAGAAGCGTTCCGACCCATCGGGTTCCGTGGCATCGATCTCTTCAACCGAGCGAGATGCGCAATGGAGGCTCGAAGGGGAAAGACGGTATCGCGCAAACTGCGGACGATGCCATCAGGCGCCGCACAAATTACCGCCCCGTGCGATGGCAATGGCTATTCGGCACATGCGAGTGCGGGCAATGCTTACCGATGACGACATGAAATACATTCTTTATTACATGACACGCTGATGTCTGCACCTCTGAGATTGGCGGTATTCGTCTTTATGCTCGCTGCTACGGCCTCTTCACCGTCGCAGTCGATGCCCGGCTCGGCGCCCCGCGTGATTGAGTTGACCGCTGACCGCGACAGCCGCTATCGGCAAGGCCACCAGCCGTCACCTACGATCGAGGTATTTGCCGGCGAGCCGCTCATTCTGCGTATTACAGCAGTGCGCGCGAAACAGGTGGCGCGTGACGGAAGCGTGCACGGGTTGGCCCTACTCGACAATAGCTCGAATGCAGTGGCCGGCTGGACATTCTTTCTACAGCCCGGCGTTCACGAACTAACCGTCACAGCACCACTAAAACCAGGGCGCTATACAGCGGTTTGTACCGTGATCTGCAGCGATGGTCATGATGGAATGGGTTTCACCTTGGTGGTGATTGATCCCAAAGTTAGCGCCAAGGAGCAGAGATGAAATCACTCAGGATTACATTCTTTCTATTCAGTGTGACCGTCTTAGCGAGCGCTGGCTCTCCTAAAAGTCGGTTCCGGGGAGAAATCTCCGATACGCAATGCGCCATGAATATTCACTCCCTCGCTCGATCGCATGCAGAAATGATCGCCAAAGGCACACTGGGCACGGACGCTGCTTCCTGCGCCAGAGCTTGTGTAAGGCGAGGAGGAGAGTGGGTTCTTCAGTCGGGAGAACAGGTGTTTCGGCTGAAAAGCCAGGCCGGTATCGAGCAGTTTGCCGGCAAGCAAGTTGAGATCACCGGCACCCTGGATTCGAAGACGCATACGATCGACAACGTGGACATCCGACCTGTGCCCGCAAGAAGCGGCACCTCGCACTAAAACCCTGAGCAACGCCATTGGGATTACCATAGGCGTGCCATAAATAGCTCCCAGGCCTATCCCCTGTCCATTTCTCTGGCGCAGCTTGCGCCCTCCCGGTGACTGTGCCGCAAGTTCAGGTTAGTGACAGTCGCATCGCCCGCCTTTCTATGAAAAGCGTTGGTTTATCGGTGCAGCGATATGCGAATCACAAATCAGGTGCCCGAGGGCAAGCGGGTAGCGGATCTCGCCATAGGGAGGGGACTCCCCGCCGACATCGTTAGAGAGGCCTGTTTACAATCCTCGCGCGGCGGAGTACTCAGGATAGAATTGGGTTGCCTGGCACATGAAAAACTGGGAGAAACTGCTGCTAGTGGTGGCGACGTTCGCAGTCGTAATCACTCTCTGTTTTGTGTTGATTATCCGACGCGGGTTTCGCGCCACTAGCGAGCCTTCACATTTGGAGAAGGTCGTCGCCCGCAGGGTGCGGAATTTCGGAATTCCAAGTCGTTCCCGGCGTGAGAAGAATCCGTTGCAGCCTTTAGCCAGGAACTTGCAAACGGGGCGGGAACTATTTTTGGCCCGTTGTGCAAATTGCCACGGGATGGATGGAACCGGTAGGACGCTGGTGGGTCGCAACCTCTACCCCCGTGTACCCGACCTTCAGTCCCCGGAGACCCAAGAACTCACGGATGGTGAAATCCACTACATCGTTCAGAACGGCGTGCAGCTTTCGGGCATGCCGGCGTGGGGTAGTCCGAATCAGCAGACGGACGACATTTGGCAGATGGTGATCTTCATTCGCAATCTACGTCCGCTCACGGTTACTGAACAGGCAACCCAGCTAGCGGCAATCAACTCAGCGGGTTACGTTGGTTCGCAATCATGCGAGAAGTGCCACGCAGATATTTACGAGCGTGGAAGAAGACTCCCATGGCGAACGTGGTTCGCGATCCACGAGAACATCCCGAAGCTCTCATACCCAATCTTGCAACCAACACTGTCGCAAGGTTCAATCTGAATCAGGTCGCTTTCGTTTACGGTAGTCTTTGGAAACAACGATACTTCACGAAAGTGGGAGACGACTATTTTCCACTGCCCGCCCAATGGGAGATCAAAAACCACACTTGGAGCAAGTATTTCATCCGCCAAGGCACGGACTGGTGGGCGCAGTATTATCCGCCCGATAACCTGCAGCGGCCAACTGGCCCAACCTGCGATGGCTGCCACTCTGTAGGATATGACATCCACACCAAGCAAGTCGTGGAGTGGAATGTGGGCTGTGAACGATGCCATGGTCCCGGTGGTGAACACGTAGCGCATCCGACCCGAACCAACATTTTCAACCCGGCTCACGCGAGCTACGTTGCCGCCACTGACACCTGCATCCAATGCCACTCGCAGGGACGCCCGCTCGCGGTTCCGATTGAAGGCAAATACTACGACTGGCCTGTCGGCTACCAAGTAGGCAGACGATTGCAGGATTACTGGCAATTAGAGCAGCGCACGTTAGGAACCACGGACTTCTATTATTTCCCGGATGGCACGGCCCACAAAAACCGGATGCAGGGGAACGATTTCGTGCAGAGCGTCATGTATCGGCGTGGGGTTACCTGCTTCAGCTGCCACGATGTACACGGAACCAATAACTACGCACAACTGATCAAGCCAGCCGATGAACTCTGCCTAGACTGTCACGGTCCTCTTTCTCCCAACGGACCCCGGACCGCCACGCTGGAACAGCATACGCACCACAAGACGGGATCCGCGGGAAGCCAGTGCGTTTCTTGTCATATGCCACAGATAGAAACCGAAGGTCCTCGGGATACTTTTGTTCATGCGCATACTTTCCGCTTCATCACCCCCGAGATGACCGAGCGCTATAACATTCCAAATCCCTGCACATCCTGTCATACTGACAAATCCTCTGCTTGGGCAAAACAGGTGTTACGCCAGTGGCCGGAGCGATCGCTCTGGCGCGATTGAACCAAACTTCGTTAGCACAACTTTGCGGCTGGTCGTTCGCCCTGTGCTAGCGGAACTGTGTCGGCTGCTTCGGAAGGGTGACGGTGTTCTGCTGCGCATTGATTGGTTATAGTCTGCCTTCCGCCGCCCACCTTGCGACTTCCTTCTCCACCGAGAACCCTCGGTGCGGTTCGCGTCGGAAGCAGTCTTCGAGACTGTACGCAATCTTTTCCAGCGGTATCGATTCGTAGCCGCCACCACTGAGAAATCCGCGCACGTAAAGCTCGGCGAAGCGCGGGATGCCAAGCTGGCGATACTGCTCCGCGTGCACCAGTTCATGAAACAGCAGTGGGTTTGAGAAGCGCTCGTGCGAGACCACCACATCGCAGAAGGTGATTGCGGCCATCGTCGACTGGTCGGGCAGGTTGGTAAAACCTAAATCGCGCAGCATTGCATAAAACGCAGGATTTGAGACACGTTCCCCTTCAAGGAGCAATAGGCGCGTGTTATCCAGAAGTTCCGGTGCAAAGAATGCTGAGACCGCAGCCCTCTCTCGTGAGCTCAGAGGAACGGCCCGTGGCGCATACTTCTGCCTTTGAGACGAGATGTAGTCCGCTACCAGGCCGGAGACTTGGATGATTTGACCGGGAGTGAGTTTCGGAGTCGCCATTTCGTTTTCCGAGCGGCGGTTCGGTCCTTCCCACCAAGCAATCCCTTCAGTTTGGTCTCTAAGTCGAAAATCTTGAACGTAGTTACGATAACGAACTCTGGCTCCGCCATCGAGCGATTGAAGACCTCAGGAGGATTCCTGTCCCGCCATCCCGCTGCTGAACGATGCCTTCGAGTATGGTGTTCTGCATACCGAAAAAGTGCCAGTCCCGCCGTAGGCGCCAGCGAGTCCAGCGGTCGCTTCTGCTCCAAGCGGAGTTGTTTTCGATGCAGCTATATTGTGCAAGACTCAATCAATAATGAAGTGAACCTTTGAGTCACCGCGGATGGCACAGTTGGTCATGATTCCACTTGACACGGCGATGACACAATAATAAAAATGCGTGAATTCACCTCTGCGCAAGGGACAACAGTTCCGTCCAGCGCCCGAGGCACGCGCCCACGTAGTCCGGAGAATGGCAAGCGCATTGCCAACTGAGTGTCCCTAAACCTGGACGTGCGGCCCTGAAGGCTGAGCGCGGATTCTCCAGAACGCGAACCGCGCCTCAAGGAAAGTGGTTCCGACACTCAAGTTCTTCTAGTTTATTCGGACGATTGTGACGGACTCAATCGTTCGAAAATCCAACGCGTTCGACAGGACCTGAGAGAGGGAGCTTGTCGCGAACAAGAACCAGGTACTGTCGGTGTGCTTCCAGCCAGGGAATCCGCCGGCATCGCTTAGTGGACAAATCCATGATCCGGAAAATTTAGCAGACCAGCGCGAATTGGTCCGAAGTCACGAAGGACTGAAAGCTCAAACCAAAACCGTGCTTCCACAAGGAGGGTTTATGGGCGCGTTTCATTCTCGTGCCGGAGGGGACGCTGCAAGTTCGAACCGAAGGAAAAATGGGAACGCAAAGCAGGGCGCCGGCACTGGAGAAGGTAACGGCAATTCACACGGGAAGCTTCCCCCAATTCAAGACGTGCGGCTGCGCAAACTTGTGGAGTTGATTGACTCCGAGCCTCTGGGAAAGATTCATGACTGGGCGGGGGCGTTGAACCTCAGTGAGTCGCACCTTCAGCGTCTCTTCAAGCAAGCCACAGGTCTTGCTCTCGGTCACCTGTTGACCGAAAAAAGGCTGCAGAGAGCAGCGAATCTTTTGACCAACACCAATCTGAGTATCAAGGAAATCGCGTGCGCCGTTGGTTACGAGCACGGCTCGAGCTTCACGCGTGCGTTCGGAAAGCGGTTTGAGCAGGCGCCTCGCTACTATCGTATGGGAAACAGCTGGGAAGAAACCTAAACAAACAAGCGCGCTAACTTACTCTGCCTGTTCCTGCGGCACCCATCGCTTTGGTCGATACGTGGTCACGGTGCTCCCAATATCCATCCGTATACGACTAAGTACGTTGGTCAATCACCTCTCATAAACTGCAAAGAGCGGTCAGCCATTCATTTCCGATTTTCAAAAGTCTCTTGCATACTTCTCGCGCGCGTTTCTTGCATTAGCACGAAGTGCTAACGAAAACACGTTTTTGCTAACTCTTAGCCCTTGGAGCTCGGCAGCTCTGGAATTAGAGTACACGCACTCAGTTCTTTAATCTCACCTATTGAGGTAATAAGTCGCGGACCAATGCTGGCCGCCTCATTACTTGTCGAGACGCTGTTCGGCCCAAAGCACGAGGAGGAGGGAAATGCATTACAACGTTTTCGGAGAGAAGGTCTCCAAGCGGCGCTTCAAAGAAATGTGTGAGGCTGCCAAGAACCGACGCGAACTAATCGCCGCAGGATTAACTAGCCGGCGCGACCTCTTCAAGATGGGGTTGCTGAGTGCGGGGGGCATGTTAGTGGCTAAGGCTGGCTTGAGTGCCCGGGCCCAGACAACAGTGCAGACGAACAACCCTCCGAGCACGGGGCAAAACACCAGCCCCGGGACCAACCAGAACTGCGTACCTGGCAACCAAACCCAAAGTCCACCCACCCGGGCATTTATCCAGCCGCTGCCCATCATGCCGATTGCGGCGAAGGTCTCATCATTGACTCCCACGCCGACGCTAGACCCGAACTCGTCCGCTGGCGAAGTCCGGGCGGCCGCGTTCCAGGCGCCCCAGATCGATCTCAGCCGGTTCCCGGTAGTTCCGAGTACGCTTTATCAGATCAACCAGAGGGAGTTTGCGACCAGTTTCTCCCCCGACCTGCCGAGTCAGACATTATGGGGATTCGACGACGGCACGGGCCCACGCAGCCCAGGGCCTACTTATCAAGCTTTTTACGGCCAACCGCAACTTACTCGCAACATCAATTCGCTGCCTTCGGTCTCGCAAGTCAATAACACAGGCTTCGGTATGGCCTCGGTAACGACACATCTGCACAACGCGCACAATCCTTCCGAAAGCGACGGCAACCCCTGCGACTTTTATCCCAGCGGGTTCTTCTGCGACCAGTACTACCCCAACGTTCTGGCTGGGTTTAACTCCAGCAACCAGCCCAATGGAGACGTCAACGAGGCGCTGAGCACATTGTGGTATCACGATCACCGCGTGGACTTCACCTCACAGAACACCTATAAGGGTCTGTTCGGATTTTATTGCCTCTTCAACCAGTTTGATACCGGCGATGAAACCACTGGGTTTCGTCTTCCCAGCTTCCCGCAGTTTGATATTCCATTGGCCTTCAACGACAAAGTCTTTGATCCAACCACCGGCCAGTTAGTATTCGACTTATTCAACCTGGACGGAATTATCGGGGATAAGTTCCTGGTAAATGGAGTGATCCAGCCCTTTCTTCAAGTTGCCGCGCGCCGTTACCGCTTCCGTTTGCTGGACACGGGCCCGTCCCGGTTCTATGAGTTTTTTCTGACCGGTAATGTTGGAGGTCAGGGCTCAGCTACGACCAATCCTTTCTTCCTGATTGGCACGGACGGCAACCTTATTCCCGCTCCTGTTCAAGTCAACAGCGTCCGCGTTGGACCCGCGGAGCGAGTGGACATCATCATTGACTTCACCAACTTCGCGGGCCAGACACTGTACCTGGAGAACCGCCTCAACCAGCTGAACGGCCTGGGGCCAGTAGCGGTCGACAGCCAGGTTGGCCCGCAGAACAGTTCTTCGACCGAGTGCGGTGTGGTTCTGAATGATTCTAGTCAGGGCGCCCTTAAGCCGGCCGGCGCGGGCGATATGGTCCTGCAGTTCCGAGTTGGCTCCCAGGTCGCAGATAACAGCTTGCCTCCGAGCCAGCAGAAGTTCTATTCGTTGCCTAGCAAGACACCTCCCGCTAGGATCGTTCGCACCTTCAAGTTCGACCGCCTGAATGGCCAGTGGTCCATCAACGGCCAATTCATGGACTGCAACAAGTTTCGCTTTACGGTGCAGCAGAACAGCGTAGAGCACTGGCTTTTGACCAATCTCACCGGCGACTGGACGCACCCGGTTCACATCCATCTGGAGGAGCACCAGATCATGAGCCGCAACCGGTCGGCACCCACCGTGCCCACCGATTTGGGACGGAAGGACGTGACCCAACTCCACCCTAACGAGAGAGTGGAGCTCTTCTTCCGCTTCCGCGATTGGCTCGGTAAGTACCCGATCCACTGCCATAACGTAGTGCACGAGGACCACGCCATGATGGCACTGTGGGACGTTGCGCCGACCGGTGACAATCTGAGAGTACCTTAACGAAGCAAGCAAGTTGCACCCGCACTACTTAGTGCGGGTGGAGGAGGTTCGATCATGATGGCTATTTCCCGACGAAAGTTCCTTAGCTTGACGACAGCCACACCCTTGGCGGTGGGAGTTCTCAGCGCCGCGGCTGTCGCCGGCGAAGCCCGCAAGTTTGCCCCGGTCACACAGGAGACTGCGCGCAAGCGCATCCAGCAGCTACATCTGCCTAATCTTCCATTGACCACCCATGAAGGCAAGCAAGTGATGTTCTATAACGATCTGGTCAAGGACAAGGTTGTTACCTTCAATTTCTTCTTCGCCAAATGTGACGAGATTTGTCCGATGGTCACCGCTAACCTGGCGAAGGTGCAGAAGCTGTTGGGTGATCAGCTAGGGCGGGATATTCACATGTATTCCTTCACGTTGAAACCGGAAGAGGACACGGTGGCAGTGATCGCCGACTACCGAAAGAAATTCGGCGCCAAGCCCGGGTGGACTTTCCTTACCGCCAAGCCCGACGACATGGAAAGGCTCCGCAAGGCGATTGGGTTTACGTATCCGGATCCGGCTGTCGACAGAGACAAGACGCAACACATCGGCAACATTCGCTACGGAAACGAACCGCTGATGTACTGGTCAGCCTGCCCCGGAATGGCGCATGCGGAATGGGTGGTTGAAACCTTTGAATGGATGATTCATCCCGATCGCAGCCGGGTACAAGCGTCCTAACCCGTTGTCGGAAACTCAGAGGGTTGATTATCAAAACAGGTTCTTCATTCTGCGGCCGCGGAATGACGGTTCGCCACGGAGGATAGAGTTGTGAAAAGCGTATTCAAGAGCGTTCTGGTTTTGATTGGCATGTTCGTCGTGGTCGAGCTCATCTGTATCCAGAGAGCTTCGGCAGGTAACGTAAAAAACTATACTCCAATTAACCCGCCACCGTGTGACTACAGCGACCAGTTCTATAACGACAACGGTATCGATGTGAGCCAGTTGATCGTGCGGTTTGGGGATAATAACGGCACCACTCGGCAGACTGGTCCTCCAGCTACAGGCAATCAGGTCAACTATGTTCCTGACAGCAACTGCAACAGTAACGATCCCACACGCCGGAATTATCGTATTCTGGCGACTACCGGTGGCAACGCCGACGATGGTAACAGTCCCTTCAGTAACGGGAAGCAGGAAACTGCTGAGTTCATTTCCATTCTGGCCTTCCTGACCAGCCAAAGCGCGTTTGAAAACAGCTACTCGCGGACCGTTGGCGCTATTAATGGCGGTCTCGGCGGGGTTCAGCAGAACGCGGGCGAGACCATTTCGATCACTCCGGGTACCGACGCAGCGGGTAACTCCACTGGACTAAATCCCCGCGGGATTAGTATGCAGTATGTCGTCAGTAACTTTGAGGCTTACGCGGCGGTCAAGCAGATGACGCCACAGGGCTTCGCTGCAAATCCATGTCAGGTCGATATGCAAGCGCCGGGGTTCCCCACCACCCCCTGCTTCGATCTCGGCACGGTCCAGAGCGTGTTTACGCCCAACCTCAGGCAAAACTGGAGGTTCGCGACCAATCGCAACGCCATGGACGGCAGCGACAACAACTGCATTAGCACCGATTCCAGTGTATGCGCCAATTTCAGCGACAGCCCCTATGGTTATTTCTGCGACGATCTGCTGGGCATGTGGATCGTCACCTATTTTTGGTTCACCCAACCTCCCAACACTACCGATCCGGTCTGTGCCCCTATCTTCCAGTCCATCGGTGCAAAGAATGGCTTTAATTTGGATGGTACTCCCATTATTTTGACCGCCGACGAACTCAACAACCAGATTGAGGCCAACAACTGCGGCGCCGAAGGCCAGGAGGCGGTCGACGGGAGTGACGGAGGAGCTGTCTGGCTTATCTGTCCGGCGATTGCCGACCCGCGCAATGGAGGCATAGCGCCGGACGCATTTCTGGACGTGGTTCGTCTGCCCAACGGCAACCCGCAGGATAAGTACGTAATGAATCAGTACAGCTGCCTGCAGAACACTGGGAAGTTCTGCTTCGAAGCTGCTCCGGGGCAGTAACCCGGAGTAGGCGGTACCCTCGCCCCTTTGCCCTTGGCTGGCGGGTCCGGCCAAGGGCGCCTTTTCTGGCACATGCACTTGTTATTTCGCGGCCGAACTAGGGTGTTAACAATGAGCAGAACGGCAGCCAGCACGACCTCGCGACGTGAGTTTCTCAGACTGGCGGCTGGCGCCATGGCCTGCGGCCCTTTCTTTCTCTTTCCTGAGCACGCACTCGCCGGACAAAAAACCCTCAGGATCGCAAAATGGGCCCACTTTCTTCCTGAGTTTGATGAATGGTTCGTGAAAGACCTGGCCCTTGGCTGGGGCAAGCGAAATGACACACGAGTTACGGTTGACATTGTTCCAGCAGAGCAAATTCGCGACCGCGCCTTTGCCGAGGTCAAAGCCGGCCAAGGGCATGACCTGTTTATTTTCCCCTGGCCTCCTGCGGAGTTTTGCCAGTCTGTGATTGATCATGGCGAGATCTATCAGACCGTTGCCGCACGGTACGGTGCCATACCGCAGCTCGCGTTTCGGTCAACCTTCAACAGCAAGACAAAAACCCACTTCGGCTTTGCGGATTTCTGGATTCCTTCGCCAGTGCATTTTTTTGAGGACTGTTGGGGCGAGATTGGCATGCCCCTCGGTCCCGTCCATTACGGCAGTTTGCTTGCTGGCGGGGCCAAGATAAAGGACAAGTTGGGTCTTTCCTGCGGTCTGGCATTCTCCCCGACCCTGGAGGGAAACGTAACTCTGCACACCATCCTCTACGCGTTTCGCGCTTGGATCTTTGATCGAAGCGGAAATGTAGTTTTTGGGAAGAACGCTTTTGCGGTAAACGCCCTCAAATACATTCAGTCCCTCTACCAGTCCTCAGGACGTCCCGAGCAGCTTACGTGGAGTTCGGGAGGTAATGTGCTTGCTATGTTGGCCCGCAAGACTTCTTCAAGCATCAACGGAATAAGTCTCTTGCGCACGGCGGAAAGGGAAAGACCGGAAACCGCCAGAAAGATCAGGATTCAACCTCCTTTGGTTGGAAGAAATGGGATGGGGGTAACCGCGCTGCCTCAAGTCACCAACTGTTCGGCGATTTGGAAATTTGCCAAGAACCAGGAACTAGCCAAGAAATTTGCCAGCGACCTGATCGACAGTTCGCGCACCGGCTACGAGCAGTCGCAAGGCTGCAATCTTCCGATTTATCCCAAAACGCTTCCCGACTTCGTGCTCCGCATCGCGAAAGATCCTCGCGCCGATCCTCCGTACAAGTATGCGGAGCTTCAAGATGCGCTACATTGGACACCGAACCTCGGGGTGCCGGGATTTGCGACGCCGGCGTACATGGAGATTTTCAACAGCTCTCTGGTTCCCAAAGCGGTGGCGCGGGTACTGAACGGCGAGCAGAGTCCCGAGGATGCCGCTGCCGCCGCCAGGGAACAAATACAACGCATCTGCGAAAAATGGAGCCAAGTGAGCTGATCGTGGCCATCCCAAACAAGACACTAACTTATCGAAAGTGGCGGTATAGCATGGCGACACAGTGGACATCTCTAATCCTGTTCTTGCTGATGGTCGCCCCTACGACGGCTATCTCATCCGCCTCGATACCACGTAAGTCTCCGGAATTCATCATCACCGAGTCTTCGGGCAAACGGGTACCACTCTCCAGTTTTAAGGGCAAGGTGGTGATGATCGAATTCCTCTTTCTGAAATCCCCCAAATGCCTGAGCCTGGCCACGACCATGAACAAGCTCGGTGCTGACCTAGGGGCGCGTGGTTTCCAGGCGATTGCCGTGGCCTTTCCTGCGCCCGGCTCCGGAGCGAGCGGCCCACTCGTCGGTTACATGGTTGACTACTTCAAACTCAACTACCCGGTTGGATACGCCGATAAGAATGAGGTAGATCGGTATCTCAGTCGTGCGCAGAGCGAAGTGTTAAGGATTCCCCAGGTGGTCATCATAGACCGCGCCGGAATGATACGGGCCCAGACCGGCGGCCGCGACGGAAACCCAAGGTTGGAAGACGAAGCCTTTCTCCGCAAGATGCTGGATAGCTTGCTCAAAGAAGGTACGTCTGCCGGCTCAACCAACAGATAGGTGCGCTGAGCGAATCGTAGTGTGATATCCGATTAGTTCAAGGAAGGTTTCAATGCCCTTACAGGCCTAAACGCCACGAACCGCCTCACCCTAGCGTTCATTCCGTAATAGGCCAGACCGAACAATTCCTCTTCTCCGTCGTTTAGAGCCCGCAATTTCCCTTTCTCAACCGCAACCACGTATCCTCCTGCTTCAGAGATGCAGTTCGCGGCTGAAATGACGGTCCTATGATGGTGCTCGCAGCCAAGCAGACATCCACTGTCCGTCCACCCAGCAAAATAATACAGATTAGGTACAGCCGTGCCTTCCTCTCGCTGCACCGTTCTGTCGGATTCACGGACCTGCGCGATGCTGGAGGTGGGTATTACGGTTTCGGCGCTCGGTGCGGCCGCTTTCCCACTGATGCGAATGCGGACACTTTGTAACTGTCGAGGGCCCCTCTCCTGCGATTCACCGAAGTGGCGACGGACGACCCTGCGAGCGACGGGAAAGAGCAACCCAAACATCCAACTCAGCAGACAAGCAATGAAGGTGTCCACACGACCTCCGGCCAGTCGTGCCGCGTTAGACAATCCCAACACAGAGTGGCGTTCTGGCGTCTTCGAAAATCTAGTTCAACCGCAAGTGGAAAATCTCAATTTGGCAGGTTTCGCAGTGACTAAGGTAACGTTCGATCTCGATTTGAGATGATCCCACCAGGGTGGTCGAGCTGTGCGGCGCAACGGCTCACGCCAGCCGCCGGATATTCTCGATCACCAACGCAGCGAGTCGGGAACGTTTGGTCGATCTCAAACAAGAGGAGTTGGTATTAATATGCGCAGAGCCAATAAAGCAAATCCTGAACGCAAACCAGAGGCTGTGGACCCTCTAGGCGGTCGCCAACGCATGGACTGAATCGGACGGGGATGGGGACAACGGAGGTAGGAACTTTGCGCAAACGAGTCTTTTCACGCGTATTCTCACTCGCCAGCCTGGGCGCGTTCCTCATTGCGATCTCTGAAATGGTCTTTATGGCCAGCCCATTTGCTGCCTATTTTTACAGCGCTTATTCGCCGCTCTTAACGTGGACGGAAAGCCATTGGTTCCTCGTCTGGTTGACCGATTTCTTCGTTCCCCACCTGTCAACGCCCCGCTCCGCCTGGTTTGGCGCCATTGTAAGGCTCCCAAGATACCTGGCCCTCATCGGAATTGTATCGTTCGTTGTGCATGCAGCCTATCTCTATTGGATGAAGTTCGTGAGAAAACGAGTAGCGACGGCTTTGCTTTATCGCTATGTCCGGCACCCGCAGTACCTCAGCTTCGCAGTCGCCGGATTTGGCTTAGTCTTTTACTGGCCAAGGTTTATTAACCTCCTGCTCCTCTTCGTCATGCTGATCGGCTATTACGCTCTGGCGCGTAGCGAAGAGCAGCGCATGCACAACCAGCACGGCGAGCAATACCTGAATTACCAGCGACACACGTCGATGTTCATGCCGGGACGGCTGGGAGGGAAGACGGTCGACGCCTTGCTGGGTTGGCTCCCCTGGCCCTCCATCCGCGGCTACGTTGCCCTGACGATTGCGCTGGCTCTGGGTTTGGCAGGCAGTTTTCTGTTGCGCTTCGCCAGCATCAGGAACCTGCACTATGTGGCGATGCCCAAGGCCTTGCTTATCTTCCTGCAAGAACCCGCCGATGTCAGTCAGGCGAGAATCGAGAACCAGGCTGCGAACCTATTGGCCGCTCAGCCCGACCGAATGGCGAGTGTTCCAGTGTTCTACGTTCTTGCCGACAGAAAGGAGCTCCACCACTTACTTCTCGATTCCGGGATTACTAGAGACGCTCTGAGCCGCATTCGCCTTCCGGATGCCTCTTGGTATCTAGTCGAGGCATCGGCATCGTATGGCCCGGGTTGAAGGATCATGCGGTCTCCGGAGGAGGCCCTTCGCGTTAACGCGGTGCGGATGCTGAGGCAGGTGTATTACTCTCCTCGGAATCGTTTGAATGAGCGCGTTGTCCCTTACGCACTTCCAGAGAACTCTTCCTACAGTCATGCACGGATGCCAATCCTCTAGAGGTTTCGAACGTAAGCCACAGGGGGCCTCGCTTGAAAGACTGGGGCAGGCCAGAGTAGAAAATCAAAACGGGATTCAGAAGCAAGCCGCCCAAGGGTTTAGGTTGCAAACGGTCGCCAGAGCTCATGCCTGCGGACGGGGTTTCAGGAGCCCCTGGCGGGCAAGATGTAGCATGAGAATGGTAAGGACTGAAGCTTGAAGTCCTTTCCTACCTACGCATTCGGTTGGACCAAATGGCGTCAGAAGTCGACATCGGCTCTCCGGATCGTACTCGGGAAATTCGACAGGTTCAAATCTTCACAATCGTCTGGATGCTGGTTGAGGTGGTGGGCTCTTTGTTCTCGGCATGGCGTGCCCGTAGCCCCGCACTCTTTGCCTTTGGTGGAGACAGTGTCATCGAGCTCGCCTCGGCGGTGGTTGTGCTGTGGAGGTTCCGATCAGGCTCGGCATGCGAGAGTGAGGAATACCGGGCTGCTCGGATGGCGGGCGCTTTGCTTTTTGTCCTCGCTGGTTGTGTGGCCGTGATGTCAGCCATGAGCTTGTTTGGCTACGGCGAAACCAAACCAAGTGTCATGGGAATTGTCATACTCCTCTTAGCCGCAGTGATGATGCCACTGCTCGCCCGCGTGAAACGGAAACTGTCCACTGTGACGGGAAGCGTGGCGCTGAGAGCAGACGCAGCGGAATCAGTAGTGTGCGCATACCTTTCAGTGGTTGCCTTGCTGGGAGTCGGTCTCAGCACTGTCTGGCATATCTCATGGGCCGATCCCGTTGCTGCTCTGGTCGCCGTGCCTTTGATCATCTGGGAAGGCCGAGAGGCGATGCGCGCGAAGGTTGAATGTCAATAAGAAAAGGGACATACCTTCGATCGATCGAAACGAGGACGAGGCCATGAACCCTACATTTGCCAAGGCAATTGCAGCGCTGGTTCCAACCGGTATGCTGCTTGTTGGTTCGACACTGCAATTCTCTCGACAGAAAGGTGTGGCAGCCGTCTTGCAATTGATCGGTGCAACCTGCCTTACCGTGGTCGTCATCGCCCATTTGTGTGAGGCACTCGGCTGGTTTCCGTGGATGCATTGGGGCCTTGAGCACAGCGTCGGCCACTATATTGATCTCGTAGCCGCGATTGGCGGCCTGGCATTATTTCCAATCGGGTATCTGTTTGGTGCGCTCACGCGGGAGGTGGGAGAAGCATGAAGTCAGTTACCTGTACATTCGCCTGCTGGTTGTCGCGGGGTTCGACGCGGGACCAGGCCGATACGGAAATATCCAGGGCGCATCGGTCCGTAGAGAGTTAATGCTCTTGAATTTCACAAAGCACGGGTTTGACATCAATTACCGGTGTGCCGTCGATCGCTTCCATGGGACCGATTCGCAAACGGTTTTTGGCGATTTTGCGAACTGTTACTTGATGAAGACCGATTGGGTTGGGCCGATCTGGAGACCGCGTCGCGAACACCCCGGTAAGTCTTCGCTGCGGGTCTGAACGCGGATGGACCTTTAGAGTCTCTCGACGGGCTTGGTGAAGCCACGTCAGAATGATGACCTCATCGCCGATCGCCAGACCATCCAAGGCCTGCGCGGCAAACCGATAGACTTCCAGCCATGCATCCGGAGCCCCCTCTGAACCCTGTTTGGGCGCTTGGCTTCGCTCCTTGAGTTTCGATCGGATTACCCCGATCGGGCGAAGCTGAACAGAATTGGCTTTCTGCGATTGTCTTGGTCGCCCTTCAGTCATGCCGCACGTCTCTAAGCCAGCCCTCCATTGTGGTTGCGTCAACCAGGCCTGCTTGCTGGAACTGAAGCCGCCCTCGCGAGAACACCGCAAAATTGGGGATGCTGCGGACATTGTATTGTGACGCAAGGCCTGGGAAACGTTCGGTGTCGACCTTCAGGACGACCGCACGCCCGGAGAGGTCTCGCGCGGTCTGCGCCACGTGAGGCGCTGCCATCCGGCACGGTCCGCACCACGAAGCCCAGAAATCGGTCAGAACCGGGACCTTGCTCTCCCGAATGATCTCGTTGAATTCCTCTTCGTTGACTTCGAGGGGTTCGCCAATTGCCGGCAGCTCCGCTTTGCAAGCACCGCATTTACCAACATCGGACAGGTGCTTGGCCGGAATGCGATTGGATCTGCCACAAGAATGGCAATTTCGAATCAGCGGCATGGGTCTATTCTAGGCCAGTCTTTGCCCCGAGAGTCCCCCCGCTAGAGAAAGTGACGGCTCCGGTTTACGCTACGCCATGGCAGGCGCTCCATAAGACCCTAGCAGCGATAGGCTCCGACCTGGTTCTCTGCGAGCGGGCGTGTCAGAAGGCAGGTGGCCGCCGTGTTGAGGGCAGATTGTTTCCATTTCCGGGGAGGGCCCATCGCGCTTTCCACGTAAATTCTTCCGCGTTATGGTCTACTCAGACTCGAGTTGTGCAACAGGAATTCGAAAGGTAAACCCACAGACCTGCTCATCGGGATCGCTTAGCGTTCCCGCTCGAATAATTCCTCGCGTCCGACCCGGGCTCCCCTGTTTAACGGCCACGCTCAGTTCGGGGTTCCACTCCCAAGACATTCGGAATCGGCCATGCCATTGCATTGCTGTCGTTTTCCTGGAATGAGGTCTCGAAGCTGCCGTACAGCTCCATCTCTACTCCGCCAGCGTGCACATAGAGCTGCGCCTCAGGCCCGCCTTCAAGATGTTGTGCAGCCACCAGTCCAATATCTGAAGCCAGCAGCTCCTGATTTAAGTCATGCATGGAAAATGGTGTGCGAGAAAAGATGAACAAAATGCGTCCTGCACTGTCCTCCCCCAGGGCCGCCTCGCTCCATTTTTTACTTTGCGGGCCCCACTGGTTCAATCCCGATCTCTTCACCAATCGCAGGTTCTGCACTGCCGAGGCATAATCCTTGAGGATGCTTTGCATCGTTACCGTCGAGGTATCCAGATCAAAGATACGGAACGATTGGAGCTCCGCATTTCTGGGATTGAAAGCGGCTACCGATTGATAATGATTTATCTGTTTGTTGCTGACCTGATCGAGATAGCGGGAGTATCCCAGGTGGGTTTTACCATCGCCGGCAAACATTCCAGCGTTAATCGCTGCTGCGAACTTGTGGCTATTGCACCACTCCTTGGCAGTATGCCCCATGTGCTCCCCCGTCTGACCAATCCCAATCGCTTTCAGTTCCCAATGCTTAGGGTCAATGCGCAGTACTGCGATACGAGAATCGCCGGTAGTGCTTGGATGGATGGCACTGAGGTACCGAAACTCCATCCCCAGAGCCAGAATTTGCCAGTCAGACTTCTGCGAAGAGCTGTTCCCGAGCAAGAAACTACATAGGAGTAGGCCGATGATCGGTCTGAGTATTTTGGATATCGTGGGCAAATTTCACCACCGCATATTCGCTGGAGCGAGTTTACCTTAATGTCCGAATTGGGTGTTGAAGAGTCGTTGGCCATCCAGTCGCAGTTTCAAATGGATAGCTGTGTCGGAAATCGACTAACGCCAATTGAACTCGCCCCGCCTGTTCGTAGTTCGAAGGCAACCTTGAAACCGACGCCTGCTCTCTTCCCCCCTGTCAACATTGACAGGTGCGTTTGGTCGACACCTCTCGCAATGTAATAAACTCCTCACGCTATTACGGAACCGTTACCGTCACCTCCTGGGAACCTGATGCGTCGGGTTTACGGAATCGGAAGTTGTTGTGGCCGATTACGATACTGATTCCACCGGAGTTGCTCAAAAAGGAAGATAAGGAAGATTTGGGAAGGCTTAGAGCGGGAAGCCGCGTTGAGGATTATGGGCGCAGTCTGTGAGCAAGACCGGAAAGAAGGTTGATGTTTCTTTCACCAGAGGTCCTATCAAGGACCCGAACGGGGATGTTCGTTTTTCTAGCATCGCCCAGGACATTACACAACGCAGAAAGGCTGAAGAGAGCGAACGGCGGTTCCGTTTGGTGGCGGATTCTGCCCCCGTCCTGATTTGGATGTCGGGAACCGACAAACTTTGCTCCTATTTCAACAAACCTTGGCTGGATTTTACGGGGCGACCTCTGGAACAGGAGCTGGGCAACGGCTGGGCCGAAGGAGTCCACCCCGACGACTTGAAGCGATGCCTGAACACATACACGCAATCGTTCGATTTGCGGCAAGAATTCAGAATGGAATACCGACTGCGGCGACACGATGGGGAGTATCGCTGGATCTCCGACATTGGAGTGCCGAGATGGAATGATGACGCGTCTTTTGCCGGGTACATCGGATCCTGCATTGACGTCACTGAACGAAAGGTTACCGAGGAAGCCCTTCGCGACTTGAATCGCTCGTTACAAACACAAACCGCAACCCTGCAGTCCCGTGAAGAACTGCTAAGAAATTTCGTCAAGAATGTGCCAGCAGGTGTGGCCATGCTGGACCGTGAGATGCGTTACCTCCAAGTGAGTGACCGCTGGTGCACGGATTACCTCGTTGACGGTTCGCAGATACTCGGGCGTTCCCATTATGAAGTGTTCCCGGAGGTGCCCGAACGATGGAAATTCGCGCATCGCCTGGCTCTTGCGGGAGCAACGCTGCACGCCGACGAGGATCCCTGGCGTTGTAACGGTAACGACATCTGGGTTCGCTGGGAGCTTCGTCCATGGAAGACGCCGAGCGGAGTTACAGGCGGGATTCTCATCTTCGCTGAGGACATCACTAATCGCAAGAAAGCGCAAGCCATCCTAAGGGAAATGACGCACAAGCTGATTGAAGCTCATGAGGAAGAGCGCACCCGGATAGCAAGGGAGCTGCACGACAATGTCAATCAGAAGTTGGCTTTTTTGGCCGTTGAGTTAGATCACGTCATCTTGGGAGACGAGTCGAAAGTACGTTTGATGCAATGCTTGCGGCGCGCCAAGAAAAACATCGCCGAAATCTCCAGAGAAGTGCAGAGCTTATCTCATCACCTGCATTCGTCGAAACTCGAATACCTCGGGTTGGTAAGCGCTTCAAACGGTTTTTGCAAAGAGTTGTCTAAGAAGGCTAAAGTGCAGGTAGCTTTCAGTCACTCGGCTATTCCAACCACATTGGTGAAAGAGATTTCCCTCACCCTATTCCGGGTACTTCAAGAAGCATTGCAGAACGCAGTCAAGCACAGCGGAGTTCGCAGCTTCGAGGTGCACCTGCACGGCGCACCGAAATGGATTGACTTGACCGTGTCAGACAAAGGCCGCGGCTTTGAGGTTCGAGGATCGCTTGAGAGGAAGGCCGGCCTCGGCTTAATAAGCATGAAGGAACGACTGCAAATCGTACATGGCACACTCGAGATTGAATCCACCGTCGGCCGCGGAACCGTCATCCACGCTCGCGCCCCGCTGGGCATATCCTAGACCGACGCCATACCGACGGCGCAGAATCTCCTAGTCCAACGACTCGCTGACGACTACAGCCACAGTTACGAAGGGCCGCTCCAAACCGGGCGGCCCTAAATCATTCGCAGGAACGCGCACAGAGACCACGCACGATCTGAAGGGCCGCTCGATTCAGCGGCCTTAAGTTTATGATTCCATTGGTTGCTTGGGGTCATGAACCTAACAGGTCGGCCTAACTCATTGTTGTATCAACGGCGCTTATACCTCTCGAACCTTGTTCTAGGGCGTATTCTGGCCCGATTCCTGACCTAAGTTTTAAGTGATCGGCCAGGCCCCGGGGGCATTCGGCGCTGCGCAAGCAAAGTGCTCGTGAAAGACCTGCCGGCGTGCGCATCACCGAAGTGCGGGCGGAAATCAGGAATGGCCCTTCGAGGTCTGTTGTCTTAGTTTCTGCCGCGAAGGGATCTGTCAGTCTTGGCAGCGAAGGTCCTTTCCGGATTCCATTAAATCATGTGCGCCGTTTGGCTTTAGACCCCTGCTAATTTTGCCAGTAGACAGTTGGTAAATTCCTACATTGAATAAGCTGTCCAGAGGTACAGCATTCTCGTATGGCGGGACCGCGCGGGTACGCCCCGAGCGCAACGCCGCCTCGCTAATTCATCTAACCAGAGTTGCTTTTCTTTGCTTTCGATCTGGCTTCTATGGGTCTTCAGTTTGCCGCGGCCTTGCCGTCCCAGCGACCAGCGATTCTGAACTTTCTGCTGGATGTGTTTCATGCAGACCCCCGGCTCAATTCATTTCAACCTCAGGTGATGGATTGGAAGTATTTCTCGCCGCACCCGGCTTGGTCCGGGCCACGCAGCTTTTTAGTACATAAAGATGAGCAAATCGTCGGCCATGGCGGAATCTGGCCAATCCGGCTGGCCACCGGAGACGAAGGCACACAGGCAATTCACCTGGTCGATTGGGCTGCAAGTCCAGCAGCGCTCGGCGCCGGTGTGCACTTGCTCAGGAGCATATCGCAGATAGCTGATGTCATGATCACGATAGGGGGATCGCAAGACACGAGAAAGATTTTGCCGAAGCTCGGTTACAAAAGTGGCGGGATCTTGAGGCGATATGTGCGTGTCGTCAGGCCCTGGCTGCAGCTGAGGACCAGGGCCCGCCAGGATTGGAAAGCACCGTTGCGATTCCTCCGGAATGCTCGCGATATGCTCACTCCGCTCCCACGTGTTCCTGCCGGATGGAGAATCGAGCGAATTACCAGCTTCGGCGAGGAAGTGCACGCTGCCTTAAAGGTGAAGAACTCGTCACCGGAAATATCGCCCATCAGAGCCATTGCCGGTCTGAATTATGTGCTTGCCTGCCCGGCCGCGGAATTTGCAGGGTTTGTTGTACGGCATTCCGCACGTCTGATCGGGTACTTCATAGTCGCTACCATCGGTCATCAGGCCCGGATCGTAGAGTTGAAAACCACCACCGAGGATCCGGGGCAGTCTCGGGCAATTTGTGCGGCGGCAGCCCGTACTGCAGCCGATGACCCACGAGTGGCAGAGCTCGTCGTGGGCACTTCATCGCAAAGGATCGGGAAAATCTGGCAGCAGCTGGGCTTCCAGCTTCGCCGTCAGGATGCCATTCTCTACCTGGATAACCGAAACCTCGGTCCTGGCACTGAGTTCGAGCTCAACCTTATTGATGGTGACGTGTGCTTTATGTACAACCCCGGGCAACCATACATTTCCTGAGTCGCTAGTTCTATAAAAGCTATGACACCTCCCTCCGCAAATTGCGCACTCAAGATTCCATCGGAGGTCGTGAATTCGTTAACTCAGCCAACTTCCGATATGGAATCCATCTCCGTCAGCTGGACGCCTCAGGGCAGCTTTCACCATCTGGCCTTCATCGTCGGATCGATTCAACAGACGGTCGAGGGCTTCATGAAGTCGCTGCAGGCTCATTGGGATGGTGTCATTGTCCACGACCCGGAGCAGAAGGTTCGGGTAACTTTCTTGCAGAGTGCGAATCCTGCCGATCCACTGTTCGAGTTGATCGAGCCTGCGGCAGCCGATTCTCCGGTTACAGCTGCGGTCAAAAGAGGCGGGGGTCTCCACCACGTCTGCTACATCGTGGACTCGTTAGATGAGCACCTGGCGCGTTGCCAGGAGCAGTGCGCGATCATCGTGAGGCAGGCCACTCCTGCGGTTGCATTTGGGGGAAGAAGAATCGCCTGGGTCTATACCCCCCACCAATTGCTGATCGAATACCTGGAACGATAGGAATGGCGACTGAGAATACTCTGAGGGATCTTCGCGGCGAAGTCGACCGCTTGCTCGAGGGGCAGCAATGGGCCCCTGCGGCAGTTCGGCTTGGTGAGCTGTGGTACGCGGACAGCAGTTTAGGCACAGCTGGATTCGTAATTTCCGGGTTTGAGAAACTTCGCGACACCATTGCCATGGTCCCCTTCCGGCTTGCCATCCTGCGCTCGTTTACGGTTGAGCCGATTGTGCCATTGTTGCGGGCCGAAGCCTTCTGCTTTGGCATCGATCTTTCGGTCCACGTCGGTGATTTCAACGCCTACGCACAGGAAATTCTAGACTCCGAAAGTTCTTTCTACCGATTCGCGCCCAACGCGATGATCTTGGCCATACAGACTGGCGACATCGCTCCAGATCTCGGGCGCGATTACGCGCAGCTTTCGGAAGAAGCCGCGAAAAAGGCAGGACAGCGTGTTTCCGACGGCCTGCAGCTATACATGCGCGAATTTCGCACGCGCAGCCCGGCTGCATTGATTGTGCACAATCTCGAGCAACCGACGCGCTTAGCGTTCGGCGTGCTCGATTCTCAGCGTCCACCGAGCCAGGCGGAAGTCGTGCGCCAGGTCAACCGCGATCTGGTGAGCTCCGCAGGCCAGATGCGTGGCGTTTACGTGCTTGACTATGACCAGCTGGTGGCCCGTCACGGACGGCTTCGCTGGTGCGATGAGCACATGTGGCTGACGGCGCGGCTGCCCCTCGCGGCCGACCAGATGATCCACCTCGCCCGCGAGTGGATGCGCTTCCTGGTGCCGCTGTCGGGCAAAACCGCTAAGGCCTTGGTCGTTGACCTCGATAACACCTTGTGGGGCGGAGTCATCGGCGAGGACGGCATGACTGGTATCAAGTTGAGCGCTGAATATCCCGGCGCGGCGTACCAAGCGTTACAACGCGCAATGCTTGACCTTACGCGCAAGGGTATCCTGCTGGCAATTTGTAGCAAGAACAATCCGGATGACGCCAGGGAGGTTCTGGAGAAGCATCCCGGCATGCTTCTGCGGACCAAGCATTTCGCGGCAATGCGGATCAGCTGGAATGACAAGAGCCAGGGTCTGCGCGAGATTGCATCCGAGCTGAACATCGGAATCGACAGCCTCGCCTTCGTCGATGACAATCCCTTCGAACGCGAGCAGGTCCGCAGCTTTCTCCCTGAAGTGATTGTGATCGACCTGCCGCAGGATCCTCTGCAATACGCAGCGGTGATTCGTGATCACCCGGCTTTCGAGCGCTTGACTTTATCGGCTGAAGACCAGCAACGAACTACGTTTTACGCTGAGCAGCACGAACGGGCGCAGGCCGAGCAGAAGTTCCAGTCAAAAGAAGACTTTTATCGTTTCCTCGAACAAGAGGCGGAAATCACGCCGGTTACTCCGGCGACGCTGGCTCGCATTTCGCAGCTCACGCAAAAGACCAATCAGTTCAACCTGACTACACGGCGCTATGCGGAACCGCAGATTTCCGAGATGTCGGCCAATCCGGCGTGCCAGGTGTTGTCGATCCGGGTGCGCGACCGCTTTGGCGACCATGGGCTGGTTGGCGTTTCAATCACGCGGGACGAAGGCGAGACCTGCGAGATCGATACGTTCCTGCTCAGTTGTCGTGTCATCGGGAGAACGGTTGAGACTGCGCTGCTCGCTCATTTGTCGGATCAGGCTATTGCTCGTGGCCGCAAACAGCTGGTGGGCTGGTTCTTTCCGACGAAGAAAAATGCTCCCGCCCGCGATTTCTACAAGCAGCATGGATTTGACATGGCCAGGCGAAACGGCGACGGTGCCCTCTGGGTGCTCGGCCTGGCCAAGCAACGAATTGCCTCTCCGGAATGGGTAAAACTAGTCACGGGGAATGGAGGTAACCATTGAACGTCTCGGATCAGATTCGCACCACGGCTTCCGACATTTTCGGATTGCCCGCGGACAAAATCACGCTCACATCGACACCCGAAGTGATTGACACCTGGGATTCGTTGCAGCACTTGAACCTGGTTCTGGCGCTGCAACAAAAATTCGACGTACGGTTTGCGCCCGAAGAGATCGAGCAGATGACGAGCATCGGAGACGTGATCAAGCTCGTCGAAAGCAAAGTTCAGGCGACGCCGAGCTAGCCATGCGGAAAACTCGTCGCCGCTCTTAAGAATTACTGACATTGCAGTGTCCATCGCATTGAGAATTCATACAGCCGACACTCCCCAAGGGCAGTGGGAAGGAAACGGGTGAGCATTTGCACCTGTCAATTTTGACAGTGGCGCTTTTTTGCGCTCAGGACCAGAGTTGCCGAGTCTGTACTCTGGACCGCACCTATCTCTTAGAAGGTCGTAGTCTAACGCCACCCAGGCGCCCAGAGTGCAATGCTAAGGCTTCCTAGAGGATTGCGATGATTCAACCAGCGAACGTCATGCACATGATTAAACGGTATGTCGGGATAGAGAAAGATGGCCGCGAGTGGTTATTGGAGATGATGCCCAAGCACTCGGTATGCGCCGAGATCGGCGTGTTCTGGGGCATGTTCTCGCGGGTCATCCTGAGGGTGGTCGAACCTAAGATGCTGCACCTGATCGATCCTTGGCGGTACCAGCCGGATCCAACGTTTGCCAAAGCCTGCCATGGCGGCGTTTCCGGCAGCCAAAAACGCATGGACGAGATTCACGACAGTGTGGTTCGGCATCTTGGACACCGGAAGAATGTCACGATCCACAGCACATCATCGTCCGTAGCCGTTAACCAGTTCCCTGACGACTACTTTGACTGGATTTACGTGGACGGAGATCACTTTTACGAAGGTGTAACCGCCGACCTGGAACAGTACCGCCGCAAGGTGAAACCGGGGGGATTTGTAGCAGGGGACGATTACGCCAGAAAAGGGAACGTATTTTTTAAAGATGATGTGACGCGTGCCGTCAATGACATCCTCGCCCGTGGCCTCTACGAGGTAGTCGAGCTCTGCCCACAGAAGAACCAGTTTATTCTTCGTAAGGGGCAGACCTTCGAGGTGGCAGCAACCGCAAAGCGTTAAATAGCCGCTGATAGCATCCGTTGGGTGTTCTCGATTCGCTGTACCTCAGACCTACCCTACAGCCGCGACCGAGAGGCGCGGGCGCAGATATTTTCGCAACCGCCTTCAGAAATGCATCGACAGGCTCAGGTAGTTGCTGCCATGGGGCTCCGTTCACGACGCGGAACTCCTAAGTATCGAGTCCGATCCTCATCGACGGACTCTCAAGATCAAGTTTGCGGTGCCGTTTCTTAACAGGTCACACAAGCTTCCAGAGGGGGCTTGTACTTTACGGTTTGCGAGTCGCTTACCATTGCCGTCGAGCGAGTGCGACATTGCTTTTCCAGCCAGCAGGAATCTGCAACCTGACCTCTTCGGCCTTGGATGGAATCGCAGTGCCTTGGATTCGAGGTGCTCGGGCGTAAGATATTGCGCATGACCTTACGACACCGTGTCGCTGTTCTCGTTCTATTTGCTCTTCCTGTATCCGCTCAGCACAGCGAGCCTGCTACTCCGCCAGCCGATGCCAGCGCGACTCCCGCTGCGGCAAAACCCGCCGAACCGATCAAGAATCCGCTGCCTGCGGACAAATCGATGTCAGAGACAATCACCGTCAACGGCAAGACGCTTCACTATACGGCGACTGTGGGCACGATCGCACTCCAAAGCAAAGACGAGAAAACCAATGGTGTGGTGATGTATACGGCATTCACGCTGGACCAGGGGAAAGGTGATGCAAAAGGCGAAGGCAAGGGAGGTGGTACCCACCGGCCTGTCACTTTTGCGCTGAATGGCGGGCCGGGAGCTTCATCCGTCTTCTTGAACCTGGGGGCGATCGGCCCGAAGCATGTTGTGTTTGGGAATGAAGGTAATTCTCCTTCAGACCCGGCGATGCTGACGGACAATCCGGGAACGTGGCTCGACTTTACCGACCTGGTTTTTATCGACCCTATCGGCACGGGATTTTCGCGATCTCTAGTGGATGAGAAGGAGACTAAGAAGCTTTTTTATGCGCCGACGCCAGACATTGAGTACCTGTCTCTGGTGATCTACAAGTGGCTGGTAGAGAACGATCGCCTGCTCGATAAGAAGTATCTGGTGGGCGAGAGCTACGGCGGGTATCGCGGGCCCAGGATGACACGCTACTTGCAGTCAAGGCTGGGAGTGGCGATGAACGGGTTGGTGCTGCTGAGTCCGTATCTGAATCCGGAGAGAGGTGATCCCAATCTGTCGCCCATTCCGTGGATGATCGACCTGCCATCAATTACTGCGGCCCATCTGGAGTCCGAAGGCAAGCTCACAGATTCCGCGATGCAGCAGGTGATCGCGTACACGCGCGGAGACTATTCCCAGGCGCTGCTCAAGGGCCGCACTGACCCGGCTGCCACCGACGCGATGATCGCGCACGTAACCGAAATGACGGGGCTGGATCCGAAGTTTGTGAAATTTTCTGGTGGACGGCTAGACATTGCAGCTTATCTTCGCGAGGTCCACCGCACTGAGAGGCTGATAGGGAGCGTGTATGACTCGAACGTGACCGCGCCTGATCCTTTCCCTTACGCGCCGACCCAGCAGGCTGGCGACCCTATTTTGGAGAGTATCATCGCGCCTACCACCACGGCCATGGTGGACTTCATCACGCGGACAGTAGGATGGAAAACAGATGCGCGCTATGAGGCGCTGTCGTATGAAGTGAACGAGCAATGGGATCGCAACGCCGATCTGCGCAAGGGTGCGGCTAGGGACCTTCGCGAGTCCGTTGCTGCTGACCCCAAGCTGCGCGTGTTGATCCTGCATGGGTGGAACGACCTTTCGTGCCCGTTCATGGGATCAGTGCTGACGGTCGACCAGATGCCGATTATGGGTGACGCCAGTCGGGTAGAAGTGCACGAATTTCCCGGCGGGCACATGTTTTATACGCGTCCCGTAAACCAGGATCCGCTACACAAGTTGGCAGAGACGATGGTAGAAACGCACTGAGACCGCATGCGAGTGAGAGTCAACCACCTTCACATCCCTGCGCGCCCGTTCACACCGACGTGTCAAACCATTGGGCTCCCGTCATTACAGTTGGTTCCATCTTCAAGAGCCGCTGTGATGTCACACCCCTCGCCTTCCGTTCGCCTTTTGCCAGGGCAAGCAGCGTGGATTGTTTCAGCAAGGGCAGGCAAAGGAGATCAGCAAAATTCTGCAGTGTATCAGCGATAGAGATGCACTCGAATCCGAGTTGAAGCTACAATACAAATTCAGCGCTCAGGCGAAAACCAACATCAAGCACCTACGGGCGAAATTCGGCACACGGTTGGCCATGAGCCTGAGCGCTATAGATATAGACAAGTACATCGAGAGATTGTTAGCAGAAAAGTGCCGACCCGCAACCTGCAACGGGCATACGCGGTGGTTCCAACCTCCGCCCGTGCGATTCCACCTGAACAGCGGAGACAGAAGGGAGAAGCTGCATAAACGCCCCTGCTCGTCCGGCCCCCCCCCGACCATTCTCCAGAGATGGAAAGGCAAGGACAGCAGATAGAGAGAAAAGCCGGCGCCTAGCGGGGTTGCGTCAGTTGGCCAATCTCCGTCTCGCGACGACGCGATTGTCGTTGCTATCGTCCGAGCGTAACCAAGGTTTTCTTCAGTTCTTCCCGCCCTTGACCTCTTGCTCGGCCTGGCGAAAGGCAGCGAAATCTTCCCATATGCGATGCACACTCTTTTCATCCAGGACCTTGATTACTGGCTCATCGCCCTTTGAAGAATAGATCGCCAGTTTCACCTCGTGGCAGCTGGGAGTCACGGCGTCGGGGGGAAACAGGTACACTCCTTTATAGGTGGAATCCTCCATCTTGACCGCGCGATTCCGCACCGAAACTGTTACCGGAACCCTCCCCGGATTGATTGGTTGCACCTCCGTACCGCCGCAGAAGAGCTTCATCGCCTGAAAATCGTTTTTGAACTTGAGCCTTGCTGTGTACGACACGTTAAACGACCGGCCCAACGCCGACCCGATTCCTTCCTTTGCTTTAGGCATCACGTAGATTCCCAATACTGCGGGGTGTGCTCCCGCATCCTCTTCCCACCCCTTGGGCGTGTCCGCATCTTCGCCGTTTTCCGTGGCCGCGGCGTGCTCGTTTTTTCTGTTGCGCTTTTGACGGTTCCGTTCAGCTTGCAGCCGTCGCTCCTCTTCCTCCCGGTAATCAAAGGGCGGCGTGGACAAGGCGATATAGAAATCTCCCGCCTCCAAGTAATACGGGCGGGGATCGAACTTATCCGCCCGGAGGGCTGCCTCCAGGCCTGCGACAGGGTAGGGCGTTTGGGGCTCGACTGGGAGCAGCGCTCCCGACGGAGGTGTGCCGGCGGCCTTCGCTCTGTTCTGCTCCAGCAGCGTGAACGCCTCTTCGATGCGCACGATGCCCGACACTCCTGGCCCTGCTTCGTCCTGGGTGCCAAATGTTGTCAGCCCGATTACCTGCCCATCACTGTTGAAAAGCGGTCCACCCGAATTGCCCGGATTGATGTTGATGTCTGACAAGATTGTGTGCCGCTCAACCTTGCTGACGATGCCAGTGGTGATGACCTTGTCGAGTGTGAGCGGGCTGCCGATGGTGAACACTCGTTCGCCTTCCTGCACCGGCGCTCTTCCACCTGCGTTACGGTAGAGCTCGGCGGGCGATGCATTCGGCAGCGCTGCCATGTTGACCCACAACAAGGCAACATCCTTCTGCGGGTCGGCGGCGATCAGTCTCGCCGTGATCTTGTGCTCGCGGTCGAATTGCACAGCCAAATATCCGGAATTGCCCACGACGTGCTGGTTGGTCAGCACCAGACCCTTGCTATCCACGAAGAAACCTGTGCCGTGGCCTGTCTCACTCTTTACCGTCACCACAGTGTTCTTCAGCCGCTTGAAATATCCAGTGAGGTCGCCGCCAGAACTGCCGATGGCAGGCTTGAGGGGCGCCGCAGAACGTTCTTCACGGTTGGCATTGTCGTTGGTGAGATCCACGTTCTGTTCAGCGCCCGTCAGGGTCACGGCCAAGCTCCAGGAAAAGCGCTGGTCGTCTAACTCAGTGGGCTTGGGCGTCGCAATCGTGTACTTTCCAGGAGGAAGATTCGTTTCTGCGCTCCCGTCGAGGCCGGTCTTCACCTCTGTCGATTTCCCTCCGTTCGTCAGTGAAACAAGAAGGAAAGGTACAGGCTTCTGATTCAGTTCCCGATCGACGAGGATTACTCGTACGCGAACCTTGACCATATGGGGCTGGGCTTGCGCGGCAAAAATGGAAGCCACGAACAAGAGGCTGAAACTCAGAGTGCGCATGACGACGACCTTTCCGAATCAAAGCAGGAAAATCGAGACAGGCCCGATCTTACGTGTGGGTTCCCCAACCAATCCATGGAATGAGGGTGCAAACGGTCACGGAGGTAACTGCTGGCACATGTGGCGACACACCTACTCGACGCTCTTGCGGGGGAACGGTACTGGCATAAAGGTGAAACAAGAGCTTCTGAGGCCAATCGAACCTCGCTTCCGGTCCATACGCAGGCCGTCAGCGAGCAGAAGCGAGCAGCGAACGCTGAAGTTGTGGGTCAGCTGCTAACCATGCCTCAACGAAACAACTAAGACGGCTAGTCATGGCACGGATTCGGTCTTTTGTGAGTTGATTGTGAGTCGGCGGCCTCGGCCCGAATCCGGTAACTGATTGAAAAGGTTGGTTGGGGGGATCTGAACCACCGGCCTTTGGGTTATGAGAACGCCGACAATTCGTAACCACATGACAGAAATGGCACAGACGGCCTTCGTCAGATTCCCAGAGACGCAGTCGGGAACGCTTCGGGAATGAGACGTGTTTCCGCCTTCTCAACGCTGTGCTAATCGAATATGATCCGTTGCGCGTGTCTTCTTTGATATCCAGACGATCATTTTGTAAGCTGCTCGCCGCAGCCCCGCTCACCAGAGCTTTCGCCGACCAACGCAACATGTTCCTCTCCTTGAACAGCGTCCTGTTGCAAGGTCGTGTTCACTGGACTGACTTCGCGCGCTTGGCCGCGCAAATTGGCTTTCCCGGCACGGACATCATGCTGCCCCCAGCCATGCAAGCCGGCGTCAGCGTGACCAACGACCTGCTTGCCGGTCTTAAGATCCGGCCAGCCGTCATCGATTTTCCGGTCGAATTTCGAAAAGACGACGCAACCTTCAAGTCGTCGCTCACCCAGCTCGAGGTAGCTGCCCAGTTCGCTGCCGCGATCCACTGCCCGCGCATGATCACTTACATCATGCCGTCGAGCGATACGCCAAGAGACGCACTGCGCCAGACCTATAAACAGCGGTTTACAGAAAGTGCGCGCATTTTGGCAGGTTCCAACGTCCGCCTCGGCCTCGAGTTTCTGGGTCCGCTCGAACTGCGCAAAGCGCACAAATACGAATTCATTTGGCGCATGAACGATATGCTCGAGTTCGCCAAGGAATGTGGTCCCAACGTCGGACTGCTGCTCGATTCCTGGCACTGGCACCACGCAGGAGCCACTACAGAGGACATCATTGCCGCCGGCCGCGATCGCATCGTGCACGTCCATTTCAATGATTCGCCGAACTTGCCTCCAGAGCAGATCCACGACGATCAGCGGCTACTGCCCGGCGAAGGTGTCATCAACTTGACCGGCTTCTTGCAGGCGCTCCAAAGCATCCACTACAACGATGCGCTCAGTGTAGAAGTCTTCGGGCGAACGAAGGACATGACACCGGAGGCAGCCGCGAAAGCCGGCCTCGATAGCTCCCTTGCTGTGTTTCGTAAGGCGGGAGTTCCCGAAGGCTGAAGGGCTAACACTTCGTACTTTCCCTTGAGGAGTGGTGGGGTGAACCCCCGCGGTGAGACAGTTTTGAACGATACCCATGCTTGAGTTGAAGGTTGGCGCCTTCACCATTAGCCGGCGATGAGGTCTGGAGCTGCGAAGAAAAACGCATCGTTGCATGCTTGTGCAAACGCCCGGTGACGATAGTCATGGTGCAAGCTGGTGAACGAGATGCAAGAATGCTCGAGTCGTGTTGGAAGAGATTCCACCTCGGCGAGCGCCCCGGAGCCAGCAGTTTCACATGTTCTTATTTTGCGGTCTTCTTTGCGTTTTCCCGGTCTTTTCCATACTCATGTGGCGCTTTCGTTGGCCGCATCCTCTGTCGTTCAGCGACGAGGTTGTTTTAGGGGGGCTCTCATCTCATTGTCTTCTGGTGTCTGGATTTTGTTGATGAATTTGTGGAAAACAGGGCATCTATTTCGACTCGGAAATCCCAGTGGAGCGGTTTCGAGCCACAACCTTTCAGTAGGATCGATGCACGTGGCGCGGCCAGAAGGAGCGGGAGCACATGGTTGAGTTTCGTACGGCCCCGGTAAACAATGAACGCGTGAATCCGCACAAGCCCCGGATCGCTGATTACCTGCGGCCCAAAACGCTTGCGATGTTGTTGCTCGGGTTTTCTTCAGGCCTTCCCTTTCTCCTGGTCGGCAATACGTTCGGCTACTGGCTGCGCGATGAACACACCTCGCTGACGGCG
>Ga0126381_100000685_pt1 | contig 37631 bp, 31 predicted proteins | sample PanSoiMetPlot_28_FD_96465 | JGI IMG/M metagenome (GOLD analysis project Ga0126381, IMG submission 96465) | Tropical forest soil microbial communities from Panama - MetaG Plot_28 | ecosystem: Environmental > Terrestrial > Soil > Tropical forest > Bulk soil | place: Panama | collected 2016-02-17 | reverse complement strand
CTCAACGCGGCCGTGAGCGTTTGACCCCTGGTGAGCTGATGGAAAACGTATCGCTCGCCCTTGGTGTCCTGCATTTTGGCGAGCTGACTTAAGTCAGTACCGCACTTTCGCGCAAAGCCCTCCGCAGCCTTTATGCCTGCCGAAGTGTAGGGACCCAGAACGACGCTCTCAACGTCCGGAGCTTTCTGGTCCAGATTTTTTGCCAACAGGACGAGCCGCCGCGGGGTGGCTTCGGTCACCAGCCCGGAACCGCCAAAAACGCCGAAGGCAGCCTGGAACTTGGTTCGCAGGTCTTCCAGTGCCGGCTCGATCATCCAGTCGGGGATCTCTTCGGAGCCTATTTCGAGCAGGAAATAAGCCATTACGCAGCGGCCTCTTCTGCGGGATTCTGCTGTTCGACCCAAATTGTGGCAACCCCCACCGCCAATTTGCGAACGCGGGCAATGATTCCCACGCGCTCCGTGACGCTGATGGCGCCGCGCGCATCGAGCAGGTTGAACACGTGGGAACAGCTCAGCACCTGATCGTAGGCCGGCAATACGGGAAATCGCTGCTTATCCTTAGCTGTACGAAAAAGGTCGAGCAGACGTTGCGCTTCGCGCTCATGCAGTTCGAATTCCTGCCATAACATCGGCACGTCGGCCATCTCGAAGTTGTAAACCGAAAATTGCTGCTCGTCTGCAAGCCGCACTTCGGCGTATTTGAATCCGGGCGCCCACTCGATGTCGTATACGCTCTCGACATTTTGCAGAAAGGCAACGATGCGCTCCAGTCCGTAGGTGATTTCCGCCGGAACAAGATCCAGATCCGCTCCGCCGCACTGCTGAAAATAGGTGAACTGCGTGATCTCCAGACCGTCGAGCATCACTTGCCAGCCGATGCCCCAGGCACCGAGAGTCGGCGACTCCCAATTGTCCTCTTCGAACTTTATGTCGTGTTTGCGCAGGTCAATGCCGATTGCTTCGAGACTCCCGAGATACTGTTCAATCACGTCTTCAGGAGTGGGTTTCAGGATCACTTGCAGTTGCTGGTGCTTATAGAGCCGGTTCGGATTTTCACCATAACGGCCGTCTGCCGGTCGCCGGCTGGGCTGAACATAAGCGACTTTGTAGGGCTTAGGGCCGAGAACGCGCAGGAATGTTTCGGGGGCCATGGTTCCTGCCCCCACTTCCAGGTCGTAGGGCTCCTGAATAATGGCGCCACGGTCGGCCCAATAACGCTTCAATTTGAAAATCGTGTCTTGGAAAGTGTCCATATTGGGCCCCTTAGAGAGCCTCGAGCAACGAAGGTGTGTGAAAGTGACGTTCCACGTGTTCTTCCATCAGCCGTATAAGAAAACGCCGCAAGTCCAGAGCGGTGTCCTTGTTCCATGCCTGTGGCCGCAGGCCATTGATGTGCGTCTTGAGCATGGCAGCCGCAAGTTCCCGCGAGGCCAGTGACATTTGGCGGTCGGGCTGGTTTACAAGATCGGGGAGAAAGCCGGATAGCCGGGTTGCCCAAAGTGAAAAATAGGTGATAGCAGCCCATATGCAGCCCGGCCCTCGTTCGTGCATGTAGTCGAGGATCGCCGCAAGTAGCCGAAAAAATCGCTCATTCGGTTCGTGTGGAGGAAGCAGGTGATCGCTGACTTCGGCGACATAGTCGAGCGCGACGCTTGCCTCGAAATCACTGATGAGATCAAACTGCGACTGCAACAGATCGCAGGAGTTGAGATTGACGAGTTCCCGGTTTTCTTTTTGCGAATACGATAAGTTCACGAGCGACAGCCGTTCCAGTCCCGACCCGAAGTTGTTCTTCGGCTTCCGTGCCCGCCTCGCCACACCCCGCAGTTTGCCCTGATCGCGCGTGAAAAAGCTCACGATAAGGTCTGATTCCCGGAACGGGTAAGTTCGAAGAACGTAGGTCTCACTTATCCGGGCCGGCATGACTGGTTAAGCCGGTGCCAAGCGAATTCGCAGCCGGTGGAACTCTCAGGGTAACAAAGTAGCTAAAGCTCCTATGGAACAATGTTGAGTTGCGCACGCTTACCGCTGCCCTCCTGTTGACAATTTTCGGCATGGGCGCAACCTGCTTCGGTCAGACAGGGGGCCAAGGCCCGAAACTGCTGCTTACTCCGCAGCGCCTCAGACGGTTAAAGCGCGACTGTGAACGGCAGACCGTGCGCTGGGTGAATTTCGAGGACCGTGTGCGGACGGTATCTGATTCCCCAGAGCGCGGTTTTGAGCTGGCGCTTTACTATGCAGTCACGGGCGACGACGCGCGGGGTAGGGAAGCGATTGATTGGGCACTCAAAACGAATGACCGCCGGCAGGTGGCCCTGGTACTTGACTGGTGTGGGCCGTTGCTTACCGACGATGCGAGAAGAAAGCTTGTCAGCCGGGTTTCGACCCCCGCCGCTACGGGGCTCCGGGATCGCCTGTTCAGCGCAATCGCCAGTAATCGAGCCATTCCAGACTATACGGACGCTGAAAAAAAGGCCTTCATAAACGATCTGCAAAGGGGAGCCTTTATGGATCCGGAGAAACTCTATGCGGCTTGCGAGTTCCTGATGGTATACCGCGCAGTCGAGCGCGTCGACATAAGGGAAGACGCCGCGTTGTTCTTTTCCGAACTACCTACCGAATTTCTGCTGAGCTTGAAACCTGATAGAGCGGAGCATCCGGAGTGGATGGTTCACATAGCTGCGTTAGCGCTGATTGCCGTCGATCCAAACCTGCAAACCTCGCAATTTCTCCAGGGCTGGGCGATGGAGGACCGGCAAACGATCCGCGATGGCCCGGGCGTCGCGTACGAACTGCTATGGGCCGATCCGTATCTGCCTGGCGTAGGGTATCAGAACCTCGATCCGTGGTCTTATGATTCGGATACAGGCCGCCTGTTTGCGAGAACGGACTGGAGCTCTCAGGCCTGCTGGATCGCCGTTTCGCCCAGCGGCGTGGAAGACGAGCATTGTCCCGCGAACTGGCAGCACGCAACCACAAGGTTCGGCCATCTGCTGCTTGTTCCGTTGAACGTCGAATGCGCGGAGTTGCCTTCGCGCATGGGCAACGACCTGGCGATTGTTTGGAAGCTGCCCCCCAATCGGGCGGTCCTATTTATTGCGGATAAACAACAACATACAGCGCAGGCGGATCCGGCGGGCATGCTGCGTCTGGGAGCCAACATTACTGGAAAAGTCTGCCTGCCCCAAGAAGTCAAGCGTTGAAAGACCTTGTTAAACTAAAGGTTTCCGCCAGCGCATTCCTCCATGCGCGAAAAAAAGGGAGTAAATTCTTTTCATGATTGCAGCGACACAACTGCGCCCGGGCATGGTGGTGAAGTTCAATAACGAACTTCACTCGGTTTTCAGCATGGTTCATCGCACGCCCGGAAACCTCCGGGGCTTCGTGCAGGCAAAAATGCGAAACCTGCGTTCCGGCTCCATGATCGAACACCGCTTCTCGTCCGAAGACAAGGTGGAGCGGGTTGCTTTGGATGAGCAGGAGATGGAGTATTTGTACGATGACGGCGAATACTACTACTTCATGAACACTGAGAGCTTCGAGCAGATGCACTTGACGAAAGACATGCTCGGCGACGGCGTGTCGTATTTGACGCCTCAGCTCAGAGTGAATGTTGAGTTTTATGAAGGCAAGGCGATCAGTGTGGAACTCCCACCCAGCGTGGAAATGACGGTCATCGAAACGGAGCCGGGTTTAAAAGGAGCCACGGTTTCCAACGTAACCAAACCCGCCAAGATGGATACCGGTTTGGTAGTACAAGTGCCGCCTTTTATCAATGAAGGCGAAAAAATCCGGGTCAGCACTGCGGACGGAAGCTACCAGGAACGGGCGTAAGCCTGAGTCTTCGGCTCGGTGAGAAGCCGCCTTGCTTCAACTTTTAAACTGCTTCTCCAAATACCCGTAACTTTTACGCAGGCTGGCAATAGGATCGCCCGGCGTCTCATCCTGTTCTACGAAATAGTGGCGAACGCCAGCCGCTGCGGCTGCTGCCAGTACAGCCGGAAAATCAACTGAACCGCTTCCCACTGCCTTGAATGCGGTCGCGGGAACGTCCTCGTTGTGCTGAACGGGTACGTCTTTCGCCTTATCCTTCAGGTGCATAAGCGCCACTCGTCCGCTGAATTTTTTCAAAACATCCGCAGGATTCAATCCCGCGACACTCGCCCAGAAAACATCCAGTTCGAGACTGACCAGGCCAGGCTCTGTTTGCTCCATCATCATGTCGATCGGAGTGCTTCCGTTCATGGGCGTAAAATCGTGCGCATGATTGTGGTAACACAACGCTAAGCCGTGCTTTTTTGCGGATTCTCCAATTTTGTTCAGCATCTCAGAAATGTGCTTCATTCCTTCAGCCCCTCCGCGCGCCGTCTCTAGCGAGGGGACAACCACATATTCGAAGCCCTTCTCTTTATAATCGGCGAGGTTGCTGTCTAAAGCGCTGCCGGGTTCTGCATGCTCCAGGTGAATGCTAACGGCTTTCAGGCGGGTCTTCTCGAGTGCCGGCCAAATCTCATTCAAGTTGCCGCCGGTCGCCTCGACTTCCGTATAGCCGATCGCTTGGATCGCCTGGAGTGTCTCGAGAGGGTTTTTGTCGATCACCTTTCGAACCGTATAGAGCTGGACACCAAGGTCGCTGTGCCTCAGCGGCTCTTTAGCCCAAAGCCCCTGACTTGCGGGAATCAGAGCAGCGCTTCGAGCGAGAAATGAACGGCGCGATATACGTGACATGCCTTCCATACTATCCAGGGCCGTCTGGCAAAACGGTCTTCCAGATGGCCGTGAATCCTTTGTCCAGCCGCACATGCTCAGAATGGATCAGAATCGAACCGCCGCGAAGGTCGTTGAGCGTACGCTCAGGTGCCGCGACACCATAGACCGGAAACATTTCGCCACTGGTGGGCTCATGAAGCGCTCGTAAGCGATAGCGCTGGTTACCGAACGCAAGCTGCCGGAACTCGATCCGGACGTCGTGCCTTTTCTCAGGCTCAAAATATGTGACGAAGCGGGTAATAATTCCGAGCAAAACTGCCTTTTTTGGAATTGTCACTTCGGAGCCGGGGATCCGCACCGCACGTGTCAAGACGCCCTCGATGGAATCGCCAGCCCACGCGGTCTCATCGTGAATTTGGGTCTTCAGAGCGACGCGAAGCGATAGGCCGGCGGGAACCGCCAGTTCCTGGGAAGATGGCGTTGAAGCTTTCCCTTGCTCTGCTGCGTCATTTGCGCCAAAGTGCAGCGTTGATTCGGTCTTGAACTCATGACAGTCCGCGTAATTGCCGCGGCTGACGGTAAACACACGGGCATTGTCCTGAATCTGTAATTTAAACGAGGCGGGAACCAATGCATCTCGATCCGAAATCCGGGCTATTTGGTAGCGCAGCTCCGTCTGTACAGCTTGGAGGTTTGAATCGGGCGGGATCTCTCCGTCTATGATTTCCAGACCCGCAAGTTGAAGATTCGAAGCTCGGGCTGTGAACGAACCATGAAAGGGCACCTTAAGGTATCCGTCCGGTGTGTTTATCTGACTTCTCGAAGCCGCTAAGGGAACATCAAATTTAAAACGGTAGTATTCAATCCCGCTCTCGGTAGTCTTTCCGTCAAAATCGAACTGCACACCGGGGACCAGGAAGACATTGCCGAGATAGCCGACGAACTGCCCTGTAGAGATCGGTCCGTGGCGGACAATGTCTCTCACCTCGGATGCAGAAAACCTGCCCGCTCCGTGCCAGGCATAGATTTCCTTGCCTCCGGAAACGGCGACATCCAACCGCAGGCGATCATGAAGGAGCGCGTTCTTTGGAATAGTGACGGCTTCAGGGCCCGCCATGGCCATCGCAAAACCGTTGTTGCGATAGTACCTTCGTTCCAGCGATTCAGTGCACGTGTAGTTGGCGGACTTTGATAGTTGCCTGGCGACGTTCTGCCGGATCTGATCCAGAATTTCAGGCGGCTGCTCTGAAGCAGCGCTCGCCGAAACCAATATGATCGCGATCCACAGCTTTCGCATGCTCCGATTGCGAGCTTACTCTGCCTCCGTTGCCCGAATGGCAGCTATCAGCCACTCCTCTTCTCTTTCACTGACGGTTCGCAGATCCAAAAGGATCTTATCGTGCTCGATTCGTGCGATCACAGGAACGGGTGCGTTGCGCAAGCGGCGTTCAAACGAAACCGGGTTTTGGGGGGACAGCTCGATCATCCAGGTGGGCAAGCGTTGGTCGGGGGTAGAGCCACCGCCGATAGCCGATTCGCCCCTTTCAATCCGCAGTGGAATCCCACTCAATCGATTGCTCACACGTTCAGCCCGCCGCCGCAACTCGTCGAGGCTCGCACCGATCATGCGCATGACTGGGATGGAGTCCCAGTCATGCCTCAGCGAGTGTCGCAGAGTGACCTGAAGAGATTGCAGGATAAGCTTATCCACGCGTAGCGCCCGATACATGGGATTACTTCGCACCTGGCGGACCAGTTCGGTCTGGCCCGCTATGATCCCCGCTTGCGGACCTCCCAGCAGCTTGTCGCAACTGAATGAGACGAGATCGGCGCCGACGGCCAGACTATCGGCGACGAGCGGTTCCTCCACGCCGAACGGGCGTAGATCGGCGAGGCACCCGCTCCCCAGGTCTTCATACAAAGGAACTCCGTGCTCATGAGCCAGTGCCGCCAAGTCTCGCAGTTCCGGTCGCGCGGTAAATCCTGTGACGCGGAAATTAGAGGGGTGAACGCGCAGGATCAGGCGTGTCCGTTCACTTATCGCCTGCCTGTAATCGTCAAGGCGCGTCCGATTGGTAGTGCCGACCTCACGCACAATTGAGCCGGACCGGGACATGATGTCGGGAATGCGAAATCCGTCGCCGATTTCGATCAGCTCACCCCGAGAGATGATTACCTCTCCTCCAGCGGCGAGCTCGTTCAGTACCAGATACACCGCGGCGGCATTGTTGTTGACCACGATGCCAGGCTTGCCCAGAAGCGACTCGAGTAACGCCGAAATATGCGTGTCTCGTTTGCCTCGTTTTCCAGATTCGAGATCATACTCGAGATTGGAATATCCCGTAATCGGCTCAAACGGGGGCAGAGGTGCCCGCCCCAGATTGGTGTGTAGAATCACGCCCGTTGCATTGATTACCGGGCGCAGGGACGAATTCGCAAGCGCTTTAAGGCGTTGCTGAACCATTTGCTCAATGGATTCAGAACCAGGTTCGAGTCCCGCTCTTAAAGCTTCACGACGCCCACCGAGAACGGAACGCACTTCGTTCACGACCACACGATGCGGCAGGCCATCCACGCTTTCAAGTTGCCGCAAGACCTGATCGACGGAGGGTAGATCGCGAAGAGAATCCATGTTGCGGTATCCGGTCTCAGGCAATGGCCCACTGGGCAAGCGCCTGCTTCAAGTATCTGCCCGTATAGGATTCGGCAACGGCGGCAATGGCCTCGGGCGTTCCCTGTGCCACGATCCTGCCACCTGCTTCTCCCCCTTCCGGTCCTAAATCAACAATCCAATCAGCGGCCTGGATGAGGTCCAAGTTGTGCTCGATAACCAGAATGCTGCCGCCATTGTGAATCAACCGCTCGAATGATTGCAGAAGCTTCGCGATGTCGTCGAAATGCAAGCCCGTGGTGGGCTCATCAAAGAGGAATAGAGTTCCCTCGCAAGTAGACTGCGCCAAATGGGCAGCCAGCTTCACACGCTGCGCTTCCCCACCGCTCAGCGTCGTCGCCGATTGTCCGAGCCTCAGATAACCGAGCCCGACGTCTTGAAGAACCTTGAGGCGGGCAGCCAGACGTGGTGTCCCGGCAAAAAACGAAAGGGCTTCGCTCACCGTGAGTTGCAGAACTTCGTGAACGTTGAGGCCTTTGTAGCGGATGTCGAGTACGCTCTGCTTATAGCGCGTTCCTTTGCATTCTTCGCACACTAGCGCTACATCAGCCAGGAATTGCATTTCAACCGTGACCGTTCCGTCGCCCTGGCAATTTTCACAGCGGCCGCCGGGAATGTTGAATGAAAAGTGCCCGGCAGTGTACCCTCGGCGCTGAGCTTCAGGCGTGCCCGCAAACAACTCGCGGATCAGATCGAACGCCTTTATATACGTAACCGGGTTCGAGCGCGGTGTTCGGCCGATGGGTGATTGATCGACCATGACAACACTGGTGAGGAGACCCGCCCGTTCCACTCGCTTCAGCGGTAATCTTCGGCCGTTTGTTTCGGTCTCAGAAGCCTCATCTTCCTTCGCGGCTTGACGCGCTTTGTTGACTTCCAGGTCGAGAGCCTTGTAAATCACATCGTGCACTAGGCTCGACTTGCCGGAACCCGAGACCCCCGTGACTATGACCATCATGCCGAGGGGAATCTCCACGTCGATGTTTTTGAGATTGTTAGCGCGGGCTCCGATGAAGCGAAGTGTTCGTTTGGAGTTGACTTTCCTACGGTCCAGCACGCGCGATACCGCGAGTTCGCCGCGAAGATAACGTCCGGTCAGTGACTGCGAAACGTGACGATCGGTCGATGTTGGGGGCGACAGGAGCTGCCTGTAACTTCCCGAATAGATTACCTTGCCGCCATTTTCGCCCGCTCCGGGTCCCAGGTCGATGATGTGATCGGACTCGGCCATGATTTCGGGGTCGTGCTCGACCACAATAATCGTGTTGCCCAGTTCGCGTAGATCCTGAAGTATATGAATGAGACGCGCCGTATCGCGGCTGTGCAGTCCGATGGACGGCTCATCGAGCACGTATGTCGCACCGACAAGGCGTGAGCCGAGGCAGCTAGCAAGCTGAATGCGCTGTGCCTCCCCACCCGAAAGAGTGGCTGACAGGCGATCAAGTGTCAGGTATTCGAGACCGACATCGTTCAAAAATTTGCACCGCTGTCGGATCTCCGCCAGAACCCGTTCGGCAATCTCCGATTCTTCGGCGCTAAGCTGTAGCCGGTCGAAAAATTCCAGCGCACGAGCTATGTTCATTCGGGAGACTTGCGCAATGTTGCAGTCGTCCAGGCGCACCCAAAGAGCTTCAGGACGGAGCCGGGCTCCGCGGCACGCAGGGCACTCAGTGTATGCACGGTACCGGCTCATGAACACGCGAACATGCACCTTATACTTCTTTTTCTCGACTTCTGCGAAGAACCGGTTTACGTGCCCGCGTACAATCTCCTTCTCATCGGCGCGCAGTTCGGCGTAGGGAACATTCAGCCGGACCTTCTTACGCGCTTTCGGCTCGAAAACCTCTTTGTAGTACCAAGAATATTGTGGCTTCGTCCAGGGATCAACGGCGCCTTTCGCAATCGTGAGAGTCGGGTCGGGAATCACCAGGTCGAAATCGTAGTCGATCGTATTACCAAATCCCTGACAAACCGGGCAAGCGCCGATGGGATTGTTGAAGCTGAACAGCGTCGGTTCCGGCAAAGTCGCAGCAAGGCCGCAGACCTTGCAGGCGAGCTTCTCGCTGAAGTGGAGTCTGACGGGGTCGGCCACGCCCGCCTGCTCAAAAAAGACTTCGCCAGCTTCGCGATAACAGATCTCAACTGTGTCTACAATTCGCTGATGTGAATCGGGGCGAATAACGATGCGGTCGGCCAGAATGTAAACGGGTTTCGCGAAATCGATCTCAAGCAGTGACTCCGGCGTGGAGAATTCGAACATCCGGCCATCTTGAAAAAGGCGGTTGAAACCCTTTCTTCGAAGATCGAAAAGAATGTCGCGGAGCGCTGCCGGATCGGGCTTGCCGGTCGATTTGGCTTGTGCTTTGACGGGGAAGAGCGCATACCATCGCGATCCGTCGGGCTGCGCGAGCATGGCTTCAGCCACTTGGTCGACCGTGTCGCGCTGAATGCGAGTCCCGTCGTTCGGACAATAAATCCGTCCCGCGCGAGCCCAGAGCAGGCGCATGAAATCGTATAGTTCAGTAGCGGTTGCGACCGTGGACCGTGGATTGCGCGTCTGGTTCTTTTGCCGTATCGCGATAGGCGGAGCGATCCCCAGGATCTCATCGACATCCGGCTTTTCCATGCGCTCCAGGAATTGGCGTGCATACGCCGAAAGCGATTCGACGTAACGCCGCTGGCCTTCCGCGTAAATCGTGTCGAATACCAGTGAGGATTTTCCGGAGCCGGAAACTCCCGTGACAACCGTTAACCGGTTGTGCGGAATGTCTACATCGATGTCCTTGAGATTGTGAACCCGAGCCCCGCGGATAGCGAGAACCGGCCGGGCGGCTGCTTCCACCTCTTGGGGCGCGAACGCTTCGCAGGACGTTAAGCTAGAAGGTTCCGGCATGGATGACACAACGGCAGAGCGCCGCGATCGGACGAACGCAGGCGAGGCAGTGCAAGGGGGTCTTTTTCAAGTATAAGATGACCGGACACAGCGAATCGGTCTGAAGGATGCCCCTCGAAACCGATCTTCAGCAGCTTCGCTGCGATCTGCTGACCTGGTTCGACGCCAGCCAGCGGGACCTGCCCTGGCGCCGGACACGCGATCCGTACGCGATCTTGGTCTCGGAGATCATGCTCCAACAGACGCGAGTAGCTGCAGTGCTGCCGTTCTACGGGCGCTTTCTCAGCCGTTTCCCTGATTTTCTGAAGCTGGCTGAAGCGCCCGAATCAGAGTTGCTCGCCTGTTGGGCGGGATTGGGATACTATCACCGGGCCCGGAATCTGCAAAGGGCGGCAATGCACATGCGAGAGCGCGGTGCGTTCCCGGATACCTACGTCGAGATTCGAAAACTGCCGGGTGTCGGCGACTATACGGCTGCCGCAGTGGCAAGCATCGCTTTCGACCTCCCGCATGCCGCGCTCGACGGGAACGTATTGCGCGTCGTCAGCAGAGTTTTTGACGACGCTATTGAGACAGATACCGCGGCTGGACGGAAACATTTCGGCGCGCTTGCGGCGCTGCTGCTCGACACCTCACGACCGGGCGCCTTCAATCAGGCAATGATGGAATTAGGCGCGACGGTTTGTTTCCCGAAGAAACCGCAGTGCTTGGTTTGTCCCATCGTTGAACGTTGTGAGGCGCGCAGAAAAGGGACGCAGGAGTTGCGGCCTGTAAAGGCGGCGGCCGTGAAGAACATCGAAGAAGATCGCGTGGTGTTTTGGATTGTGGAAGCGGGCAAAGTGCTGGCGTGGCAAAGGCCGCCACAATCTAAGCTGATGGCGGGCTTCTGGGAACTGCCGGAGCGAACACAAATCCCGGCTGCCAGCGTAGGGCGGACTTTAGGAGCCTTTCGGCACGGGATTACGTTCCACAGCTACCGGTTCGAGGTCCGCGCGGCCGCGGCGCCCCTTGACCTGGGCCCGTGCGAATGGGTTTCTATGGACGAGCTCTCCAGCCTGCCTCTGAGTACTGTGATGAGGAAGGCGAAACGGCTCGCTGACAGAGGCCGGAAGCCGCGCGGAACCCTACGTTCCGTTACCGCGTCGGTTTGAAGAGGCTCGTGTCTTCTATAGACTGGCAGTAAGGATTGGGAATGAGGATTCGTTTTGCCACCATGTTCCTGTGTGCAGGCGCCTGTTTCGCGGCTTTTGCACAACAGAATGACCAAGCCCAACCCGCCGCGCAGCAGGATGGCTTTAAACCCCGCACTGCGGAACCAGCGTCGGCCGGAGGCTATGAAGTAGCAGCCGGAACGCACGTTCTCCTGAGCATGATCAACAGCGTGAGTACCAAGCAGGCCGCTGTTGGAGATCGCATCTATTTGGAAACAGCCTTTCCCGTGCTCTCAGGGGACCGCATCGTAATCCCTCAAGGAAGTTGGGTCACAGGTACCATCACGGAAGTGAAACGGCCGGGACGCGTGAAAGGACGGGGTTCGCTCCAGGTACGCTTCGATTCCCTTACGCTGCCGAATGGTGTCAGCCGAAATTTCCGTTCGGACCTGGGCGCCCTCGACTCACGTGATAACGAGACACTCAAGCGGGAAGAAAGCAAGGTCGGTAGCGCGGGGGATAAGAAAGGTGATCTCGGTACAGTGATCGGCAGCACGGCTGCGGGTACAGTGATCGGTTCTGGTGTAGGCGCGGCTGCCGGCAACGCAGGCAAAGGTGCGGGCATAGGAACTGGTGTGGGCGCTGCTGCCGGTCTGCTCGGCGTTTTGATGACGAGAGGTCCGGATGCAACTCTGACTAAGGGATCCACCGTCGAGATGGTGCTCGATCGGCCGTTAACTTTTGCCCAGAAAGATCTCGATTTTAATAGCGCGCCGCCTCATGCGTCGGTCAGCGACGGCGGTTCACATCAACAGCCGGCGCAGCGCGGGTGGACGCAGCGTTCACCTTTCTGAGAACAGCGGGCGTGGACGATTCGGACGCAGTACGTATTCCAATCACGGATATTTTCGACCTGCATACTATTGCGCCTCGCGACGTGAAATTGGCTATCGAAGCATATCTTGAGGCGGCCCGCGAGGCGGGCTTCACCGCGCTGCGGATCATCCATGGACGCGGCATCGGGCTTCAGCGCGAAACTGTCCGTTCCATCCTGAGCCGTACTCCCTATGTTCTGCACTTTTCCGATGCGCCAGCCGAAGCCGGCGGTTGGGGTGCGACAATAGTCACTCTCGCGGCGTCGGAGCAGGCCGCATTTTCGCGCGGCGATGGCCCGTAGGGGCGATGAATACATCGCTCGGTTTCTACAGCGTAAGAGGTTGACCCCAATGGCCGCCGAATGCCAGCTCATCTAGTGGTTTACGAACGCGCTTGGACGTCTCGCCTTTGCGGTGCTTCTCGTCGGTGAGTTTCTCCGGCACGTCGAGATAACCCAGAGCGACGGCGGCCCCGAGTTCATAGTCCTCCGGAATGCCCAGAACTTCGCGCGCCCGGACCCGGTCGAAACCCGCCATGCCATGTGCAAACAGGCCGAGTGCGTGGGCCTGCAACATAAAGTGCGCAAGTGCAGCCCCGGTATCGTGCAACGCATAAGAATTAGGCGAACCGTTGTGGCTGAACGTTCGCTTCGCGGCCATAATCATCAGAACGGGCGCGCTTCTGGCCCACTCCTGATTGCGTGGAACCAATAGGCTGAGCATTCGGTCATATGCGTCGCCATCGGACTTTCTGGCGATTAAGAAACGCCAGGGCTGTTCATTGTTGGAGGATGCCGCCCACCGAGCGGCCTCGAGGATCGTTCTCAGGTCTGGGTTCGACACGGGCCGATCCGAAAAAGAACGTGGACTCCAGCGGGTACGGATCAGCTCATGAACGCTGGGAACTGTATCGGCGAGTTTTCCCGGATTATTTGGCGGCGCTGTCAACCGGAACGCCTTCCTCTTCCGCGGCAGGGGGCAAAGCGGTTTCAAGTTCGGCCGTCTCGGGGGCGTAGTAATAGTCGTGATAGTAGTTGTACTTGCTATAGAGCTCGCTGCGGCGTGCTCCATTCACGACAACACCCAGGACGTTGTTCTCGCAAAGCGATTGCATTGCGCGCGTGACCGAATCAAACGTTGTCGTTCCGATTCGGACAACCAGGATCGTGCCGTCACACATAGTTGCCAGAAGGTTGCCGTCGGCTGCAAAGAGTAATGGCGGGCTATCCAGGATGACCCAGTCGAAATGGTTCCGCAAAGCCTCTATCAACGCGCCGCATTCCTTGAGATTGAGCAGTTCGAGTGGATTCGTAACTACCTCTCCCGCTGTCATGGTGTAAAGGTTGGTATCGCCTACCTTTGAAATGATGTCTCCCACCCGAGCTTTTCCCTGCAGATAATCCGTAACACCGGGCGAAGCAGGCAGCCGAAAAATCTTGTCTACCGTCGGCCGCCGAAAATCGAAATCTGCAAGCAGCACTCGCTTTCCGGTGAGTTGCGATTGGGTTATGGCGAGATTGGAGGCCGTAAACGATTTCCCCTCCGCGGGCGATGCGCTGGTCACAACAAGGGTCCGCAAGGGTTGCAGGGTCTGCAGGTGGTTCAGACGCGTGCGTAGCGACCGAAATTCTTCAGAGGGCGCCTCGCGGGGTTTGGAAGGGTGGACGACAAGAGCCTCCGGGATCGGATCGTAAGGCAGCTGCCGCGCATTCTGAATAAACTGTTCGAGAGCTTCGAGGTCGCCCGGCGCCTCCGCGAGCCAGGAGTGAGCCGCCGCGATGACTGCGGAGGCAGAACTGGCCGCCGAAGAAGGAACTGAGGGCTGAACAGCCAGGTTCCCGTCACCCGCCGTGGACGGGAATGGTTCGGCCAACGAGTTTTCAGGCTTAACAGGGGCTGCGGTTGCGGGCGTCACATTGGGCGGCGGCGCGGATGCCTCGATGTTGGCAGCGAAAACGGCGTTACGCTGAACCGCCGGACTTGCGGGCCGGATTTGTTCTTGCGTCGCTTTTCGCGACGCGTCTTTTTCTTGTGCCGCTTTTCGCAAAGCGTCGTGGACACGACTCATTGGTTATGTCTTAGCTCCAATAATGATGCGCGACGGACCCCGCCGCAATGGCCAGACCGAGAAAGGTTGCTGCCGCCCAACCGACCCACATGACCTGCTTGCGGCGTTGCACTACAACGTCGTTTTCGAGTAGAGGAATACTTCCGAGAATCGACAATTGTGTGTACAGGCGTGCGTCCTTCAAATTCTTCAACGAGGTGTCTTTCACCTCCCGCATGCCAACCAGCATTACGCCAAGAGCAAAGCCGACGCCTCCGCCGATCGGAATGATCATCGCCCGCTTGGGGGCGGAGGGCGCTGGCGGCAAAGAGGCCGAATCAATTACCTCCAAGGTCTCACCCTGTTTGCGCCGTTCTAATTCCAGCGATACGCCCGATTTCTCGCGCTTGATTTGGTATTGGATGTATAGCTGCTTGGCAAGCTCCCGTTCGCGCAATAAGTCGGTATACTCCTTCTCGCTCGCAGGCATACTCTGAACACGGCTGGAATAGTTGTTGAGAGCGGCGTTCAGCTTGGCCAGCCCATTGTTATAGTTCTCCCGCTCCATGTCGTTTGCCTTCAGTTGCGTTTGAATCTGCTGTACAACTGCTTCAGCGCTCATTCGCTCCCGTGTGAGACTCGGGTTGTAGGTCGGTGGATCTTTGGAGGGATTGTCCTTAGCCGCTTGTTCCTTAGCCGCCTGATCCTTCGCGGCCTGTTCACGCTGCTTCTTCAAGAATGCCAACCGGTCCCGTGCGGATTGCAAATTGGGATAATCTTCGGTGTAGCGGCTCTTCATGGATTCGATATTGTCTTGCAACGTTTCGATTTCCCGGTCGAGCCCCGCAATCTTCTGATTTTGCGAAAGCGCTTGCGGCGAGTTCATCTGGTAGGTAGCCAGGCGATCCTTAGCAATGCTGAGCTGAGACTCCAGCATCATTCGCTGTTCAGTATTCCGGCTCAGGGCATCGGAAAAAGTGCCGGCGCGAGTCTCGAGCGCATTCATTCGCTCCATATTCGCCTGGAGTTCGTCCGGCAGACGGCCGGCATTCTTTTCGCGGTACGCCGCGAGTCTTTTCTCCACGTCGTCGAGGTCATGCTTGGCCCGTTCGCCTTCATCCGTCAGAAAGTCGCTGGTGGCCTGCTGAAATTGCATGTTCATCTCGTTGTTTGCCGTCATAAAGCGCGAGACCAGTTCCTGGCAGACCTTCTGAGCCGTGTATTTGTCGCTATACGCAAAATTGACTTCCATGGCCGGGAGTGACTTGCCGCCGAGGTTCGTCCAGCCGTTGAGGGGCTTGATACCAATAGCCCCCTTCATCCGGGTAATGACGTCTTCCATGGGCTCGCCTTTGAGCTGATCCTTATAGAGCCCGTAGCTGTTAATGATCGAAGTCAATGTGTCGCGGCTTTGAATGCTCTGCGCCATGCCATTGATCCGGTCCACTATGTCCTGAGCGCTGACGTTCTGAATCAGCTCGGGTGAAATCTGCTGAGGTACGATTTTGATCCTCGCCTGCGAGACATACTTGTCGCGCAACAAAAATGCCACGACGGTTGAAATTACCAGACCGGCAAAGACCGGTCCGATGAGCCATCCTATGTTGCGGCGGACGATGTCAATGTAATCTTCGAAGTCGAGAGTGCGGCGGGGTACTGATAATCGATCAAGCATGACGGTCTAATTCCTCTGCCAACACTCTTATGGAACGACGACGTGGTCGCCCGGTTTCAGTTCTATGTTTTGTTCCATGTGTTTACCGCGCACAACGTCCTTGTAGTTGAAGGGAATGCGCTTATCTCCACGCAGGATGTAAATCTTCTTTTCGTTGCCAAACTCCTGGATGCCGCCGGCCTTACTGATTGCCTCTAGTATCGTAGTCGGGACAACCAACGGATATTCGCCTCGGCGTCCGATCTGTCCATCCATATAGTATTTTTTGCTCTGAACCTGTTGTACGGTTACCGTAACCAGGGGTTTCACGACGAATTTCGTGAGCGACTTCGTTATCGTCTTCTCGACCTCGACGGGCGTACTTCCCCCCGCCTCTAAGTCGCCGACCAATGGAAGGGTGATTTTGCCATCCTGATGAACTGCTACAGGTCCCGAAAACTCCGGCTCGTTCCATACGCGGATGTTCAGAATGTCTGCCGGCCCAATCTTGTATGCGTTCGAATCTACCGGCGCTCCGGCGGTTGATGGCGCGGGCACGTTCTTGCCGTCGGTCGAGCCCGCCGGAGGCTGTCCTGTGTCTGGCTGAGCGGGTGTCTCCTGCACCGGAGGTACCGCCGGAGGGCCCACAGGAGTTTGCTGGGCAGTCACGGTAAAAGAGACGCTCAACAGCGTCCAGAACGCTATTCTGGCGGAACGGTGTCCGGAAGTGAATGAAATCATGAGAGAGTAGAAGACTGCCGGGAGGGGCCGGACAACCATAATTTTCGCATGTTGCTGCTCCAATAGAGAAATGAAGCCCGCTTATCGAATCTCGTTATGACGCTCCGGACTGCCAGCTGAGGCCGAGGATGTTGCCCCATCGAACCTTGAAATAGGCACCCATACCTCCATCGGCGTGGGTTCCCGGTTTCCGATCGCATAATACGGTATAAACATCAGATTTACTGGCCGCTTAGGGCGATTTTGCACGGCGGACAGCGGTTCGTATAAAGGTTCTTCCCCAAGGGATTTTTCGGCAGCTTGACCGGAAACCTTTAGAACCGTAATTCCTCCGAGTAAATCCTTGCGAATTTCAGACGTAATTAAAGTACTAGTACGGTAAAAAATATCAGTAAGAGGCGTGCCGCTTTGATCGATTTGTTCAAGAGCATACACAAGCGGTCCTCGGACCAGTGCCACCCGGCCATATGCATCCGAAACGCGGGGATTCGCCACCGTGACCACTGGCTGCATCGGAAGGTCCAACGCCACGGTATCGCCTGGCTTCCATGTTCGCGTAATCGGAATGTATGACCCGCGCTTGTCGGGTGTGAGGGGCACTATCTGGTCGTTGACTTGAAGTTCAGCGGAACTTGCCCAAGCGGGCCAGCGGACATAAAGAGTGAAATCGGACGGGTGCGCAGGCGCCACCGTGAACTTGACTTCACCGCTCCAGGGGTAGGACGTCTCTTGTGACAGCTTGAGCGGCGTACCGTCCTCCAGGCGCCAGTCGAGTTCGGAGGTGTGATAAAGATTCACGTACACGCCGGCCCGACTCGTCGCGTAGAAATATCCCGGCAGCGATTCGAAGAGACGCTCGATGTTTGGCGGACAGCAGGTCGTGTCATACCACGGATTGCGCAGCTTCTCGCCTGATGAAGCCAGCGGGTTGCGATAGCAATAAAGCGTCCCGGACAGCGACATTCCGGAATTCACGCCGTTGTAAAGCGCCCGTTCTAGCACGTCTCCGTACCGCGCCTCCCCGGTGAGCGCGAGTAACCGGAAGTTCCACATCACGTTGGCAATCGATGCACAAGTTTCGGCGTAAGCTTGTTCGGCGGGAAGTTCATATGGATCGCCGAAACTTTCGCCATTGGAGCGCGAACCAACCCCTCCCGTTAGGTACATCTTGCGCATGGTGAGGTCGGTCCACAACAGATCCAGAGTCCTTTTATAAGCCTGGTCGCCCGCTTCCATGAAGTAATCGGTGGCGCCGGAGGCCGCGTACAGGGCGCGCACAGCGTGGCCCTCGAACTCGGTGTGCGACGTGAAGGGTTTGCCGCTGAACATGTAACGCATGTCGGGGTCTTTCAGCTTCAGCCGGTCTTTCTCGACGCCGCTGAAAAGATAGCGCGCAAATTCCAGGTATTTTGTCTGTCCCGTTGTTCGATACAGTTCCACGAGCGCCATCTCGAGCTCAGGGTGTCCGGTCACAAACGGGCGTTTGGCCGGCCCGAAATTATCGACTAGATAATCGGCGAAACGCATACTGGGCTCAAGCAGCTTGCGGCTTCCAGTAGCCCGATAGTAGGCGATGGCCGCCTGAATAAGATGCCCAAGACAATAGCCTTCGTGAGAGTGGGTCAAGTCGGTGAAACGCAAACGGGCTTTATCCCCGACAAAGTAGGTATTCAAATAACCGCTCGGCTCCTGGGCCGCGATAATGTGCGACGCAAGCGACTCGATGTCGCCGCGCAACTTCTGCTTGTCGGCATCTGCGCTTTCGTTCGAGGCGAGTGCCCAGGAAGCCGCCTCGATCCATTTATAGAGGTCGGAATCGGTATAGAGCGGGCCCTTGCGCGGCAGATCGGGACGTCCGGAAAGACGCCGGAAATTGTCCACAGAGCCGTGCTCCTCGAATAGATCGAGAAGTGTTGGCAGGCTTCGCTCGGTGGTGATTTTGCGACGTGCGCTCCAGAATCCGTCTCCCAGATGGACAGCCTGTACCGGAACCGGGTGCAGGCGGGCGTTTAAGGAGTGATCGAGGTACAGGATGCCCTCGTCCTTCCACTCGTCGGAGCGCTGTGTTTGCGCGCCGAAAGCAAGGATCGCCGCCGCGGACGCGGCAACGGCAAACACCCAGTGCTTCATAAGGCCTTCAAATGACGATAGACGAGCGAAACCGGCAATCCGACTACATTGTGATAACAGCCTGCAATGGAAGTCACGAACTTAGAGGCCAACCCCTGAATGGCATACGCTCCGGCTTTGTCCCCTGGTTCTCCGGTGCGTACGTACTCCTCAATCTCCTGTTCGGAGAGTTCCGCAAACTGCACCCCGGTGTGCGCAACATCGGCAGTCGAGCGGCCCTCACGCAGAATACAGATACCAGTGTAAACCGAATGTTCGCGGCCTGACAGGCTCCGGAGCATGCGGCGCGCGTCTTCCGCATCGGCGGGCTTGCCGAATACCTCATCGCCCAGGCAGACAATCGTGTCCGCGCCAAGAACAATGTCGCCGGGCCGGCAACCTACGGCGCGGGCCTTTCCTTCGGCCATGCGCTGAACAAATGTCGCGGGTGGTTCGCCGGGAAGCCTCTCCTCGACGATCGATGAAGGCCGAACCAGATGAGGAATTCCGGCCGCGAGTAACAATTCGTGACGGCGCGGCGACGCTGAAGCCAGAATCAGCACTCTTTCAAGAAGATAGCGAAGTTACGCCAGATTCTCTGATAACAATTTCCGTTCTCGCGGGTCGCTACTATAGCCGTGAGGACCGTCAGTTGGAATTCGACATCGCATGAGCGCGCGTGATGCCTTCTCCTTTCTTTGCGCCTGGGTCGCAGACCCTTCGGCCGTAGGCGCCTTCGCGCCCTCCGGAGGAGCATTAGCGAAACTGATCTCCAGCGAAATAACGGCTGCGTCCGGGCCGATTATCGAACTTGGCCCTGGCACGGGAGTATTTACGAGGGCGCTACTCGACCGCGGCATCAGGCAGCAGGATCTCACGTTGATCGAATACCAGTCTGATTTTGTTGCGCTACTTCAGCGGCGATTTCCTCTGGCGCGTGTGCTTTCCATGGATGCCGCGGGCCTGCACCACCGCGAGCTGTTTCCAAATGCTCCGGTGGGTGCGGTGATCAGCGGTTTGCCTCTGCTGAACATGTCGCCCCGAAAGGCGCTGGCGGTTCTCACTGGATCATTTCGCTACATGCGTCCTGGCGGCGCCTTTTATCAATTTACGTATGCCCCTCGCTGTCCTGTCCCTCGGCCGTTTCTCGAAAGGCTAGGCCTTCATGCGACGTGTGTGGGGCGCGCGCTCTTGAATATGCCTCCGGCGTCCGTCTACCGGATCACTCGCCGCCGCTCATCCCGGCTGCTACGAATGTGATTAACCTCCCTTAGGCGCGAAGTTCCGTTCCAGTTTTCTCCCACCTGCCGCTCTGCGCGGACCGCAACACCGCATCGGTTACACGCTCGGTTGCCAGTGCGTCACGAAAGGTTGGTTCAACTTGAGTGCCTTCGGCCAAATTCTTCAGAAAGTCAGCCACCTGGTGAACGAAGGTGTGCTCATAGCCAATCTGTAGTCCCGGGACCCACCAATGATTCATGTATGGGTGATCGCCGTCAGTGATGTGGATGGAACGCCAACCGCGTAGCTTGCCTTGATCGCGGTGATCGAAGAATTGCAGCCGATGGAGGTCATGCAAGTCCCAGGCAACGGACGCTTTCTCGCCGTTGATTTCGAGTGTGTAGAGGGCCTTATGTCCGCGAGCATAGCGAGTCGCTTCAAAGGTACCGAGTGATCCATTCTCGAAGCGCGCGAGAAATGCGCTCGCGTCGTCGATTCGTACCGGCTGCACATCTCCGGTTTCCTGATGCCGTCGCTCTTTGATAAACGTTTCCGTCATCGCCGTCACTTGCCCGATCGGTCCGTTCAGCCAGATGGCGGAATCGATGCAGTGAGCCAACAGATCTCCGGTGACTCCGCTACCGGCAACCCCTGCGTCCAGACGCCACAGCGCGGCGCCGCCCTGAGGAAGGTCCGGCGACATGGTCCAATCCTGCAGGAATTTTGCGCGGTAGTGGAAGACGCGTCCTAAAACCCCTTCCTGGATCAGTTGTTTCGCCAGCACAACCGCTGGAACGCGGCGATAGTTGTACCAAATCATGTTCTGGACGCCGGCGCGCTCCACCGCTTCCACCATCCTTTCGGCCTCGGCCAGATTACGCGCCAGCGGTTTCTCGCAAAAGACCATCTTCCCGGCGGAAGCGGCGGCGATGGAGATTTCGGCGTGCGTATCGTTCGGACCGGCAATATCGACGACATCGATGTCCTGACGCCGTATCAGCTTTTTCCAATCTGTTTCGGTCGATTCGTATCCCCAGGCCGCCGCGAACTCCTCAGTTTTCTCTCGATTCCGTCCGCAGACTGCCTTCAGAACAGGACGAAATTCCAAAGGAAAGAAATCGTTCACTCGCTTGTATGCGTTCGTATGCGTCCGGCCCATGAAGCCATAACCGACGAGCCCGATACGCAAGGGACGATGCGCGCCTGCCATTAGAATTGCCTTCTATTCCGCCCAGCCATGGGCCTCACGCACGGCGAGCATGGTCGAGAGAATTCTGTTCCAGGTCTCGGGCTGCCGCATGACGCTGTTGGGAAACATGCAGCCATCCCAGCAGACATGCCGGAAGGCTTTCCGCAGCGTCCCGTGATCGTCACGCAACCACATGCCGGCCGCTTCGACAATCTTCAATTTGCCATTTGGATCGTCGGGCAGGCAGTGGTGGCCGGTCTTGTCATGCAGACCTGCGCCTTTCACTGTCGCGTCGTTTTGTGCGACATGGAAATCGATGGTCCAGGGACGCAGGGCCGATGTGAGCCTTTTTAGCGCGGAATGGAACTCGCCCGAATTGTTCCAGTCGAAATTTTCCGGGAGCAATCGGTCCTCGGGTGCGTTGTACCCTAGCGCATACAGAAGGGTATGTGCCATGTCGGCCTGGAACCCGAGCGTCTGGGGCCTGCCGACCATTTCCAGCAACTCGATTACTCTTCTCCAGCTGTGAATGCCTCCCCAACAAATCTCGCCTTCGACAGCCAGCCGTTCGCCATGATCTTCGGCAATGGTGCAGGCATCGCGAAACGTTTGAGCGATGAGGCTGCTATTTCGCGCCGGATCTTTTGCCCAGTCTGCAGGGCTGCAAGCCGAGTCGATCCGGATAACGCCATAGTTGCGAATGCCAAGCTGGCGCAAGACGGCGCCAATGCCGCAGGCCTTTTTCACCTGGACCAAAAACCGTCGGCGCTCGTCGTCGGCACCCATCGCGCTCCCGCCATCGGTGTTCGGCCACACTGGGGCAACCAGAGAGCCCACCACCAGGCCCTTCGCGGCAATTTGTTCGGAGAGTCTGGCCAGTTCGTCCCGGTCGGAGTCGATATTGACGTGCGGAGCGAAGAGGAAGAGATCCACGCCGTCAAAGCATGCACCGTCGGCCCGCGCTTGTGCCGTCAGGGTGAGCATTGTGTCTAAATCGATATAGGGTTCCGAGCCTGGTCCTTTACCGACCAGCCCCGGCCACATCGCGTTATGAATTTTCGGAAATTTATTCTGATCCGGCATGACCTGAGTTGACTGGTAGAGCCCAAGCAAACAAAACGCCGCCGCTGCCGGTTACAACATACTGCCGACCGTCGAGTTCATAAGTGATCGGAGAAGTCTGCATACGTGCGCCCGCGCCCGCGTGCCAAAGCGTTCGGCCGTCACTGGTTGCCAGAGCGAGCGTGTTCCCCGCGGCGTCCCCGGTAAAAATTAACCCCGAATCCGTGGTCAATACACCTGCGCTCGAGCCATCAGGTCCGAGTTCATGTACCCAGCAGATCTTCCCGGTCTTATAGTCGATCGCATCCAAGACGCCTTTGCTCCAGACTGTGTAATCCGCTCCCGCCCAACCGAACTCACCATCTTCCGGCTTGGCGAAATAGATCCCATAGCTGGGTTGCGCATTCACGATAAATAGCCCGGTCTTCGGATCGAAACTCGGCGAGCGGTAGTTCGTGAGGCCGCCTTCGTCGGGAGCGATCAGCCGTCCGTCCCGAGCTGGTTCCTTGGCTGGATTGGGAACCGGTTCGCCGTTGTCGTTGACGCCGAGTGCCCAGTTCACAGGTCCATAGGGAACCGTGAGAAGGTTCTTCCCGTTCGTGCGGTCGAGGACAAAGAAATAGCCGTTGCGCGAGGTCTGCATCAGCATTTTGCGGGGTTGTCCCTTGAACTCTGCATCCACAAGGACCGGAGTCTCAACGGCATCCCAATCGTGTGTGTCGTGCGGCGACGGCTGGAAAGCCCATACGAGCTTGCCGGTGTCTGGGTCGATCGCCACGATGCTGCACGTGTAAAGATTGGAGCCGGGACGCGGCTTACCATTCAGAACGGGAGTCGGATTTCCCGTTCCCCAAAAAACAAGATTTAAGTCGGGATCGTACGTGCCGGTCATCCACGTCATCCCGCCCGTGGTGGCGTTTGGCGTCCCAGCAGGTGGGGTGCTGTACCAATCCCATTGCGTCTTGCCCGTTTCGGGATCGACCGACCGCAGGAAGCCGCGCAGGTTATCGAAGTCCCCCGAAACTCCGAGAATGATGTGATCCCGCACCACGAGCGGCGACATAGTGGTCCAGTATCCCTGATGCGAATCCGCAACAACAATGTTCCAGCGCACGCTGCCGTCTTTGGCGTTCAGAGAGACCAGGTGAGCGTCGGGAGTTGTAAAGTAAAGCCACTCTTTGTACATTGCGACGCCACGCTGGCCGATGTGAAATCCTTTGTTGTCCGGGTACGTATAGTGCCAGATCTGGTGGCCGGACCGCGCGTCCACAGCCCAGACATTGTTCGGGATCGTAAAATACAAGATCCCGTTCACCATGAGAGGCGAAGATTTCAGGGCGGCAGTCTGTCCGATCTGGAACTCCCATGCAAGTCCCAGCGTGCCTACATTCTGAGGAGTGATCTGCGTAAGGCTGCTGTGACGTCTGCCTGAATAATCACCGTGATATCCCGGCCAGCTATCTGCAGGCGGATGCAAGAGCTTTTCCGGATCGAGCCCTTGCGCGAGTAAGGGCTGCCCCAGGACGAATGCCAGTAGCAAAAATGCGGAGGCAAATTTCATTCGGTTAGTCGGTTGCAATCCAGAGTATCAACTGCTTCCGCGTATTACCCTGGCAGAATCGGCCGCCACGATTCGCGGATTTGCCCTGTGCATCCCTCGCCGAAAGGTGAATATTTGAACAACCGCCGAAGGCCGGCCAGGTATGGCCGCGGTCGGAAATTCTCATCGCAGCGTCTGCAAATACGCCATCAAGTTATGTATGTCGTCGTCGGAGTACTTAGCGAGTAACTCAACATGAGCTTCGGCTGGGGCATCGATCGTGTATTTCAGTCCGTTAATCGGCCAGGAGCGGTACCAACCGGCTGCATCTTCCAATCCGATCGTAAACTCATCGCGGTACGCCACCTTGCCTTTGACAATTTCGCCCGACGGAAGGGTAACGGTGGCTTTTTCGACCGCGCCCTCCGGATACAGCATACGTTCTTCGAGTTTCAGTCCCTGGTAACGGTTGGCGAGCCCTGCAAGATCGCCCTGCGGCGAGTGACACGATGAGCAATTGCGGGTGAAATACCGCTTCCCTGCGTCCGCGTTACCGCTTTGCAGGTCGGCTACGTCAACACCACGGCGGCCGCCTTTTTTCACCTTCGCTTTTTGGTTGTGAATAAAGGCTGCCAGTTCGGCGATTTGGGTATCGGAAAAGTTGAAGCGGGGCATCCCCTTATCCGGACGCCCGTTGCGTACTACCGGGCCGATATTACTCCCGTTCACGTCGCCGGCCACAAGCTTCGAGCTGAGAAGATCCGGCCCGGTTTCGCCACCCGCGGCGTCACGGCCATGGCAGAACGCGCAGTTCTGTTGAAATAGCGCTTGCCCATTATCCAGTGCGAGCGATGAGGCCTCCGCCGGCGGTAGGTTTTGGGCCCCCGCAAGAGACCGAAATGCCAATAGCACTACAAACGCTGTCGGGGCGGCTTGCACAATGTGGCGATAGGTAAACACCTCTCGTGATTGTGCCATTGCGGTTGGCAAGATTGCGAAGGAAACCGCCAGAGGGACGTCCCCGGGCCCCCTCCGTCATTACCACTGATGCCGCTTTAGTGTTCCATCGGTGCTGATCTTATAGAAAACTACACCGCCGCCGGTCCTTCGTATCGGTCGTCCAATAAACCGCGCTTCCGCAAGCGTTCCGACAAATTCGATTCTCGATAGACCGTTCTTTGCGCGAATATCGAGCCGGTATTTGTAACCATATTCGAGAGCAAGGATGTTGAGCCGCGTCTCCGAACCTATTTCCGGCTGAGGACGTCTTTCCGCAAATCCCTTGAGTTCGTCATACCGAACACTAAGAGCCATAAAAAAGCATGCACACTGCAAGCCAGCATGAGGCTGATGGGTCAGAGGGCTTTTTCATTGCATCTCAATCGACATTTGTTCATAAATTTATAAACTTATATCCTAATCAGTTTGATTGTAAGGAATGCGAGTATGTTTCTCCTCAAGCCTGAGCCATCCTTAAAAATCGTAAAAACATTTGGCAAAACGGCGTTTCGCTTGCCTTCGATTCAGGAAGCGGCCCTTTTTTGTATTTTTACGAAGACACGAGGCCCTTATTAGCAGGTATTGGATTTGATCACCCCTAAATAGGTGTGGACTACCTGTATGAGGCACCGGGCTCAGTTCTACTTTTTCTTTGCGTTTTTCTTATGGAGCACCCAAGCCCTGGCGGGCGGACGCCTGATCGTCCGTATCAACGGCGGGTTGCCCATTGCGAAGGCTGCTTGTCTGTTGGCCGGATGCACTGTCACTGAGAGCCTCGACGGAGCGCTCGGGCAGGTCTTTCTCGTGACGCCGCTGAACTTGTTGAACCTGAACACGGTTCTTCAAGTGCTCTCGAATGCAATTGGCGTAGTCGACGTCGAGCCTGACTTGGTGGCAACGCTTGTCGGTTCCGCTCGAGACATTCCGCCTGCCCTTTCCGACAAAGCGCCGGTCAACTATCACGGTGCAACCGTGCCGGAGGGCTATGTAAACCAGCCCGCTGCACAGATCATTCGACTTCCGGACGCATCAGCGATGTTTCGGGATGCAGCGGGAGCAGGAGTGGTCGCGGTAATCGATACCGGTGTTGACCCCAGCCACCCTGCTCTCGCCGGAGTACTTCTTCCCGGCTATGACTTTACACGCAATCGCGTGGGAGCCGACGAAAAGCTCGACGTTAATATGGGCGGAACGTTACCCGCCGCAGCATCTCCGCCGGTTTGGACTAGCCCCAACACGGCGGCAAATGTCTCGCAATCCACTGCCGCGGTGGTGGACGGCAGTTCTCAATACGGCGACTTTGGCCACGGGACAATGGTGGCAGGAGTTGTCCATCTGGCCGCCCCAACCGCGAAGATTCTGCCTTTGAAAGCGTTTCACTCCGATGGCACCGGCTACACTTCCGATATTCTCCGCGCCATCTACTACGCAATCGCGCAGCACGCAAATATTGTCAATATGAGCTTTACGCTGCCGGGCTATTCTCTGGAGGTCGCAACTGCTCTTAATATGGCAACGGCAACGGGGATGGTTCTCGTCGCGGCGGCAGGAAACGATGGCCAGCAAGAGATGGCTTATCCTGCGGCCCTCTGGGACGTGATGGGCGTTGCTTCGACAAATGACAACGGCCAGCTATCGACGTTTTCGAATTACGGTCCTCAGCTGGTCTGGGTTGCTGCTCCTGGTGAAGGCGTCGTTACCACCTATCCGTTTTCGACGTACGCGGCGGGCTGGGGTACATCTTTCAGCGCGCCGTTTGTATCCGGAGCCGCCGCGCGTTTGCTCAGCATCAACCGGTGGTGTGATCAGTACGCGAGCTCGCAGGCGACCTCACACGCGCAGCCGATGAATCCGAACGCCGGGCACGGCCAACTCGACGTGTTCCAGACGCTGGAAGCATGGTCGCAAATGGCGGGCCAATAATCGCGTGCCAACGCTGTTGCGGGTGCGCGATCTCACGGCTCGCTTTCGTCGTTCCGGTATCACCGCTGTCGACCGTGTCTGTTTCGAACTCGATGAAGGCGCAACGCTGGGCATTATTGGTGAGTCCGGCTCCGGGAAGACCACGCTCGGCCGCACGCTTCTCGGTCTTCAAGCGACTGATGCCGATCTTCAGGGCTCCATACTTTTTCGTGGAACGGAAATACTGCACGCGAATGAGGATACCCTTGCAAGAATCCGCGGTGCAGGCATTGCTTTGATCTCTCAAGAGCCGGGGCTCGGGTTGAACCCCTTTATTCGTATTGGAGGACAGATCGAGGAAGTGCTTCGGGCGCACACAAGCCTGGGCAAGCGAGAGCGTCGGCAGCGGGCCATGGATATGATTGCTGCCGTTGGTCTCCGAGACGGGGATATCTACTTCGCCTACCCCCATCAGCTAAGCGGAGGGCAACGGCAGCGAGCCGTGATCGCACAGGCTTTGGCTGCGACTCCGGCTCTTTTGATCGCCGATGAGCCGACGAGCGCTCTGGACACCGTTACGCAGGCTGAAATTATCAGCCTGCTCCGAAAGCTCAGACGGAGCTTTCAGCTCGCCGTCATTTTCATCACGCATGACCCCAGGTTGTTAACCAAGCTCACGGATCGCATGTTTGTCATGCGCGCGGGCCGTATAGTCGAAAGTGGAGCGGCCCGGCAGATTTGCGATTGTCCCGAAGATCCATATACAGACCGTCTGCTACGATTTGTGCCGCCTTATCTGAACATGTCATGAAGTCTGTTCCCGTGCTGGAGGCCTGCCATCTAGGGAAGGTCTACGCACAGGGAAGAAGAACCATAAGGGTTGCGCTCGATGATGCCAGCTTGAGCGTCTTCCGGGGTTCGACCGTGGCGCTTGTGGGAAAGTCCGGCTCCGGCAAATCCACGCTGGCGCGCTGCCTGGCGCTTCTCGAGAAGCCGGACACCGGCGAAGTTCGGATTCAGGGGGCGCCTGTCATGAATTTCTCCAGGCGCCGCTTGAGGCAGCTACGTCCCCGTGTACAACTGATTTGGCAACATTCCGCATTCGCACTGAACCCGCGGATCCGCGCCATCGACCTGGTGGCCGAACCGCTTTGTATTCAGGGCTTGGGCACGAAGATCAGGCGCGAACAAGCTTTGCATACAATGTCGAAGCTCGGTCTTCCAGCAGCGACGGCAAACCGCTTTCCGTTTCAGTTGAGCGGAGGGGAGCGTCAGCGCGTAGCCATCGCTCGCGCGCTGGTGCAGCACCCGGAAATAATCATTCTTGACGAGCCTTTGGCCGGGCTCGATATACCGCTGCAATTGCAGACTGCAAGGCTGCTAATGGAGCTAAAAGCGGCTCATACCTTGTCGTATGTATTCATATCTCATGATCTGCGGATGGCAGTCTCCCTTGCCGACAGGGTGGCTGTGATGAATGCAGGCAAGATCGTGGAGTCGCAAGCGGTAAGGGATCTACTCCTTGAGCCGCAAAGTGATGCCGCTCGAGAGCTTTTGAATACAATTCCAGGTGGCCTCTCTCAATGACATCGGTCTTTGACAGTCGATGAACTTTCTGGCGCGTCGAGCTCTGCATTCACTGCTGCTTCTGGTGGGCGCTTCGGTGTTGACATTCTTGCTGGTGAGACTCGCTCCGGGCGACTATTTCGAATCCATGCGAGTCAACCCCCAGATCTCGAACCGCGCCATCGCTTCCCTGCGATCCGAGTATGGCCTCGACAAACCGTCCCCGGTGTTGTATTGGCATTGGCTGAAATCAGTGGTGAAGGGCGAAGGGGGCTTCTCGTTCGTGTACAACACGGCGGCGGTTCCCATCCTCTGGCCGCGGGTTCAGAACACACTGCTGTTGGCCGGGTGTGCCACATTGCTCGCGTGGATCATTGCGCTGCCCGTCGGTACCTTGGCGGCTGCGCGAATCGGGAGTTGGACAGATCTGCTGGCAAGCGGAACAATCGCCCTTTTGCTTGCGGTTCCAGAACTTGTTCTCGGGCTGCTGCTGCTCCTGCTGGCGGTGCACGTCGGACTTCCTGCAGGTGGAATGCGATCGCCCCTTCCTGCCGGAACAGGCATATGGAACGAAAGCAAAGACATAGTTGGACACATGTTCCTGCCCGCGCTATGCCTGGCCGCGGGCTTGTTGCCACTTCTGCTTTCTCATGTTCGCGCCTCCATGCGGGAAGCGCTGCAATCTCCGTTCGTTTCAGCCGCTCTCGGTTTCGGGATATCTTTTCGGCGTGTGTTGTTACGTCATGCTCTTCCCGCGGCCTTGAATCCGCTCATTTCACTATTCGGACTCTCGCTCGGGCTCCTCATTAGTTCGTCGCTGCTTGTGGAAGCGATCTTCGGCTGGCCGGGTCTCGGGCAGCTTATGTTGCAGGCGATCGCGAGCCGCGATGTGTTTCTCGTCATCGACTCAACCATGCTTGGGACCGCCTTTCTTATCGCCGGCAACTTTGTCGCCGACCTGCTGCTGTATGTGAGTGACCCCCGCATTCGAGTGGGTTAGCAGTGTCAGTCGAGCGCAAACTTCCTGGACTGGCGCTAACGGCCTTGTGCGTGTTTGTTGGGCTGCCGGGCTTTTTCGCGCCCTACGACTATGAAACACAACACCGCGAAACAGCGCTTGCGCCGCCTACCCGCATTTACTTCAGGGATAGGGATTCGCGGTTTCACCTGCGGCCTATTGTGTATCGCTGGAAACTACGCAGCGGAACGCTTCACGAATTCGAGGAAGACCGGAGCATCGCTTTCCCGCTGCATTTTCTTGTCTGGGGTCCGCCATATCGGGTCGCCGGTCTCATTCCTTCACGGACTCACCTGTTCGGCCTCCGGCCGGGAGGGCATATTTTTTTACTCGGTACCGACGAGTACGGCCGTGACGTGTTCTCTCGGCTCCTTTATGGCGGCCGAATCTCACTCTTTGCAGGCTTGCTAGCGGCCGGTATTTCGGTGGGCTGGGGGGTAATTGCCGGTGCGCTAGCCGGTTACTACGGAAGCTGGATCGATGAGACAATCATGCGCGCAGCGGAGTTGTTTCTGGCTGTGCCGTGGCTCTATCTGCTGCTATCAATTCGCGCATTTCTCCCTCTGCACCTTGATCCTTCCGAAGTTTTCCTACTCCTGATTGCGGTTGCGGGCAGCATAGGGTGGGCACGTCCGGCGCGCCTGGCGCGAGGAGTTGTGCTTGCAGGTAGGGACAGCGAGTACGTGCTCGCCGCGAAGGGCTTCGGCGCGTCTGATTTCTATATTTTGCGCGCTCACATCTTGCCGCAGGCCTATCGGGTCGCAATGACGCAGGCGAGGCTCTATATTCCGCAGTACATCACAGCCGAGATCGTCTTATCCTTCTTTGGGCTCGGCGTCGGCGAGCCAGTACCGAGTTGGGGGAACATGCTGGGCCGCTTACAAAATCTGTTCGTGTTGGAATCCTGCTGGTGGATGTACTCGCCCGCCATCTTCCTTGTCGTCGTGTTGCTTTTATTTGAATGGCTTTTTCGCAGCGTGTAAACCCGGATCGGAGGGAAATAACGATCGCGACCGGTTAGCTCCCCACTGTAAGAGATTTAACCTATGAGTTTATGCGGTACAAGACCGGAATCGCAGTATATTTTGCCGCCACATTTTTTGCGGGCGGCACGAAAGCAAATGGCACGGGCCCCCAGTCCCCCGCGTGTCGTCACGCTGGGCTAAACGTTTCAGTTCAAGCTTGTCCGAGATCTAAACCGGGAGCGGTGTATCTTACGAATGCTCGGTGCGGCAGTGCCGACGAGCCCGACTACCTGAATGTAAGCGGCCCCATGGGGCATTACGGCGGAACGCTGATCGTGTCGGAGCGCTCGGAACCGAAGACCTTCAACCCCTTGGTCGCAATGGACGGATGCTCGAGGGAGATCATCGGGCTGATGACGGCGGACTTGATCCATATCAACCGGCATACACAGCAATCGGAGCCCGCGCTGGCCAAGTCGTGGGTGGTGTCGGAGGACGGCCGGCACTATACGCTGCATTTGCGGCGAGGATTGCACTTTTCAGACGGCCAGCCGTTTGATGCCGACGACGTGGTGTTTACCTTCCAGGCCTACCTGGATCCGCGCGTTCATGCGCCGCAACGCGATTTCCTGATCGTCGGAGGTCAGCCGATCTCGGTCCGGAAGCTCGACACGTACACCGTCGCTTTCGACTTGGCGCGGCCTTATGCCGCTGCGGAGCGGCTGTTTGACAGCATTGCGATCTTGCCGCGGCACCTGCTCGAACAAGCGTACGAAGACGGAACGCTCGCATCGGTTTGGGGCGTGAACAGCACGCCCGGCCAAATTGCCGGACTCGGGCCATTCCGTCTGAAACGATGCGTTCCTGGAGAGCGAATTATTCTAGAAAAAAATCAATTCTTCTGGAAACGCGATGGCGAACGGAATTTGCTGCCCTATCTCGATGAAATTGTCTGTCTATCTGATGTGGGTTCCGAAGCGGAGATAGTGCGATTTGAAGCGGGCGAGACGGATATTGTCAGCCGGATTAACGCAGAAGATTTTGGAGTTCTGAAGAAAGACGAAGGCCGTCGGCCGTTCCGGTTGTACGATGCCGGTCCCGGCCTCGAATATGCCTTCCTTGCATTCAACCTCAACGATCTGGGCTCCGGAAGCGCGCCATCGATTGCCGGAAAGCAAAGATGGTTCCGCCAGGTGGCTTTTCGCCAGGCTATTTCGAACGCGATTGACCGCGATGCAATCGTTCGCCTCGCCTACGCCGGGCGCGCTTATCCGCTGCTCGTCCCGGTGAGCCCCGGAAACAAGCTTTGGTTTGATCCCGCGGTTTCCAAGCCTTCGCGCTCCGTACGCCGTGCAAGACAGTTGTTGCACGATGCCGGCTTCTCCTGGGGTGCCGATGGGCTGCTGAATGATGCGCAGGGCCAGTCGGTAGAGTTTTCCATCATGCACAACGCCGGGAGGGCTCAAGATGTTCAGATGGCCACCATGATTCAGCAGGACTTAAAGGACGTGGGTATTACGGTCAACCTCGTTCCGCAGGATTTCACTTCCCTGGTCGATCACATCTTCAACAACTTCGCCTACGAGGCGGCGATCGTAACGTTGGCCGACGGCGATTCAGACCCGAACTCACAGATGAGCGTCTGGCTTTCGAATGGAGCGGCTCACGCCTGGAGGCTGCGGTCAACGGGGGCGCCAGACGAATGGCAACAAGAGATCGACCGGCTCATGGAAGCGCAGATGATTACCGTCGACTTGTCGAAGCGCAAGCAGATCTTCGACAACGTACAACAGTTAGTAGCAGAACACGAGCCGGCAATCTTCCTGGTCAGTCCCGATATTTTGTCTGGCGTTAGCGATCGGGTCGCGAACTTTCAACCCGCAGTGCTAAGCAGCTATACCCTCTGGAATGCGGATCAACTTTTCATCCGGGGAGAGCAGGATGTGGTTTCACACTGATGAAAGCTCTCTTCACGAGTTTCGATTCCGTTGAAGACGTCGGAAGCGACGAGTTGCTGGTCCGAGAGTGTTTGCTGGGCGATGAGAAGGCCTGGTCAAATCTCATTGCGAAATACGCAAACCTCATCTTTTCAATTCCGGTAAAGCGAGGCTTTTCCCAAGACGATGCCGCCGATATCTTTCAGGCTGTCTGTCTCACCTTGTTGCGGGAGCTATCAACTCTGCGCCAGCCGAAGGCTCTGGCAGCCTGGCTCATCCGGCTTACAGCGCATACCTGCACACGATGGAAGGACCGTCAGCGCAAGTACGCCGATTGTGAGCCGGACGAACAGACCAGGGCCGGCGGTGAATTGCCGGATGAAATTGTCCGGCAACTCGAGCGCGAACAAATGTTGCGGGCCGCGGTGAGTGAGATGAGCACCGAGTGCAAGCGATTAATCGATCTGCTGTTTTTCACGAACCCTCCCGTTCCATACCAGGCAGCGGCGGCAGAGCTTGGACTCGCAACTGGCTCGATGGGCGCTACACGCATGAGGTGCCTTGAGAAGTTGCGCCAATCCCTCGAAGCGAAAGGATTTGCCTGATTCTTGATGGAAGCCAGACTGGAAGATCTTTGCGCTGAAGTTGGGACGATGCGCGAAGGGGCCGAGCGGGCGGCGTTTCTTCAAGATCATCGTGAACTCCTGAATTCACGCCTGGTGGAAGAACTGGCGGAAGCAGTTCGTTCCGCAGTGCGAGTGGACCTTCCCAAGGCCTCCCGCTTCGCCGAAGCAGCAGTGGCGATCGCCGGAGAACTGGGCGAGGAGGAAGCGCTAGGACGTGCTTTGCGCTCCAAGGGCAATGCGGTGTGGTTCACGGGCAATTGCCGCGAGGCAGTTGATCTATTCCAGAGGGCGACGATCTTATTTGAGCGGGTCGGAAACACCCCTGAAGTCGGTCGAACGCTTAGCAGCTCAATTCAGTCGCTGGCCCTCTTGGGAGAGTACGATGCTGCATTCCAAGCCGCCGAAAGGGCGAGAGAAATATTCACGGATCTGGGTGAAACCTGGCGCGTCGCGCGGGTAGCGATCAACACCGCAAACGTATATCACCGTCAGAACCGCTACTCAGAGGCCCTGTCCGCGTACGAAAACGCCTATCGGGAGTTACTCCCGCACAAGGATATGGAGGGTGTCGGGGTAGCGCTTCACAACATGGCGGTGTGCCTCATCGCGCTGAACGACTTTCGCGGAGCGATGGAGTCATATCGGCGTGTGCGAGATGTCTGTGGTCAGCACCAGATGCCGCTGCTGGTGGCCCAGGCAGACTACAACATTGCCTACCTGCATTATCTTCGGGGTGAATATACGCGAGCCCTTGACCTGCTGTGCGCCACCCGCGCCACTTGCCAACAAAATGGCGATAACTATCACCTGGGATTGTGCGACCTGGATCAATCGGAAATCTACCTGGAGCTAAACCTGACCGAAGAGGCGGCGGAAATGGCCCACGCCGGCCTCGAGCGTTTTCTGAGTCTTGGGATGAACTACGAAGCCTGCCGGTCGCAAATGAACCTCGCTATTGCGGTCAGCTTGCAGGGAGACACGAAGAGAGCGTTGGAGTTGTTTTCAGGCGCTAAAGATATGGCGGCGAGAGAGGGCAACCGGGTTCTGCCCTCCCTGATCGATCTGTATCGCGCTTTTGTACTTTTCGATCGTGGCGAAGTCAGGCAGGCAGAAACGCTCGGCCGGACCGCCCTGCATTTTTTTCAAACGTCTCCTTTGCCGGCCAAGCATGTTCTCTGCAGGCTCTTGCTGGCGCGCATACTGATGCTGACGGGCGATCCCGACGGTGCGGCCCGGCACTGCGAGACTGCCCTGAACATTCTCGAAAGGCTTGACGCTCCCATTCTGCTTTATCAGGTCCAGTTTCTACGCGGTCAGATACTCGAATCGGCAGGGAACACGAGCCAGGCGTACGCGCGATATCAGGAGGCACGACGCGAGCTCGAGACATTACGGAGCAGTCTGCAACGCGACGAGTTGAAGGTCGGGTTTATGCGTAACAGGCTGGCTGTTTACAGCCGGCTCGTACAACTTTGTCTGCAAGACAAGAGTGAGCGGGCCGCTGAGGAAGCCTTTGGCTACATCGAAGCCGCGAAATCGCGTACGCTGCAGGACCTCATTCTCGCAGGCGCGCAAAACCACGTCGATGCCCAGGAGCACGAGACAGACAAGCACATCCGGTGTCTCAGAAAAGACTTGAACTGGTACTACCACCGCATCGAGCGCGAACAGTGCTCGGCAGACGGAATCTCGGCAAGCCTTTTGGAGGGTTTGAAGCTGCAGGCACGGGAGCGCGAGCAGCAACTGCTTCGTTTGTTACGGGACGCTCCGGCCTCGGCGAGTGTGGGAACAGCGCTTCAGAATTCGCGAACAACAAGCCTTGACGAAATACGGCGTGCGCTAGGGCCCAAAGCAATACTTGTCGAGTACTTTTCGGTGAACGAAGAAGTGCACGCCGCAGTCCTGTCATACAAAGATTTGAATGTTCGGCCGATCGGCCGCGCGCCTGAGATCAATCAGCGCCTTCGAATGTTGCGGTTTCAACTATCGAAGTTCCGCTTGGATCCGGCCTATGTGTCTCGATTTCAGGTACCGTTGCTGCAGGCTACGCAGGCACATCTCGAGGCGCTGTATCGAAATCTGATCGCGCCACTTGAGGATCTTTTGGTAGTCCGCGACCTGGTCATCGTTCCTTATGGGCTGTTACACTCACTGCCGTTTCACGCTCTGTTCGATGGAGGGAGGTATCTGGTCGACGATTTCAATGTCTGTTATGAGCCGAGCGCCAGCATATTTGCTCATTGTCATAGTCAAAACAGCTGTCGCTCGGGACCATCGCTCATTATGGGCATCGAGGATCCGCGCATGCCGTTTGTGCGGGACGAAGTGGAAGCAGTAGCCAAGGTAGTTCCTGAGCCAATAGTGCTGTGGGCATCGGACGCGACCGAGCAGGCTTTGAATGAGTACGGCCCCGCGAGCCGGCTAATTCACATCGCCAGCCACGGATGTTTCCGGCAGGACAGCCCGTTGTTCTCTTCCATCAGACTGGCCGATTCCTACTTAAGCCTCTACGACCTCTATCGCACCAACCTCCCGGTGGACCTGCTTACTTTGAGCGGATGTGTTACCGGTCTGGATTTCGTGGATGAGGGCGACGAATTGATCGGCCTGACGCGCGGCCTTCTCTATGCGGGAGCACGATCCTTACTGTTGTCTTTATGGGATGTGGATGACCGGAGTACTTCCGAGCTGATGCTGGAGTTTTACAGTGAGCTAGCCGTCCAACCACGAAAAGCCGATGCATTGCAAAAGGCGATGCTACGCCTGCGCGAGCGCTACACGCATCCGTACTACTGGGCGCCGTTCAAACTGATTGGTCGCGCTTTGGCCTGAGCCTCCGGGTTCGGGAAAGATTGTATTTTTCTGCGCGGCTAGGTGCCCTTATTGACAGAAGGAGCCACACGGGAAGAAGAAGCGTAGATGCATTTCTCACAATCCGGCTGCCGGACAACGCCCTGAGATGTTTAACCGATGAGGAAGAATGACTCATTTCTCACCTGCTGATTGGGTTGACTTTGCTCGCGGCTTGCTGCCGCCAATGGAAGCCGCTGCGATTGAATCTCATCTCAGCAACCGTTGCGAGGAGTGTCTCAAATCGATGAGTGTGTGGAAGGCCGTTCTGGAGAATCTGTCGCACGAACAAGAATATGTGCCTCCCGACGCGGTGGTCCGGCAAGTTCTGGCGGCATATGCCGTTCACAAGCCTTGGAGATGGCTACACGAGGTTGCCCGAAATGCAAAAGTGGTTTTCGACAGCCTCAGGCAGCCTATTCCCGCTTTCGTTCGGAGTTCGACGTCTTCAAGCCGGCGATTGGTTCATGAGGCTGAGCCGTTTGTCATCGATTTGCGATTGGAAAGCATACGAGAGAACCTCTTCCTGATCGGGCAAATCCTAAATTCCGAGAGACCCACTGATGGGTTGTATGGGGTTGACATCCTCTTGGTGGACGGCGAAGATCTGGTGGCAAAAACGAAGGCGAGTACTTCAGGAGAGTTCGAGGTCCAATGTGATCGCCATCGCGTTCGTGATCTCCGACTGTTCATTAACATTCGCGGCCACCGTGCTATCGGTATAACCATTCCCGACGCGGACGGCTGAAGCTTGAAATGAAGGGAGAAAGGTTGAGTATCAAAAGACCGGCAAGAAACGGAGTTTCCGATCATGCCTTCAATAGTTTTCTCAATTATGCATTGGCGATCCTGTACGAACGAAGAGCTGAGCTGAATCGCGCGATTCGCGCGCTCCAATACTTGGCTCGCGATCATGCCTCAAAAGACGGATTAGCGCAACAACTAAAAGTGTCTTAACGTAGCTCGCTGTCCGCCGCTGACAACCTGCTTCAGAACAGCCGGTCGTGGCCAGATAATTTATGGCGAGCACGGGAGCTTTCTGAGCCGCGCGCAAGCAAGCGGTTCCTGGCGATTTTTGAACGAGCTCTTAGCGTACCTGCTGTCGAGAAAAGCGGACAATGCCCGATCCGATATAACTTAGCGGTCCCCCTAGACCTTAAAGAAGATCTTGCGCTTGTAGAGCCAGTAGCACACGTACCACATAATCAGCAGTACCGTGCAGGACTGGGCCACGGGTCCAAATGTGCCAAGGAAGCCGAAGCGAAAGGTAAAGACACTTACAGCGCGATCCAGCCAGCCGTGAAGTAACTGTCCGAACGAATAGATGAAGATTGAGTTCATCCCTAACACCACAAGCGGAAACACGGCTCGCTTGTAACCACGCATCTCGACCAGCCAGTAGAACACGATCAGCATGAATAGTACCCAGCCCAGGCTGTAGAAAATGAACGACGGGGTGCACAGTTGCTTGATCATCGGGATCCAGGTTCGTAACGCCAAACCCAGTGCAAACGAGAGAACCAAAGCGATGGCCAGCGCCTTCAAAACCGCCGCATGCGAGCGTGCGTTCATCAGGAGCCGTCCGGCCCAGACTCCTGCCAGCGTCCAGACCGTACTGGGAATGAAATTGAGCGTGGAGTACGCGGGATCGTAATCGTAGTGAAAAATGGCGCGATCGACTACCAACCCGATGCTGTTGGTTTTTGAAAACGGGCCATCAGGTCCGGGAAAGGCAAAAAGCAGCGCCGTCCAAAATGCAAGCAGTCCGGCCGCCGCCACCACCTGATAGCGCCATTTCCATTGCATGATCAGAAAGGTCAAAAAGTAAGTGAAAGCGATCTGCGAGAGCACATTGATGAGTTGGGGTGAAATATGGCCCCGGCCTACCCACATCAGAATCTGG
>Ga0126381_100000684_pt1 | contig 37632 bp, 25 predicted proteins | sample PanSoiMetPlot_28_FD_96465 | JGI IMG/M metagenome (GOLD analysis project Ga0126381, IMG submission 96465) | Tropical forest soil microbial communities from Panama - MetaG Plot_28 | ecosystem: Environmental > Terrestrial > Soil > Tropical forest > Bulk soil | place: Panama | collected 2016-02-17 | reverse complement strand
CTTCGAATCGCTGTCCGACGCGCAAATCGAAGTGAAACTCCAGAAAGCGGCAGATACATTTGCGAGCTACCGCAAGACGTCCTTTGCCGACCGCGGGCGGATGATGATCGAAGCCGGTGCCATCCTTGCAAGCGAAAAGGAGCATTGTGCCCGCGTAATGACCACGGAGATGGGCAAAACCTTTCGATCCGCCGCCGACGAGGTTGAGAAGTGCGCCTGGGCTTGCCGCTACTATGCGGTAAATGCGGAACGGTTCCTGGCGGATGAAGTTGTCGAAACGGACGCGAAGCGCAGCTACATCCGCTACCTCCCGCTGGGCCCCGTACTGGCCGTGATGCCGTGGAATTTTCCGTTCTGGCAGGTGTTTCGTTTTGCGGCCCCGGCGTTAATGGCGGGAAACGTCGGTTTATTGAAGCACGCTTCCATCGTGCCGCAATCGGCGCTGCTCATTGAAGAGATTTTTCAGAAGGCCGGTTTTCCCGACGGAGCTTTTCAAACACTGCTGATTGGCTCGCAAGAAGTGGACCGCGTGTTGGGCGACCCACGCGTCCAGGCCGCCACGCTCACGGGGAGCGAAGGCGCTGGTGTGGAAGTGGGCATGGGCGCCGCGAAAAGAATCAAGAAAGTAGTGCTGGAATTGGGCGGCAGCGATCCCTTTATCGTGATGCCCAGTGCAAATCTGGAAGCTGCCACGGCCACGGCGGTGAAGGCGCGCATTGTCAACAACGGGCAGTCCTGCATCGCTGCGAAACGGTTCATCGTGGCGGAAGCGATTGCGGACAAATTCGAGAAAATGTTCGCGGAGAAAATGGCGGCGTTGAAAGTGGGAGATCCGTTTGGCGAAACGACAGAACTTGGCCCGCTCTCGACCGAGCAGGGATTGAAAGACCTTGATCGCGATGTGAAAGCCACAATCGAAGCAGGTGCAAAAGTCTTGACCGGCGGCGGGCCGCTGGATCGGCCGGGAAATTTCTACGCGCCAACCGTGTTGACCAACATCCCAAAAGGCTCGCCAGCTCACAAAGAAGAATTGTTCGGTCCTGTCGGTAGCGTGTTTCGCGCCAAAAACTTGGATGACGCAATTCGCATCGCCAACGACAGCCGTTTTGGGTTGGGCGCCAGTGCATGGACCAATGACGACAAGGAACGCGAACGCTTCATCAACGAGCTCGAAGCCGGGATGGTTTTCATTAACAAGATGGTGGCCTCCGATCCGAGGCTCCCATTCGGAGGAGTGAAGTGGTCGGGGCACGGGAGAGAGTTGGGAGTTCACGGAATCAGGGAGTTCACGAACATCAAGACCGTGTGGATTGAATAGGAACAAAGCTCGAGAACGATCGAGGACGGGGAAAACGAATTCGTTTTGCATTGCTTGCCACAACACTTGCGACAGAGAAGAATCGGGCGGAAAATTTGCGAGTGAGGAGGGCTTATGGCGAAATCACTGGAAATCGAGGTCAACGGGAAACGCTACGCCGTCAGCTACGCTCCCGACACGCCACTTTTGTATGTGCTGCACGATGAACTCGGCCTCACGGGCACCAAGTATGGCTGCGGGGAAGGGCAGTGTGGGGCTTGCACGGTATTGATAGGCGGAGCGCCCAGGCGCTCATGCCAGATTTCGGTCAGCGCCGCAGCGACAAAACCCGTTACGACCGTTGAAGGTCTCGAGAAAGATGGAAAGCTCCACCCCGTACAGCAGGCGTTTCTCGAAGCGGGCGCGTTTCAGTGCGCGTTTTGCACTTCGGGAATGGTGATGAGCAGCGTCGGTTTGCTGCAGGCGAACGCAAATCCGAAACGCGAAGACCTTGTTCAGTTTCTCCAAGGCAACATTTGCCGCTGCGGGACGCACCCGCGCATCATAAAGGCTGTGCAGCGCGCCGCCAAAATGATGCAGGAGCGTGCGCGATGAACACCATAAAACAGAATTTCGTTGCCGAGCCCGAACGTTTTGAATTCACCGCTGCGCCAATCCATAAATTCGACCTGGCGCGCCGCGAGTTTTTCAAACTCCTGGGCTCGGGGATCGCCATCTTTGTCGTGGCGAAAGACGCCTTCGCAATGCAAGAAACTCCTGCCGGCTCGCGTTCTTTCCACAACGAAGAGCTCCCGAAGGAAATCAGTTCCTGGCTGCACGTTGGCGAAGACGGCGTCGTCACCGGCTTCACCGGCAAGGCCGAAGTGGGCCAGAACATCCGCACTTCGATTTCGCAAACCATCGCCGACGAATTGCGCGTGCCTTTCGAAAGCGTACGCGTGGTCATGGCGGATACCACCCTGACGCCATTTGACGCTGGCACATTCGGCAGCCGCTCCACGCCGACGATGACGCCGCAATTCCGCCGCGTTGCCGAAGCGGCTCGCGACCTGCTTATCGGCGTAGCCGCCAAGGAATGGAACGTTCCGCCGGAGGGATTAGTAGCCGGCGACGCGAAAGTCACAGATCCAGCCGCAAAGCGTTCACTCAGCTATGCCGAACTCGCGCGCGGCAAAGCGCTGGCCCAGAATCTTCCTGCCGAGGACCCCGTCACTCCCGCAACCGAATGGAAAGTTGCAGGCACGCCCCTTCCCAAGGTCGATGGACGCGCGTTTGTCACCGGGGGTCACCAGTACTCGAGCGATATTCACCTGGAAGGCATGCTTTACGGAAAGGTACTGCGTCCGCCGTCGTTTGGTGCGACGCTGAGTTCGTATGACGACAGCGCGGCGAAGGCCATGAATGGCGTTACCGTCCTGCGCGATGGCGACTTCGTCGGCGTGACCGCTCCGAGCGTCCACGAGGCACAGAAAGCGCGCGATGCCATTCGCACGCAATGGAAAGAGGTTCCGCAGGTTTCAAGCAAAGAGATTTTCTCGTATCTCAAGAAGAATGCCGAGCCTTCGTCGAATGAGCGATTCCGCCATCAAAAAGGTTCGGTAGAAGACGGCCTCGCCTCGGCCGCGCATCGTCTCGAAACAACTCATAACGTTGCATACATAGCCCACGCTCCGCTCGAGCCGCGTGCCGCCGTGGCGCAATGGACCGATGGCCAGCTCGTCGTGTGGACCGGTACGCAGCGCCCCTTCGCGAATCGGGACGAGCTTGCCAGCCTCTTTCATATTCCCGAGAACCGCGTTCGCGTCATCGTTCCAGATACTGGCGCAGCCTACGGAGGCAAACACACGAGCGACGCGGCGCTGGAAGCAGCGCGTTTGGCAAAGGCCGCTGGCAAACCGGTGAAAGTAGTCTGGACCCGGGAGGAGGAGTTCACTTGGGCCTATTTCCGCCCCGCGGGCCTGATCGAAGTCAAGAGTGGCATTTCCAAGGAAGGCAAACTCACCGCTTGGGAGTTTCACAACTATCACTCTGGAATGTCGGGGATCGAAACGCCTTACGACGTCGCGAATCAACATACCGAATACCATCAGGTGCCATTGGTCTTGCGCAGCGGGTCCTATCGAGGCCTGGCCGCCACCGCGAACCATTTTGCGCGCGAGTCTCACATGGATGCGCTGGCCCACGTTGCGCAAATGGATCCTTTCGAGTTTCGCATGAAGAATCTTTCCGACGCGCGAGTGCGGGCTGTCTTGGAAGCAGCCGCAAAATCCTTCGGCTGGCCGCGGAAGAAAACACAAACGGGGCAAGGGTTTGGTCTCGCATGCGGCTTCGAGAAGGGAGGCTACGTGGCGACGTGCGCCGAAGTCGCAGTAAACCGCGCCTCCGGAGACGTGCACGTTGTGCGAGTGGTCGAAGCTTTCGAGTGCGGCGCCATCGTCAACCCCGATGGCTTGCGCAATCAGGTGATTGGAGCTGTCATCCAGGGATTGGGCGGAGCTCTTTTCGAGGCCGTCGAATTTGAAAATGGCCGCATCAGGAATCCCCACTTTTCCGCATATCGCGTGCCGCGCTTCCGCGATGTCCCCGAGGTCGAAGCTGTGCTTCTGGATCGAAAAGACATTCCATCGGCAGGCGCAGGGGAAACACCCATCATGGCCATTGCCCCGGCCGTGGGCAACGCTCTGTTCGATGCCACCGACATTCGCCTCAACAATTTGCCAATGGTTCCGAACGGCTTGCGGGCCGCTGGCACAAAATTGTCGTCTTGAACGTAAGAGTCCGAAAGGATTTCATGAAGCGCATCACTCTGGCCGTCGGATTGGCGATTGCGCTCTCCAGTTTGTGGGCCTGCAAAAAGCGTACGAACGACAGCGACGCCATTCGTGCGGGAATCCTTCAACACCTGACTTCCATCGGCACTCTGAACATGAGCGCGATGGACATGGATGTGCGCAGCATCGCAGTAACGGGCCGTCAAGCTCATGCGGAGGTAGAGTTTCGCGTTAAAACCGCCGGCGCTCCGGTCGGCGCTGGAATGCAGGTTGGCTATGAGCTCGAAAAGCGCGGCGACGCGTGGGTCGTCTTAAAAACTCAACCGCTCGCCGGCGCGATGCAGCATCCCAATGCAAGTCAGAACGCAGATCCCAATTTGCCTGTCCATGCAATGCCCAATTTTAACGAACTGTTGAATCCTTCCGGCACCCAGGGGCAGGCCGCGCTTCCTCCCGGCCATCCTTCTGTTAGCTCCCCGCAAGGGGCACCGCCGCCAGCCTCGCAGGAGCAACACTCCATCCAGAAACCACGGTAAACCGGCTTTCAAGCTTGAGCGCGAGTCGCAAGGTACTCGCTTGAATCGCATCGGACTCAGACGGTTTTGTCCTTCGCGTAGCAGAGCGATTCCATATTGCATTCCACGCACTTGGGTTTGCGCGCCTGGCAAACTCTTCGTCCGTGCCAGATGATCTGGTGCGAAAACTGAATCCACTTGTCCTTCGGGATCACTTGCATCAAGTCTTGCTCGATCTTCTTGGGGTCCTCGTTTCGCGTCAGGTCCAGCCGATTTGCGATGCGCTGCACATGCGTGTCTACAACGATGCCGCTGGGGATTCCGTACGCGGTCCCGAGCACGACGTTGCCAGTTTTTCGCGCCACGCCGGGCAGCGTGAGGATTTCCTCCATGGTGCGCGGCACTTCTCCACGAAAATTGTCCAGGATGCCCTTGCTTGCGCCCATCACCGATTTGGTTTTGTTGCGGAAAAATCCTGTGGGCCGAATCTCCTGCTCCAGTTCGCTCGGCGTGGCATACGCGAACGCCTTGGCATCAGGATATTTTTGGAACAGCATCACAGTAACCTGATTCACGCGCACGTCCGTGCATTGTGCGGAAAGAATCGTCGCAATCAGCAGCTCAAACGCATTCTTGTGGTTCAGTTCGCAAGTGGCGTCGGGATACGCCTGGTCTAGCTTCGCAAGAATAGCCGCTACGCGTTGGGGATCGGTGCCTGCCGCGCGCACAGGCCTTGCGGTTTTAACTGCATTCCGCGGTTTCGTAGCGATGGCCTTCGACCGCGGCGATTTCTTCCCCGCAGATTTCTTTTTCTTCGGCTGCGTCCCCATGGGAGCCAAGACTATAGCATGGAGGAAAGCGCGGCGATCAATTTGCGGAAAGCTTTACCGCGGTGACTGCGCTGATTTTTCTCCTCGGGAGAGAGTTCCGCGAAGGTTTTCTTCAGAGCCGGGAAGTAAAACACCGGGTCGTAGCCGAATCCCCCTGTGCCTATTGGAGACTCCAGAATTTCCCCATCGACGAGGTCCGTGATCACCGCCAGCGCTCTTCCTTTTCGCGCCAGCGCAATGGCACAAACGAAATGCGCGAAGCGTTCACCGCCAACTTTGCCGCGCATCTCGCTCAAAAGCTTTTCGATGCGCCGCGAATTCGTCGCGTTTGCGCCAGCGTACCTTGCCGAATGCACGCCCGGCGCGCCGCCGAGTGCGGGCACGACAAGGCCTGAATCATCTGCGAAAACCAATCCATTGCTCAATCGCGAATAATGCAGCGCCTTGCCGGCCGCATTTTCCGCAAACGTCGGCGCGCTTTCTTCAAACTCTGGAAGCGATGCAAACTTGGGCAGCAACCCTAGCTCGACAGAAAAAACCGGCGATGGTCCGGCGTTCTCCGCCAACACACGATATTCGTTGAGTTTTCCCGGATTTGACGAGGCGAGATAAAGCTTAGCGGGCGCGCGCACTGAATTTCGAGGGCAACACCGCTCGTTGTTCGTCGGTAAGGCGCCGGATTCCCGCGGCCGCGAGGGCGAGCAAATCCTGCATCTCGCTCCCGCTGAACGCACGGCCTTCCGCCGTCGCCTGGATTTCCACGAAGTGCCCGCTCCCGGTCATGACTACGTTCATGTCCACTTCCGCGCGCGAGTCCTCTTCATAGGCAAGGTCCAGCAGCGCGCGGTCATTCACAATGCCAACGCTTGTGGCGGCCACCGTGTCAATCAGCGGAGAACTCTTCAGCATTCCCGCGGCCACCATTCGCTCAAGCGCCAGCGCCAGCGCCACAAACGCTCCGGTGATGGAAGCCGTGCGCGTTCCGCCGTCGGCTTGAATCACGTCGCAATCGAGCCACACCGTGCGCTCGCCCATGGCCTCTTGATCGGTCACGGCGCGCAGCGAGCGGCCGATCATTCGCTGGATTTCCAGCGTCCGCCCGGACTGCTTTCCCCGGGCGGCCTCGCGCGGCGTTCGCTCTTCGGTGGCTCGCGGCAACATTCCGTATTCGCTGGTCACCCAGCCTTTCCCGCTGCCCTTCAAGAAAGGAGGAACTCCATCATCTACGGTGGCGGTGCAAATCACACGCGTGTTTCCCAGCTCGATCAGCACGCTGCCTTCCGCCGTCGAGATGAAATCTGGCGTGATTTTCAGTGGGCGCATCTGGTCCGCAGCCCGGCCGTCGCTTCTCACTCGTCCTCCCGCGTTAGTTTATTCACGCGCTTGGCGACATTTCTCTGTTACCGCGGAGCCAGTTTGACGGCGCTGCCGCCTGCTGTCAACGGCGGCCCAACCAGGTCCCCAACTCTGCCTGCGGCGGGCGCCGCAATGGGATTCGTGGGCGCCTGAGACGCATTAACGAGCACAGCAAAAGTTCCGGTCAAATCCACGTGTCCGGCCAGCGTCTCTGCTTCCTGGCCATGAATTAGAATCTTCAGCCGCTTCACTTCCTTCACATTCGCTGCGAGCGTTTGTGTCATGGAGTCCACCCCCAGTTGCTCGCTGGCGATTCCAGAAGGTATCGATGTGGCGAGCGCCTCCGAAAAATCCGCGATCGCCGTCCCATCCGGCAAAATATAAAACGCGAGCAGCACTGCATCCGGTGGCAGCGTGCGCAGCTCCACGTCCACCGGGCCGGCCAGCAAGGTGTTCAACACTTGCTTGGAACGCAGCACGGGATCGCTGGAGAGCGGCAACTCGACCGTTACCGGCGCCAGCACGGAGCTATCCGCGTCGGAAAGCCAGAAAAGCTTCGCTTTCACGCGCGGATCGCTCGGGTTCATCGGCACCGGCTGCGTCAATTCACGCCGCGCCTGCTCCTCGGTCTGTTGCTGCAAGCGAGCGGCACGCTTCATGCGCCTGCGAAGGATGGGAGCAGTAATCGCTGCGCCAACCACAACAAACACGAGCAGTGCCGTCAGCCAGAATTTCCATTTCTCTCTTGCAGGTCCCGGTGCAAGCTCGGTCAAGGAGTCGATCAGTGGATCCGTCATGGCGACCCTCCGCCGGTGCCTGTAATCACATACAGCGGTTTGAATGCCACTACGCCACGCGCGATGGCGTCTGCCACTCCCGGCGCCATGTTGTCCAGTTCAGCGCGATCATTCACCACCACGCTCGAGACCTCAACCGCAATCGCCGGCGCAGCCGTCGTCCGAAGCTGACGTATGGTTGCGGTTTGTGCCGCATCCGGCGAACCCTTGAAGCGCTGCGTGAGCATTCCCTGAATAAGGTCGCCGAGTTTCCGGCTGAGTCCAAGAAACGGAGCTTGCGCGCTGTCCCAGGGGATCAGTCCGCTCGTTGTTGTGACTGCCGGCAAGCCGGAATTTACGTACACGCGGACGGTTCCCGGCAATCCCGTCGACGAAACGTGCAAGGTGACAAAAACGGCGTTTCGCTGAGCATTCGCAATCGCTGAGCGGTCATCAAAAGACGGGTTATCGTTCGCTTGGCGCGTTTGCAGCACTTGAAATCCTTGTTGTTCGAGCGCTTTCCGAACCTCTGCAGCAAATTCCATGACGATTTCGCTTTCCTGGATTCCTCCTGTTCCGCGCGCGCCAAGGTCCGTGCCTCCGTGCGCCGGGTCCAGCACTACAACGCTCGGTCCACTTTGGGAGATTTGTGCGGTTGAAGAACCAGCCGACGATGCACCCTGTCCCGCGAGAACGCTGGATGCCTGCGGCGTGGGGCTGGCCGTTGGTTGTTGCGTCTGCGAAGAAGCTTGCAAGGCGTGAATCATGATCGCGCCTGCAAGGAACAGGAAGGCTAAGCCGCAAATGGTAAGGGGTCTTGGCCGCTGGGAGTTTCCCACGCCGACCAGCATATCAAATTCGCCCTCGGATTCGCTGCGTGAGTCTAACGACCCGCAGACGTTTCTGTGGTCGCCACAGGCTTTAGGTTCGCCTTTTGCAGCACGGCGTTGGCGTTGGCGAGATCCTTGTTCTGAAAGTCGGCCCAGCGCGCCAGCGCTTTTTCCGCGGCCTTGTCCCACTTTTCGTGCGCCGTGACGGCATCAGCGGAGGGAGCCACATCCGCGCTCTCCACGATGTTCAGCAAGCCGTTCAAAGAGGAAGCTACTTTTGATAACGACTCTGGCTCTTTCCTGGGAAATGCCAAACCATACAGTCCAAACCCACCGTCGCCATCCGACGCAACCATGGCCTCGAGCTTTTGATTCAGCTCGTCGAGCGTTTTTGCCACGTCCGATTTCTCGCTCGCTTCCTTTTTGCGCACGCCAAGTTGCCTTTGCAACTCGGCGATCTGTCGCAGCGCGGCCGACACCTCGCCTTCCCGCTCGGAAATCTTCGTCGCCAGTTCAAACTGGCGCACCAACGCGTCTTGAGGCGTCCTCACCCGCGGATCCAATTTGATGATCAACGGTTGCGAGTTGCTTTTTCCGTGAGCGGTGAGTCTAATGGTGTAGTTTCCGGGCAATGCCAACGGTCCTGACGGCCTCCGGAAAGACGCGCGGGCTCCTCTAGGCGAGGAATATCTGAAATCCCACACGAACCGGTGCATGCCCGCTTCGGTTGAGAGCGCTTGCGGCTGGGGAACCCAGGAAGCAGGAAAAGACAAATCGTTTGGGTTCACCTTTGGCGGCTGGTCGTCGCTCGCAAACCGCCGCACCAACCTGCCTTCGCTATTAAAAATCTCCAGTTGAATGGGACCGGTGGATTTTTCCTTCAGGTAATAATCCAGCACCGCGCCATTGGGTGAGTTGGCCGCCAGCGCTTCATCGTCCGGCACGGGAGTGCTTTCGTCGTTTCCCTGCCGCACGCGATACGCTGTTTCCGGGCGGTAAAGCCATACATCAGCCGCCGCCAATCGCGGATCGATTTGCCGCAGCGGCGTCACATCGTCGAGCACCCAGAACGAGCGGCCAAACGTTGCAATCACCAAATCGTCTTCATGCACCACCAGATCGCGCACCGATGTGGTAGGTAGATTCAGCTGCAGCGATTGCCAGTCGTCTCCATCATCGAATGAAACGTACACGCCTTTTTCGCTGCACGCATACAGCAATCCTTTGCGAAAAGGATCTTCTCGCACGCAATTCAAAAAACTTCCGTCGGGAATTCCGTTGGAAACGCGCTGCCAACTCTTTCCAAAATCGCGCGTGCGGTAAAGATAGGGCTGATAATCCTCCAGCCGGTGGCGATCCACCGCGGCATACGCAGTTCCAGCGTCGGAGTGCGAGGCTTCGATGTGTGTCACTTTGCTCCACGGGGTCAATTCCTTTGGCGTTACGTTTTCCCAGTTCTTTCCTTCGTCCGGTGTCAATTGAATCTGGCCGTCGTCGGTTCCCGCCCAAATCTCTCCCGCCTTCACGTAGGATGGGCCAATGGTGTAAATCACCCCGCGCCGTTTCTCTTTAGGGGCGTCCCCAGCTGTGGCTTGGTCCAGATTTGTGGGCACGCCTGGATCTTCGCGCGTCAAATCAGGGCTAATCGCCTGCCATGAATTTCCGCCGTCCTCGGTTCGAAACAGAATTTGCGAACCGAAGTAGAGAACATGCCCATCGAGTGGAGAAAACACCAGCGGCAACGTCCACGTGCGCCGGAACGACCCATCTTGCGCAATCGTTGGTGGCATCGCCTGGATTTGCTCGTTGCTCAAATCTTGCCGGTCGACAAATCCGCCGAAGAGCACCCCGGGATTCAAGGGGTCCGGCGCGATATATCCGTTTTCGCCGCCGGCCTCGAGCGGCCGCCAGTCATGAAAATTCAGGAAGCGATACTTGCTGCCGCTCGCCGTGGCGGCGGCTCCGCTATCCTGCTGCGCGCCGTACACCCAATACGGAAACTGATTGTCGGTCGCTACATGATAAAACTGTCCGGTCGCCTGATTGAGCCACGAACTCCACGACTCGCCGCCGTTGTGCGTGATGACCGCCCCTTGGTCACAGCTCAGAACCATTCGCCTCGAATCGTCCGGGTCGACCCACAGCGCGTGGTAGTCTGGGCCTGTAGGATCGCCTTTGAACACAGTGAAACTTTTTCCTCCATCCACCGACCGATAGATGGAGGTGTTGGGCACGTAGACGATGTCCGGGTTCTTCGGGTCCACGGTGACTTCGTTGAAGTACCAGCCCCGGCCCCAAATCCGGTGGTCCTTGGAAACCTGCTGCCAGTTCTGTCCGCCGTCATCGGAACGGTATAGCCCGCCGTCCTTGGCGTCCACAACCAGATAAATCCGTTTCGCATTACTGGGAGCATACGCGATTCCCATTCGTCCGAGACCTTCCGTCGGCAATCCGTCCTTGACGGCCTGCCAATGGTCGCCGCCGTCGTTCGAACGGTAAAGCCCGCTGCCCGGGCCATTCGACGGCGGATAAATGCTCCACGGTGGCCGCCGCGTTTGCCACAGCGCGGCGAAAATCGTTTTGGGATTTCCTGGCTCGAACGCCAAGTCAATCGCGCCGGTGTTTTCGTCATGAAACAGCACTTTTTGCCAGTGGGCTCCCCCGTCTTTCGAACGAAAGACGCCGCGCTCTTGGTTCGGTCCATATGCGTGACCAAGCGCCGCAACAAAAACGCGATTCGCATCGCGCGGATCGACAAGAATCCTTGCGATTTGTCGCGAATCGCTCAGTCCAATCTGCTTCCACGTTTTTCCCGCGTCGGTGGATCTGTACATCCCATTTCCGACGGAAATGGACGACCGCATGTCCGCTTCGCCCGAGCCGATGTAAATGATGTTCGCGTCGGAAGGCGCTACGGCAATCGCTCCAATCGACGCAACCGGTTGCGAATCAAAAATCGGCTTCCACGTCCGGCCTGCGTCGTCTGTCTTCCAGACTCCTCCGCCCACGCTTCCGAAATAATAGGTGTCCGGCTGACCGCGCACGCCGGTCACGGCCAGCACGCGGCCGCCGCGGAAAGGTCCAATCGACCGCCAGTGCAACTCCTGAAAAAGTTTCGGGTCGATTTGTTTTGGCCCGTCCGGCTTGGCGATGAGCCGTGATCCGGCGCAAAGCAGAGCGAATAAGAATGCAAGTGCGGAAACGACGCGAGAATAAGACACGTCTTCACTCTCCCTCAAAAAACAATTCGAAGAGCGCGAGTATACCCCACCGCCGAGCCTGGCGAACCGCCAAAGCGGTTCGGCAAAGAACGCCAAGCTGGCTTTTCCTTTTTTCAGGACATCCTGAAACGATTCCCGCTTGCCCGTCACCATCTCGTTAAGGACTCACTCTAGCAAGCCAGGTCGTCCACGCTTCTGCTTGCAAGGAGGTTGTTGATGAATCGCCCCCGTGGTGTGTTTCGCAGGCCCCTACTCTATGCAGCGGCGCTGATCCTGTCTCTTTTTGCCGGCGCTATTTCCATCTCTGCATTGCCCCCGAGCGATGACCGGCACGAGGGCCATTTTTGCCGCCACAAGCCGGAAAACGTTGATGATCCTTCGCAGACCGGTGTGCATAAGGTGGCTACGGCCTCTTACAACCTTCCGAACACGATCACCGTCACGGCCACGGAAGGCGGCTGGACCACGACCGACACCAACGTGCACCTGTGGGCGGTAGTCTATTATCCCGGCACCTCCTCCGGGGCAAACAAGCCCGTGGCTCCCGGCAAGCACCCGTTAATCGTCTATCTTCACGGCAACCACGGCATTTGGATCGATTCGGGCGGGAATCACACGTGCGGCCCGCCAACAGGCAACCCGGTCCCGAATCACGAAGGCTACAACTATATTCTGGAGCGGCTGGCGAGCAACGGCTTCATTGCCGTCTCGATCAACGCGAATGATTTAAACTGCAAAGGCGGCCGCATTGTTGCCCGCGGAAAGCTAATCCTCCAGCACCTCGGCCTTTGGAAGGACTGGAACGATCCCTCGAAGCCCGACCCCACTTTCCATGGCCGTTTCCACCATCACGTGGACATGGATCGCATCGGCCTGGCCGGCCATTCACGCGGCGGGGAGGGAATCGTCTCGGCCTATCTGGAAAACCAATCGTCGGGGCTCGGGTTTCATATAAAGGCCCTGCACTCGATTTCGCCTGTGGACTTCGACGCGTTTGTCCTGGCGGACGTGCCTTACTATGTTCTTATGGGGGCGGCCGACGGAGACGTTTGGGATTTGGAAGGGGCGCGGATTTACGATCGGGCCGCTCCGCGCACGAATGCGCACAAAATGCCGAAGATGCAGTCTTATCTCTACGGCGCGAACCACAACTGGTTCAATACGGTGTGGTTTCAGGATGAAGGCTGGCCTTCGTTCGGGCCCGGACGCCTGACAGACGTGCAACAACGCGCCGTCGAACGCGCCATGGGCACCGCGTTTTTCCGTGAATATTTGCAGGGAATGGGCGCGGAGCGTGCGATCTTCACGGGCGATGCGTCGATACCGACGCTGGCTCCCGCGCGGTTCTATCGCTCGTACCAGGATCCGAAGCACCTTACGGTGGACGATTTTGAAGACCCGCCGCCAAACCCACTGTTGAATTCTCTCGGCGGCGCTAACACCAACACTTCCCTCTCACCTTTTGGCGAGTTCACCTTCAGCGAGTTCGGTGGGGCCTTCAACAACACGTTTTTTCAGGACACGCACGGTCTGATCGGGGGCTGGAGCGCGCAGGGAACGGAATACATCCTCGACGTGCCTGCGGCTAACAAAGACATTGCCGCGTATCGTTATGTTGCGTTCCGCGTAACGCAGGTCTTTGACGGCGGAGCCCTGAACCCGATGGGCCAGACAGAAGATTTCGATGTGGGCCTCGAAGACATGAACGGTTACAGCACGTATGTGAAGGTAAGTCAGTTCGATGTGATTCCGTTTTCCTACGACCGGCCCGGAGGCAATGCTTCGATGCTGCAGACCATACGCCTCGGGCTGCCTTGCTTCTCTTGCATGGAGCACCAAGGACTGGACATCCATGCCATCGCCAAAATTCATTTTCGGTTTAACCGCAAGCCTACCGGCTTAGTAGGCCTGGACGACGTACAGTTCAGCCGCTAGGGAGAAAGGAGAGCTCCATGCGTTCGCACTTGCTCTTGGTTTCGTTTGCGATATTCGGAACGGGTTTCGGCGCCTCAGCGTTCGCGCAGGAGAAACAACCGCCCAAGGAAAAGTCGCCAGCTGTCTATCTGCGACAGCCACTGAAGGAAGCACGGCTTGAAGTGCAGCGCGTACGTTTGAAGAAGCCCGCGGAAGTGATCGAACAGGGCGTTAAGCGCGAGGTCAGCGTGATTCTGGAGTTTCGCGTGAGGTCTGCTCAAGCGATTCCGGTTCGTGCCCTCGACCCGGTTCTCATGGTCGGTGAGGTTCCTCTGCGCGAATACCGGTACGAGGACCGCGACCACGCTCTCGTTTTTACGCTGTATGACCCGGAAAAAGCGAAGGATGGAGCTGCGGTCTATCTGCAATTTGGAAACGACTCTGCATCGCGCACGGAACTGCAATCCTTCCGCGCCGCGGCGGTGAAAGCGAACTAAAACGCGAAGCGTGGGGGAGTTTGGCTGAATTGGCAGTCGATTATGCCGGTTCGCCGGCCTCGACAACGGGTGTTTGCGCCGGTACTCGACGGTGGCGGCCGGTAACGAAGTAAATTGCAAATCCAGCAAGGATGATGAGCATACCGAACAGCAATCCGTTTATGCCCAGCACGGTTTCGTGATTGCTCTCCACCACCGCAAGGAGCAGCAGCAACAGGGGAAAGACTCCGGTCAACACTGCGCCCGCGAGACCACACGGCACCCGGAATCCGCGCTTCAGGTTGGGCTCCTTGATGCGCAGCACAACCAATGTGACGAACTCCAACATCAGGCTCGCGCCGTACAGCATGATGTCCAGCGTCACGAGCCGCCGGAAGCCCAGACCCAAACACAGCGCCCAGCACGACGCGCAAACGATGATCGCGAGCCACGGAACATTCGCGCGCTTGCTCGTTTTGCCAAAGACCTTGGGAAGCATTCCATCCCGGGCCATCGCCAGCGGCAAGCGCGAGTAACTCATCACCAGCGCGTTGAACATTCCGAAGGCGCTCATCATTCCGCCGAGCACGATTAAGAATCGCAGCCATGGGAATCCGGCGATGCTTCCCCCGATTGCGCCTGCCACGGTTGCCCAGGAGCCATCCTCTCCAAAAAGGGATGAAGGGGCGCCGGTCAGATACACCGCTGCAAAAGGCAGCACATAGCTCAACGCAACCAGAATCACTGCGGCAATCATTGCTCGCGGGTAGGTGCGCTGCGGCCGCTCCACTTCCTGCGCGATCGTCGATGCGTTGTCCCAGCCCATGTAATTCCACATCGCCACCAGCACGCCGCCGATTAATCCCAGCTCAGTTGCGGCCGGCGCAGCGTGTGGCTCGGCCAGCGCCCCGGTCTTGAACGCCGACAGCACGACGACGAGGGCGAACGGCGCAGATAGGAGGAAAAACAGCCAAAGGGAGGTCATACCCACGACACGAATTCCCGCGAGATTCAGCGCGGCGCAAGCCACCACGACAAAGAGGCCCGCATAGATTCCATGATTTCCAGAGCCAAACCACGGCGACATCTGCCTCAGATAGAACACGAAGAGCGTGGGGTAAATCGCCATGTCAAAAATGCTGGCGGCCAGCGACAGCCAGGCCTCTTGGAATCCCCAGAACTTCCCCATGCCACGCCGCACCCAGGCGTAGTAGCCGCCCTCCGCGGGCAAAGCGCTCGAAAGCTCTCCGATCATGAACGCGGTAGGCAGACTCCACAGAACCGGCAAGAGGAGCAGGAGCAGGATTCCACGGCCGTAGCCGGCTCCATGAATGATTTCTTCCGTGCCATAAGTGCCCCCCGACACCATAAAGAAAGTGGCCGCAACAAGAGGCCAGAGCGTCAGTTTCGCAACTCTCTTTCTGGTGGTTGGGACTACACGGGAAGGGTATTGTGCCGGAAGCGATAACGAACTCAATTCTTACTTTCGTCCTCCTGAGCGATCCCCACTCTCGCGCTGCGGTGGAGCGGGTTCGCAGTTGCAGAATACAAGAGCCGCCTTAGCATGCAAGAGAAAAATGCATGTGAGGCAAAAGTTTTTTCAATTTGCTATTCGGACTTTCCTACTGCGCGATGCCGCACTCCTTTCCCACTTCTGCCATGGATTGGCCCGCTGCCCGTATCGCCAGGAAAAGCTCATGCTAGACTTCTCGATTCACTTTTTTGCCGTTACTCTTTTCGGGTTTCCAAGGAGCGTTCAGAATGAGGCTGCCTGGTCGTGCTGCATTTGTTGTCTTCTTGCTTCCAGTGCTACTACCTGCTTCCTTGGGACTTGCGCAGCAATCCCCCGCTGCTCTTCGCCCCATCACGATTGACGATTATTTTCAGATCCGCCGAGTCAGCGACCCACAGCTGAGTCCGGACGGGCAGTTTGCCGTCTACACGGTGGAGACGGCGTTGTTAAAAGAGGACAAAAACGAAGACCGCATTTGGGTGGTCCCCACCAAGGGGGGCGAAGCCATCCCGCTTACCGCTGCCGGCGTCTCGTCCTCCCATGCACGCTGGAGCCCTGATGGAAAGTCAATTGCTTTTCTTTCGGCTCGCGACGGGGGCAAAACGCTCGTTTGGTTGCTGCCGCGAGGCGGCGGCGAAGCCGAGCTACTCACCGACATGCCGCAGGACGTGGAGGACTTCGTTTGGTCCCCGGACAGCCGACGGCTCGTCCTCGTCTTGCGTGATCCCAAACCCGAGGAAATAGAGGCTGCCAAGGAAAAGAAAGAGAAGCCCGCGGGGCGCGAGAAGCCCAAGGCGCAGAAGCCCTGGGTGATTGACCGCTTGCAATTCAATATGGATGAACTCGGCTACCTCGACCGCCGCCGCACCCACCTTTATGTATTCGACTTGGCGGCGAAAGCGCTGACGCAAGTCACTTCGGGCGACTTCGACGATTCCGAGCCGGCTTGGTCCCCCGACGGCAAGCTCCTGGCGTTCAGCAGCAATCGCTCGCAACCTGATCCGGACGCAAGCTATGACATCAACATTTGGGTGGTCGCAGCAGACCATACCGACAAGGGCGCGCACCTTGCGCAGATCACGACGAACCCAGGACCCGACACCACACCCAACTGGTCTCGCGACGGGAAATGGATCACGTACGTAACACAGCTTGAGCCACGCATTTTTGATTACGCCACGAGGCACATCGCTGTTTCGCCAGCCACAGGCGGAGCTGCCAAAGTCCTGACGCTGGCGCTCGACCGCATGTCTTCGGTTCCGCGTTTTTCTCCCGACGGCAAATTCATCTACTTCATCGCGGACGACGACGGTACGCAGAATCTATGCCGCATTCCGGCGGCGGGCGGAGAAATCATACGCACTGTCGGTGGCCGACTCATGGTGAACGACTATGCGTTCGCAAAAGCAGGTGACGTGGTCGCGCAAGTCGCCACCATCGACCGTCCGGATGAGCTTTTCACCGTTTCGAACGACAAGCTAACGCAAATCACCCATACGAATGACGCCTTGATGGCCCAGCTCAAGCTTTCGCACGGAGAATACGTTCATTTCAAGAGCAAGGACGGTATGACCGTCTCCGGTTACCTATACAAACCGATCGCCTACGTTGCGGTGAAAAAGTACCCGACGATTCTTCGGCCTCACGGCGGGCCCGTCTGGGCCTATTACGCCGAATTTAACCACTTGCCTCAGCTCTATGCGGCCAATGGCTATGTTGTTCTATTTCCCAATCCACGCGGCTCGACCGGCTACGGGCAGAAGTACGCTCAAGCTATTTGGGCCGATTGGGGTAACAAGGATTTTCAAGACGACATGGCCATGGTGGATTACGCCATCGAGCAAGGCATTGCGGACCCGGCAAAGCTGGCCGTCGGGGGCTGGTCCTATGGAGGCATCTCGACCGATTTCATCATTGCGCAGACGAATCGCTTCAAGGCGGCGATCTCAGGGGCCGGAGCGGCCCTCTTTGTCAGCATGTATGGCCATGATCAATACCAGCGCGATTATGGAGCCGAACTCAGCGAGCCTTGGGAGAGCAAGGCCGTTTGGGAGAAGGTTTCTCCCTTCTACCGAGTGAACCACATCACGACGCCGACGCTATTCATGGGCGGGGAGATTGATTCGAACGTTCCGATCTTAGGCGGCGAGCAGATGTACCAAGCTCTCAAGCGGCTGGGCCGGACCACGGAACTTGTCGTCTACCCCGGCGAATACCATGAATTCAAAACGCCGTCGCACATCAAAGACCGTTTGGAACGCTACCTTGCCTGGTACAACCATTACGTCAAAGGCGATGCCGCTCCCGCTCGTCCGACCGAGCGGCCTCTTGCAATCACCTCCCAAGGCAGCAAATAAGCGCTCTAGGGTGCATTCATCAATTCCAAAAAACTGTAAGCCAGCCCAAGATGGGGGTGCACGTGACTTTTAGCTCCTTTCATCGTCTCTAAGGATTGGCGGGAGGTTGCTATGTCTTCATGGTGGAAGGATCTCCAGTACGGATTCCGGCAGCTTCGCCTAAGTCCGGGTTTTACGAGCATTGCGATCCTGACGCTCGCTTTGGGCATTGGGGCCAACACCGCCATTTTCCAACTGATTGACGCCATCCGACTACGCTCGATTCCGGTCAAAAATCCTGAAGAACTGGCTACCGTTCGCATCGCCGACCGCCATTGGGGCTCCGGCCAGTTTTCCGGCCCCTTTTCCCAACTTACTTTTCCGATGTGGGAGCAGATTCGGGACCGTCAGCAGGGCTTTTCACAGATTGCGGTCTGGGGCAGCGACCGATTCAATCTGGCGCCGGGAGGCGAGATCCGCTACGCCAAGACCTTGCGTGTCGGCGGCGACTTTTTTCAAGTGCTCGGAACGAAGCCGCTGTTGGGCCGGCTGCTGGGTCCTGCCGATGACCAGCCGGGGTGCGCCATCGGCGGAGCAGATATCAGCTATGCCTTCTGGCAGCGCAACTTTGGGGGTGATCCGGCCATCGTGGGAAAGCGTCTCAGTTTGGACGGGAATTCTTTTGAGATTGTGGGCGTGACGCCTCCGGGCTTCACCGGCATTTCCGTGGGAGACACCTTTGACGTGGCCACGCCCATTTGCATCGAGCCGATCATGAGCCCGCGAAATAACCGGCTCACGCTTCGTCACGCATGGTGGCTAGCTTCGATTGGGCGTTTGAAACCAGGCTGGTCGGTTGACCGCGCGAATGCGCAGATCAGGGCCGTCACGCCAGCGGTTCTGCAAGAAACCATCCCCGAGGTCTATGACGCCAATGCGACAAAGAAATATCTCGAATACAAATTGGGAGTGTTCTCGGCAAGCACGGGATTTTCCGAATTGCGCCAAGACTCGGAAAAACCCCTTTTGCTGTTGCTGGGCATTTCCGGACTGGTTTTGCTGATCGCTTGCGCCAACCTGGCGAATTTAATGCTGGCGCGTGCAAGCGCCCGGGAACAGCAAATTACCATCCGCCTTGCGCTCGGAGCGACTCGCGGCCGGATGATTCGCGAGTTGCTTTCAGAGAGTCTTCTGCTGGCGGTTGTGGGCTCCCTTTGCGGATTATTTCTCGCCTTTGCCATCAGCCGGATGCTGGTGGCCTTCCTCAGCACCGCCAACAATCAGATTTTTCTTGACCTAGGGACCGACTGGCGTGTGCTTGGGTTCGCCACTGCGCTTGCCGTGCTGACCACCGTTTTGTTTGGGCTGGCGCCGGCGTTCCGAGCGACGCGCGTGGAACCTGCCACGTTGTTGCAATCCGGTACTCGGGGAATGACGGGCGGCCGTGAACGGTTCAGCCTGCGGAGAATTCTTGTTGTCTCGCAAGTTGCATTGTCAGTGGTTCTGCTCATGGGTGCGCTGCTTTTTGCCCGGAGCCTTCGCAATTTGACCACGCTGAACATTGGTTTCCAGCAAAACGGCATCCTGATTGCGAGCGTGGACTTCAGCCGGCTGCACATTCCAGACGAACAGAATACGGAGTACAAGCGACAGATTGTGAAGCCAATCCGGGGCATGCCGGGTGTGGAATCCGCGGCCGACGCGATGATGGTTCCTTTTGGAGGCAGCGGCTGGAACGATGACATCATCACTGAAGGATCCGATGAAGATCAGGGTGTTTCCTGGCAGAACTACGTGGGGCCGGGCTATTTTCAGACCATCGGGACGCCTCTTCTCGCCGGGCGGGACTTCGATGAGCGTGACACCGCCACATCCGCCAAAGTTGCTATCGTTAACCAGGCGTTCGTGCGAAAGATTCTGAAGGGCGCGGATCCTCTAGGAAAGACATTCCGGATTCATGAGGCGCCGGGAAAGCCTCGACCTCTTTATGAAATTGTCGGGCTAACCGGAGACAACAAATACCAAGACATGCATGAAGAATATCTTCCCTTCATGTATTTCCCGGCGACGCAGCAGGAAAAGGGCTTCCCGGGCGATCAGATCATCATTCGCTCTTCGCTGCCGCTGGCCAGCTTAATGACCTCCGTCAAACAAGCGATAAGCGACGTCAACCCGGGAATCGACTTCGAGTTCAGAGTGTTTAAAACCCAGGTTCACAATTCGTTGTTGCAAGACGAACTGATGACCACGCTGTCCGGTTTCTTCGGTTTCCTCGCCGCGCTGCTGGCGGCCCTCGGTCTTTACGGAGTGATTTCCTACATGGTGGTGCAGCGCACGAAGGAAATCGGGATCCGCATGGCCATTGGCGCGGATCGGCGCGACGTCGTGGCGATGATTCTGAAGGAAGCGGGAATCCTTACGCTCGTGGGCCTGGTGATTGGAACCACCCTGGCGCTTGTTTCCGCGCAAGTCGTAAAGTCGCTGATTTATGGATTGAAGCCGCGGGACCCGCTGACTGTCGTCTTGGCCGTGGTCACACTGGCTGCCGTCGCAGCGTTTGCCAGCTTCCTGCCAGCCTACCGCGCGTCGCGTCTCGATCCGTTGAAGGCCTTGCATTACGAGTAGGCGAGCCCGGCAACGAGCAGGCTCACGGGGATTTCTTCAGGATTTTCTCAAAGCGACGCGCATCGCTCCTCTGCTACACTACGTGGCCGTCATGGCGGCAAAATTCACTTTTAGGAGTATCCGCATGAAGTTTGCGCTCCGGCTTGCCTGCTCTCTTTTTATGTTCGTGCTCCCCGCGATTGCTCAGGAACAAACACAAAAATCCGGACGAGCGATTACGATTGACGATTTCTTTGCGATTCGCGATGTTTCGCAGCCCGAGTTGAGTCCGGACGGGCAGTGGGTGGCTTATGCCGTCCGAACCAGAATGCTGAAGGAAGATAAAAACGAGCAGCGCTTGTGGATGATTTCGACGCGCGGGGGCGACGCCCTGCCTTTGACCGCCGAGGGCGTCTCCTCGGGTCATGCGCGCTGGAGCCCTGACGGCAAATACATTTCATTTTTGTCCGCGCGGGACGGAGGAAAGTCACAGATATGGCTACTCGATCGCCGCGGGGGAGAAGCCGTTCGCCTGACCGATGTCGCACAAGGCGTGGAGGATTTCGAATGGTCTCCTGACAGCACGCGGCTCGTGTTGATTTTGCGCGATCCTAAGCCGGAGGATCTGGAGGCGGCCAAGAACAAAGAAAAGCCGGCTCCGGCAACGCCGCCGAAGCCTAAAACCCCGCCGCCGTTCGTGATTGATCGCCTTCAATTCAAGCGCGACACGGTTGGTTATTTGGATCGCCGCCGCACGCATCTCTATCTGTTCAATTTGTCCGCGAAAACGACCACACAAATTACGTCCGGCGATTTCGATGACGGCGAGCCCGCGTGGTCGCCGGACAGCAAATCTTTAGCTTTCAGTAGCAACCGCTCGTCTGATCCCGACGCCAACTATGAAGAACACATTTGGACTGTCGCTGCGGACAATACGGACAAAGGAGCCCACCCCACGCAAGTCAGTCCGAAACCTGGGCCAGATTCCTCACCCGTTTGGTCTCCCGACGGCAAATGGATTGCTTATGTCACCGAGCTGGACCCGCACCTTTTTTACTACAACACGCGGCACCTGGCGGTCGTTCCCTCGGCCGGCGGGCAGGCCAACGTCCTGACCCGTTCCTTTGACCGCAGCGTTCACCGCCCGCGATTCTCGAGCGATAGCAAGTACATTTACTTCACTGCCGAAGACGATGGCGTGCAGAATCTTTGCCGCATCCCGGCAGGTGGCGGGGAAATCGCTCACCCGATCGGCGGCCGTCTAGTTATTGGAGGTTATTCCATCGGCAAAGACGACTCCGTAGCAGCACAAATCACAACCATCGATCGTCCTGATGAAATCTTCTTCCTTGGCAAAGATGCGAAAGAGCCTACCCGGCTTACGAAGACGAATGATGCATTGTTTGCCCAGCTTCGACTGGCACAAGCCGACTACGTGCACTTCAAGAGCAAGGATGGGACGACCGTCGCCGGCTATCTTTATAAGCCGCTTGATTACGCGGCAGGCAAGAGAGTGCCCACGCTGCTCAATCCCCATGGCGGCCCGGTGGGTCAATACACGGCTTCCTTCTATCACCTCGCACAGCTTTATGCCGCAAGTGGCTACGCGGTTCTGCTTCCGAATCCGCGAGGCTCTTCGGGCTACGGGCAGAAGTTCTGCGCGGCGATTTACGCGGATTGGGGCAACAAGGACTATCAAGACGACGTGGCGATGGTGGATTATGCGGTAGTGCAAGGCGTTGCGGATCCAGACAAGCTCGGCGTCGGCGGGTGGTCTTATGGCGGAATTTCGACGGACTTCATCATTGCACAGACCAAGCGCTTCAAAGCCGCCATTTCAGGTGCCGGAGTTGCACTGGTAACCAGTTTCTACGGTCATGACCACTATCAGCGCGATTACGACATCGAGTTGGGCTATCCCTGGGAGCACAAAGAGGTGTGGGAGAGAATCTCGCCTTTCTACCGCGTCGCGGACATCACCACTCCGACGCTGTTCATGGGCGGAGATCTCGATTCCAATGTGCCCATTCTTGGTGGGGAGCGGATGTACCAGGCGATGAAGACGCTTGGACGCACCACGGAACTGGTCGTGTACCCAGGTGAGTTTCACGGCTTCACTGTGCCATCGCACATCAAAGACCGCCTGGAGCGTTATATGGCCTGGTACAACCACTACGTCAAAGGCGACGCGGCCCCGCCGCGCCCGGCCGAGCAGCCGGCCGCGCCCGTGGTCAAGGCAGCTGACTAGCGTATTCGGAGATTCCGTTGAGGGCGCCGAGAGTACGGATTTCTTACTGCTTCTGGTTTGCCCGTCCCCTAGCTTCATCCAGCAGAATCTTGGGCTGGTAGGTTTTGCCGCCCTGCACGACGAGATGAATTTGCCGCAGGTTCTGGACCGACGCTAACGGATCCGCATCCACAATGACCAGGTCTGCAAACTTTCCGGGCTCAACACTTCCCAGTTGTTCCTCTTTGCCAAGCGCCTCGGCGGCTGTGGAAGTCGCGGCTCGCAAAGCCTGCAACGGGCTGAGTCCGGAAGCCGCAAGCAGTTCCATCTCGCGGTGGAGCGCAAATCCAGGCACAAGGACTCCGATTCCCGGGCCATCCGTTCCCGCAATGATGCGCACTCCTGCTTCGCTGCACATCCCAACGAATTTCTGTTCCTTATCGAATGCTTCGTGAGCCGCCGGGACCAGTTCAGCCGGTGTCTCGAAAAGGCCCGTGTTCCAGTATTTTAGTGCCTCGTCCACGTCGGACTTAGGCCAATACTGATTGTTGGGGTCTTTCTCTATGGCCTCCTTGGCGGAGGCTCCGAAGTATTCGTCGGTCACCAGGGTCGGATCCAGAAAGACTCTGCTCTTTGCGAGCAGTTGCACCAACGCGCGCATTTTTTCCGATTGGAGATTGAAGCGCTGCCACAACATCGGTTCTCTTTTGCCTACTGGGAGCGGATCAATCGCGGCAGCTTCTTCGGCGCTCAACATTTCCTTGCCGGTGATTCGGATGTGCTCCAGGCGCGTCATGCCTAACTCGATCGCGCGCGTCATCGTCAGGGTGCGCGGAACGTGGCCGGACACGGGCAAACCTCGCTCTTTCGCGGTCTGTATGATGACCTTGAGCTCGGGCTCTTTCACGTTGTTGTAGACCTTTACAAAATCAACCCCTTGGTCGGCGAGAAAATGCACCGCACTTCGCGCCCGCTCTGGCGTGTCTACCAGTAAGAACCAAGTTTGAACTGGTGGCATACCGTCTAGAATCTGGCCCGAGAAAAACAAACGTGGGCCCGCCAGTTCACCGCGAAGAAGCTTGTCACGTGTCAGCCGCAGCACGGTGGTATTCCCGCCAGGGTTGCGAATCGTGGTCACCCCGTTCGCCAGATACAAGCCGAAAGGTGTTTCCTCGGCAGACTCGGCATGGGCGTGCGAATCGATTAGTCCGGGGATGATCCACTTTCCCTTGGCGTCAATGATTTTGGCCCCGGGAGGGCCATTGGACGTTCCTTCTTTGATCACTTCTTGGATGCGCTCGCCGTGGACGACAATAACGCTGTTCGGGATTTCGCTTCCCGACCTCACATCGACGAGCGTCCCGCCGCGAATCACTAGCGTGGAGTCGTTGGGTTGAGAGTGCAGCGCAACAGAGAATGCGGCGAGGATGACAAGGCAGGCAAGATTCCTCATAACCTTCGGGCCTCCGAACGGATTTGGCACGGGAGTATAGCGTGATTCACCTGATGGCAGCCCTGGTCTCGGAAATATGCGAGGAGTGCTTGGTCGGCCTTTGCTTCCGGCTTAGGCTCGCGCTATGCTCGCGTCCGTCAAGGAGGTTCTATGACTTTCGGCACTCATGTCCTGCTCGCGGCAATAGCATTGACCTCACCAGTTTTGGTTCGTGCGCAATCCTTCACCGCGGGCACCGCGACGGCAGCGCCGGGACAAAAAGCAACGGGCTACCTGGAAGTTTCAGCCGGAGTAGATGCTGCAACCAATATTCCTGTCGTTGTGGTGAATGGCGCGAAGCCGGGAAAAGTGCTTGCGCTGGTTTCCGGGGCGCACGGGACGGAATACGTCTCCATTATCGCGATCGAGAAGCTCATCGCGCAGCTGGATCCGGCGCAAGTCACGGGAACGGTCATTCTCGTGCCGCTCGTCAACATTCAGTCCTTCGAACAAAAAGTGCCGCACGTCAATCCGGTCGACAACAAGAGTATGAACCGTTTCTATCCCGGCAAAGCAGATGGCACGCAAACCGAGCGCGCGTCGTTTCTCATCACGAAACAAATTGTGGAGCACTGCGATTACTTGATCGACTATCACGGCGGGGACCTTGACGAGAGCCTTCGTCCTTACTCGTATTGGGGACCGACGGGTCACGCCGAGCAGGACCGCATCTCGAAGGAAATGGTTCTGGCGTTCGGGCTCGATCACATCATTATTTGGAACGAGCGGCCTACCGATCCTAACGCCACCCGGTATCTGGACAACACGGCCACGGTCCGCGGCAAGCCTTCGATTGTGGTGGAAGCGGGGCACGCCGGGACGGTCGAGACCGATGATGTCAACCTGCTCGTCAACAGCACGCTCAGCACGATGCGCGCGCTCAAGATGATTCCAGGCGAGCCGCATGTTATCGAGAATCCCGTTTGGATTGAAAAACTCTCCGACGCTCTGGCGGACGGGCCGGGGATTTGGTATCCGCTCGTCAAACGCGGAACTTACGTTTCGGCGGGGATGAAGCTTGGCACCATCACCGATTACTTCGGCAAAGTCATCGCCGAGCCTCGCGCGCCGGTGACGGGCGTAGTGCTCCATGTCAACGCCGTGCCTTCTTTGAAAAAAGGAGACAACCTCGCCGATCTGGGCGTCGTCGCTGCCCGCGCACCATAAGCGCAAACAAAAACGATGCTCGCACTCTTGCGAAGCGCCGTTCTTGCCACTTCGAGAGTTCGCTGGCTTAGTTCTTGCTGGCTACCGCCTCCTGGTGGTCTTCGCGCGGCGTCATAGACACGACGATGTACTCGCGTTCCTTGTCATCGCCACCTTCGGCCACTCTCAGGATCAGCTTATCCTTGTGGAGGCGGAACTGCGCGGTTTCCCCGATGGGCAGCAGAACGGGATGCTTGTCATCATTCGGCCGGATGCGGTAAATCACTTTCTCCGCCTGCAGCACGTATTCCTGGCAGAGCACTTCTTTTGTCTTCTTGTTCTGCGAGTCCGTGCCCAGGATTTCTCCAGTCATGGACTTGCCGCCCTTTTCCTGCATGCCACAGGGAGACGATTCCATCTTGAGCAAAGTGCCCTTTTGATAGTCGGCGTGTTCTTTGGCCAGGCAAACCCCGGCAAGCAATAAACAGCCCGCCAGCGTGAACCACTTGGTGTTCATAGGCTTGTCCCCTTTCTCCACAAAATAAGGGGTGCCGCCGGAGTGGAAAATAGCCCGGAAGTCCAAGTGTGCTTAATCCATCAAGCTCGGGAGATGGGCGCACGGACCCGGATTTCGGTTACTCTGGGGAAGGGAGGTGCTATGGCAGCGTTTTGGTTGCTTGGCGGGGTGCTCCTTCTAGTTGCTTTAGTCCTTTTGTTTCTATGGCATCCGAGGATCGGAGAGCTATTTCACAAGCACGTACAGGATCGCCCGAAGCGCCGCCTATTCTTGGCTGCCGTCGGGTTTTTCTGCACGCTCGCCTTTGCCCGAGGGGCGGCTTACGCGGCGGGACGAGGGATTCCGCCATTCCACTACGTCTATATTCACGGGATCCATGTCCATCACCTGGTTTGGGGGATTCTTTTGCTTTTGGTCGTTGGGTTTGGCTGGCTGATCGAGATCGGCACGGGAACCAGGGGTTCCTCACTGTTTGCCAGCCGCCTGATGTCGCTGCTTTATGGCATTGCGGTTGCGCTTACCTTGGACGAGTTTGCCCTGTGGCTCAATCTCGAGGACCGGGTTTACTGGACGCGCGAGGGCCGCGCCAGCCTCGATGCCCTGCTGCTCTTTGGGGCGGCGCTATTGATTGGCATCTGGGGAAAAGACTTCCTCAAAGCCCTTCCGCGTGAGTTGTTCCGCCCTACCCGGAGAGGCCGGGAAGAACAAAAGCTTTGAAGTGCAGCGCTTGCCTATGGCGTTCTGCCGAATGCTTTCTTCGGTTTGCGCGACATGCTTCCAGTATTCGAGGATGACTGCACGCCCGCGCATGGGTTCGACCAAAGGAGTCACCTGATACGTTCCATCTTCGGTGTACAGGTCCGCAGCGGTGTTGGCATTACGGGCTTCCCAGGCACGACCGTATTTCTCTAGCCACGCCGCAACGGCTTCGTGGGTCATGCTCATCTTGCGTTCCTTTTACTCCGTCGGCGGCCTACTTTTGCACAGTCGTGCACAGCTTTCCACAGTCAAACTTTCAGAATTCGCTTGCCAAGAAAAAGGCTCAGGTTTATCGTCACGCACAGATTGAGCCGGGAAGCCTTAAAAACTTAACGGCACAATTGAAAGAGGGCGCAGCAGCCGCAAGGTTGTTGCGCCCTCAATGTTTTTGTCCCATCTTTTGCCGTACTGCCGCTCCGCAATCTTTCAGCAAGCATTTGCTACCAATGGTTTGGCAGGGTATCCTCTCCGATTTCGGGGAGGTGTCGGATGGTTGGTCTGCGTAAGCGTCGGACGGTTGCAAAGTGGGTTCTTCGCGGAGCCGCAATCGGAATCATCCTGTGCGGGATTCTCTCGATTCCCACGTTTGCGCGCCACTCTGAGGAAAGGGCCGTCACCTCTTCCGACGCGCAGGGCGGGCCGCCAGTCGATCCAAAGCTTTTCGGCGAAATGCGCTGGCGCTGCATCGGGCCTTTTCGCGGCGGGCGTACGGTGGCTATTTCCGGCGTGCCTCACCAGCCTAACGTCTTTTACATGGCTGCGGTGAATGGTGGCGTCTGGAAAACCACGGATTTCGGGAACACCTGGAATCCAATTTTTGACGATCAGCCGACGGGTTCGCTGGGCGCGCTGGCGGTAGCTCCTTCCGATCCAAATGTGATTTATGCCGGCAGCGGAGAAGGTTTGCAGCGGCCGGACCTGGCGACCGGCGACGGAATTTACAAATCCACCGACGCGGGGAAAACCTGGACGCACCTGGGCTTACGCGACGCGCAGCAGATTGCTGCGATGATAGTCGACCCGAAAGATCCGAACCGCCTTTTTGTGGCCGCGGTTGGGCATCCTTACGGCCCGAATGCCGAGCGCGGCGTTTTTCGCTCGACCGACGGCGGTCAGAGTTTTCAGAAGGTCCTTTATAAGGACGAAAATACTGGCGGAGCTGACCTGGCATTCGACCCTTCGAATCCACAGACGGTTTATGCCGTGTTATGGGCCGCTCGCGTCGCGCCGTGGGAAGTTCGTAGCGGCGCATCTTTCATTGCTAGTGGCAGTGGAGTTTTCAAGTCCACGGATGGCGGAACGAGTTGGCATCCTCTGACGAGTGGATTGCCGAGCGCCGCCGACGGGCTTGGCCGCATCGGGATTGCCGTTGCGCCGAGCGATTCGAGCCGGATCTATGCGTCAGTCGAAGCGAAGAAAAACGGTGGCGTATATGTTTCGAATGATGCCGGGGAATCGTGGAAGCTCGTCAATGCCGACCATCGCATTGGCGGGAGCGGCCCCGGGGCGATGGGAATTGCCGTTGCGCCGGATAATCCGGATGTTCTTTACGTCGCGAACACCACGACGTGGAAGTCTACCGACGGCGGAAAAACATTTGTTGGCTTCAAGGGCGCCCCGGGCGGCGACGATTACCAGCGCATCTGGATTAGCGCGGAGAACCCGCAGATTATTGCGCTCTCGAGCGATCAGGGGGCGGTGGTCAGCGTGAACGGCGGCGCGACGTGGGGCACTTGGTACAACCAGCCAACGGCGCAGTTCTACCACGTCACGACGGACAATCGTTTTCCGTACTGGATTTACGGCGCGCAACAAGAAAGCGGATCTGCCGCGACGCTGAGCCGCAGCGATTTTGGCGAAATTACTTTTCGCGACTGGCATCTCATCGGCATTTTTGAATACGGCGACATTGCCGTAGACCCTTTGGACCCTAATATTTTGTATGGCGATTGGCTGACGCGGACGAAACAGGACATCGGTGAATATGCCAAGGTCACACCCGAGCCGGTTCGCCGCGGCGAATACCGCTACGTGCGCACGCTCCCCGTGGTTTTTTCACCGATCGAGCCGCACACGCTGTACTTTGCAGCGAATGTGCTTTTTAAAACCTCCGACGCAGGAAACAGTTGGCAAGTCATCAGCCCTGACTTGACGCGGGAATCCTACGAGATTCCTGCAAATCTTGGCGTCTTTGTGGCAAGCGATCCGGAAAAAGGGAAGCATCGCGGCGTGATTTATGCGGTGGCACCCTCGTTCAAAGAAGCGAACACAATTTGGGCGGGCACGGACGATGGCTTGATCCACCTTACGCGAGACGGCGGAAAATCCTGGCGAAACGTGACGCCCCCGCAGCTCAAGCCGTGGAGCAAGGTTTCCATCATCGAAGCTTCGCACTTCGATGCGGGAACGGCGTACGCGGCGATCAATTCATTCCGCTTGGATGATTTGCGCGCCCATATTTATCGCACGCGCGATTTTGGGAAGACCTGGGCGGAGATCACCAGAGGCATTCCCGGCGGCGGCGCGAGCGACGTCGTGCGCGAGGATCCGATTCGCAAAGGACTGTTGTTTGCAGGCACGGAGGGCTCTGTCTACGTTTCCTTCAATGACGGCGATGACTGGCAGTCACTGCAGCTCAATTTGCCTCACACCTCGATGCGCGACCTGGCGATTCATGGAGATGACCTGATCGTTGCCACGCACGGACGCTCGTTCTGGATTTTGGATGACATCACGCCGCTGCGCCAACTCAATGAAGAGATTGCGAAGGAAAGTGTCCATCTTTTTGCGCCGCAGACGGCAATTCGTTTTCGCTGGAACCGCAACCCGGACACGCCGCTGCCGCCGGAGTTTCCGGCGGGGAAAAATCCACCGGACGGAGCGATTCTCGATTATGTTCTGGCGTCTTCAGCGAAGGATCCGGTGACGCTGGAAATCCTCGACGAGCAAGGGCACTTGGTACGGCGGTATTCCAGCACGGACAAACCCGAGTCGATGGAGAAAATAGCCAGCGAACACCCCATACCGATGTATTGGGTGCGGCCGACGCAAATCGTCTCGGCGGAAGCGGGAATGCACCGCTTCGTTTGGGACCTGCACTACGCGCCACCAGAATCGCTTGAGCACGAGTTTCCAATTTCGGCGATTTATCGCAATACGGCGAAGTACCCGCTCGGCGCCCGGGCCCTGCCGGGAACTACACGGTGAAGCTCACCGTGGACGGTAAGAGCTACACGCAGCCGCTGGTCGTGAAGATGGACCCGCGCATCAACACTTCCTTGGCGGACTTGGGGAAACAGTTTGAAATAGAGGCCGGTTCCGTCGAAGGCATGAATCAGAGTTATGAAGCGCTGGCGCAAGTTCGCTCCGTGCGCGGGCAATTGAAAGAGCGTGCCGCAAAGGCCGGGAAGGGCGGGCTAGCCGAAGCAATTGCGGCATTGGACAAGAAAGCAGCGCAGTTGGAAGGAGCAACGCAAGGCAGTTTCTACGGGTTGCCACCAAGCGGAAAGCCGGCGGAGAATCTGTCCACACTGAACCAGCACTTTTCTGGACTACTTGGCGTTACCGACAGTGCCGATTCGGCACCAACAACGCAAGCGGAAGCCCTTTACAAAGAACTCCAGGAATCACAGGGGGCGTTCTTATCCCAATGGAAAAAGATTAAGGAACAAGACATCCCAGCCTTGAATGCCGGGTTAAAGAAAGCCGGTTTAGCCTCAGTTGATCCAAGCAAGGAACCACTGGCTGCTCCCTCAGCCGATGTGGACGGGGATGACGAACCATGAGATGCGAACATGCACGAAAGACGGCGTGGGCAATCCGAGTTGCTGTCGCTGTTCGGTTCTCTTTGTTCTTGGGAATTCTCTCGTCGGGAATCGGCCGCGCGCAGGACATTCCTCCTTCCCTGTACTCGGAAATGAAATGGCGAATGATTGGGCCGTTTCGCGCGGGCAAGGTGAATGGCGTCGCTGGCGTGGCTGGGAATCCGGCCATCTATTATATGGGAGCGGACGGCGGCGGCGTTTGGAAATCCACCGACGGCGGCGTGACGTGGAAACCGATTTTTGACGGCGAGTCTGCGCCATCCATTGGAGCGTTGGCCGTAGCGCCCTCGAATCCAAACCTTATTTATGCTGGAACGGGCGTAAACACCGTCTATGGCGACGTAACGTACGGAAATGGCGTCTACAAATCGACGAATGGCGGCGAAACCTGGCAGCACCTGGGATTGGAAGACACGCGGCACATCGCCCGCATTTTGGTGGATCCGCGGAATCCGGACATTGTGCTGGTGGCAGCACTTGGGCATTCCTATGGGCCGAATGAGGAACGCGGCGTTTTCCGGTCGACGGATGGCGGCAAAAACTGGAAAAAAGTCTTGTTCAAGGACAACACAACCGGAGCCGTCGATCTGTGTTTTGAACCTGGAAACCCGAAAGTCGTTTACGCGACCCTTTGGCACGTGGTCTGGAAACCCGACGTGAAAGATCAGCCGTTTGATCCGGGGAGTGGGCTTTATAAATCGCAAGACGGCGGGATCACCTGGACGCAAATCACCGGCAATGGCCTTCCCACGGCGAACTGGGGGCGGGCCGGCGTGGCGATCGCGCCGGGAATGCGTGGCCAACGCATTTACCTGTTGATCGAGGCAAAAGAAAAGAAGGACGGAGGGCTGTTCCGTTCGGATGACGGGGGATCCAGCTGGAAGAAAGTGACTGAGGATAAGCGCATCAGCGGATATTGGTACATGAGTGAAATCTTTGCTGATCCAAAAAACCCCGATGTCGTTTATCTTCCCGAGCAGAACTTTTACCGTTCCACCGACGGCGGAAAGAGTTTCACGGCCATCAAGGGAGCGCCGGGCGGCGATGATTACCACACCATGTGGATCGACCCGACGAATCCGCAAAGAATGATTCTGGGAACGGACCAGGGCGCGACCATCACGATGAACGGGGCCGAAACCTGGAGCCCCTGGTACAACCAGCCAACCGGGGAGTTCTATCGTGTGGCCACCGATCATCGGTTTCCCTATTGGGTCTACGGACCACAGCAGGATAGCGGCACGGCGGGGATTGCGAGCCGCGGAAACAACGGGCAGATTACGGAGCGCGACTGGTATCCCGTCGGCCCGGGAGAAAGCGGGTACACCATTCCCGATCCGCTGGACCCGGAAGTGGTCTACAACGCCGGACCTGGCGGCAGCGTGGTGCGGCTCTCCAAGACCACCGGGCAAGTGCGCGATATTTCCCCGGCGCCAATCCCTCAAGGGAGCAAGTATCGCTTCAACTGGACGGTTCCCCTGGTCTTTTCGCCGCAGGATCCGCACCTGCTTTACCTCGGAACGCAATTCTTGATGAAGACCAGCAATGCCGGCACGAGTTGGGATGAAATCAGCCCCGACCTGACCCGGGTTCGCACAGACGAAAAGGACACCAAAAAGCGTCGCGGGACGATCCTGACGGTTGCGCCATCGCCGGCAAGGGAGGGCGTGATTTGGGTAGGGACCGATGATGGAAGTATCCAAATCACGAAAGATGGAGGGAAGACCTGGAAAAATGTGACGCCGCCCGGCGTGACGGAATGGAGCATCGTGAGCATTATCGAGGCGTCGCGCTTTGATGCCGGGACAGCTTACGCCGCGGTGAATCGCAACAATCTGGATGATCTTCGCCCGCACATTTTGCGCACGCGCGACGAAGGAGAAAGCTGGCAGGAAATTGTTGGCGGAATTCGCGAGAAGGATTTTGCTCGGACGGTGCGCGAAGATCCGGTTCGAAAAGGATTGTTATACGCAGGAACGGAAAAAGGGGCCTACGTTAGCTTTGATGATGGCGACCATTGGCAATCGTTGCGGCTGAACATGCCGGTCGTATCGATTCACGATTTGGCGGTCGAGCAAGATGATTTGGTCGCGGCAACCTATGGCCGCTCGTTTTGGATTCTCGATGACCTGGCCCCGTTGCGTCAGGTGAATGCGGGACTGTCTTCCGGTGGAGCGCATCTTTTTGCGCCGAGGACTGCCATTCGCGTGCGGCGCGATGAAAATCAAGACACGCCACTGCCGCCTGAGGTTCCAGCCGGGAAGAACCCGCCAGAAGGGGCCATCACTGACTATTATTTGCCGGCAAACTTTTCGGGCGATGTTCAAGTGGAAATCCGAGACGAGGCCGGGAATTTGGTTCATAGTTACTCAAGTGCTCCGATACCCAAAGAGGAAAGTGAGGAGCCGTTTGTGGCGGGGTATTGGATCGTGCATCCGCAACCGCTTTCCAAATCGCCCGGGATGCATCGCTTCGCCTGGAACCTCCGTTACACGGATCCACCCGCCGTGCGAGTGCAGTCTCCCTACAACTACCCGATCGCGGCAATTGTAGGTGCGACGCCGTTGCCACCCGAAGGGCCGCTGGTGCTCCCTGGAAAATACGAAGTCCAACTCAAAGCGGGAGGGCAAACATTTCGGCAATCTCTCGAAGTGAAACAAGATCCCCGCGTTCACGTTGCGCGAAACGAGTTGCAGAGCGCGTTGGACTTGCAGTTGAAAATTTCCGCAGTCCTGGGAAAAAACTACGAAGCTCATCAGCAGGTGAAACAACTGCGCGCGCGGCTAGCCGAATTGATGAAGCGGCTCAAGGATGATCCGGTCGCGGTAGCTGCCAAGGCGTTGGACGGAAAAGTTGGATCGCTGGAAGGAGAGGCCACGCCGATCCTGGAAACGCCAAAGGGGATGAGTTTGATGACCGTGAACGACAGCCTGACAGCGCTGATCGCGCTTGTGGACGGAGCGGACTCCGCGCCTTCGGAAGAATCCTTCGCAGCGTTTCGGCGAGTGTGCCAGGGATGGAAAGAACAACTGGGCAACTGGGAACAGTTGAAAAGCAAGGAACTGGAGCCCTTCAGTGCGCTGCTGGGACGAAACAATCTTGCGCCAGCGGCGAGCATGCCCACGGTTGCCGCTGACATTTCTTGTAACAATTGAGAGAACTGCGGACGGCTTTCGATTTCGCTCTTGTTCTAAATGAGGATTCCATCTATTGCTGCTGCGAAGCTTTTTCTAGCTCGGTCAAGTCTGCCAGGACTTCCGCGCTGTGTTTTGAGGGATCCACCTTCAGGTAAACCTTTCGAATGGCGCCCGCCGGATCGATGAGAAATGTATGTCGGGCTGAAAGCCGCGCCACCCCGAGGTCGACAACGGAACCATATTGCGCCGAGAGTTTGCAGTGTAAATCGGCGAGCAGCTTGAAATGCAGACCCTCAGCCGTGCAGAACTTTTCGTGAGAGATTTCGTCCTGTCCGCTAACCCCGAGGATAACTGCCCGTTTCTGTTCAAAAAGCGCAAGGTCACGCTGGAAATTGTGCGCTTCTTTCGTGCAGCCGCTAGTGAAATCCTTCGGATAGAAATACAGAACCACCCATTGGCCGCGAAAATCTTCGAGGCGGACTGGCTTGCCATCTTGCGCGTTCAAGGTGAAATCTGGCGCAGGTGTGCCGACGGCGGGCGCTTTTGCTGCGTCGTGAGAAGCGCGAGCCGCTACGAGTCCCACCAACAATAGGAGCGCAACGATAACAACAGCAAGGACCGTCGGCGTTTTCATCGCGGGCTACTCCTTCTGACTGAACCAGCCGAACCCCAGGCGCAGCTGAATCGTGTTGATGCCGGGATTGGGCGTTGACAGGCCGGCGTTGGAAATGTGCATGAAACGGACATCGACGCTGTAATTGTGTTTCGCACGCAGAAAATGCAGCCCGATGGCGCCGCTCGAAGTGAAATTGACTCGAGAAGTTCCGTCGGGTACCTGCGTGTTTGTGAAGAGAGTGCCTCCGCCAAGTTCAAAGTAGGGAACGACGTTACCGCGCGTGGCAAAGGCCCATTTGAAGGCGAACGGGTTCACGCCCACGCCGTAGGCAGTATTCTGCCTTTGCACGACAACGAAAGCTGGAACGGCTTCGACAGCGTATTCCAGGCGACCTCGAAGAAAGCCGGGCCCATGGGGCTTCGTGAGAATCAAACCGTAGCGCAGGCCGACATTCCAAACGCCGTCGCTCGACTGGCTGCCGTTGGTGCCATGGCCTCCGCCGGTCCAAATCTGGACTTCATGCTCGCCCTCGACGGGGCCCGCCTGTGATCGGGCAACCGGAACATACAAAAAGAGCGAAAGAAGGAGAAACGCGGAAATTGTGTTTCGCAACGAAGAGTCTCCTCAGCAATATTCGATTCCGGGCCGCGGAATTGGATGCTTCGAAGATATAGAAAAATGGGCGGAAAGGCGAATCTCTGGTCATCCAACAGCAGGTACGGCGAGAGTCATTTCAAGTAGCTGCGAACAATCTGAATAACGTCATCTGCCGCCTGTTCTGAGGACTTGTTTCGAGGCATGTGGTTGCGAATGTGGTCCTCCATCAGTTCGGCCATGAGGCTGTTGATGGCCCCGCGCGCGGCGGAAAGACGCTGGAGTACCGCGGCGCACGAATCGTCGTCATGGAGGCCGCGCAAGACGCTTTCGAGCTGACCGATGACTTTCTTGGTGCGATTCACCAGGTCGAGCTTTTCTTGTGAACGATGCGACAGTTGGCTTGCCTACCCTAGGGGGGTATGGTATCAAGAGAAAAGCTTTGAAGCAAACAAGATGCGTAATGGCAAGGCGGTAGGGTAGAGAACACGAGCCGGTTCAGCGGCTTATTCATAGTTCGTTAATACGGGACTCTTACGATAAAGGGAAAGCTGGCTCGGCGACCCCAAAGAAAGCGCGGTCTGGATAGCAAATGCGGAGAAGACTTCACTTTCCAATTCTTCTTTTGGTTTTAAGCGGCCTGGTATTGGTCGAGGAGACGGCGCTCGCCCAGGACGATCCACCGAAGTCTGCTCGAGAAACCGAACCTGAAGTTGCCGACGACCCTGCGCCGGCGATGTTTCCGCACTTGGAGACAGACAGGGTTTGGCTTAGCGGTCAGGCGAATTTCATTTTTCAGACTCATCCACCGTTTCATGCTGCCTACAGCGGTGGGAATAGTCTGAGTCCCAACTACGAAAAAGCTACCTCTCGCGTCCTGACCCTTTACACCGGACTGCGGGTCAACAATTCGACAGAATTCATCGTGGATATGGAAGAAGCCGGTGGAGCAGCCCTTAGCACGGGCCTGGGGCTGGCGGGCAACACCAATTTGGATATTGTGCGCAACCCATCGCTCAGCAAAGCGCCCTACCTGGCCCGGGGAATAATTCATAAGGTTTTCGCCCTGAGCCAGGACAAAATCAAAAGCGACCGGAGCTCGTTATCGCTGTTCAAGGAACTGCCGCGGCGCCGCCTGGAAGTCCGTTTCGGAAAGTTCAGCATGGTGGACTTCTTTGACCAGAACTCCGTCGGCTCAGACACCCATTTTCAGTTCACCAACTGGACGGTCGACAACAACGGCGCCTATGACTATGCGGCCGACACGCGCGGTTATACGGTCGGCGTCACGGCTGACTTTGAAGATCGCAATTGGGGGTTTCGTTTTGCCGAAGCGCTCATGCCGAAGGTGGCTAACGGAATTGACCTGGTGTGGAAACCGTGGGAAGCCCATGCGGAAAACTTCGAATATGAGTTACGCCACGGCGTCATCCCGAGGAAATCGGGAACGGTCCGCGTACTGGGTTTCACCAATCACGCAAACATGGGGATTTATCGCCATGCGATAGCCCAATTCCAAAGCGGGCTTGTTTCCCGGCCGGACATTACGAACCATCCTTGGCACATCACGCGCAAATACGGTTTCGGCATCAACCTGGAACAGAATCTCGCGCGCTATTTCACGGCGTTCGGTCGTTTTGGGTGGGATAACGGCAAGACCGAGTCGTTTGCCTACACCGAAGTCGATCAGACTCTTGCGGCAGGCTTGGGCGCCCGGGGCGGGCTGTGGCATCGGCGCTTCGACCGCGCCGGCGTGGCGGTAGTCACCAATGGCATCTGCAAAGATCATCAGATTTACCTCGCGGATGGCGGACTTGGCTTTTTGCTGGGTGATGGCGCGCTTCGTTACGGGCGTGAAAACATCGTGGAAACTTACTACACCGCGCACGTGTGGCGCGGAATCTACATGTCGCCTGGCGTGCAACACATCAACAATCCCGGGTACAACCGTGATCGCGGCCCGGTCACGGTGCCAACGTTCCGGCTTCATACTGAATTCTAGTGAGAATCACATTGCCGCGGCTCTCTTTGCCCGGGTGCCAGGATTTTGCTTGGCAGCGGGATGAAAGTTTGCTAACTAAGTGGGGCCGATTTTAGTCTGTATAGCACAGGGTGGGGTGTCCAAGTCCTTTCCGCTGGATGCCGAACGATTTAGCGATTTTCTTTGGGGGGAACCTATGAAGGTAGATATCCGTTCGCCTCTTGCTGCGAAACTCCTTAAGGTGTGCAAATTCCTCCTGCCGGCTCTTCTCCTGCTTGTGGCGACGCCAAACGTGGGCGCGCAAACGGTGGACGAAATCATTGCCAAAAACATTCAAGCGCGCGGCGGACTCGAGAAACTGAAGGCCGTAAAGAGTTTGCGGACGACCGTGAAGTTCAGCGACGGTTCGTTTCGCGCCGAGTTTCGCCAGGAAAACAAGCGCCCTGGAAAAGTGAGGGAGGAGTTCATTGTGCAAGGTATGGCGCAAATCCAGGCCTATGACGGCAAAACGGGTTGGCAGATCTCGCCGTTTGGCGGGCGCAAGGATCCGGACCTGCTTTCGCAAGACGACGTGAAGAGTCTCATCGTGGACGGCGACCTAGACGGCCCGCTGGTGGATTACAAAGAAAAGGGCCACAAGGCCGAGCTGGTTGGACACGATTCGATGGAAGGAACGGATTGCTTCAAGATCAAACTTAGCATGAAGAACGGCGACATCCGTTACTACTACCTGGATACGGATTCCTATCTTGAACTGAAAATTGAAGTGCAAACCACGATTCGGGGGGCGCTCCAGGAATCGGAGATGTACTACGGAGATTATGAGCAGGTGAATGGAATCTATTATCCGTTTGCGGTTGAGCAGGCGCAAAAGGGAAG